>Ga0302135_10000189_pt1 | contig 37860 bp, 40 predicted proteins | sample CBN3_surface_MG_FD_203119 | JGI IMG/M metagenome (GOLD analysis project Ga0302135, IMG submission 203119) | Marine microbial communities from Western Arctic Ocean, Canada - CBN3_32.1 | ecosystem: Environmental > Aquatic > Marine > Oceanic | place: Canada: Western Arctic Ocean | collected...
GGCACTTCTTTTCTTTCGCATCATCGTTTTCCTCTCGGGTTTACGATGAGCTAAAAGTACCTCTTAAGCAATGGGCCAATTATGTCCAACTAGGGCTGACGGGGTACAATAGTCTCTGACATCACTAGTTGAAGCATGATCTAGGCCACGGCGGCCGCCACTTGCTAAATCGCCATCGCCCATAAAGGCTATAAAATGGTCTAGCTTGGCTTTCTGGCTACGGTAGTGTTTAACAGACCACCCGTTTTGGTAGTCTCCCAAATATTTAGCCGCAGCAACTTGTAACGTAACTGCTTGGTTTTCACTTTGAACACCTGGAGAATCAGCGGACTCAAAATTAAATACTGGATCCTCAAAATTCCCGTTAACAATCTTTTGAGCGTCCTCATACACCTGATCTAAACCAATGAGAATAGCTCTGCAAAACTGATTGTAGAGAGCTGAATGCTTTTCAATAACCAATCCATTGATTTCAATCAAACGATCCGCGTTAGGCTCCACTGATTCATAGTGACTCTTCTGTAAATTGATTTTTACTTCTTGTCTGAATGCCCTTGCATGAAACCCTTCCCATTCTTGTTGCTTTTTGATTCGGTCTTTAAAGTCTTTTAGGGCTTCTTTGGTTAAGGCTGTTATTTGTTGCTTGTAAACATGGGCTGCCACTATTTCAACCTGCTTGGGTTTTAGCAAATCTAGGCCATTGGTGATTTCAGCAAAAAGCTTTTCTATGTCTGTTGCCATGGTAATTGCCGGTTTCTTGGCTAGGTGTTTGGAGGCTGTCCGTAACGACTTAGTAATTTCTTTACAGCCTAGTAATGGCTGCAAGTCTTTGGGACAAACCTTTCTAAAATAGTATATGCCATCACGGCAAATTAAATAGGGAGAGGCGTTCAAAATGGATCACCGAATGTAGCAAAAAGTGGATTTTTGGCACTATCAGTCGATGCAAATCAGAGATAACTAACTGAAAATGTTAGTCTTACTGAAAATATGGCGGAAGAGGCAGGAGTTGAACCCACCAAGCCTGTCATTAACAAACTTCACCGGGTTTGAAGTCCGGGCATCCCACCGGGGATGATACTCTTCCACCACCGAGTCTAGCAGTCGAGACCGGGAAAACCAACCGCCCACTTTGACGCACCTACACAGTTATCGTGCGTCATTTAAACCCCAGTCATAATCCAGGTATCGAATCCGAATACTCGCGCGCGCAAGCTCTGACGCGGTCGCGGCATCAAGGTCCAACACATCCGCATAGCGAAGCAAAAATTCCGACACCGAGTTGACTCCGATCCAGTCGCGATCGAAATCCTCCTGGTACCAGTCAAAAATTTTGGAGACATACAGGCTGCCGTTGGAAAAATAATTTCGATCTCTAGCGGCGAGAAACAGACGGGTGTTGTCTTCAAGCTGACTTTGTAATCTATCCCCTGTATACGCTTCGGCTCGCAGCGAAGGACAACCTATGGCAGCGCAGTTGACTGCAAAATGAATCCTGGGTTCTTGGTACCTATCCCATCCTCGCATCATGCCGTGTTCGATATCATCGAGGGACACCTGCTCCCCAAACAGGGAGATAAAATTTCGACGCCAAGGAGAAGTAAAGAAAAACCCAATATCGTTGATGGAATCGACTTCAGGGTATTCCGTTAATATGAGGTCAACGGTGCTGGCGTTATAGGCATTGATTAGAAAAGCCAGCTGATCGTCGTTAGCCCATCTGTCGAATTGGTCCCGGGATATGGCCGCTAGAGAATTTAAATATGACTGAAGGACGGAGTGCTCGATCTGCATCGCTGCATAATCAAGCTGCGTTATCTTGCCTCCTTCAAATTCCTGCACATGCTGCTGCAAGAGTTGCTGCCACTGACTGTGATCAAATTCTGCAAATGACAGGGGTGCTGTCAGTGTGAATAACAGTGCAGCCAGCAATTTAATTTTGTAAATCATATTGAATTTTCGAATCCAACAAACAGTCAATTACGAGCTCTTAATCTCCACCGAGGGGGAGGCTACCCAGCAAGCACAAAATAAAGTATGCTTCTGGGCCATCTGGCATTAGTCACTCCAGAGCCAGTACTACTAAAACCATATTGTCTAGCCTTGTTAAGCAAAGGCTAATTTTGGTCGATCAAACTAACAAGAACGCTGCACTCGGCCAGGGACGCGCTGGCCCAGCCAATTCCCATCGTTACTATGATCACCACGTCGGAGATATTTAATGCTGTATGCAGAAATTACCGGTTGGGGGAAATGTGTACCACCTGCGGTGCTTAGCAATGCAGACCTTACCACATTCATGGACACCAACGACGAGTGGATTACCAGTCGCACGGGAATCCAGGAACGCAGGATCTGCCACTGCAATTTATCTGACATGGCTATCGTGTCGGCCCAACGTGCGCTGGCCGCTGCCGATCTGGATCCTGCAGAACTCGATCTGATTCTGCTGGGCAGTCTTACCAGTGACTCCTTGTGCCCAAATACAGCCTCCATCGTTCAGGATGCCATCGGCGCAACCAATGCGGCCTCTATCGATATAAATTCAGCCTGTACCAGTTTCCTCTATGGCCTGCATATCGGTAGCAATCTAATTCGTACCGGTGCCCACAAGAAAGTTCTGGTGCTGGGGGGAGATTTTATTTCCCACTACATGAACTGGGCTCGACGTGACGTCGCCGTGTTGTTCGGAGATGCCTGCGGTGCAGTTGTGCTTGAGGCCAGCGATAAGGAAGTCGGACTATTGGCTGCGAAAATAGGTTGTGAAGCAGATGCCAAATACGCGATTCAAATAACCAATTTGGGATCGGCGTACTCCCGCCTGTCCGAAGAGTTCCTCTACGTTAACTGGACTTTCGAAGGTCAGGAAGTCTTCAAGCGTGCTGTCAAATGTATGACCAGCGCCTGTGAAGATGTTCTGGATCAGCTCGGTCTGAGCACAGAGGATATCAACCTTGTGGTGCCGCACCAGGCCAATAAACGCATACTGGATGCGCTGGCGCGACGCGTGGGTATTCCGCAAGAAAAGGTCTTTGTAAATGTTCACAAATATGGCAATACTTCGGCCGGAACTATTCCCGTCGCTCTCACCGAAGCGATTGAGGAAGGCCGCGTAAAATCCGGCGATTACATCTTGTCTGCCACCTTTGGTGCCGGTTTAACCTGGGGCGCGGCCGTTATCAAATGGGGAGATCGGGTCACCCCGCTCGCCACTACAGACGCCGAATTACCTGCTTGCAATCAAACCGCGCTGGAAATTCTGGAACCCCACATTTCTCGATACCTGGCCCATGAAGCCAAGCGCAGCTAAGAAACCAACTCCTCGGCTATTGTGATTCCGTAATCGCTCTGCCAGTACCGATTTTAAGATTTTTTTACTGTTATTCTGTAGCAATACTGACATTTATTGGAAACTCGTTCGTGTCTCTATCACTTCTGTTCTGGACCACCGTCGCCGCCGCCATAATCAGCTTCTGGTGGCAGAGTGACAAAATCAAGAGTGGTACCCTGGCCCATGTCTCTCGGCACTGCAAGAACCAAAATCTACAACTGCTGGATCAAACCCTGGTGCTGAGGGGAATTTGGTTAATTCGGGACGAACAGGGTTCCTTAAGATTCAGACGCAAGTACGGATTTGAATTTACCTCAACCGGCGAAGCCAGGTACCAGGGCCTGGTCACACTGTATGGCGCAGTATTGGCGAGGATGGAGTTAGAAGCGTATATCGTTCCTGAGGACGAAGACGCCAATTATTGACTCATCGCGACTTCGAAAAACGCAGTAAAGTATCAGGGTTTCGGTGCTTGCGGGATTGAGCGTCGCAAGCCTGGATAGAATACCAGCAAGGCGTCTGCTCTGGCTGCGACATAGATTATCATGGCCCACCAAAGCCCATTCACGGCAAAGCGATCGATGAGCAACCAGCACATCGCCAGGAACACAGCCAGGGAAATGCAAGCTGCGTTGCGCATAGGCGCGGTTGCAGACGCACCGATGAAGATGCCATCCAATTGAAACGCAGCAAAAGAAAAGCACACGTAGATCGCCGCCAAAAATAACTTGGTGCCCGCAGCCGCTCTTACCGCGGGCAAATCGGTGAGCACAGCAATCGCCAGCTCACCAAAAAGCCAGACCCCTGAACCCAGCAGCAAGGCCGTAAAGAATGCCAAGAGAGTGGAGCGCTTTACCGCCATGTCGAAAATATCTCGACGCCCGGCTCCGATCGCTGAACCCACCAGTGACTCAACAACGAAGGCGTACCCATCCAGGAAAAATGCAGCGAATGAAATGAGTTGTAGCAGAATATGATTGGCCGCGAGAACGACATCGCCAAAGCGGGCACTTTGATTGATGAAGAATGAGAAGGAGAACACCAATAACAATGTGCGAACCATGATATCCGCATTCGCCGACATGGTCTTTCTCAGCGCGTCCCTGTCCAGTATTCTACCCTTGGGCCAGAAGGCTTCATGCTCTGGCTTGCGTTTTCTGAGTTCTCGATAAATCAACCAGGAAGCAAAGCCCACCGCGCTCCACTCGGCGATGACAGTGCCCACAGCGATGCCAGCGACCCCCCAATTGAGAACCCCCGCGAACCAAACATCGAGCGTAATATTAAGGCCATTGAGAAACAGCTGGACCAGCAACAGTTGCTTGCTGTTGCCCAGACCAATGAGCAAGCCCATAAGCGCAAATGTGGCCAGCGTAGCCGGTGCACCCCAGATTCGAATACTGAAGTAGCCGCGGGCAAGTGTTTCGACGTTTTCACTTCCGCTTAGTAGTGAAAATGCAGTCAGGCGAATGGGCCATTGCATTGCAATAAGCACCACGCCGAGAATCACGGCGAGCAGCAGCACACGACCTAACACCGCCCGCACCTCGGTATTATCACCGGCGCCTACGGCTCTGGCGGTAAAACCGGTTGTACCCATTCTCAAAAAGCCGAAGCTCCAATAGACAAATGAGAAAATAAGCGCTCCAAATGCGATTGCGCCCAGGTCTTCTACTGTCCCCACATTGCCGATGACCGCCGTGTCAACCAGGCCCAGCATAGGCACAGCTGCATTGGCCAGAATAATTGGCCAGGCTTTTTGCATCAGGTACGGGTAAGTGATGGAATCGGGGCGTTGCATGTTCACCGTGTGGCAACTGGAGGAACTAAATATCGACGACGAACTCAAAGTCTACCATCGGGATGCTGCCAGGCGTAATTTACATCTCCAATACTTGAAACCTGAACCAGGCACTCCATTTACAATGAACAGCAATTAAATGAACACTTGTACTACCCTCTCTGCTTACAACAAAATGGCTCCACGCCCAGAATAAAAGCAGAGAGCAATCAATGAGGAAGCTTGCCATGACCGAGCTCGAATCGACAGCACTCCCGCAGACGCAACCAGCAGGACAACTAAGCACTGCCATAAATATTTTCACCGCTCCCGGCGAGGCCTTTACGGAGATTGATCAACGACCGACAAAACTGTTCCCCCTGGCCCTGATAGCCATCAGTACCATGGCAGTCATGTTCTGGTATTTCAGCATACTGGATTTCGACTGGTTCATCGATGGCACCATTTCCAGGTCGTCGCGGGAACTCACGGACGATCAGGCGGAGGCCGCTCGCGAGACTTTCGGGCCCATGTCTCAGGGCAACTTCAAGTTGCTGGGTGTATTCGGCAGTCTCGTCGGCATCCTTGCTATTTATGTGCTGCAAGCAAGCTATCTGAGTATGGTTTCGGCACTGAGCGGGGATCGCTACAAATTCAGCAACTGGTTTTCACTGGTGCTGTGGTGCAGCCTGCCAACCTTGCTTTCGGTCATTGGCCGAGGCGTGACCATCCTGCTCAGTCCCAATGGGCAGTTGAGCGCCTATGATCTTGATCCGCTGACGCTGGCTAACCTGGGTATGATCTCCAACAACGAGTCGATTCAGACCGTCCTGTCGACGCTAAACCTGCCGATGTTCTGGACTCTCGCGCTGCTGCTGATGGCCTACCGGCAATGTCTGAATTCCAGTGTCGTCAAAGCACTTAGCGTGGTTTTAACGCCTTATCTCTTAATTTTTGGGGTTTGGGCGTATTTCGCACTCGGCTAAGCGGAAATGTGATACGGTTTCACCCAGTTTTTGTAACCTCCAGTACTAGGCCACCTTTGAACAATGCAGTTCTTAGATGATAATTATTTACGGTATGTCCTTCGAAGAATAAATACTTAGTTATGAATGCTAAGAAAATTATCCTGATCGTTTTAATCGCTGGAGCGGTAATTGCACTGCCCTTCATCAATCGAGCGGTTTTCGATACCAATGCCAAAGCAGTGAACGTGTCTATACTGTCTCAGCGCATCATCAGCCCATCCATTTTGGCTTCAGGTTTCTTAGCTCATGAAGAGGAAGTGATGCTCAGCTCGGAAGTCATCGGCAAGGTATCTAATCTCTATATCGAGGAAGGCGACGAGGTTCAGCGGGGCCAGTTGCTGCTACAGGTAGATGATGTAAATTTCATCGCCGGTCTTGAACAGTCACAAGCTGCCGTGCGTATAAACACCATCGACATAGAACGCCAGGAAGTTCGTATCGAGAACTTGAAGCGTCAGTTCGAGCGCTCGAAAGCAGTTCACGAGCGCAACCTCATCGGCGACGACGAGTTCGATAATATTAAGAATCAGTTAGACCTGGCACGAATAGATCTTAAATCTTCTCGAGAAAGGCTTGCGCAGACCAATGCGCAGCTGGACCAGGTCAATGATCAACTTAGCAAGACCAAGATTGTATCTCCTATCAATGGTGTCATCACCAGTCTGGATATCAAGGTGGGTGAAACAGCTATTGCCAGTTCGACGAATATTCCCGGCTCCTCCTTGATGACAATTGCCAATCCCGCCAGTATTTATACCGAGGTATTGGCAGATGAAGCCGATGTCGCCAATATCGAAGTCGGCCAGCGCGCCGAAATCGTGGCGATCGCCTACCCCGACCAACCCATGCTGGGGGTCGTGCGCTACATAGCCAATACCGCCAAAATCGCTCCGGGGCGCCAGGGTCTTAGCTTTACGGTAAAGATCGATATAGTCGATGCTGGCGACGTCATCCTGCGCCCGGGCATGTCTTGCCGCGCAGAAATCTTCACGCGACAGGATCAGGAAGTACTGGCCGTGCCCATACAAGCCATTATCTTCGAGGAAGACCGCTCAGAATTGCGCAGCGACTACTTTATTTTCGTTAACGACAATGGCATCGCCAGGAAAACCAAAATAGATGTGGGCCTGTCCGACGATGAATACCAGGAGTTGATAAGTGAGGTCGACAGCGATATAGAAATCATCATCGGCCCCGACCAGGAATTAAGACACTTGCTGGAAGGCGATCGTCTGAGTACAACCCTGGTCGAATTATAATACCGGGCTGCCGCCCCCTGATTGCGAACGAAACCGTCATGGCACTTATCAAACTCAACGCTATTACCAAGTACTACGAAATGGGAGACCAGGTAGTAAAGGCCCTCGATGGCATTGACATCGACGTATTTAAAAATGATTACCTGGCCTTCATTGGCTCATCCGGTTCCGGCAAATCGACAATGTTGAATATCCTCGGCTGCCTGGACAAGCCAACCGATGGTCAGTACCACCTCAACGGCAAGAATGTGGAGGTAATGGACCAGAACGAGCTATCCGAGGTTCGCAACCTGGAAATAGGCTTTATCTTCCAGAGTTTCAACTTGCTACCCCGAGCGACGGCTCTTGGTAATGTGATGCAGCCACTCATCTACCGCAACATCCGCTACCGGCAGCGTAAAGAGATGGCGATGGACGCGCTCGAGCGCGTTGGTCTGAATGATCGTACCGGCCATTTACCCAATCAACTGTCCGGAGGGCAGAGACAGCGTGTGGCCATAGCGCGAGCATTGGTAACCACGCCGTCTATCCTGCTGGCAGACGAACCGACGGGTAACCTTGACTCCAAAACCAGCATCGAAATCATGCAACTATTCGATGAATTGCACGCCGAGGGGCATACTCTGATCGTGGTCACCCACGAAGATGAAATTGCCCGACACTGCAAGCGTGTAGTGGAAATGAAAGATGGCAAAATTTTCAATGACAGTACCAATGTCGAAAATGCGGTGACTCACTAATGTTCTTCGCCCTCTTCGAAAGTTTCCGCTCCGCCTTGATCTCCATCTTTGCCCATGGGCTACGTAGCTTCCTCACCACCCTCGGCATTGTCATCGGCGTCGCCAGTGTGATCGCGGTAATCTCTGTAACTGAGGGCATGAGCTCCTTTATCGGTGACACCTTCGCCTCACTGGGCTCCAACAGCCTGACGATACAGTCCTATACGCCGTTCGAAGACCAGATGAAGGGCATACGAGCCCATCTCACGCCGGAAGACCTGGAACTCATCTCCAGGCGCGGCGAGGGTATCGCCTCTATTACACCGATTCTTTATGCCAGCCGCTCTTCACAAATTAAATTCGGCTCACAGACGGCTTTCAGCCAGATCATGGGGACCACCTATGCGTTCCAGGAGGTTTCCCAGTCCTATATTTCCTCCGGGCGCTTCCTGGCACCCAGTGACAACGACACCAGAAGGCGCATAGCCATAATTGGCGAAAAAGTCAGAGACAACCTGAACCTGCCCGAAAACCCCGTCAATGAATATGTGGAGATAAGCGGCGAATGGTTCAAAATTGTCGGACTGCTCGAGCCCAAGGGCGACATTATGGGACAAAGCCGGGATGACACTGTACTGATGCCCTATACCACCATGCGCAGTCTACAGGGGAACCAGGCGCTCACCGACATCCAGATTCAACTCAGCCTCAGCGACAGCGCCGAAGTGGATGTTGTGGCCCAGCAGTTAACCTCCCTGCTCCGAAATGCACACAATCTCAGCAGTGAAGAGGACGACGATTTCACTATTCAGACCGCCGAACAACTTATGGAAACCTTCGACAGTATTATCAATATGGTAACTATCGTGATTGGCGGCATCGTCAGCATCTCCCTGTTAGTTGGCGGCATCGGCATCATGAATATCATGCTGGTGTCGGTGACCGAGAGAACCCGTGAGATAGGTATCTGCAAGGCTATTGGTGCCAAACGCCACCATATTCTCATGCAATTCCTGATCGAGGCATTGCTGCTGTCCTTGCTGGGAGGTCTGATCGGCCTGGCCCTGGGATATGGGCTCGGCACACTCATTTCCAGCACTATTCCGTCGTTTCCAGCGGCCAGCATTCCATTGTGGTCAATCGCACTGGCTTTGGGCTTCTCCGGATTTGTCGGTGTACTATTTGGCATCCTGCCAGCCGCCAAGGCCGCCAATCTCGACCCGATCGATGCACTCAGGTACGAATAAGCTACTGACGAGTGCATGCAACGGGAAGTCTGCCGATACAAGTTTAGACAAGAAATGTAGCAGACCGAATCCTATTATTGTGCTAGTCTGCGGCTGAATTTCAAAATAGCAGAGAATAGAAGTTTCTAACGTGTTTAAAAATACCGCTGACCGACTTCCGGTCGCCCTCATCCTTGCCCTGAGTACACTGGACTTTTACCTCTACTTCCTGGTAGATAACGTCTATATCCTCGGCCTGTATTTCTATGTGACGATTATTCCAAAATCGCAAATTTGCGCCTGGAATCATCATCATCAACACACATACACGTTTCGCTTCACCGCACTGAATCGCCTGCTTGAATTCTTTTATGCACTGCACACCGGAGTCACCACCAACCTTTGGGTGTTACACCACGTGCATGGACACCACCGCAACTACCTGGATCAGACCAAGGACGAAAGTCGCTGGCTCAGAAAAGACGGGAGCCAAATGGGTGAGTTGGAGTACAGTCTCAACGTTGCCGCAACCGCCTATTATCGTGGTTACAAAGTTGGTAAGAATTATCCAAAAGAACAAATGCAGTTTATCGTCTTCTCTCTAATCACTATTGCTGTGGTTGCCGCACTGGTTGTCTATCGCCCCGTGCCGGGACTGCTAATTTTTATTCTGCCAATGCTGATGGGTTTATTTATGACCGCCTGGGCAACTTACGACCACCATGCAGGACTGAAGACAGACGATCATTACAAGGCTTCATACAACAACCTCAACCCGCTGTTCAATGTGTTGACGGGGAATCTTGGCTACCATACGGCGCACCATCTGAAGGGAGGCTTACACTGGTCCAAGCTTCCAGCACTGCACGAGCAGATTAAGCACAAAATTCCAAAAGAGCTGATCCAACAGTTTCTCGTCACATAGCGTGGGCTTTTGATCCTTACCCCTGGGCACTGCAGTTACCCGGCTATTGCCTGCAAGCTGTAGATTATCTACAAAATCAAAGACTGCATATGCAATGCATGCAGGCATAAAAAACCCGGTGACAGCATGACTCTCACCGGATTTTTTTGTAGATGAATATCAGTTTGACACGCTGATTATATGAATATCGCTGTTGCTGGTTTCCAGAATGATGCGATCACCACCACCGTTGATATCCCCCCTGGCGATGATTTCCCGGTCTTCTTCCTGGATGGTCATGGGGAAGTCGGTGTAGATGCGGTAATCTCCACGGGATCGGCGTGAAATTCCAATCTTTGCAGCGATACTGGCACTGAGATTGCTGGGGATACGAATGCTAATGTCGCCACCGGCAGTGTCTAATTCAACGCGACCCCCGACGCTGTCGCCGACCGCACTCAGATCCAATTCAATCCTGCCACCGGCGGTATCTGCAGACACCGGCCCGGTAGTCCCTCGAATAGTAATATTACCGCCAGAGGTGTCTGCTACCACAGGTCCGTTACCACCTAAAATTTCTATGCTGCCACCGGAGGTATCGGCTTTGACACTGGCATCGCCACCTGCAAGGTAAATATTGCCGCCCGATGTATCCGCCGATATTGGACCCCTCGCCCAGGCCGCACGAATAGTGCCGCCAGATGTATCCAACTCGACCCTGGCACCACCACTGCCGACGCTAATACTGCCGCCTAAAGTATCCGCAAGCAGTTCTCCGCCGACGTCACCGATAGTGATTCTACCGCCGGAAGTTTCGGCATTCACCGCACCGGTTACATCAGCTATTGTAATGTAACCACCGGAGGTGTCCGCGAAGACATCACCGTCAACATCACCGATAATAATATGTCCACCGGAGGTATCAGCATGCACATTACCTGCCGTAACCCTGCCTATCTCGATGTGACCACCGCTGGTATCGGCATCCACATTGCCCGATATATCAGATACCTCTATGTGACCGCCGCCAGTGTCCAATTCAAGGTTGTAATTCGCCGGCACGGTCACTATGAATCTGATATTGCTGTTCCGGCGCAGCCCGAACAGCCCTCGTATCCTGCCCTCAGTTGCAGCCAGGACATTTACACTATCGCCGCGTTGCTCGAATTCCACTTCGAAGTTTCCGGGATTTATAACCTGAACCCGCACCTTGCTCTGATCCCAGTTGTTCACATCTATAGATCCCGCATCGCTTTCCAACACCAGCGTACCGCCGGCGGCGACATCGAATTCACGGTCCAGATCGTCGGTGGCCGCGTGTAAAAGCGGCACAAAACAAAGCAGCGATGTAACAATTGCGAACTTTGCGTAAGCAGATTTAAGTTGGGACATAATAGTTACCTCTAAACTTTTTACTACAAATAACTTGATAGTTGATTCTATGAAAAGCTTCACAAACTGATCGCGCCGCTATTGGATGCTGCGACGATGTTTCTTGCCTGAGCCCGGATAAACTCATTACTATCCACGTCCATTTGTTGCCTGAACAGATCAAGAGTCTGGTCATCGGGGTAGTTAGCCAGGGCCTGAAATGCCTCTACTCGAACGCCCTCATTCACATCCTCACTGAGGACATAACGCAATGCCTCGCGTACTTGTTCCTGGTTAGCCAGTTCGACCAGCGAGACTACCGCCTGATAGCGCACGCCGGGGTTCTGATCATTCATTAGCACATGGATGAGCGCCTGAGAGACTTCACTACCGGAAATAACCGCCTGCAGTGCATTAATCGTATCCAGTCTGGAGGCGCTGTCGATATCGCCCTGCAACGCTACCGCCATTAAAGAATGTATGTCCTGATCGGCCACATTGCCAGACAGTCGCGTCTCGGAGGCCAGCGAGAAGGACAGGTCAATATCACCCGTAGTTGCGTCGTAATTATTCACCTTAAACTGAAAGATCTCATAGTCTTCTGCGCCGATAAACTCGAGGGGTGATGATTCCGTCGCCGCTACCAACTGCGTGCTTTGCACCGGGTTTCCCAGCGTTGCCGGGGTCGCAATCATAATACCCAACACAAAGCTGGCGATCATCGCCACGCCCTGAAACATAAGGGTCAGAGGTCTGTTGCCCAACTCTTGCAACCACTGCGTCAGTGAGAAGCGTGTGCGATTTTCCTTCTGTAAATTCTGTCGTAAGAGCCAGCGATTGCCTTCTACACGGTCCGTGTAGATCCGCGGCAGGGTGCCAATTGGTATGGCGCTATCGAGTCGTTGTTCGGCTTTCAGCGCCTCGCGCAATTGAGAATTGGACTCCAACTCCGATTCAAATTGAATGGTCTGTGCTGCCGTTAAATCGCTATAGAGATAACGAATTACGAGGTGCTGCAATTGCTCTTTGTTTTCTGGAATAGTCATTAGGTTTATCCTGATTTTAAAACCGCCGCTAGTGAAACTCCGCTAATTCCTGTTTCAACTTGTTTCTCGCTCTGAACAAAACCACCTTTATCGAATTGCCTGAGCAAGACATTATTTCCGCTGCTTCCCTGATCTTGAATCCCTGTTGATGGCACAACACAAAAGCCATGCGCTCGGTGTCTGTCAATTTTCTCATGGCGTGATTGATCTGGGTGTTCAATTCTCCATCCAGCATGACCGCCTCCGGAGAACGATGATCGACGTACTTTTCCTCGTGCTCATACTCATGTTGTATCGCCGCCAATTTTTGCCAGATTCGCTTCAGCTTTCTTCGATTCGAGAGCGCCGTATTTACTACTATCTTGTGCATCCAGGGACTGAACTTGCTTTGCAGCTTGAACTTCGGCAGAGCTCGGTAGGCAGCCAACATAGCGTCCTGGTAAATATCATTGGCATCGTCGGGGGTGTGGGCAAAACCTGCAGCTACAGCCAGCATTTTCTGCTCGAGCACGCGCACCAGTCGCTCGAACGCGGCTATATTGCCTGCTTGCGCCGCCCGCACCAACTCTTCTTCAGTTTCCCTTAACAAGAAAATCCTCTCGTAATAGCCTGATTCCGGCCGCTTGTTGCTATATCTCTGTGCTTACTACATTAGAGTGTACTGCAGCAAAAAAGGTTAACACGCCCATAACAAGGCTTGCTGAGAAGGCGATCGGGGATGCTGTGGACTTAAAAAAGCACAGGGCAAGACGCCCTGTGTAAAACTACCGAGTTAGGGCTGTGGCAACAACGAAGCTGTCTCGGTGGGGTATAACTATTTCTGTAAGCTATTGAATAATAGTATTTTTGTGTGCTCTCAAATATTATCCGTGTACGCTGCATCGTGGGATTGAAGCCGTTCGATGCTGGCATTGGAGCCGCGGGCAGCCTTGTTTCCGCGACGCGGCCGCTGTCCCTGCCGACTATTAATTCGACGTTTTTCACGTAAGGCGGCGCGCTCATCGTCACTTAAATTTTCCAGCCGACGCTGGATATCCTGCCGCTGAGCCCGACGCTGCTCCCGGCCCGCCGGCCTTAACTCTTCCAGGCGCGCCCTCCGCTCTTGGCTAGCAGCATCCTTGTCGACACCAGCATTGCTGCCGTCCTGTGCCGACGCGGTCAGCGGCATATCCAGATAAAATAATACGCAGAGTGCAGTGCAAAGGAATTTTTTCATAATTTTCTCTCTCATAGCTTACGGTCATTGTGACACGGTGGTTTTCCGTCTTACCCTGTAAAACGCAGTAGCCTGGCTTCGGTTGACAGAATAATGACGAAACAGAATTGAGAGTAAGAGCCGAGGAAGCCGGGGCGGGCTATTAATCTGTCTATGAGATTCTACGGCCAAGCCAGGGCTTTATCGTGGCTACAAGTTCCGCCACAGCGTGTTCGACATAGTCCCAGAGCACCTCATCACTACTGTGCCTGCACACTCCTTTGGGGTGGAAATCAAGCAAATCAGCCTCATATCTGTAGACTAGGCAAGCAAACAGCTTAATAATGGCTGCTTGCTAACCAGAGATTCCCCAGGAGAACGATTATGGAATATGAGCTGCTGTATTGGCACTGGATCGTTTTTGGCATCGCCCTGATGCTGACTGAAATCTTTCTGGGCTCCTTCTTTATATTCTGGCTTGGTGCCGCGGCAGTTGTCGTTGGCCTGATGCTTATTCCATTTCCAACAGTATCGGAAGCGGCTCAACTCATTATCTGGGCTTTCTCATCTGTAGTGTTCGCTGTCGGCTGGTTCAAGTTGCTGAAACCTCTGGCAATCGACAAAACCAAGGCCGGCTTGTCCAAGGAAGCATTGTTAGGAGAATTTGGTCAGGTACTGGCACCACCCAATGGTGATAAATTTGGCACTGTCCGCTTCCCGGCACCACTGCTGGGCTCAGATGAATGGCTGATAATTTCACAAGACGAGTTGGTCATTGGCGACCGGGTAAGTGTAGTGGATTTATCCGGCAACTCACTGATTGTTAAGAAGGCTTAATTCAGCCCAATTCGAAAGGAGTACTCTTATGGAACCCGGTATTATTCTAGCTATTGCTGTGGTGTTGTTTTTGCTGATCACCGTCGCTCAGGGCGTGCGACAGGTCCCTCAGGGCTTTAAGTGGGTAGTGCAACGACTGGGAAAGTATCACGTCTCTCTCAGGCCGGGACTCAACTTTATCATCCCCTACATCGACACCGTTGCCTACAAAGTCACTACCAAAGACATTGTGCTGGACATTCCTTCACAGGAAGTCATTACCCGGGACAATGCCGTGCTGATAACCAATGCGGTCGCTTATATTAATATTGTGTCGCCGGAGAAAGCCGTTTACGGCGTCGAGAATTACATCATTGCCATCCAAACCCTGGTGCAAACCTCGCTGCGCTCGATCCTCGGTGAAATGAGTCTGGATGATGCCCTGTCATCACGGGACCACATCAAGTCTAGGCTCAAGGAAGCGATTTCAGACGATATTGCCGACTGGGGCATCACCCTGAAGACCGTCGAAATTCAGGATATTAATCCATCCACCACCATGCAGTCGGCAATGGAAGAACAGGCCGCGGCAGAACGCGCTCGCCGCGCCACGGTCACCCGTGCCGACGGCGAGAAACAAGCCAGAATTCTGAGCGCAGAAGGCGAGTTGGAAGCCTCCAAGCGCGAAGCCGAGGCGCAGGTGATTCTCGCCACTGCCAGCAAGGAGGCTATTAGCCTGGTCAGCTCAGCTATCGGTGAGAAAGAGATGCCCGTGGTTTACCTGTTGGGCGAGAAATACATTAGCTCATTGCAGCATTTAGCAGAATCGGACAATTCCAAATTTGTGGTATTCCCTGCCGATATTCCAAACGCTCTTAAAGGGCTTATGGGTAGATAATTCCCCCTCTCCAGAGCAGCCGCTTTAACACAGCCGTTGAAGTATGAACGGTAAATTGTCGGGATTGGAATTGCTGAGTCAGGTGCTGCTGGAGATGTTATAATTCTTAAGCCTGCTGGTGAGAAAATTTAAGCAGTGTGCGTTCGCTAATGATAGTGATATCAACATTCTCACGTTTGAGTAACAAGGCTTTTTCGATCTTTCGACCGTGACTGGTGTACAGCCAATTCTTGCTCGCCAGGGTACCGATCACCAGGTAATTCACCTGCTTGCTCACGTTGGGACTGGTGTTCGCTCCCAGGTATTTGAGCATGGTGTGCACCGAGTCCCGGTCGCCACTAACAAAATCCCCGGTCAGGCAGAAGGTGGATCCCCTAATAGCCAAAGAATCGATCTTGTCTTACCAAACTGCGGTTGAGGCCTCGCTGCCGAGATCGCTGGTACCAAAATCAGCATCTGTAAATTGCTTTACGGTATCCAGCAAATCTGCACGTTCTTCCGTGGTGACAATGCCATCCTCGAGGATGGTTTCCAGCCGACTGACAATGGCACTGGCGGGCCACTCATCTTTTACGGCGTCGTTGCTGTCCAGCCATTTCGACAGCGCCGTTATTTCCAGATCATTGAGTATGCCATCGGCAGCCTGGCCTGCCAGAAAGCCGATTAATTCCTCGAGTCTACCTATGTGACCACTGGCATCCGCTTTCTTCGAGGCCAGGAATTTTTTGATTCCAGCCTCCATTCGATCCAACGCCTCCAGACTTATCTGACCCTTCTCAAGAATCTCCCCGACCTGATTCAAGAGTTCTACTACATCGCTATCTTCGGCGAGGTATTGCTGATTTTTGAGCCAGACATCCAGATACAGGAATCCCTTTTCATTCAGGCGCTTGTCTGCAACCACCCCGGATAATATGCCCATTAAGCCATGAAGAGCTTTCTGCTTCTCGCGGGAGAAACTGAAGGCATCTGCCAGCTGTTGGCTATCTAGTTCTTTTGAAATATCCAAGGTTTCTGCCCTTGTTAGATCAGATTCACCACGAAGTAAATATCATAAGGCTTTCAGGATTGCGTGTCGAAGCATTTGCACAATGCACGCGACACCTCCGCTCTATACCCGCGGCGCTGGAATCGGCAACAAAACAGCTCCGTCACCTTACTTACTCGATACTTCGAAAGAGTTGGGCCTGTCAGCTGAGGTGGCAGCGGCTTAAAATGTTCCGGTAATCCCGAACCTCAAGATACGACCAAAGCCATTGCACCGGTCTTCGATTTCCTCCAGGATGCCGGCCGACATTCTGCCAACGAAGCGCTGGCGCTCCCGACATGACAGGTTATTGGTGACACCTTCCGCGTCAAAACGGTAGGTAATGCCCCGGCTATCTATATATTCCACGAACAGGCCAAGCCTGGGATCCCCCGCCGCTATCTCAATATCATCAATATCGAAGCGCTTGATATTGCCGTCGAGACGATTCATCCACAAGCCGCCCCAGTTAAGATTCCAGCGCGGTAGGTCATGGCGAAAACCGAAGGAACTGAAGCCCCTGGGTTTAAACTGGAAACGCCTGTCGATTCCAAGAAAGGGGTCGGTAATACTGGAATCCTCTATAGAGAACCTGGAGGTCAGTAACAGATTCGGCAGATTAATCATACGCATACGAATGCTGGTATTTAGAGTCAATCCCCAGCGCTCGCCGTCACCGATATTACCGTTGGCGGATTGCAGATCGGTTTCAGAACTGGATACGTCGATGCGTTCGATTACATCGTGATGCTGATGGTAGAAAAGATTGGCGTCGACGACTCCGATGTCATTGGGAAGGCGGTATTCCGCATTGAAGTCATACTTCCACAACCACTCCTGTCGCAGATTGGCGTTGCCAGCCTGAGTATTGGAATCGTCATCCTGCTCATCGTTAGCGGCGACAAAATCACTGAAACTCAGTTGATTAACCTCTTTCTCTATCGTACCTCGCAGTTGCAGCTGCGGTGTGAGGTCGTATCGAAAATCAAGTTTTGGTTTTACAAAGTCGAAATCCCGCGTATTGGAGACATCACCCGATTGCTCGATTTCAGAGGTCTCATACAGCAGCGTAGTTTCCAGTGACATGCGGGGGTTGATGATCCAGTTATGAATAATGAACGGCTCGTAGCGAATTTCTTCAACACTTGAGTTGGCGTTGGATACCGCGACCGGCACCAGGCCACCAAAAGCGGTAGACGCTATGCCGGTCGAATCTGCAATACCCAGTGCCAGCTTTGACTCCAGTATGGTTTGTGCACGCTCGACACCTACTTCAATATCCTGACCTTCGAAAACATCGAAAGTATACGAGCCCCGCACTATTCGCTCCCAGGTTACGCTGGCCGTGTCCAGAAACAGGTTCTTCTGTTCACTGCCATCGGCAAAAACATCATAGCGTTCCCGCGTGGACGCGCGATTGTCTTCATTGCTAATGAAGAGAATTTTAAAGCGATCGCCGCCGGGGGTAAGCAACTCATAATCGCCCCCAATTTCCCAATTGTCACTCTCGATTGGTATCGATTCTCGCTCCAGCGCCGTGGTGTTCGGCGTCACTCTAAGGTCGGTGGTCAGTCGAGTCACAGCGGTGGGATCGTCGTCCTCGGCAAACAGGGCATTAAAACGCAGACTGCTGCGTGGGCTAATTTCATAATTCAGGTTTGCGCTGACCACGTTGGTGGTCTGCTCGTTAATCCTTTCTTCCCGTACCCTGTCATTGGCAGAGAAATCTCCCAATATGCTGCTTTCCTTGCTCACCTGGCGACCATAGCCGGGAGTGGCTGACGCGCTCAGTACAAAATTGAGCGCACCAGTTTGACCGCTAAAGGAGACTGACCCACCGGGTTCTGTCTCATGGTCGATAAATCGACTCATGTTGGCCTTATAGGAAATGCTGGTGCTGGACAGCTCTTCAAATAGCACCACATTAACAAGCTGACCACTGCCCCTGATATCAAGTCCACCAGAGGTGCCACGAATGATTTCTATGTAGTTAACCTGATCTGCGGTGATGCGGTTTAACTGGGCGCTGGTCTGGTTATTTTTGCCGGCGGTACGTTTGCCGTTAATGAGTATTTCATTGCTGTTGCTGCTGCCACCACCAAGTCCGCGCCCGCCTCTGGAAGCACTGCTGCCAGTGATACCACGGAGCCGTCCACCTCGAGAATTACCTCCAGTGGCCTGGCCGATACCGGGAATACGGTCCAGCATGTCCTGGGCGCTGACCGGTGAATATTCAGCGAAGTAGTCAGCCGAGTAGACAACAGTGGAGTCGTTGCCGACGTTATCCTGGCCAAAACTGAGTTGAGAAACGGTTACAGCGAACAAAATAGCCGCGAATTGAAATAAAGCAGTCGGCTGCCGGGGGGATTGTATCTGCACTAGCCTGAACTCACTGTTGATTTCGTCTGTGACCGCCACAGACACTGATGAAATAGAACGACCGAGCATTGCCTTGGTTCCACGTACTCTGCTACCACTGGAAAATACCAGCAGCAGAATTATAGGTGATGCACACCGGCTAATCTGTTACAAATTGTAGGAACAACGCGGGTATCCGAGTCTAAAGGCTGGTATTAGGACATTTCTCTCCAGGCTGTGCCTGAGTTACACTAGGGATCTGCAGGAACGTGGATTCATGACTGAACTACAGCCGCAAATTCCAGATCCGGGAAAAATTGATAATCGATCCTTCATGGCTCGATTGCTTAGCGGTGGCTACGGTTTGGCTGTCACCTACTGGTCGCTCTATTTCGCCGGTGCTGCGACGTTCTTCGTGCTCGGCAGTCAGGCCGTAGACAGTAAGGCGTGGCTGCGTTATCTGGTGCTGGTAGCGGTCATGATAGCATACACTGTGCTCCTCATCATCGGCGTGCGCGCAGCCTACAAGGGTCCACAACTATGGAAGGTCATGTCTCGTACATCTTCGGTTTTCATGATCATTAATATCCTTATAGGAATCAGTACCCTGGGCTTTGTGTACTAATACCTGCTAAAAAATCATGGCCTACACCACCTACCCGACAGCGGGATTCTTGCGTTAGACTAATCGATTCTGTTTAACTGCTGCTAATTCAGCAGTGCTGACAAGCAGAAATAAAGGGGGCTGATTTTTGGCTCAGACAATACCAACTAGCTTCACGCTCATCCTCAAGAAGGACTGTCCAACCTGCGCCTTGATAGAACCCATCATTGGCCAGTTGGCTGCCAGTTGCGCTGGCAATCTCAGCGTCTATGTGCAGGATGACCCCGCCTTTCCAACCAGCTACCCAGGCCGCATAGACGACACATCGCTCGAGTTTTCCTATCGAAATCAGATTGAAATCGTGCCCACGTTGATTCGGCAAACACAGGATTCGGCAGGCGAATCTCGCATCGTTGGCTGGGATAAAAGCCTGTGGCAGGAATTTACCGGCGTTGCCGACCTGGGTGCCGAACTCATCGATTTCAAACCTGGCTGTGGTTCCTTAACCCAGGACCCGGGTATGGAGGAATTGCTGGCTCTTAAATTTGGGGAAGCACAATTCAGTGCCCGCGAAGTTCAGGTTGCGGCCACGGCAGACATCATGGAAGCCTGTTACGAACGCGGCTGGACCGACGGGCTGCCGGTGGTTCCGCCCACAGCTCTACGGGTAATGAAAATGTTGAGCGGCAGCAAACGAGAGGCTGCTGAAATCATCGGCCGGGTACCCCCCGATAATGTCGAATGTAGTATTGAAAAACTTGCCATTAACGCGGTTATGGCTGGTTGCAAGCCCGAATATTTCCCCACCGTTATCGCCGCGGTTGAAGCAGCTTTGCAGGACCGGTTCTGCATGCATGGCCTGTTGTGTACGACTTATTTCTCTACCCCGGTAATGATAGTGAATGGCCCGGTTAGCCGACAAATCGGCATGAACAGCGGCGTCAATGCACTTGGGCAAGGCAACCGAGCCAATGCGACAATAGGCAGAGCGCTGCAATTGATTATTCGGAACGTGGGTGGTGGCATTCCCGGTGGCATTGACCGGGCGACCATGGGCAATCCGGGGAAATACAGCTTCTGCTTCAGCGAAGACGAATCCCATGACGACTGGAACTCGCTGGCAATGGACCGGGGCTTCTCTCGCGATGAGTCGGTGGTAAGCCTGTTTGCCGGTGACGGCTTGCAACCCATACTGGATCAACAATCCCGCACCCCGGAATCGTTGGCCAGGAGTATGGCCCTGAGTTTGAGCACCATGGTACATGCGAAATTATATGGCATGGCGGATGCGATTCTAGTTGTATCTCCCGAACACCGGCGGGTACTTCGCGCAGGTGGCTGGTCGAAAGAGGATCTGCGGCGCGCGCTTTACGGGGAATTAGTGGCACCAGGCTCTGAACTAGTACGCGGCGCCCAGGACATAGCCGAAGGCATGCCGCTTAGTTGGAAAGACAAGACACTGAATAAATTCAGGGAAGACGGGCTGCATATTGTCACCACCGGAGGCAAGGCTGGCCTGTTCTCAGCCATCATTAGTGGCTGGGTAGCTGCAGGTGAGCGCGGCAGTCAAATCGTTTCACAGAAAATTCCGTAAAATCATTTTGTAAGTAAAAGCTGGGGCACCTGCAAATCAAAATCATTAAATAGCGAGAAAGCAAATGACTACTCAAACCGTACTGCTAGACCCGACGGCGGAGCTGCAGCCAGTCGAACGGCAATTGTTGCCGCGACTGACGCAACTGGCTGGCGCCACCATTGGCCTGCTCGATATCTCCAAGCCTCGCGGCAAGGAGTTCCTCGACGAATTAGAGCAACAGCTGCTGAAAATGGGAGCCAAGGTGAAGCGCTACGCCAAACCCACCTTCGCCAGAGTCGCTCCGACCGAGCTCAGCCAGCAAATTAGCGTTGAATGCGACGCCGTCATTGAAGCCCTGGCCGACTGAGGTTCATGTACCTCGTGCAGTTTGCATGACATCATGAATCTGGAAAGCAGGGGACTTCCGGCGGGTTTCATCGCTTCCGCCGAATTTATTGAGGCGGCAGCAGCCCAGGGTAAATCCTTGGGCATAAAACCAGCCAGTGTTTTCGTACCGCATCCGATTCAAGACCGTACCGATGCGGAAATGGCGCAACTGGCTCAAGACGCACTGGAGGCCATTACCGACATGGTTTGCCAGCGCTAGCCGGCCGCGCACGACGAAGTCAACCAGGAGATCAGAATGTCCAGCGAAGCAGTTATTGTGTCCACCGCCAGAACTCCGATCGGCAAGGCCTAACGTGGTACGGGTGCTGCTGGCTTGTTTGAGGTTTACTAGTAACAAGCAGTATCGGCAAAATTTATCCTGGCTGCCTCATCAAAATTTGATGTCGGCAGCCTTTGGTTGCTTATCGCCGCTGCCTTGCTCGCATTAATATTGGCCATAAGAATGCTGCCAAACTCCCTCTCCATGGTCTCCTGGAAATCACGATCTACCGCCAGGTAACGCGCCACCCGGTCAGCAATATCTCGCAGAAAACTAAAGCCCAGTTCGGCTCTGTCCTCGATAGTCATCCTGCTGTTCTCAGGACCTGTATAAAATCGACACATGGCGCTGTCTGCGCCAAAGTCCCTGCTGAACTGTGCATAGAACTCGCTGAGAAAACTGAAAAATTCTTCGAGATCAGCTCCATCTATGCCGGGATTGTTCAGCAGGCGGCCACTGTCACGAAAAGTCCGCAGGGTGCTGGCGATGTATCTAAAGCTGGCTTCTGCACTTACTATCGATGCCGTTGAGTCGGCGGCGAGACTGGGCTGTACTGTAAAGCAACACAGCAGTATCGCTATGACGACACCGGCGCCATAGCGGCTAACTCTGAAAACCTTAATGACTTGCTGCGCTGAATCTTTCATTTTCTATCGCTTCCCTGCCTCAGACTTAACCGGGCCCAACCAGGTTATAGGGGTTGCCATAGAGATCACGAATCACCCCCGACACTCCCCAGGGCACGTCGGCGGCGGTTTCTACAATCTCTACCCCATTTGCTTCCAGGCGCAGCATATCCCCGCGACAATCGTCGCTATTCAGTACCGTGATTAAATTAGTTCCAACCCTGGATTTTTCATCCTCATTGCGAACCGGCATCAACACGATCTGGGTATCTCTATTGCCCGCTGGACTAATGGTTAACCAGCGCAGCTGCGGCACCAACTTATCGTTGTCCATGCAGACCTCAAAACCCAGATTCTGCTGATACCACTGCAAGGCTGCATCCTGATTGTCGACGTAAACCGTTATGTGTGAAACTCGCGTTATTGCCTTCTCATTACCATTTTTCAACTCCAGAAAACAGCGACGCTATTTGCCAGGTGTAAGCTCAAATTTACCAACAATCAAGGTTGGCACTGCAATTCAAATAATGCAGTGACCATTTGCCAACTTAAGTACGCGAATGGCCTGATAAACATTTGATCTTGGCTAAAAGAAAGATCGGATATTGAAGATTGAGAAAAATAAAGCAGACCAAAGTCGTCAGAAACGAACCCAGATTCCAGCATGGTGCTACACGTTAAAGTGACTGGCAGTGCGGATAAAAAAGGACAGTTTACTCAATTTGAAATTAATTAAGTAAGCTGTCCCCAATATTTAATTCCAGAACAACGCTCCCCCAATATAGGAAGTAGGAAGGGTACTGGCAACGCAACTCCAAGCATTGCAATGGCCTTCTTGCATAAGTTTTTCTGATGCTTTATGAAAGTCATTTATTCTTTAATTAGAGCCGCCTTGCTGTGCCAATCTCTCCTGAGCACGCGCCCCGCTGAGAATATTCTCCATGCCATAGTTGCCTTCGTGGCAGGCATATTCATAAATCTCATCTTCAGATTTGTCAAAATTAAGTATACGCGTATAGGGAGCCGTATAAGCTCCGGGGTCGTTAAAGGTCACGCTATATTCAAGAGTATTTGGACCAATCCGATTGAGCTTCTCGATCAACAGCTTGTTGCTCGCATCGAGACCATTGGTGCTCGCATCGGAAAAATTCGTGGTTTCTATGACTAGTGTATCGCCATCCCAGTAGCCCCGTGAATCGCCCATCCAAAGGCGAAGATCATCCGCTACATGGGGGCGTTCTACTAACGGAATTATTCTGGCGTCATGGGCCATTTCCTGCACGATGACAACATGATCTTTGGACTGAATGATCTGCCAGTAACTGTTGTATCCAGAACCCAGGTAAGGTGCACTAAAGCTCAAGCAACGTTCTCCCAGGCTCCTGTCGGTCCAGGATTCGGCAGGACGACTGCGTATTTCACCCCTGTCCCGCGCCAGGGCAATGGAAGCCTCAGTTCGAGGTGGATACTGCCCATTGGGTGGATCGACAATTTGCGATGTGCGGGTGTTAAGCGAATCGACCGTACGTTGCGCCATCCAGTCCTGACTGTAATTTCCAGTCTCGGTATCAGAAGAGCTTATGACACCCGAGAAGGCAGCGGCCAGGACACCGTTACCGAACAAGGCATCACCACCACTGGCCTTGATTTCTGCCACACGACGGTTCAGGAATGCCACGTCCTCTTCAGTCAAAAATTCCTTATCACCAAATACTTCGAGGCGCTCTACTGGCGTCACTGAGTTGTTGGCCCAGACCCCCTGTAAATCGGCATGGCCGTCTACGGTTCTGGGTAATGTCCAATCATCCGCGGCCTGAGCAGTCACGGCTAAACATAGCAGCATAAATAATGCCGCAGTTTTCGATATGGAAATAAAAGAACTCATGAAACACCTCCTGTTAAATATTATTGTTTTCCAGGGACGCCAGCAACCCGGCAACCATGGAGTCAGCACGCTGAACAAACTATCCCCTTACTCAATTTTGAACAAGGACGGCGAGACTAACAAAGAGATTCATTCGCCTTGAAGTATAAGTCGAATAAAAGCTATGTCAATTGAAACCCCACGCCTTCATTTGGCAAAAACTATCGTTCTGCGAACACTGAAAACCTCTGAAAACCCGGAAATCTCCCTCAAACTCCACAAGAGAAAAAAGGGGGACACTAATAAGATAGTAAGTTATAGCTCTTCATTAACAGGGGTAGGAAATCGGGTGCAGTGAGCTCGAAGCCGGGCTCAAGGTTTTGATTACAACCTAAACTCACGTTAGCGAATCGTTAACGCAGCGTTAAAAATCCTATACCAGATTACGGGATGTTCCCCCGGGTACTCAATTCAATTTTATACAGCCCGGTTCGGGCTGTCATATACAACGTGCTGCCATCACCTCCCCAAGCGACGTTGGCAGGCACCTCGTCGGGCTTGATGGTGCCGAGGTGTTTACCGCTGGGGTCGAAGATCCATACACCACCTGGGCCGGTTGCAAAAATATTGCCGTTCACATCCACCTTCATGCCATCGGCAGCGCCGGTTTCGGTTTGGTCATTGACATCAAAGAAGACCCGGCCCGCGCCAAGTGTGCCGTCGTCCATTACATCATATGCCATCCAGACTTTGTTGTCGGCGTCGGAGTTTGCCACGTACAAGGTGCTCTCGTCGGGGGAGAAGGCTATGCCATTGGGTCGGGTCTGGTTGCTTACCAGCAATTCCAGTTCACCGTCGGGACTAAGCCGATAGATGCCGTTGAAATCCAGCTCCCGTGCCGGGTCGTCTTCCAGTCCAGGAAGGCCATAGGGCGGGTCGGTAAAATACAGCCAGCCATCCGATTTGTAGGCAGAATCATTGGGGCTGTTCAGGCGCCGCCCCTGATAGTTGTCCGCCAGTACGGTGATGCTGCCATCCCGTTCACGTTGGGAAACTCGACGGTTGCCGTGCTCGTTAAGTATGAGCCTACCTTGAGGGCTGATGTTAAGGCCGTTGGAACCCACCGAATTGGTTTCGCTCTCACCTTCGAATACCGGCTGCATAAATGTACTCAGCCCGTCTTCGGGATCCCAAATGTGAATCGCATTACTACGCAGATCACTGAACATCAAGTGACCGGGGCCCCTGTGCCAGACTGGTCCTTCAGTAAAAGCAAAACCACCTGCCAATTTCTCAATCCGGTAGTTGGCTGGAACCAGAGCATCCAGTGCATCGTCCATTTTGATCACGGTACCCGCACTGCTTGAATCCTGCGCTAATGACTTGCCTGAGACAAAAGCTAATAGCGCAACTATCAGCAATGATTTTTTGTAGCTCGAAGGCTTCTTGATTCAATACTCCCGGTTTCTAATTTGCGTTATTAATCCCGCCGGCAGCTGTTAAAAACCCTGCCGTTGCCTTTTTAGTTGCCTTTGCCGTTCTTAAATGGCTAACCGACCGGTGGAATTCCCCAGTGTTTCGATGGGCACACCTAGTCGATCCAGCAGGCTTAGATGCAGGTTAGTCAGTGGTGTGTCTACAGGGAATTGTAGATGACGTCCCCCAGCACCTGCCGCACCTCCTCCAAGCAGGATAGGTAGCTCGCCGGAGTAATGTGTATTGCTTTCGGCCATGCCGGCACCGTATACAATCATCGAATTATCCAATAGTGAGCCGTCGATATCGGGTGTCGAGCGCAGCCGCTCAAGGAAGTTGGCGAAGAAGGTCATGTGGTATTGGTTAATCTTCAGGAGTTTTCCCAGTTTTACCGGGTCTCTCTGATGATGGGAGATGGGATGATGGGCATCGGCTACACCGATCTCGGCGTAGGTGCGGCCAGTAATTTCCCGTCCCATCATGAAGGTTGAGACGCGAGTCATATCAGTCTCAAACGCCAGTGCCATGAGATCGAACATTAGTGAAGCGTGCTCGGCGAAGGTGTCTGGAATCCCCGCCGGCTGATCGATCACGGGTAGCTCGCGGTCACCTTGAGTCTCTGCCAATTGAATGCGCCGTTCAATATCGCGTACTGCTCCAAGGTACTGGTCCAGCTTAACCTGGTCCGATGCGCCCAGCTGGCGGGACAGTTCGCTGGCACGCTCGGTAACTGAATCAAGCAGGCTCGCGTCCTTCTTCCGGCGTGCGCGGCGAACTTCCGGGCCGGTACTACCACTGTCCCCGAACAGACGTTCAAACACCGCACGGGGGTTGTTTTCCATCGGTAATGGTGTGGTCTCATTGGCCCAGGAGATAGTATTGGTATAGGCGCAGCTAAATCCTTCGTCGCATGAGCCGGCAAAATCACGTCCATCGATAGCGAGCTCCAGGGTAGCCAGCTGGGTTTCGCCACCCAATACCCTACCTGCGATTTGATCCATTGAGATACTGGCTTTGAGATTGGAGCCATTGTCCCGCTTCGATGCAACCCCGGTCAGAAAGTGTGTAGAAGCACGAGCATGGGGGCCTTCGCCGTCTACGCCACGCAGGCCAGTGAGCACATTCAGCTGCTTGCGAAATGGCTCGAGAGGTTGCAGGATCGATGGTAATTCGAAGTCGGTGCCAGCGGTGGTTGGAGTCCAGTGATCCATCCGCATCCCGTTCGGAACATAGACTATGGCGAGTCGACGTGCCTGTTTACTGGCTGGGTTACCGGCTGCCGCCAGTGCCGGTATCATTGCATCAAACAGCGGCAGCGCCAATGCGGCGCCCAAACCACGCAGCATAGTTCGGCGCGGGATAGCTTTCTTGGTGATGATGATCATTATTGTGACCTCTGCATCCGGAATGGGTCGCTTTGTACGATTCCCACAATGATAGACGACCAGCTGTAATTCTCCAATGCCGCTGCGCGAGTTATGTTACGCACAGACGGCTTGTCGTAGTATTCGGGGCTGCGTCCGATAGCATAAGCCAATAGCTTTTCAGTCACCGTAGCACTGAACTGCTCCCCACGCTCTAACAGCAGCGTGCGCAGCCCCAGGGGCCCGTAGAACTCAGTCCCGTTTGGCAGCTGCCCGGAGGCATCTATGGCCAGATCCGCTTCCCCGGTAATCCGCCATCTGCCAATCGCGTCGTAGTTTTCCAGTGCCAGCCCCAATGGATCCATCGGCGCATGGCAAGATCTGCAGACTGGGTTTTCTCGATGTTTGATCATGCGATCGCGAACTGTGGCCGGTTGGCCATCCTCACCGTTATCCGGCAAATCCGGCACATTTGGTGGTGGCGCTGGAGGCGGTGTGCCCAGAATATTAGTTAGCACCCATTTGCCACGCAACACCGGCGAGGTTCGATTAGCATAGGAGGTGGCAGTAAGCAGACTGCCCTGACCCAGTATACTGCCTCTCTGTTCGGCAAGCTCACCAGTAAGAGCCACACGGCGAAAATGGCTGCCATAGACACCGGAAATACCGTAGTGCTCAGCAAGCCGTTCGTTGACATAGGTGTAGCCAGCCCCGAGCAGATCCAATACGCTGTGGTCTTCACGTAACATGCTCTGAAAGAAGAGTTCGCTTTCTTGTCGAAACGCGTCACGTAGATTTTCATCAAACTCAGGAAAAGCCACTGCATCAGGTACCAGACTGGGAAGATTGCGCAGGTAGAGCCACTGGGCGGCGAAGTTATGCACCAATGATCTCGATCGAGAATCACTCAACATGCGTCTGCTTTGCTGCTCTAGAATTTGCGGGTTTTGTAGTAAGCCGTTCTCCGCGGCTTCAAGTAATTCGCTATCGGGTATGCTACTCCACAGAAAAAAAGATAGCCTTGAAGCAAGCTCAAGATCGCTCAGCTTATAGTTGGTACCGGGCTCGATAGTGCCGGGATCACGCTCAACGCGGAACAGGAAATCGGGCGAGATGAGCAATCGTTCCAGCGCCAATTGAATACCCGCATCAAAGCTGCCTTCATCGCGTCCAGCGCGGTAAAAATTCATCAGTGTGGCCAGATCGGAGTTTTCCAGTGGTCTGCGGTAGGCGCGCCGGGCCAATGACGACAAAATCTCACTGGCGCAGGCATCTTCCTCCGTTGCTGTGTCGTTAGCCGGCTGGCAGCTAAACACGGCCCTGCGGCTCGGTGTATTCCCCGGCCCGTTAGTTTCGAAAGGGCCGGTAATCGCCACCTGTTCGACTGCCGCATCGCCGTCCCGCATTTCATTCACAGCCGCTGCGAAAACACTCTGTGGTGGTTGTAACACGCCTTCGGGTTCGGTTAATTTGCGGACAAAGGAAACGCCGACGATATGCGGCCCCGCTTCTGCCGGAAACCTGAACCGCAGATTGGAGTCGGCAAACAGCATATACTGTTCCCACTCAGGATCACCAAATTGGTTACCCCCGTAACTGGCAGGTGCCTGCAGTACATCTGGTTCTTCGCCACCGAAGGTAAACGTTCGTACCAGCACCCCGTCGAGACGAACTTCAAGTTCATGGCGTGAGCCCATGCCACGGACATAATTTACGTAGTTCCTGTGCAGCCTGATTGCCAGATCGTACTCTCCCTCCACTGGAAAATAATGACTGATACCAATACCGCCCCGTGACCCGAAAGGGAGAACGTCGCTCATGCGGTCATTCTGCTTATAAAGAATTGGCACTTCGTAGGTGTCGGCCACAGGTCCCAGTGGCTCCTCACCGACAGCCAATCGCGCCGTCTTGCGTGCTGCCGACAGGTAGCGCTCCATCAGGGCGGGCGAGATCGTCAAGCCATCGGCAATGTTATCAAAACCATAAGCATCGATATCGTCCGCTGGCAATAGTACCTGCACGTCGACATCCAGCGCGAGCAGATCGCGCACGGCGTTGGCATATTCGGCACGGTTGAGTCGATGTAAAGACTCGGTGCGCCCGGGGTTTGGGTTCGCGGCTGCAAACCTGTCGAGCTCGGATTCGAACCAGTTTATAAGCGCGTCATATTCATCGGCTGCGGGACGGGGCATGCCCACCGGCGGCATCTGACCCGAGCGCAGCTTCCCCAGTATGCGTTCGGGGATATGACCGAATGCGCCGAGCTGCGATAGATCCAGGCTGCTGAAACTGAGGTCGGCTACTCGAGCCTGGTCGTTATGACAGCTGCTGCAATATTCCGCGAGGATTTCCTGCAAGCCATCAATCTGGTCTGCCAATGCTGATTGCGCCTGTGCCTGATTTACCATCGCAACGGCGAACAGTGTAGAGAAGAGCAGCACGGCGGCACGCAGTGGTACTCTGAAAAAACGCGGAGCTAACATGTCGGGTGACCGCATCAAGCAGACCTTACATTATTTGGGCTATACCATTCTTGCCCGGGTGTGGTTCGGCGACATGCCAAGCTTCCCAAGCTAGATTGCCACTACTTCAATGGGGTGTCAATGTCGAAACGAATATCGTAACATGGGTTCACATGAATAAAACACCCTGTTCCAGAAAGCTAGGGCACCTCTTTATCATACTAGCTACATTGCTCGCCTGGCCAATTGCTGCTTTGGCGCAAGACGCGACGAGGATCTCTTCACCTGCAATTATCGAGGCGCTAAAAACGGGGGACATTGAAGTCGCCCGCAGCCTGGTCGCAGCAGGAGCTAATGTGAATGCACCTCAGGGCGACGGTGCCACGGCGCTGCACTGGGCGGCACATCAGAACGATGTGGATGCTGCCACTTTACTGATTGCAGCCGGCGCTGACGTTAACGCAACAAATTCATTGGGTGCCACCCCACTGTGGTTGGCAGCACTCAATGGCAGTGCGCCAATGCTAGAGCTGCTTCTGGGCGCTGCCGCGAACCCGAATACATCACTGATAATGGGTGAGACACCGTTGATGACCGCTGCCAGGTCGGGCAATTCGCAATCGGTAGAGTTACTGCTGCAACAGGGTGCGAATGTCAATGCAGTTGAGCTCGAACGGGGGCAGTCTGCACTGATGTGGGCGGTGGCCCAGCGGCACGCTAACGTTGCCCGTCTGCTGATCGAGAACGGTGCCGACCTGCACGCACGCACGCAGGTGTGGTATCAACTGGAGAACACGGCCGGTAACACTAACCCCAGCGGCAATTACCGCATGGCCCATGGTGGGTCTACGCCGCTTCTGTTTGCCGCGCGTAATGGTGATGTCGAAACCGCGCGCGTGCTTATCGAGGCCGGTGCCGATATTCAGGGCACTGAAGCCTCTGGCGCCAGTGCGCTGGTTATTGCAGCTCACAGTGGACACGAATCCATGGCTTTGTTTCTGCTGCAACAAGGTGCGGACCCCAATGCCGCCGGAGCCGGGTATACGGCGCTGCACGCGGCGGTACTGCGAAGTGAAGTGGAATTGGTTCGCTCCTTGTTAGGCCGTGGCGCAAATCTCAGCGCGCTCATCGAGCACGGTACACCGGGCCGGCGTTTCAGCGCTGATTTCAGTATCCGCTCCCAGTTGATTGGCATGAATGCATTCTGGCTTGCCGCCAAATATGGCGAAGTTGAGATTCTCAACACGCTACTCGAACGTGGAGCCGATCCGTTCTACATCAGCGAGAGGGGCGTAACTACCCTGCAAGTGGCCATGGGTAATTCTGGTTCATCGCTGGTTTATCGACGCGATCGTATTGGCAACGCAGCGCCGAATCTGGAAGCTGAAGAAAGTCGTACCTTGGAATTGGCACGTACCCTCATCGACCTGGGTGTCGAGGTTAACGCTGCCGATAGCCGGGGTCAAACCGCTCTGCATCATGCCGTACTCAAAGACTTCGATTCAGTTGTTGATTTTTTGATCTCACGCGGTGCTGATGTTGATGCGGCGAATGAGCGTGGGCAGACGCCTCTGGTGCTGGCTGAAACCACTCAGACCATTCCGGGCACCAACGGATTGCGGGGAACCCGTCCGCAGGTGGCTGAGGTATTGCGACGTTGGGGCGCGCGCTAGTATATGCCAGAGGGGCCAGGTGTTTTTGTCATTCCACAGCTCTGCTTTAAGTAGATCGAGATGTGTTCAAAAACGGATTGGATGCCGTCAAGCAGTCGCCTACCAGCGCGATGGCGGGATCTATAACGCCATCGCCTCGGGGAATTTCGCCGCCAGCACCGAGGCCGTGGCTGCAGACACCCGCATTCCGGAAGCTGGGCATCTGTTTGCTTTCAGATCGAAGCAGGACGAGTGAGAAAGCATTCGGGGGTCAAAGCCTGATCCCATGGCGCTCCTGCTTGAAGAACCGGTACCAATAGTTTAGATTGTTGGCCAGTGTTACACCCATTTTCCGTCACTATTGCTAGGAGCGGCACCATGAAAACGATTGTAAACTTAGGCAGCCTGATCTTGTCCTTGTGGCTGATTAGCAGCCCGGTAATGGGGCAGTCTGACAGTGATTGGCAAATGCCAAGAACCATCGATGGTCATCCCGACCTGCAAGGAGTATGGGAAAACAACACGATCACTCCGGTAGAACGCCCCGAAGTGTTTGGCGACAAGGAATTCCTTACCGATGAAGACTTAGTTTTTTTACAGAAACGCATCGCTGAAATAGAAGCGGCGGGTGAGGACGCCCTGTTTGGAGACGGTGTGTTACAAGCGGCGTTCAGCGGTGAAATCGTCTCTTATGACTCATCGACTGGTAACTACGATTCCCAGTGGATGGCAAACCGCACTATCCACCGTCGCACCTCGCAGATTATCGATTCCATCAACGGTAAATTCCCAGCACGCACCGAAATTGCCATCGCGACGCAGAATGATCTTGCCCAACATCGCCAAGATCATCCGGCCGATACCTGGCTGGATCGCGGGCTAAGTGAACGTTGTCTGTCTTTCGGTGCGCCGACCCTCCACTCCGGTTACAACAGTTATTGGCAGATCGTGCAGACCGGGGATACTGTGGCCATTATTCAGGAAATGATCCACGACGTGCGCATCATTCCCCTGGTGGACAAACCCCATATCGATGATCGTATTAAACTGTGGCACGGCGACTCACGGGGCTATTGGGATGGTGACACCCTGGTTATTGAAACCACCAACTACTCCGACAGAAGCAGCGAGGGACCCGAAGTTTCAAGGAAAGTAAATGTCGAACGTCTGACTCGAACCAGTCATGATGCTATGCAGTATATTATTACTTCCGATGATCCCGGCACCTATACGGCGCCGTACACCCGGGAAATTATCCTCGATCACTCGGAAGATGAGATTTATGAATATGCCTGTCACGAAGGCAATTATGGTATGGCGAATATTCTTTCGGGTCATCGGATTGAAGAACAAATGGCTAAGGAATCCGGCCCCCGCTAATTATTGATCAGACCCTGATCGAGGGGTAGAGGTAATGCTGCCATGTGCTCATTGCCAGCCGCAAGCGAACGCACAGGATGAAAAAAGAGAACAAAAGCTCTGCTTCTACACCTACACCAGATGCATTGACATCAGCGGATTTTGCGGGGATTATTCTCCACAGCTAGCACCAGTGTCCAGAGGAGATCAGGGATGCGAGACCGGTTTGGAAGATGGGCCACCGCGATGGCCCTCATCTCGGTCGGCCTGTTGTTCGGCGTGACCAGCGCCACGGCGCAGACGTCGGACTATCGGGCAGCCCGCACCGCCGCCGGAAACCCGGACCTGAACGGCATCTGGCAGGCCATCAACTCAGCCAATTGGAACATCGAGCCCCATGCTGCCAGTCCTGGTATGGTCCGGGAACTCGGTGCGATCCCCGCAATACCGGCAGGACATGGCGTCGTCGACGACGGCCAGATTCCGTACACTCCCGAGGTCCGCGCACAGAGGGACTAGAACTTCGCCAAGCGCCTGGAACTTGACCCTGAGATCAAATGCTACCTACCCGGTGTGCCGCGCGGCACCTACATGCCCTATCCATTTCAGATCATTCAGGGCACTGGCCACGTCATGGTAGTACATGGATACGCTGGCGCGGTGCGCACCATCTACATGGACAACCACACCCTGCCGCCCGCCCCCACCTGGATGGGTTGGTCGAACGGCAGTTGGGATGGCGAAACGCTGGTGGTCGATACCATGGGCTTCAACGATCGGGCCGGGAACTTCCATAGCGATGCCCTGCATGTCATCGAACGCTTCACTGCGCGCAGCGCGGACACCATGATGTATGAAGTCACTATCGAAGACCCGAAGGTGTTCACTCTACCCTGGACTATGAGCATGCCCCTTTATCGGCGCGTCGAGGCGAACGTAGAGATTTTAGAATTCAGATGCGTGGAGTTTGTAGAAGACCTGATATACGGTCACCTGCGCAAGCAACCGGATAACTCGAAGTCATGAACCCGTGCCCAGGAGAATACAGATGAAGCATCGAGTTTTTCAGTCAATCAGCCTTGTCGCCGCGGTGCTGACAATCTCGCTACTGGCGGCAAATCCGCTTGCCGCACAGCTGCCAGACCCGAGCCCGGCCCCGGGTTACACGATGCCCCGCACCCCGGACGGGCATCCAGACCTCGGGGGGGGGGGGGTTCTGGTCGAATGCAACCTATACACGCTTGCAACGGCGCGATGGCGTGGCCGGCGCATTCTACACGGCGCAAGAAGTCGCTGACATCGAAGCGCGAGCGAGGGAGCGTGAAAGCGCTCAGACCGTCCCGGGCAACCACCGCAGACGTGCACTATGACTTCACTCAGTTCGGACTCGACCGCAGTCAGGCCACGCTTGCAACCGGCCTTCGAACCTCACTCATATTCGATCCCCCGAACGGTCGAATCCCTCCTCTGACGGCGTCAGGCGAACGCATCATGGCAGACCGTGAAGAAGCGGCGCGGCTCAGGGGTGGACGCTACGACGCGATCGAAAACGGCTCGCTGGGCGAACGTTGTCTCATCATGGCAGGAGCCGGTCCGCCAATGATGGACGCGGGTTATAACAGCAACTACCAGATCGTGCAGAATCGGGATTACGTCATGATTCTCGTTGAAATGATTCATGATGCCCGCCTCATTCCTCTGGATGGTCGCGAGCAAGCCGACTCCAATGTTCGGCAATGGATGGGCACTCCGCGGGGTCATTGGGAGGGCGATACGCTGGTAGTCGAAACTGCAAATTTTAATGGCAAGAACCCTATTTTTAGATCCACCGAGAACAAACGTGTGACCGAACGGTTTACCCGAATCGACGCCGAAACGATTGTTTATAGATTCACAATCGAAGATGAAACAATGTGGACTCGCCCCTGGTCCGCCGAACTTCTGCTGAAGGAAACAATCGGTCCGATCTTCGAACACGCCTGCCACGAGGGTAATTACGGTATGGCTAACACCCTGGCCGGTGCTCGCATGGAAGAGCGGCTGGCGACGGAAGCAGCGGCGGTGCAAAAAAAGAATTGAGGAGGAAACTCGATGCAAACTCGAATGATAGTTGCGATCGCAGGTGTCGCGTCAGCGCTCTGCGCCATTCCCGTGTGGGCCCACCATGCGTTTGCGGCAGAATTTGACGTCAACCGGCCGCTGGCGCTGGAAGGCACACTCACCCGCTGGGAAATGATCAATCCCCACTCGTGGTTCTACATTGACGTCGAAGGTCCTGACGGCGAGGTCGAGCAATGGCAGATCGAGGGCGGCAGCCCGAATCAACTGATACGCCTGGGCGTGATGCAGTACACGGTGCCGGTGGGAACGCTGCTGGTCGTCGAGGGCTATCACTCCAAAGACAGGACCAACAAAGCGGTGGGCAGAAATTTTACGCTCGCCGATGGCAGCCGCTTGTTTCTCGGCGGTTCGGCCGCCGACATTCCTCAGTAGGAAGCGTTAACAGCTGTACAGTGGGGTCAGGTCTCCAATGGCAAATTCTCACTGGACGACGTCATACTATCCTGGACAAAGTTTGTGATCCGATATTTTGCGATCTACTCGTCAAAGGATTTTACGCTACCTCTGCCGAACTTCCTGCCGGCGACAATTTTCTTGTTTTTCAAGCGCCGTTCTTTAGCTGCTCTGCCGGGCCTGGTCGCGATCCGCCGGACACGTTCCCTGGTTGCCTCTGCAACCAGAGCATGGAGGCGTGCAATAGCATCCTGCTTGTTCTTCTCCTGACTCCGAAAGCGCTGCGCCTTGATGACGATAGAAGCATCTTTATTAATGCGACGGTCTCTATACCCGATCAACTTCTGCTTGATCTCCCAGGGCAAACTTGAACGATTGATATCGAACCGCAGGTGTACGGCGGTCGACACCTTGTTCACATTCTGACCACCAGGCCCACCGGCACGGATAGCCATGAAATCAATTTCAGATTCTAATATCGTGATCTCAGCCATTGTCTGCAGTATCTTCTATTTCAACCCTTGTGGTTATGCCACCATCCTACAGGATTATGGAGGCCCTCTGAACATGCCTGTAGAAAAATTGACAGCGTTACCAGCAGGAAATCGCCAATCGCGGCGTGGCTATTTTGTTAGTGGAACAAAATTATCCATTGCCCTGAAAATATCGCATCGGCTGTATGTCATGGGGCATGCTAAGCTTGTGTATGCAGGCACTCCCAATAGCCTGCTGCAAGCAGATGACGTACCAGCAAAATGGCTGGAAGTCTAAGACAGCGTTGGCTGCACACAGTTTGGCGAACAACAGGCGCTATATGAAACCTCTATTCAAGCTGCTTTTGCTGGCAATTCTGAGCCTGCCTTTTCAAGCATTGATGGCCTGGGATAGCGTTGGTCACCGCCTCAGTGCGGCGGTGGCCATGGAATTTCTGAGCAATGACAGCAAAGCGCAACTGCTCACCATACTCGAGCAGCATCCGCGCTTCGAAGCCGACTTTCTAGCCCAGATGCCCGGCTTCATCGATACCAGCGATGACGAACAAATGCTCGTATGGCTATTAGGTCAGGCAGCTTTCTGGCCTGATCTTGCGAGGAGTCTTGGCGCTAACGCAGCGCAGCATTACAACCACCCGCCCTGGCACTATATCGATGGAGCCTGGGTTCGTGGTGCTGTCTCCGCACAGGGAAACATCTATGTGGGAGTAGCGAGTTTCGCCGACATCGACGGTGCAGATGCTGCGTCGATCCGCACTGAGCAGCAAGCCGACAATATAATTACCGCGCTGGATTACAACACCACAGTGTTAGCCGACGACAACCGAGCACCGGCTGAACGCGCCGTTGCGCTGTGTTGGGTATTGCATCTAATCGCTGATATACACCAACCCCTGCATACCGGTTCGCTGTTCTCCGCCGGCGTTTTTAAACGCGGCGATCGCGGCGGCAATGGCATAGCTACCGACGCTGGCAATCTGCACTCACGCTGGGATCGCTCCCTGAGTGCTGCGGGCCTGGTGGAGACGCTGCCTCTGGTGCTGCAGGAGCTCGCTGCAATTGCCCCGACCGAAATACAAACCATGGCGTCCGACTGGTCACAGTGGATGGCCGAGAGCCGCGAAATACTTTTGACAAATGTGTATACCGAGGTCATGCGAACAGAGATTGCCGCCGCCGATCGCTCTGGACGCAGATTGCCGACATCCCCCCTAGCGTCTGCTTATGTAACGCAGATGCAGGATATCTCCCGCCAACGCATTGGTCTGGCCGGTCTGCGCCTGGCCATTTGGATTGAAAACAATCTGATTCCATAGCCAGGTGCCGGAGTTGCGGTTCAATTGCTATGGGCACGCTCCGATGTCTGCTCCTGTGTAGCAACCAATCGCCGGCAATAGAAAAGGTGATAACAAGCGTTAGTGTTCGACAGCTCGTAATAGACCTTCTTTAAGAACTAAATCGTAACTAGTCAATATCACTATCTTTATACATCAGCGCCGTAACCTGCTCTGAAACCAGACCAATTAGAAACACCAGGATCGCAGTCATAAACAGCACCGCGCTCATATTGGTAAACCGGCCATCGGTGACGAAGGTATAAAAATAGTAGGCACAGCCAGTGAAGAAGAAGCCTACAGATGCGGGCAAAAATATCTTTAAGAGTGAATACAAAGTCCCAACTTTGAAAATGATCAATAGAAACCTGACACCATCCTTGAGCAGACTGATATGACTCTCGCCCAGACGCTGCTCGGTTTTTATTGGGATGTATCCAACCGAGTATCCTGCACGAAAGAAGGCCATAGTACAGGTGGTGGGATAGGGAAACCCGTTAGGCAGTAAATACAGAAACTCTCTGAATTTATGTGCCCTGACAGCACGAAAACCTGATGTGAGATCCAAAATTTTATGGCCCGTGATCAGTGAAGCCAATTTATTGTAAATACCGTTAGCAAGTGCGCGATAAGAATCGGCCTGCGATTCCTTGTCCCTGGCACCCACAACCATATCGTAATCTTTATCCAACTGGGCAAGTAACAGAGGAATATCCTCAGGTTTGTGCTGGCCGTCGCCATCCAGAAACACTATCACGTCGCCGGTTGCGGCCCTCGCTCCGGTTTTTATGGCAGCACCATTACCCTTGCTATAAGGGTGCGAGACTACTCGAACGCCGTGTTGTTCACACAGGCTTACGGTGTCATCGGTGGACCCATCATTGACCACAATAGTTTCTGCGTCGGGCAT
>Ga0302135_10000193_pt1 | contig 37641 bp, 42 predicted proteins | sample CBN3_surface_MG_FD_203119 | JGI IMG/M metagenome (GOLD analysis project Ga0302135, IMG submission 203119) | Marine microbial communities from Western Arctic Ocean, Canada - CBN3_32.1 | ecosystem: Environmental > Aquatic > Marine > Oceanic | place: Canada: Western Arctic Ocean | collected...
AACGCGGCCCCGTCGATATCGTTTGACGCTGTAGCGGTCGGGGCTAGAAGCCCATACCACCACCCATACCGCCCATGTCACCCATGTCCGGTGCGCCGCCGCCAGCCGCCTTGGGTTCCGGCTTATCTGCGATCATGGCCTCGGTGGTGATCAGCAGACCCGCCACGGAGGCGGAATCTTCGAGTGCAATGCGCACGACCTTGGTCGGATCGATGATGCCCGCCTTGATCATATTCACATATTTTTCAGCCTGGGCATCAAAGCCCTGGTTGGTGTCCTTGGTTTCGAGCAGCTTGCCGACGATCACCGAGCCATCGAGCCCGGCATTATCCGCGATCAGGCGGGCTGGGTAGCGAATCGCGCGACTCACGATATCGACACCGACCTGCTGGTCGGGATCATCCAACTTGAGCTTCCCGAGCGCCCGGGTGGCATGCAGCAGGGCCGCACCGCCACCGGCAACGACTCCCTCTTCCACGGCCGCACGGGTCGCGTGCAACGCGTCGTCGACCAAGTCCTTGCGCTCCTTGACCTCGATCTCAGTGTTGCCACCGACCGTGATCACCGCAACACCGCCGGCGAGCTTCGCCAAGCGCTCCTGCAGCTTCTCGCGATCGTAATCCGACGCGGTCTCCTCGACCTGTGCGCGGATCTGTTTGCAGCGGCCCTGAATCTCGGCCTTCTTGCCTGCGCCATCGACGACCATCGTGTCGTCCTTGTTGATGACGACGCGCTTGGCGGTGCCCAGCATCTTGACCGTCACGTTCTCGAGCTTGATCCCTAGGTCCTCGCTCACGACCTGACCACCGGTCAGGGTGGCGATGTCCTCAAGCATGGCCTTGCGCCGGTCACCGAAGCCCGGGGCCTTAACGGCCGAGACCTTCAGGCCGCCGCGCAGCTTGTTTACCACGAGGGTGGCGAGGGCCTCGCCCTCCACGTCCTCGGCGATAATCAGCAACGGCCGGCTTGACTGAACGATCGACTCGAGGAGGGGTAGCATCGCCTGCATGCTCGAGAGCTTCTTCTCGTGCAACAGGATGTATGGATTCTCCAGCTCGCAGGTCATCTTCTCGACGTTGGTGATGAAATAAGGCGAGAGATAACCGCGGTCGAACTGCATGCCTTCGACCACTTCGAGCTCAGTATCGAGGCCCTTGGCCTCTTCCACCGTGATGACGCCCTCTTTGCCGACCTTCTGCATCGCTTCTGCGATCATCTTGCCGACGCTGGGATCGTTGTTCGCGGCGATGGAGCCGACCTGGGCGATTTCTTCGTTGGTCGAGATCGGCTTGCTGCGCTTCTTGAGGTCCTTGACGACAACCTCAACGGCCTGTTCAACGCCGCGCTTGAGGTCCATCGGGTTCATGCCCGCGGCCACAGCCTTCACGCCCTCGCGAACGATCGCCTGAGCCAGGACCGTCGCGGTCGTGGTGCCGTCACCGGCCTCGTCGTTGGTCCGGCTCGCGACTTCGCGAACCATCTGGGCGCCCATGTTCTCGAACTTGTCCTTCAGCTCGATCTCCTTGGCGACCGTCACGCCGTCCTTGGTGATGCGCGGTGCGCCGAACGTCTTGTCCAGCACGACATTGCGGCCCTTCGGCCCGAGCGTCACCTTGACGGTATCGGCGAGAGTATCAACGCCGCGCAGCATGCGCGTGCGGGCGTCGGCTCCAAATTTAATCTCTTTAGCGGCCATCGGTTTCGATCCCTTACCCAATAATTCCCATGATGTCGGATTCCTTCATGATCAACAGCTCTTCGCCGTCGACCTTGACCTCGGTACCCGACCATTTGCCAAACAGGATCACGTCGCTCTTCTTAACGTCGAGCGGCTGGATCTTGCCGTCTTCACCGCGGGTTCCGGCGCCTACGGCCAGAACCTTGCCCTGAGACGGCTTTTCTTTCGCGGTTTCCGGAATAATCACGCCACCGGCGGTACGCTCTTCGTCTTCGACACGGCGAACGAGCACGCGGTCGTGAAGCGGTTTAAGATTCATCTGAGCTATATCTCCCACTCAACCTACTGCAAACACTGCGATTTGAGTTGATTGTTAGCACTCTCAAGGAGTGAGTGCCAGATATATAGAGAGGCCCTCAATGCCTGTCAACCAGGCGATCTCGATTGCGTAGAAAATTTTTGCCCCGCCGCAAGCGCTGAACGGAGTAACCGGAACGGCGCTCGTGCCTAATAGGCGTTAAAGACCTGCACGCCCCCGGCACCGAAGAGCAGTACCTGGTAGGGCTCCTGCACCCCGCCCTGCTCCATTCCCGGCGAGCCCACGGGCATGCCGGGAACCGCCAGCCCGATACCGCGCGGCTGCTCGTCCAGAAGCCGTCGGATATCGCGGGCGGGAACATGGCCCTCAATGACATAGCCCCCGACTGTCGCCGTGTGGCACGCCTGCAGGACGCCCGGAACACCGAGCAACGCCTTTACAGGATCCAGATCGTCCTGCTCCCGGACCGTGACGGAAAACCCGTTCTCGCGCAGATGCTCGACCCAGGCGCCGCAGCAGCCGCAGGAAGATGACTTGTAGACCGTGACATCCGCCGCGAGGGCCGGCGTCACGGCCCCGAGCGTTCCGGCGGCCACAGCCAGGCTCGCGCCAAGGGCGAGAAGCGCACGGCGGCAAGGATCGTATTTTACAGGGCGTTTCATTAATAGGGGTCTCGTTGTATCGAACTTCGACGCAGCTCACCGACCGCCTGGCGCGTAATCGACGCGGCGGACCAGAGGAACAAGCTCGATATCATAGCCGCAACTACGAGATCGGGCCACGCGCTTCCGAACAACCAGACCGCTCCCGCCGCGATCACCACGGCGACGTTGCCGATCGCATCGTTCCGGCTGCACAGCCAGACCGAACGTACGTTGGCGTCACCGGCCCGATAACGGAGCAGCAAAAGAACGCTGGCGAGGTTTGCGGCCAGAGCGAGAAATCCCACGATGCCCATGACCTCGGCTTTCGGCAGGCCCGGGGCCACCGCCTCGTAGGCGGTCGTGCCCAGCACCCACAGACCGAGCGCGGCGAGGCTGATCCCCTTGACCAGCGCCACCGAGGCCCGCGTGTGCAACGAGGCACCGATCGCCAGCAGGGTTATGGCGTAGGTCGCAGTGTCGCCCAGAAAGTCGAGCGCGTCGGCCTGGAGCGCGCGGGAGTCTGCGAACGCCCCCGCCGCCATCTCGATCGCGAACATCGCGCCGTTTACCGCGATCACGAGCCACAGAACCCGCTTATAACCGACGGACTGGCCTTCGAACACGCCCTCGGCGGAGCCATGGTGATGGTTTCCCAATCGCCTGTCGATTCCTTGTGGCGGGCCTTGCGGGACAGCCGCCATTATACACTGGTGCGCCCCGCTGTTACGGGCCCCATCGCAATTGTCCGCCCCCCCCCGGCGCGTGATACCTTTTCGCCTGATTTCGCTAAGCGCCGTTTTTGTGGAGTGGTCGTGACCATGGTGATCGAACCGGTGAAGACGTCCAGGCCCCTGATCGAAATGCTGTCCTTTACCCCCGTCGAGCCCGGCAGGCCCGGTAAGGACGCGATTGCGGCCTATGCGCGCGACGGCGTCACCTGCTTGCGCAGCGCGTTCGAGCCGCGCTGGATCGAGAGGCTCGGCGAGGGCATGGAAGTTGCGATTGCGAACGGCACACAGGAGCAGGAAAAAGCGGAGCCGCGTGTCGCGCTGGATGGCGAGAGGGTCTTTAACGTCGGCAAGCGGGGCGAGCCCGGGTTTTTCTTCTACGACACCTTCATGTGGCAGCGCATGGAGCAATTCCGCGAGTTCATATTCGATTCCCCGATCGCCGATTACGCCCGCCGGATCATGCGCTCGGAAAGCCTGATCTTCTATTTCGATTTCATGCTGGTAAAGGAGCCCCGCACCAGCATGGTCACGCCGTGGCATTACGACGAATCCTATTGGCCGATCTCGGGCGATCAGGCGTGCAACCTGTGGGTCGCGCTCGACCATATGCCCATGGAGACGGTGCTGCACTTCGTGCGCGCCTCGCACCGCTGGGAGCACTCCTACCGGGCGGTGCATTTCGCCAACCAGACCAGTCCCGAGATCGATTACGCGAACCTGCCCGACCTGCCGAGGGTGCCGAACTGGCACGAAGAGCCCGGGGATCACGAAATCATTTACGCCCCGCTTGAGCCCGGCGATTGCCTAATCTTCCACAACCGTACCCATCACTTCGGGCCGGGCAACTCCCTGCCCGCAACCCGGCGGCGCGCGCTCGCCACCCACTGGTTTGGCGACGACGTCCGCTACAACGACAAGGCTCAGGAGACCGACCCGCCCTATCGCGGCGAAAACCTGGTCCATGGCGGCTCCATGGAGTGCGAAACCTTCGTCCGCGTGCGCTAGCGCGACACCAGGGCCGAGGTTGGCTCCGGGCGGCCGGACCAATAACAAGGCAGGCCGGGGTTGGCTTAGGGCGGCCGGCCCCAGTTAAAGTGCAGCTCATGGCGACATCAACCAGCCACGATTACATCATCATCGGCGCCGGCTCGGCGGGCTGTGTGCTGGCCGACCGGCTGAGCGAAGACCCTAACAGCTCGGTCCTCCTGCTCGAAGCCGGCGGGCCCGACCGCGCCCTCATGCTGAAGATCCCAGCCGGGCTGTCCTGGCCGCTGACGACGGGCCGTTTCAACTGGAACTACCAGACCGAGCCCGAACCGGGGATGGACGGACGGCGCATGAATTGCCCGCGCGGCAAGGTGATCGGCGGCTCCTCGACCATCAACGGCATGATGCACGGCCGCGGCCATGCGCTCGATTTCGACGGTTGGGCAAAGAACGACCTGCCCGAATGGTCCTACGCCCATTGCCTGCCCTACTTCAAGAAGGCCGAAACCTTCGATCGCGGCGGTGACGACTACCGCGGCGAGAACGGGCCGCTCCACGTCACCGCGCCCCGCTCATCCAACCCGCTCTACGGCGTCTTCCTCGAAGCCGCCCGCCAGGCGGGCTATGCGGAAAGCGCCGATTTGAACGGCCACCGTCAGGAAGGCTTCGGCGTTGTCGATCAGACCATTCGCCGGGGCCGGCGCTGGAGCGCGGCCGACGCCTATCTGCGGCCCGCGCTCAAACGCGCCAATCTGCGCCTGACCATGAACGCCCTCGCCCTGCGCCTGCTGTTCGACGGCACCCGGGCGATCGGCGTGGAATACGCCTGCAACGGCGAGGTTCGCCAGGCCTTCACTGAGCGCGAGGTGATCCTGTGCGGGGGTGCGATCAATGCGCCCCAACTGCTGATGGTTTCGGGCCTCGGCGATGCCGATCACCTGCGCGAGCACGCCATCCCGGTGATCGCTCCCCTGCCCGGCGTCGGCGGCAACCTCCAGGACCATCTCGACTTCTGCGTCCAGGTGAAATGCAAACAGCCCGTCAGCTACTACCCCGCGACCACGCCGTTCGGCCGGCTCGGCGCCGGCCTGCGCTGGCTGCTGACCCGAGACGGCGTCTGCGCGACCAACCTGATGGAAGCGGGCGGTTACATCCGCAGCCGCGCGGACGCAGCGCACCCCAACCTGCAATGCACCTTCATGGCGCTCGCCGCCGATTACAGCGGCGCCAGTTCCCACCGGGGACACGGCTACCAGGCGTTCTTCGACCTGATGCGCCCGGCCAGCCGGGGCCGGGTCCGGCTGAAATCCGCCGACCCGCGAACGCCCCCGTCGATCCTGCTCAATTATCTCACGGCGGAGATCGACCGCCGCGACGCCGTCGACGGCCTTCGCCTGACCCGCGAGATCCTCGGCCAGGACGCGTTCGCGCCCTACGACGGCGGCGAGTTCAATCCCGGCCCCGAGGTTCGGACCGACGACGAAATCCTGGCCTGGGCGCGCGCCACGGGCGAGACCGAGTACCACCCCGTGGGCACCTGCGCCATGGGCACGGGCGATCAGGCCGTGGTCGACGGCGCGCTCCGCGTCCACGGCATCGAGGGCCTGCGGGTCGTCGACGCCTCGATCATGCCCAGTTTGGTTTCGGCCAACACCAATGCCGCCACCATCATGCTGGCCGAAAAAGCCGCCGATCTTATCGCCGGCAAGCCGCCCCTCGAGCCGCTCTACGCCCTGGTCTACCCCGCCTGAGCGCCTCGACCGCTCAAGCCGGCACGGACGAGGCCTCTTTGGGGTCCAGCGGCACGTTGGAGCTGCAGTCCCAGAGCTGCTCGAAATACGCCGCGACGCTGAGCAACTCGTGTTCACGGCGTCTGGGCGCGACGATCTGCATCGCCACGGGCAATCCGGATTTCGAATAGCCGCAGGGCACAACGGCGACCGGCACGGCCACGGTCGAGAGTGCGAAGGTAATCGTGATCCAGTCGACATAGGTCTCGAGCGGTTTACCGTCGATTTTCGTCGGGAATTTCTGCTCGACCGGAAACGGCAGCACCTGTGCTGCGGGCGTAAGCAAAAATTTCTCCTGCTCCAGATAGGCGTCGAAACCGGCGATAAGCCCGGCCCGCTCTCGCTCCGCCGCGCTGACCTCACTCACTGCTTGCGCGGCCCCTTTCTCCACGTTCCACACGATGTCGGGTTTGATCTCGTCGCGATGCTCCCGGATCAGGGTTTCGTACAGCCCGGCGATAAGATGGGCGCGCAGCGTGTGAAAGACCTCGTAGACCCCCGCCAGGGGTGGTGGGGCTTCGCTCATCGCAACCCCGTCCGAGGCCGCTTTGTCGGCCGCCGTCCGGCAAACCTCGCGAACCTCGCGCGCCACGGCGCAGACCCCGAGATCGGGAGAGAACGCAAACCGCTCCGGTCGCAGCAGGCGTTCCGCCGCGGCGCGATAGGACAGGCCCTCCGACGGCAGGCTGATCGGATCTCTCGGGTCGTAGCCGATCTGGGCGTCGAACATCAGGCCGACATCGCCGACGTTTCGCGCCATCGGCCCCTCGACCCACAAGGTGTCGAACGGCAACTGCCCCGGACCTCGCGCCACCCGCCCCGGTGACGGCCGGAGGCTCGCGACGGAACAGAAGCTGGCCGGCGTGCGCAGACTTCCCCCGAGGTCGTTTCCCGAAGCGAGCCAGGCGGTTCCCGACGCGAGCGCGGCGGCAGAGCCTCCCGACGAACCCGCGACGCTCATGCGTAGATCCCAGGGATTTCGGGTCGTGCCGTAGACATCGTTATAGGTATTGGCGCCGGCGAATTCGGGGACATTCGATTTCCCGAAGATGGTGGCGCCATTTCTCTCCAGCGTCTGCACGGTGAGGTCCGAGGCCGGGGCAACGGAATCCTTAAGCACCGTCGAGCCCATGCAGGTCACGACGCCTTCGATATCGTTGAGCTCCTTCATAAGCACCGGCAAGCCCGCCAACGGGGTCGCGCGCAGGCTCTCGCGCGCAGTGGCGCTCAAGCCTTTCAGACGGCCGCGCGCCCGGTCCATCAGGTTGACGCAGATGGCATTGATCCGGGGATCGACTTCACCGATCCGCCCTTCCAACGCGTCGAGTAGCTCTTCCGGGGCATGGTCCCCCGCCTTCAGCCCATCGACGATCTGCCGAGCCGTGAGACTTATTAGAGAGTTCAAGAACCTGTCCTCCAGCGGCGCGATTTTCTACCCATCACAAGGTATCGTAGCGGCGGCCTCGAAGGAAACGGGGTGTTCCGGCCGAAACCGCGGGTCGGCTGAGCCTTTAAAGGAGATGCGATCTCATGGGATCCAACCTTGAATTGCTCGACCTCATCGGCATCGACCTGCCGACCATCCAGGCCCCCATGGCGGGGGCGAACGGCTCGGCCATGGCGATTGCCGTAAGCGAGGCCGGCAGCCTGGGATCGCTCCCTTGCGCCTTGCTCAACGCGGACAAGGCGCGCGCCGAAATCGGCGTAATCTGCCAGCAAACGTCAAAGCCCGTGAACATGAATTTCTTCTGCCACGAGCCGGCGATGCCCGACCCGGACCGCGCCGCCGCATGGCAGCATCATCTGACCGCCTACTACGAGGAACTCGGGCTCGATGCGTCCGCAACCGCACCAGCCTTCAATCGCGCCCCGTTCGACGAGGCCATGTGCGAGATCGTCGAAGATCTCAAACCCGAAGTCGTGAGCTTTCATTTCGGGTTGCCCGCAAAGCCCTTACTCGACCGCGTCAAGGCGGCGAACTGCCGTGTGCTCAGCTCCGCGACCACGGTCGAGGAAGCCCGCTGGCTCGAGGATAACGGGTGCGATGCCATCATCGCGCAGGGCTATGAGGCCGGTGGCCATCGCGCCATGTTCCTGACCGACAACGTCGCGACGCAGGCGGGAACCTTCGCCCTGGTGCCGCAGGTCGTCGATGCCGTGAATCTGCCGGTAATCGCCAGCGGCGGCATTGCCGACGGACGCGGCGTGGCGGCGGCCTTCACGCTCGGCGCGGCGGGTGTCCAGATCGGCACGGCCTACCTCTTCACCCCGGAAGCCCTGATCTCCGAGCTTCACCGCACGGCGCTGGGCGCGGCCCGCGACGGTGGCACCGCGCTGACCAATCTGTTTTCCGGCAGGCCGGCGCGCAGCCTGATGAACCGGATCATGCGCAAGATCGGGCCCCTGTCCGACATGGTCCCGGCGTTCCCAACGGCCGGCGGCGCCTTGGCGCCCTTGAAGGCGGCTGCCGAGGCCCGCGGTGCCGGCGACTTCGGCTCCCTATGGTCAGGGCAGGCCGCGGGTCTCTGCCATGAAACCGATTCCGGCGAGCTTACTCGCCGACTAGCCCAGGATGCGGCCCGCCGCCTCCAGGATATGGCATTGCCTGGTTGAAGGTCCGCACGACTACTACATCAAGGGCCGTCGGATCGGCCCCGCCAAGGCAAGAAGGCGGCCTCGGCCTACAGCGCGGGAGAAAAGCGAGCGGATCTCGCCGGTCACGGCTTGGGCATTGCCGCGAGCATTGCCGGCCTCGTCATGCTGGTGATCGTCGGCAGCCGTTTCGCGGGCGCGCTGCCAATAACGAGCTACGCCGTCTACGGCGCCTCCCTGCTCCTCGTCTTTAGTTACCTCCACGCTCTATCACACCCTCTGGCGTTACCCGATTATGCCGGCGCTGCGCATCGCCGAACCATTGCGCCATCTACCTGCTCATTGCCGGCGCCTACACGCCCGTGACGCTCGTCGGTTTGCAGCGGGCCCGGGGGTGGAGCCTGTTCGGCGTGGTGTGGGGAGTTGCGTTGCTCGGCGTACTGCTCAAGGTGCTCTCTATCCGGGGAGGCTGGAGCAGGTTTCGATGGGCCTCTACCTGGTATTGGGATGGGTGGGTCAACCAATGGCGCACAATCTACCCTGGCCCGCGCTCGCGCCATTCTGCGCCGGCGGCCTCCGTTCAGTCTCGGCGTCCTGTTCCACCCGTGGCGCCGATTGCCCTACCAGAACTTCATCTGGCACCTGTTCGTGATAGGCGGTGCAACGGCGCATTCCTTCTCGGTGATCTATTTCGTTCGACCGATCGTCTAGGCGATGTTACCTGCCCCGCCCCTTAGGCCGAGTCGGGCTGCCGAGAGCCTCTAACGCTGAACGGCCGGCGACCTGAGCGGCCCGCCGATCCGCCATGCGCTCGAATTCTTGCAGCGCGAGCAAATCCTCTCGCCGGACCACGTGCTCGGAAACGGAGCTTCGCATCGGAGGCAGCGGCGAACCTTTGGCGGCTTCTCGGGCGGCAGATTTCCCGGTGCGGTCGTCTCGAAATTATTGGTCATGCGTCCTCCTTTTCTTGCAGGCAGAGTCGGCTGAAATCCTCGAGCGCGTTCGCTATGAGCCTCTTGCGCCGCGGATCGCGCGCTTCCGGTGTGGCGGCGAAGAGCTGAATGAGATACTGCGCCTTGGCGGCGGCCTCCGGCCAGGTTTCGGCGGGTTCGGCCAGAAGAAGCTTCTCGAGCTCTTCCTGGCGACGTTGCAAGGCCGCCTGGGCGTCCTGAAATTCACGGAGGTGCAGGCGGCGGGATTCCGTCGCTTTCTGAGCCGCCATACCGCGATGTTCGTCGAGTTCAACTGTGTCGTCCGTCATCGTCTCATCTCTTTCAGGGCAGAGCGCACACATCTCGTTTCTTCCGATAAGGCAGGTTGCACTCCCAGTCGTTTCCGGAATAGTCGAGATGCGCGTTTTCCGGCAGCGTCACAGCAGCACAAACCAGGCCAACCGCCTGGTACCCTCGATCGCACCTCCATCCAAGTCTCTACGACGTATCTGCCAGGTGGGCGTTCGCGGGCACAGCGACGAAGGCGCAGGTCTCGTTGACCTCATAGCCCCGGTCGCACTCCCACCTGTCACCGGAGGATTTCAGGTAGGCATTCGCAGGCACGGTGATGGCAAGGCAGGCCTCATCGGTTTCGCGATATCCCCGAGTACATTCCCATCCGCGTCCGAAGGTCAAGTCCGTAAGGTACGCGTGGGCAGGAAATTTGACGGCGTCGCAGACTCAGTCGGCCTCTCGATAGTCTTGATCACACTGCCATCCGCTCCCCTTGAATAACACGGAGTGCACTTCTAAATATAGCGGTGAATATTTAGCAATATCAAACATATGGAGACAATAATATCATTTTACAATGACGTGTATGATAAATTGTTTTAAATCATTCCACTAAACAAAAATTTATCGCGGCGCAGAACAGAATCATTCTGCCCCGTTATATTATCAAGATAGGATATTCTATTTGGAGCATGACTTAAGCATCTTCGCTTCGCCCTGCCCCAACCCAATGCCGCTAACACGGCCGGACTCATGGAGGGAAAAGTCAAGACAGCGAAAATAGCCTTTCAGCCGGGGCGCGTGTTAGCAGCGCGCGTCGGCAATGCTGCGATAGGCCCGCTCAGCGCCGGGGTTAAACGGAACATGGCGCTCGCAAGCTCGCAATGGGCCGAAGGATTCAGCTGTGGTTGCTTACGAACAGGATTCGGGGTTCTTCGGATTCTCTAAGCGCTGCTGCGCAGGGCTCCCTCGCCCACCGGAAGTGCCTTCCTGCACTCCCCGAACAATTGATCGAAGCGCGCCGCGTTCATCGGATCGAGAGCAACCTGCAGAACCACCAACTCGTCCTCGTCGTGGCGCTGCACCACCTCGCCGTGGGCGTATAGCCAGGCGATGGCCTTGCCCTCCACGGCGCTCAGGCAGACGTCTTCGATCCGGCGATCTTCCTGCAAACGCCGCTCGATCAACGCGACCAGCTCGGCGCAGCCCTCCCCCGTCACCGCCGAGATATCTTCCTGCTCGGCATTGCGCGCCGTGCGGCTGTGCAACCGCAGGCGGTCCTCGCCTTCGATGCGGTCGACCTTGTTGAGGGCCTCGATCAGTCCGCCCTCGATGCGCTCGGCGAGATCGAGGTCGCGCAAAACGCCGAGCACGTCGTCGCGCTGCATGGCACTGTCGGGATGCGAAATATCGCGGACGTGGACCAGGAGATCGGCCTCGACGACCTCTTCGAGCGTGGCGCGGAACGCCGCGACCAGCTCTGTCGGCAGGTCCGAGACGAACCCCACCGTATCGGACAGGATGACCTTGCGGCCCGAGGGCAACGTCAGGCCGCGCATGGTCGGGTCAAGGGTCGCAAAGAGCTGATCTTCGGCCAGGATGTCCGCGCCTGTAAGACGATTGAATAGCGTTGATTTCCCTGCGTTGGTGTAACCCACCAGCGCAACAATGGGATAAGGCACCCGGCGACGCGCCGCGCGGTGCAGGCCGCGGGTACGCGTAACCTGCTCCAGCTCGCGGCGAATGCGCGTGATGCGCTCCGCGATCTGGCGGCGATCGGCCTCGATCTGGGATTCACCCGGTCCGCCAAGAAACCCGAAGCCGCCGCGCTGGCGCTCCAGATGGGTCCAAGACCGGACCAGCCGGCTTCGCTGATAACTGAGCGCGGCGAGTTCCACCTGCAGCCTACCTTCCCGCGTGCGCGCCCGCGCGCCGAAGATTTCCAAGATCAGCGCGGTACGATCGATCACCTTGCACTGCCACGCCTTTTCAAGATTGCGTTGCTGCACGGGCGAAAGAGAGGCATCGACCACGGCCACGCCAACCTCGTCGGCCGCGATCCGCTCCGCAAGCTCGGCCACCTTCCCGGAACCCAGAAGAGCGGCGGGACGGGGCGTCTTAAGCTGGAGGATTTCGGTGGCGACAATTTCGAGGTGAATGGCCCGCGCAAGGCCGACCGCTTCTCCGAGCCGCGCCTCGGGATCGCGCGCTGCGGTGCCCCCCTTGAAAACAGGCAGGATCACGGCGCAGCGTGCGCCGGGAAACTCGGAGCCTTCGCGCTCGCTCGGCGTGCGCCGCGTCTTACTCAGCTTCCGCCTCGTCCTTGCTCGGATCGAAGAGCTGGATGTTCTGAGCCGGCATCACCGTCGAGATGGCGTGCTTGTAGACCAGCTGAACATGGGCGTCGCGACGCAAGAGCATCGAAAAATTGTCGAACCAGCTGATGACGCCCTGCAGCTTGACCCCGTTGATCAGAAATATGGTGACCGGAAGCTTGTTCTTGCGGACGTTATTGAGAAAGACGTCCTGAACGTTTTGTGGTTGTTCTGTGGCCATCAGTCGAACCCCTATTTCACTTTGTTCTATATACGTTTTCCTGGCCGGCGATTAACGGCGCCGTTCCAGGGGGTTTCGCACAGGCGTTTGCGCTACACGCCGCCTGCTTATAATCAGTATAGGCCCAAAAACGCACCGGAAAAGCTATCGCGCAGCGATATTTACAACCGGTTGAAAAACGCCCGCAGGGTGTCGAGGTCGGAAAACAGGCAATCGGGCGGGTTTGGATAGTCCGAATCGCCCTGGCCGACCATGACGCTGACACAACCGGCGGTTTCCGCCAGCTCGATATCGATGCCCGCATCGCCGACATACCAGAGCTCGGGCCCGAACCCGATTCCCGTCCCCTCAAGCACCGTGGCAAGGGTCATCGACGACGGCTTGTCCTCTGCGCAATCCGTGGCGCCGACCAGTCGGCCGAAATAGTCATCCCAGCCGAGCGCGGTGGATTCACGGCGCAGGTAATCGCCGTTCTTGTTGCTGATCACGCTCATATAGGCGCCCGCATCGCGGATCGCGTCGAGCAGGTTGGGGGCGCCGGGCAGTCCGGTCGTATACTCGATATGGACCCGGGCGTAATTCTCGTAGAACAGGTCGGCCGCCTCCTCCCAGCGCTCGCCAAAATATTTCGGGAACGAGTTGCGCATGGAATGGCGGACATGAAGCTTGGTCTGGGCCATGTCCCAGGTCGGCAGGTCGAACGCGCTCATGGTAGCGTTGATCGCCTCGTTGATCGCGCGCCACGAATCAACCAGCGTGCCGTCCCAGTCGAAGACCACGGCGCGAGGTCGGGCTAGGGTCGCCGGCTTTAGGGCACCGCTCATTCGGCGGCCTCGACCAGGGTCTCGCCCCCCGCCACGTGCCGGGTATAGAGCGAACCGAGCCTGCGGCTAAGCGGTCCGGGCTTGCCATCGCCCACGACCGCGTCGTCGATCTGGACCACGGGCAGGACGAACGACGTGGTGCTGGTCAGGAATGCCTCGCGCGCCGCCTTGGCTTCGTCGAGGCCGAACGGCGCTTCGAGCGCCTCCACACCGGCTTCTGTCAGCAGATCCATGACCGCTGCGCGGGTGATTCCGGGCAGGATCGCGCGACTGAGCTGGCGGGTGCGCAAGCGGCCCTCGGCGTCGATGATCCAGGCGTTGGTCGAGCTCCCTTCGGTAACATTGCCCTCGCCGTCCATCTGCCAGGCCTCGAAGGCGCCGGCCTCGCGCGCGGCCTGCTTGGCCAGCACGTTGGGCAGCAGCGAGACCGACTTGATGTCGCAGCGCGGCCAGCGCTGATCGGGCACCGAGATGACCCGGACCCCCTCCTCCATCGCTTGTGCGCTCGGCCCCGCCATGCGCCGTGCCGTGACCACCAGCGCCGGGCGAACCTTGTCGGGAAACGCGTGGTCGCGGGGCGCCACGCCCCGGGTCACCTGGATGTAGACGATGCCGTCGCGCACCCGGTTCTTGGCAACCACCTGCCCCATGATCACGCTTAGGGGGCCACGCGCCATGGGCATGGCAATCTCAAGCTCATTCAGCGAGCGTTCGAGCCGCTCGAGGTGGCGCGCCTCGTCGACCAGCCAGCCCCGGCTCACATAGACCACCTCGTAGACCCCGTCGGCGAACTGGTAGCCGCGGTCCTCGATATGCACGCAAGCATCGCGGTGCGCCAGGTAGCGGCCGTTGACGTAAGCGATGCGCGACATCAGAAGAACTCCAGGCGGACCGAAAACAGGTTTTCCAGCTTCTTGACCGCCTTCGCTTCGGCGAAAACCACGAGCCGGTCCTTGGGCCGGATGACGCTGCTGCCGCGCGGGATTTCGACCTCGCCGTCGTGGATGATGGCGCCGATGACGATACCTTCGGGCAGCTTGATCTCATTGAGCGGGCGGCCCACCAGGGGCGAGGTTTCAAGGGCGTCGGCCTCGATCATCTCCGCGGCGCCGTCGCGCACCGAATGGACCGAGTGAATCTGCCCGCGCCGGACATATTGCAGGATCGTCGAGACCGTCGATTCCTGCGGGCTGACCACGACGTCGATCCCGAGCGTGGTAAGCAAGGGCCAGTAGGCGTTGTTGTTGACTAGCGTGAAGCTCTTCGCGCAGCCGTAGCGCTTGGCCAGCAGCGAGACCAGGATGTTGGTCTCGTCGTCGTTAGTCACCGCGATGATTGCCTCGCTTTGCGAGACGTTCGCCTCGTCGAGAATCTCGCGCTCCAACGCGTCGCCGTGGAGCACGACGGCGCGGTTCAGCCGGTCGGCGAGGTGCACGGCCTGCTCTGCGCCATACTCGATGACCTTGAGGCTCAGACCCGAATAATTGGCTTCCAGGTCCTGGGCGAGGAACAGGCCTATATGGCCGCCGCCAACGATGATCATCCGGCGCGCCGCCGCCTCTTCGTGACCGAACGCCGTCACGGCGCGCGCGACCCGGTCGGCCTTGGCCACGAAATAGACGTCGTCGCCGGCAAACAGTTGGTCGTGGCCGTGGGGCACGCTCAACTGGCCATCGCGCACGATGCCGACGATCATGATGTCGAGGTCGGGAAACAGCTCGGTGAGCTGGCGCAGCGGGGTGTTGATGACCGGGCAATCGTCGTTGCAGTGGACCCCGATGAGGCGGACCTTGCCCTCACAGCAGGGCACCATGTCGATCGTGCCGGGCACTTCGAGGCGGCGCTCGATGGCTCGGGCGACCTCGATTTCGGGCGAGATCACGACGTCGATCGGCATGTGGTCGCGGGTGAACAGATCCGCCCAGGCGGGATCGAGATAGGCCTGCTCGCGGACCCGTGCGATCTTGGTCGGCACGTCGAAGATCGAATGGGCAATCTGGCAGGCGACCATGTTGACCTCGTCGGCGAAGGTCACTGCGATGACCATGTCGGCGTCCTTGGCGCCCGCCGCCTCGAGCATATCGGGGCGCGAAGCGTGGCCGACCATGGCCTTGACGTCGAGCGCGTCGCCGATCTTGCGGACCAGCTCGGCGTTCTGGTCGATGACCGTGACGTCGTTCTCAGTCGAGAGATGACGTGCGATCGCCGAGCCGACCCGGCCCGCCCCGCAGATGATGACTTTCATCGCTTAACCCTAGCCTTTCCGTGGCCTTGCCGGCGGCTCAACTCTGGCCGCACGGATCGCGCGGCAGAGCAATATCAAGCTCGCGGATCTTCTTGCGTAGGGTGTTGCGGTTCAAGCCCAGGACCGCCGCCGACCGGAGCTGGTTGCCGCCGGTCGCCTCCATGGTGCGTACGGTCAAGGGACGCTCGACCTTGCGCATCACGCGCCACGCGCCGGCAGGCCGCCCTCGTGGGCCGCGAAGTAGCGGTTGAGCTGCTTCTCGACGGGCTGGCCGAGACTGTCCTCGCCCGCGCGGGCGTCCTTGCTCCGGACCATTACACCGCCGCCCGGTCCATCAGCGGCTCGTAGAAGGCGCGCAACGCCGCGCGCACCTCGCCACCCCGGCCCAGCCGGTTGACCCCGTTGCGGAACTCGTTCGAGCCCGCCAAGCCGCGCGAATACCAGGCGATATGCTTGCGCGCGACGCGGGTTCCGATCTCCTCGCCGTAATGCGAGAGCAGGGCGTCGAAATGGGCCACCACCGTGGCGTACTGCTCGGCCAGCGGCGGCTCGGGCAGGCGGGTTTGAGTGCGCAGCCAGTGGATGACCTGGCGCAGGAACCAGGGCCGCCCGTAGCAACCCCGCCCGATCATCACGCCGTCCGCGCCCGAGCAGTCGAGCAGCTCCGCCGCATCGTCGAGGCTCGTGACGTCGCCGTTGCCTATCACCGGGATCGAGACCGCCTGCTTGACTGTGCGGATGAAATCCCAGTCGGCCCGGCCGCGATAGAGCTGGCAGCGGGTCCGGCCATGGACCGAGACCATCTGGATACCCGCCGCCTCGGCGACCTTGGCGAGGCGAGGCGCGTTGCGGTTGGTATCGTCCCAGCCGGTGCGCATCTTGAGTGTGACCGGCACATCGACCGCCTCGACCACCGCTTCGAGGATGCGCCCGGCGAGCGCTTCGTCGCGCATCAGGGCCGAGCCCGCCTCGCCGTTGACCACCTTCTTCACCGGGCAGCCCATGTTGATGTCGATGATCGCCGCACCGCGATCGGCGTTGAGCTTGGCGGCCTCGGCCATGACCGCAGGCTCGCAGCCGGCGAGCTGCACCGCCATGGGGAATTCCTCGGCACAGTTCGTCGCCATCTTCATGGAGCGCCGGGTCTGGCGGATCATGGCCTGGCTCGCGATCATCTCGGAAATCACCAGGCCCGCGCCCAATCCCTTGACCAGGCGGCGAAATGGCATGTCGGTCACGCCCGACATGGGGGCCAGAAAGACCGGCTCGGCGAGTTCAAGAGAGCCGATGCGGATCGGCGTCAAAGCCATTTTACCCACTATAAATAAAGAGCCGCCCGCCCACGCGATCGGGTCCGGTTGGCTAAAAAATAGGCAGTCGATTTATAGCCAGACTATAGGAGCCCAACGGGCCGGGCGCAACACACCCTGGCAGCCTGAAAGCCTATCGAATCTCCATCCCAGCAACGAATCATAAACGATTGATATTCATTGGCTCTCCCCACCTTCGGGGCCATAGAATACAACCCAGAGGGCGAGATCGTCGGAAAAACCCTCGAACCGGTGCGCCACGTTGGCGGGCGTAAACAGCAGATCGCCCGGCCCGAAGGCTTTGCGCGCCTCACCGTTGACGAAGGTCCCGCTGCCCCGCATCACGATGTAGGTCTCGTCCTGGCCGTGGGGTTCCTGGGGATCCTCGCCGCGGGGCGCGTAGACCCCGAGCAACAGGCTTGCCGTATCTAAGCGGCGTCTCGCCCCCCCTTCCTGCGCCTCGGGCATCTTCGTCATCATGTCGTCGAGGGAAAACAGCCAGTCCGCCGGGGGGGGGGTGCCTGTCCGCCATGGTCATTCCTCCTGTGAGCCGTGCCTATCCCAGCCTAGCGCACCGCCCGCGTCACGTAACCTGCAGCTCGTATCGCTCGATCACACGGGGTGCGGCGACCCCGGCATGAAGTGCCAGCAAAACAAGGCGGGCATCGAGGCTTTCGCCCGCTTCGAGCGCCGCCTCCATGCGAGCCTCCAAGACCTCGGTGCGTTGAGAATCGTTGACCTCGGTAAAATGCGCGGATCCCAACATGCAATAGGCGAGCAGCTCGCCGGCGTAGGCACAGGCCTCCGGCGAGGCTGCTACACCGCCGCGTTCTTCCTTGAGCAATTTGAGCAGGGTGATTTTAACCGCATCGGGCATCAGGCCGGGATGAAGGCCCGCGGCGCGAAGCGCAAAATCAAGGCGCTGCACTTCGCGCGAGCGGCCGAACAAGTTAAACAGGTTCAGCATGGACAGCGCCTCCAGACGAGGTCGAGCGCGGCCGCGAAAAACGGCTACGAACGCTTCTGTTTAGGCTGCGAGACAGGCGGGCGTCAAACCGTGAGGCGTTCGAGCATCCGAGGGATTGAATTTAAGCGCCTCCGGAGGCACTGTTGCAGCCAACGAGGCCGCGCGAGAGGCGGGCGGCCCAGCAGGGAGAATTCAAACATATGGCCGATTTCGAAGTAGCCGGCGGCTGCCAGTGCGGCAGCGTGCATTACCGCATCGATGCCCCGGCGAGCGACACCCACCATTGCCATTGCGGCATCTGCCGCAAGCTGCAGGGCGCAATTTTCGTGACCTTGTCGACCTATCCGAAGGCCAACTTCCATCTGGAGAAGGGCGCCGACAACCTGTCGTCGTTCGACAGCTCGGAAGGCGTGCACCGCATGTTCTGCAAAACCTGCGGCAGCCACCTGTTCATCGACATCGACCCGGCGCCCGAGATCGTAATGGTCCAGACCGGCAATCTCGATGGCGGTGCGGAGCCGTCGCCGGATATCGGCGCCAGCATCTATCACGGCTATGCAGATTCGAAAGTGCCGTGGTTTGAGATCAAGGACGGCCTACCCCAAAAGCCGTAAGCCTAGCCACTGCGCCCGCCGGATCGGATCCGGCGGGCAGAATGGGTTCCCGTAAGCCCGCGCACCGCGCGCAGTGCGAAAATTGATCTATTTTCTTCCCCGCAACGACCGGCAGGCTTGAGCGGTCCCCTTCCCGTGCCTGGCCCCGCGCGGAGCGCCTGCGCCCGCTGGCCGCAGGAATGTGGCGTCATGAGAATGAGCCTCTATGGACGGGAGTTGCAGTCATGACGCGGGAGTTGGCGTTACCGCATCTGATCGTCCTGGCGACCGGTGTCGTCGGGTTTCTGCTCTACATATCGGCGCGCAGTCTTGTGTTCGATCCTCGCCCGGACGACCATAAGAACGACGGAGCGGCGCACGGCCATAGCTGACGGCCGGTGTTGCGACGGGGGCGTCGCGCAGCCGTAGGCCTCAGGCCTTCAAGCGCTCGTTCGCGGGGTCCCAGACCGGCTCGGCGAGCACCCTCGCTTTGCGGGGTTCGGCGAGGACGTCGACGGTGAATTCGGTGCCCGGTTCGACGTAGGCCAGATCGACGTAGGCGAACAGCAGGCTCTTGCCGGTGGCAAAGCCGTAGCCGCCCGACGTGGTGATCCCGATGACCTTTTCCCCGTCGCACACCGCCTCGCCGCCCCGGGCGTCGGCGTCGGCGGCGTCGAGTTCGCAATAGACGATCCGGATGGCAACGCCGTCCTGTTTGCGTTGCAGGGTCGCGGCCTTGCCCACAAAATCATTCTTTTCAAAGCGAACGAAGCGTTCCATGTCTGCCTCGATCATGGTGATCTCGTTGGTAAAGTCCGCGCCCCAGCCCTTGTAGGCTTTCTCCATCCGGAGCGCGTTGACCGCATTGAACCCGATATCAGCCACCCCGTGGGCCTCGCCCGCTGCCCAAACCGCCTGATAAAGCTCGACCATCCGATCCTTGGGCGCGTGCAGTTCCCAGCCAAGCTCGCCGACATAGTTGACCCGAAGCGCGCGGACCGGCACGCCGGCGATATCGATCTCGCGAGCGGTCAGCCAGCGGCAGCTCTCGTTGCTCAGATCGGCGGTGGTCAGGCGCTCCAGCACCGCCCGGGATTTTGGTCCCGCGACCACGAGCACACTCCAATCGTCGGTGACGTCCGTGACGCTCACGTCTTCACCCGCGCCAATACCAGGCGTCAGATGATCCCGGTCGCGATGCTGGGCGACGGCGCCGGTCAGCAGGTAGAAGCGGTCGTCGGCCAGGCGCGTGAGCGTGGCCTCGCCGTGGATTTTTCCACCGGCGCCGAGAAAGTGGGTCAAAATGATCCCGCCCTCGCGTGCGGGAACGCGGTTGGCGGTGATGCGGTTCAGGTGTGCTTCGGCGCCGGACCCTGAGACGTCGAACTTGGCGAAGCTCGAAAGATCGATTAGGCCCACCCGTTCACGCACCGCCTGGCATTCGGCCCCTACCACCTCGAAGATATTGTTGCGGCGAAAGCCGACCCCTTCCGCGCGCCCGTCGAGCGAGAACCATTTGGGCCGCTCCCAGCTTGCCGCTTCGGTAAACACCGCGCCCTTCGCCTTCAAGGTCGCATGAAGCGCCGAGGTTCGCCGCTCGCGGCCGCCGTCACGCTCCTCGCCGGGCAGGAGAAGCTTGTACATCTGGGTGTAGTCCTCGAAGGACTTGGCGCGGACCCAATCGTCGTCGTTGATGCCGCAGAAGCGGCGGGGGTCCAATCCGGCCATGTTGATTTCCGCATCCCCGTGGACCATCCATTGGGCCAGGTATTTTCCGCAGCCCGCCCCTTGCGCGATGCCGATGGACGAGCCACAGCACTGCCAGAAATTCGGCACGCCCATCGCGGGCCCGAGCAGCGGGTTGGCATCGGGCGTGTGCGGGATGGCGCCGTGCACGATCCGCTTGAGGCCCGCATCGGCCCAGATCGGCATGCGCTCGAGCACCCGCTCCAGGTAGGGCAGAATGCGTTCGAGGTCCGGCTCGAAGAGCTCGTTTTCCGCGTCCCACTCGGGCCAGCCGCCCCGGTGAGCCCAGGCCTCGGAGCCCTGATGGGTTTCGTAGATGCCGATCAGGGCGGATTTCTGCTCCTGGCGATAATAGGCGGAAGCGTAAGGATCGCGCATCACCGGCATTTCGCCGTCGGCGCCGACAAACTCGTCGATCGGGTCGGTGACTACGTAGTGATGCTCCATGTTCGTGATCGGCACGTCGGTGCCGACCATTTGCGAAACCTGACGGGCATAGCAGCCGGCGGCGTTGACGACGTGTTCGCAGACCACCGTGCCCGCATCGGTCACCACTTCCCACTCGTCGCTTGGCAAGCGGTTGATATCGATGACCTGCGTGTTGCGTTCGATGGTGGCGCCCATCATGCGCGCGCCCTTGGCCAACGCGTTGCAGCAGCCGGCCGGATCGACATGACCGTCGCCGACGGTCAGCGCGCCGGCCACGACGCCGTCTATGCCGACATGGGGATTATGCTTCCTGATTTCGTCCGGGCCGATGATGTGCATCTCGAAGCCGACCATCCGGGAGACCCCCTCGACCTGGCGGAACCAATCGAGTTCCGCCTCGCCGAGCGCGAACCGGATGCCACCGCAGCCATGCCAACTGACATACTGCCCGGTGGTTTCTTCAAGCTTCGGATAGAGCGTGTTTCCGTAGTGATGGATTTTCGCCATGGTGTAATTGGCGATGAAACTCGGGCACTGACCGGCGGCATGCCAGGTCGAGCCGGAGGTCAGCTCACCCTTCTCGACCAGCAGTGAATCAGTCCAACCTTCCTCCGCCAAATGGTAAAGGAGGCCGCAGCCCATCATGCCGCCGCCGACGATGACTGCTCGCGCGTGCGATTGCATGGCTTCGTATTATCCCTGGCCGGACATCAGATCGCGAACCGGCGTACCGATACGCTGCTTCGTTTCCCAACCCGGGGCAACGTAGGCGTCGGCGTTCGATGGCGGCAACGGGTCTTTGCCCCGGATGATATCCGCGGCTTTCTCCCCCACCATAATCGTCGGCGCATTGGTATTGCCGTTGGGAACGGACGGGAAGATCGATGAATCAACGATCCGCAAGTTACCAATCCCCCTGACCCGGCACTTCGTATCGACGACCGCCATCGGGTCGTCGTCCGCGCCGATCTTGCAGGTGCAGGTCGGGTGATAGGCGGTCTCCACGTTCGCGCGGACCCAGGCATCGATTTCGTCATCGGTTTTCACAGCTTCGCCGGGATCGAGCTCTTTCTTACGATAAGGATCGAATGCCGGCTGCATGCCGATTTCCCGCGATAGGCGGAACGCCGTTCTGTAATCGATGATGTCTTGCTCGTGCTGGAAATGATTCATGACGATCGTCGGCTTCTCCAGAGGATTGGCCGATTTGGCCCGTACCCAGCCGCGACTATGCAGCTTGTTGATGCCAAAGTGGATCTGATAGCCCTCGGGCCCCGATCCCCCTTTGCCGTCGTAACGCACGATGGCGGGCAGGAAGTGGAATTGAACGTTCGGCCATTTGAGCCCGGCGCGGGTGCGAATGAAGCCCGTGGCTTCAAAATGGTTGCTCGCTCCGAGGCCCGACTTCAAAAAATACCATTGCGCCCCGATCAGGAATTTTCCGAACGGCCCCATATGCCGGTTCAGCGAAACCGGAAGCTTGGTTTCGTACTGGATAACGGATTCCAGATGGTCGTGGAGGTTTTCGCCGACCCCGGGCAACTCATGGAGAACCTCGATACCGGCGTCCTTCAAGGTGTTTACCGGCCCGATTCCCGACATCTGCAAGATGTGAGGAGAACCGATCGAGCCCGCCGAAAGAATGACTTCCCGGTTTGCGTTGACCTGCTGCGTCCGGCCATCTTTCTCGAACTCGACGCCGACGGCTTTCTTGCCCTCCAGAACAACCCGTTTCGTCAGGGCGTGGGTTGCGACGGTCAAATTCCTGCGCTGCATGACCGGCTTGAGGTAGGCGGTGGCGGTAGAGCTGCGCACGCCCGCCTTGACGGTCATGTCCATCTTGGACATGCCTTCCTGGCGGTAGCCGTTGTAGTCGTCGCTTATTCCGTAACCAGCCTCACCCCCCGCATCGATGAAGGCCTGGTAGAGTGGGTTTTTCATCCCGTTTCCGTTGCAGGTGTGGATCGGCCCGTCCCCGCCCCGGTATTCGTCTTCTCCGTAGGCGCAAGTCTCGGCTTTTTTGTAGTAGGGCAGGCAGTCGCGGTAGGCCCAGCCCTGCGCGCCAAGCTCCTCCCATTGATCCAGATCGCAGGCGTTGCCGCGGACATAGATCATGCCGTTGATCGACGACGAGCCGCCCAGGCCCTTGCCACGCGAGACATCGGTTTTCCGGCCATCGATCTTGGGTTCGGGCTCGGACCAGAAGCCCCAGTTGAAGCGCGGCATATTCATGGGGATTTGAAGCGCCGTCGGCATTTGCACGAATATGCTGTTGTCGTTGCCCCCGTATTCCAGCAACAAGACGGAGGTATCAGCGTCTTCCGTAATCCGGTTCGCCAAGACACATCCGGCGGAGCCTGCGCCGACGATGATGTAGTCGTATTTCGCGTTATTCACTGGTACTGCCCTTCCTCAAGAATATTCGGGGAATTATACGGCTGACGTTCCTGGCCCGCTAGGCACCTGGCCGAAATGCGGGGAGCGTGCGCTTGAGCGCGGCGATATGCTCGACGCCGAGACAGCAGCAGCCGCCGATCGCCTGGACCCCCTCGCCCACCCAGCGCTTGGCCAGAGCGGCATAGTCGTCGGGCAAAACCAGATCGTGAAAGCCCCAGTCGATGGGCATGCCCTCGTAGCCGTCCTCGGCGTAGACCATCAACGGCCCGGACCAATGGCGCTTGAGCACGTCGAGCGCCGGGTCCACATGGGCCAATTCGGTGTGCATGATGCCGGCTACCACGCCGCCGGTTGCCATGACATCGTCGGTCACCTCGGCAAAGGCCGAGTCGCTGTCGGGGTCGCTGTGGGCCTCGCGAAACATACGCACCTCGCCCGCTTCGTCGATGCGGCACGAGAACCCGACCCAGACGGGCAACCCGGTTACCGTAGCGGCCTCGGCGGCCGCGCGTGCGTAATCGCGATCCATCATCAACTCGAACATGATGAAATCGACCCCGGCCTCGGCCAGGATTTCCGCCTGTTGGCGGTAGCTCGCGCGGGCGTCTTCGAGCCCCGGCTTGTGTTCGAGCGCGATGCCGGCGCACATGCTGGAAACCGAGCCGGCGATCCAGACCGGGCGTTCGGCGGCGTGCTCACGCGCTTCACGGGCAAGCTCGACGGGGCGGCGGTTGTAGAACTCGACCTCGTCGGCGAGGCCCGCCGCAACGAGAGTGTGAGGGCCGCTGCCAAAGGTGTTGGCGATGATGACGTTGGCGCCGGCGCGAATGTAATCCTCGCGGGTGGCGCGGACGATCTCGGGGCTGGTGCGGATCGAGCCCGCACACCAGATCATTTCGTCCATGGCCGCGCCGCGCTTCTGGACCTCGGTGCCCATGGCGCCGTCGAGGATCAGAATCTCGCCTGCCGCCAGATGCTCCATGATCGGCGTCATTTTCCGTGCTCCGTGGTTTCCCGGAGAATAGCGCCGATGGCGCGCTCTCGGAAGACCGTTTGGCTCGGGCGGCGAGTGGGTTAGTGTAAGCGGCCAAGCAACCGAAAATCTTTCCAAGGATGCAGGAATGGCGCGATCCACAGCGGCCCGGACGGCTCCCGATACGGTCGAGGGCTCGCTCCGGTTTCTCGTTCCGAAGGCCGAGGCGCTGTCGGTCGCGATGCCCGTCGAGGGCGGAGCCACGCCCAAAGCGGGCGAAGACCGCAATGTCGACCAGCTCGTGCCGATTCATAACGCCCGCGCCGCCGCCGAGGCGCCCGCGCTCGATGCCGAGGGCTTCGAACTCACGCGGTGGGACAGCGCGATGGGAGATTTCTTCGACGACGAAGCGGTTCGCTCGGTCTACTACCCGGAGGTCGTCGCGCAACTAAAGGCGCTGACCGGGGCCTCGGAGGTGCTGGTGTTCGACCATACGGTGCGGGTCAGCTCGGAGATGGATCGCAAGCTCCGGATCGAGCGCGCGCTGCGCGAGCCCGCCCTGGTGCTGCATTGCGACTTTACCGTCAAGTCGGGACCCCAGCGGGTGCGCGACCTGTTCGGGCCGGAGGAAGCGGAGGCCCGGCTCGCAAAACGCGTTGCGTCGTTTAACGTCTGGCGGCCCATAACGGGACCGGTGCTCAACTGGCCGCTCGCGCTGGGCGACGCCCAAAGCATCGCAACTGATGACATGGTGCCGATCGAGCTGGTTTATGGCGAGCGGACCGGCGAGATCTATCGGGTGACTTACGATCCCGCACAGCGCTGGCTTTATTACCCGGCCATGGAAGCCGACGAGGCGGTGGTGCTGAAATGCTACGATTCGGCGACCGACGGCCGTGCCCGCTTCGCCCCCCATGCCAGTTTCGACGACCCCACCGCACCGCCCGATGCGCCGCCCCGGCAAAGCATCGAGCTCCGCACCCTCGCGTTCCTCGACGTCTGATCGTGCGCCAATGCAGGCCGTAGACCAATGACCGATACCGTTGCGTTGATCGTGGCCGCGGGCCGTGGACATCGGGTCGGCGCGCCGCTGCCCAAGCAATACCTGACCCTGGGAAACCGCGCGATCCTCGCGCGCACGGTTTCGGCCTTTGCGGCCATGCCCGAAATCGACGCGGTGCGCGTGGTCTTCAACCCCACCGACCGGGCGCTCTATGACAAGGCGCTTGGCAACCTGCCGGAAAACCATGCCGCCAAGCTGCTCGAGCCCGTGGCGGGCGGCGCGGAACGTCAGGATTCCGTGCGTAACGGGCTCGACAGCCTGGAGAGCCTGGCACCCCGGGCGGTGCTGATCCACGACGGCGCGCGGCCCTTCGCCGACCGGGCACTGATCGGACGGACCCTCGCGGCGCTAAACGAGTTCGACGGGGCGATTGCGGCGCTGCCCGTCTCGGACACGCTCAAGCGCGAAGGGGCCGAGGGCGGGCGGATCGAGGCGACGGTTTCCCGCGCGGAGCTGTGGCGGGCGCAGACCCCCCAGACGTTTCGTTTCGACGCGATCCTCGCGGCCCACCGCGCGGCGGCGGGCAAGGCGCTGACCGACGATGCGGCGGTGGCCGAGGAGGCCGGGCTCTCGGTTGCGCTGGTCCTGGGATCGGAGGAAAATCTCAAGGTGACCGATCCTGCCGACATGGCGCGCGCCGAGCGCCAGATCGCCGCCCGCCTCGCCGACATTCGCGTCGGCCAGGGCGTGGACGTGCACAAGTTTGGGCCGGGCGATCACGTCATGCTGTGCGGTGTGCGGATTACGCACGAACAAGGACTGGTCGGCCATTCGGACGCGGATGTGGGGCTGCACGCGCTGGTCGACGCGGTGCTGGGCGCGCTCGGCGCAGGCGATATCGGCAGCCATTTCCCGCCCTCCGAACCGGAATGGAAAGGCGCGAATTCGAGCCTGTTTGCGCGCCATGCGGCAAAACTGGTAGCCGAGGCCGGCGGGGCGATCGGCCATCTCGACCTCACCATCCTGTGCGAGGCGCCCAAGATCGGGTCCCATCGGGAGGCTTTGCGCGCGGGTGCGGCCGCCGCCTTCGGAATCGAGGTGGGCCGCGTGAGCGTAAAAGCCACGACGACGGAGAAGCTGGGCTTTCTGGGGCGGGGCGAAGGCATGGCGGGTATGGCTATGGCCACCATCCGGTTGCCGCTGGGTGGGGGCGACGAATGAGCGGCGGCCCGGTTCCTTCCATGAAAACGCTGCCGCGCCCGAGTTTCTGGCGGCTCTCGTCGCTACTCGCGACCTGGTTCGGCAGCGGCCTGCTGCCCAAGGCGCCCGGCACCTGGGGCTCGCTTGCCGCTCTTCCCTGCGCCTGGCTGATTGTCTGGGCCGGCGGGCCGATCGCGCTGGCCTGTGCCGCGGCGGCGGCGTTCGGGCTCGGCTGGTGGGCCTCGGAGATCTACGCCAAGGGCCGGAGCGACCCCGGCGAGGTCGTGATCGACGAGGTCGTGGGCCAGTGGCTGGTGCTGATCGTGGTGCCTCTCGATTTCGGGCTCTACGCGCTCGGCTTCGCGCTCTTTCGGCTTGCCGACATCACCAAGCCGTGGCCCGCAAACTGGGCGGAGCGCCGCCTGCCCGGGGGCCTCGGGATCATGGCCGACGACATTATCGCCGGCATCTATGCCGGGGTGGTGGTGTGGGCGGTGGCCGACCTGGTGACGCGATGACCTTCGCGCCCACCCTTGTAACCCGTGCGAGCGCCCTGCTCGACGCCTTCCGGGCCCGGGGCAAGATGCTGGCGACGGCGGAATCGTGCACCGGCGGGCTGCTTGCCGGGCTGATCACCCATGTGGCGGGCAGCTCGGACGTCCTCGAGCGAGGCTTCGTGACCTACACCAACCGGGCCAAGACCGAGATGATCGACGTGCCCGCGCCCCTGATCGAGAAGCTCGGCGCGGTCTCCGAAGAGGTCGCGCGCGCCATGGCGCTGGGCGCGCTCAAGCATTCGGGCGCGGATATTGCCGTCTCGATCACGGGCGTGGCGGGTCCCGCCGGCGGGACGGCGGAAAAACCCGTGGGGCTGGTGCATTTCGGGGCCGCGCTGCGCGATAACGGCGCGATCCACGAGCGCCACGTATTTTCGGGCGACCGCGAATCGATCCGCATCGCCTCGCTGGAAACCGCGATGGGGCTAGCGATGCGGATGCTGGAGGAGAGGTGAGCGCAACCCCCGCCATCCACCCCGATATGGCGGTGCTGCTGCGCGCCCGCGAGGATGCGGTGCCGCCGGTTGCGGGCGCGTCGGTCGCCGAGGTGCGCAGCTTCTGGGGCCGTTACACGGCGGCGACCCATCGCCCACCCCCCGCCGGGATGGCGGTGCGCGACATAGCGGTGGCGGGGCCGGACGGAGACGTGCCCGTGCGGCTCTATCGCCCGGCGAACGCGGGCGAGATGCCGGGCGTAATCCTCTACATGCATGGCGGCGGCTTCGTGTTGGGCGACCTGGAAAGCTCGGAAACCGTGGCCTGGGGGCTGGCGGAGAAGACCGGCGCGGTGGTCGCGAGCGTGGATTACCGGCTCGCCCCGGAGCACCCCTTCCCCGCCCCGTTCGACGATTGCCTCGCGGTGCTGCGCTGGCTGGCGGACATGCCCGCTGAGGCCGGGATCGACGGGACGCGCATCGCGGTCGCGGGCGACAGTGCGGGCGGCAACCTGGCGGCGGCGTTGACCTTGGCCGCGCGGGACGCGCGCGGCCCTGCGATTTGCGCCCAATCGCTGCTCTATCCCTGCACGGGCATCGATCTCGCGCTGGCGTCCTATACCCATTACGCCGAGGGACCGGGACTTTCCACCGCCAGCATGGTCTGGTTTCGCGACGCCTACACACCGGATGCGACGGGCCTTGCCGATCCTCTCGCCTGGCCGGCCGCGGCGGACGACCTTGCGGGCCTGCCGCCCGCGTTTGTCCATAGCGCCGAGATCGACCCGATCCGCGATGAAGGGCGGGTTTATGCCAGCCTGCTCGCCCGTGCCGGGGTGGACGTGACCTATCGCGAAGCGAAGGGCATGATCCACGGCTTCGCGCGCGCCCATGTAACGGGCGAAGGTGCGCGCGCCGAGTTCGACGCCCTGTGCGAATTCTTGAGGCGCCACCTCGCCGGCTGAGGCCGGAATTTCGGGAGAAATTCGCCATGACCGACGCATTCGACAAGGGTCCCAACCAGGCCCTGATCGGCAAGCCCGGCAGCCGCACCCAGCTCGGCACCCCGGCGCTGATACTCGATCTCGACGCGCTGGAGCACAACATCGCCGACATGGCCGGCTTCGCCAAGGCGCGCGGGATCGGCCTGCGCCCGGTCGCCAAGATCCATAAATCGTCGGAAATTTCGCGCCGCCAAGTCGCTGCCGGAGCGCGCGGCGTGTGTTGCGCCACGCTGCGCGAGGCCGAAGCGATGGTGGCGGGCGGCGTGCCCGGGGTCTTTCTGTTCACCTCGGTGGTCGGCGCGGCGAAGATCGAGCGCCTTGCAAAACTCAACGAAAAGGCCGACGGGCTGATCGTGGCGGTGGACGACGCAAGCAACGTGCTCGCCCTGGCGAATTCCGCAAGAACGTCCGGCAAGCCATTGCAAATAATGGTAGATTTTGAAGTCGGCGGAGGCCGGACGGGGCTGGCCGACGTGGATGAAGCGGTCGAGCTCGCCACGCTCATCGAGGCGACCGAGGGGGCGGCCTATCGAGGCGTGCAGGGTTATGACGGGGGCTTTCAGAACATCGCCGAATACGAAACCCGGCGCCGGCGTCAAGTCATCGGTTTGGGCCCGCTCCACGCGCTGTGCGATGCGCTGCGCGACGCGCACCTTGCCCCCGCGATCGTGAGTGGCGGCGGCACGGGAACCCACGCCTTCGACGACGAACAGGGCGTGCTGAATGAAATCCAGGTCGGCACCTATGTGATGATGGACGTGAATTACCTCAACGTGCGGATGCGCGCCGACGAGCCCTCGCCCTTTCAGGTCGCGCTGTTCGTGCGCACCACGGTAATCGGCGCCGCCCAGCCGGGCTTTTGCATCACCGACGCCGGCGTGAAGGAATTCGCCCGCTTCGACCTGCTTGCGCCGGAAATCGCCTCGGGCGCACCGGCGGGCGCGCGCTATTCCATCGTCGGCGACGATATGGGCCGGATCGACTTTGCCCAGCCCGGCGAACGGCTGGAGCCGGGTACGGCGATCGAGTGCATCCCGCCCCATTGTTACGCGACGCTCAACCTTTATCCGGTCTATCATTGCGTGCGCGGCGACACCCTGGTCGACATCTGGCCGATCGAGGCCCGCGAGACGTGGTAGGAGACGAACGCCATGGGCGAGGTTGCCCGGCGGCTTCTGACATTGGGCGTGCTCATCGCAATCCTCGCGGTGATCCTGCTACTGGGCGCAATCCGGGCAGGACCGACGAGCCCGCTCACTCCGCTTGTATTGTCCGGGTACTTTCCCGCGGTGCAGGGCACCACGCTCAACGGCGAGCGGATTGCGCTCCCCGACGGCTTCGCGGGCGGGCGCAACCTCGTGGCGCTGGGCTTTTCCACGGCCGACCGGGACGCGCTGACGAGCTGGGAGAGCGTCGGCCTGAGACGCTACAGCGTCGCGTTCTACGCCTTGCCGACGCTCGGCTCGGGCGGCCTGATCTCGCGTTTTTTTATCGATAACGCGCTGCGCTTCGCGGTGACCGGCGAGGACGCCCGCGAACGCACCATCGCGCTTCATCTCGACCGCGTCGCGTTTCGCCGCGCGCTGGGACTGGACGCGGAGGGCGGCGCCGTGGTGTTGCTGCTCGACAACAAGGGGAACGAGCTATGGCGCGCCGAAGGCCCGGCGGCCGACGAGGCGGTGACGGCCCTCGACGCGGTGCTGTCGGGATAGAGTTGACTCTATATCGCTCACGACAGCAGACCTAACGGTCCGCGCCCACACGGGTGCGCCACAGTTGCGGCGGCCCGCGGTCGCGGGCTGGCGCGCCCATAAGCCCGCAAGCGCGGGCCGGCGCTACTGCGCCGTGAGCCTGCGCGGCGCTTGAGCGCGTAAAATCTGGACTAACCGGCGACGATCACAACGATGCCCCAGGCGATCAGGGCTACGCCCGCGAGGCGGCCCAGCAGCGCGCCCCGGGGGATGAGTTTTTCGAGCAGGACGAAGGCGGCGAGCGCACCGACCCAGGCGAGGTTCATCACGCCGAGGACGAAGAGCAACGCCATCAGGACCCAGCAACAGCCGAGGCAATAGGCGCCGTGGTGCAGACCCATGGCGAACGCGCCGCCCGCGCCGGGCCGCCAATGGCGCGAGAGGAACTCGAAGGGTGCGCGGCAACGAACCAGGCAGGCCTGCTTGAGGGGCGTGAACTGGTAAAGCCCGGCCCCGATGAGCAAGCCGCCGCCCAGCCACGGGCTGGCCGAGACCATCGTGGGCAAGAGCAGAGCGGCCTGCTCGAGGCCCCATTGCAGCCCGGTCGCGGCCAGGGAGAAGCCCGCCCAGACGAACAGATAGCCGGCGGCAAAGGCGCCGTTCGAGGCATAGTCCCCGCCCCGTCCCTTTTCCTGCTGACGGCGGCGCGCCAGGCCGTAGATCAGGATCATGGGCGCGGCTGAGGGCAGCATCATGGCGACCATCATGACCGCCCACATGACGGCCGTGAGCCCGAAATTTAGAGCGCTCCAAGACGCCGGGTCGGCGGCCAACACGGTGACCATGCTCATCCCCGGCATGGCCATGTTGGGCATGTCAGAGGCCATGACGATGAGCCACAACCAGGACAGTCCCGTAATGACGGCAAGACCGGCGGCGGTGACCGCGCGCTCGCGCCGGAGCAGAAGGTCGAGAAACGGGATGCGCTCGTCCATGGGCGCGGGCCGGCCTAGGCGACCGGGGATTCGTCCAGGATGCCCTCGGGACCGATGGTGGTGTTCCAGATGGCGCCGTAACGGCCGGAAAAATCGTAATTGGCCGCGCCCTTGGCGCTTAGCGTCGTGCTCGCCATCTCGGCGACCTTGAACTCGACCCCCTGGGGCAACACGATCAGCGCCCGGTGGGGTTTGCCGGTGACGGGATTGCAGATCGGCTCGAGGCTAAGATCGACCACGCCGGGCACCGCGACCCGGGCGGTCCGCGCGGCAACGTCGGCCTCGAACTCGAAGGGCTCGTAAAGGGTTTCGTGCTCGGTAACGATGGTCGAGCCGTAGAAATTGATCGGGGTCATGTGGCTCTGTTCCTCGCCCGACAGAATGGTCTCGAGCGCGGCGCGCTGCTCGGGGTTGGCCCGGACGTCGATAATGCCCTGGGCCTGGCCCTTGCCTTCATGGACCGGGCCGGGCCACCAGAACAGCGCGGCGTAGCACAACCCGTCGAGGCTGACGTCGCCGAACCGCCCCTCCTCGATCTTCATCGCCTCGAAGCCCTTGCAATCGTCGTAAGTGGGCAGCGCGTTGAACTCGCACGGACACCCGAAATCGCAGTTGCAGCCACCGACCTTGATGCCTTTGAATTGCCAATCGACGTAAGCCATGACGTGTCCCCCCGGAGCAAAACTTCAGGCGGCGATGATGGGGTGAAAGCGGGGTCCGTGCAAGCCGGGGGGGGAATCAGCGCCGGGCTATTGTGCCCGGCGCTGGAAAGCGCGGAGAAGTTGAAATCGGAGCGTAAGACCCGCGCAGCAATCCGGGCCGCCGCATCGTCCGTGGTCCACGGCGCATTGGCGATAAAGCGGAAATTGATGAGCGCGGCAAGATAGCCGTCGCCTTCGGGCAGGATTGCCGCGGCCGTCGCGTCGCACGCGGCCGCGACCTCGAAGGCCTGTTCGAGAAGCTCGTGCAGATGGGCCTGGACGCATAGATTGGCCGACATGCCAGCCAGGATGACGCGGTCGATACCGACCTTGTGCAACTGCAGGGCGAGGTCGTTCTGCTCGGGGCCGCAGACCTTGTAGGGAGGGGTGTCGATGGTCTGGCCGTCAAAAATCGGGGCCTTGTACTCGGGCATGAAATCCGCGCCCGAGCCCGCGAAGCCTTCGGTTCTGTAGGCGCTCGGACGGTCGAACATGCCGATCGCATGCATCAGCTTTTCGAGCGACCCGGAGCGCGCCAACCGTGGTCGCTCGGGTAGTAGTAATGGGGCGAGATCGCGACGGTCATGGGGCGGCCTTGGCGGCATCGAGCAGGCGCTCGATATTGCCAACCGTGCCGTTGGCTTCGACGCTGCCGCCCACCGCGCCCCAGGCGACGCCCGAGGGGTCGAGAAAATCGATCTAGGGATCTATGATTATCAAAGCGGTGCGCTCGTCCACGACCATGTCGCTCGCAGGCAGCATGGGCTCGGCAGAATCGGCGTAGGGATCGCCGTTGTCGTCGGCGTGTGCGGGTTTCGGGGCGAGCGCGCCGGCCGCGGCCAGCGCCGCGGCACCAACGCCGACGCTCTCGGCGGTCAGGAAGCCGCGTCGGTCGATGCCATGGGAACAGGCTTAGGGATCGTTGGTCGTGTCGTTTGACGGTGTCTTGCCCCTCTTCGCCATAATGGGACTGCTGTGCTGGGTTGGAACGATGCCCAGATTGCTATCGAGCGCGCGCGGAGGCTCTACACATTCGCGTGATCGCCGGCCCAGCCGCCTTGCCGCCATTTGACGGGATGCAAGGCGCTCGCCATCATCGCGCCATGACCGCAACGCCCGAGAACCTCTTCCAGCAGCTCGATACCCTTGGAATCGCTACCACGACCACCGACTACCCGGCCCACGCCACGGTCGAGGAGGGCATCGCGCTGCGCGGCAACATGATCGGCATGTTCACCAAGAACCTGCTGCTGCGCGATAAGAAGAAAGCCCTCTACCTGGTTTCGATCGAGGAGCGCCGCGAGGTTGATCTCAAGACCCTGCACCGCCAGATCGGCGCGCGTGGCCGGCTGGGCTTCGCACCGCCCGAGATCATGACTGATCTGCTGGGCATAGAACCCGGGGCGCTCACCCCCTTCGCGCTGATCAATGATTTCGAGCGCCTGGTCACCCCGGTGCTCGACGCGGTGCTGTTTACGGCGGAGCAGGTGAATTTTCACCCCCTGGTGCAGACCGGCAGCACGGGTATCGCGCCGGACGACCTAGTTTCTTTCCTGCGCAGCGGGGGCCACGAGCCGGTGATCGTCGACTTCGACGCCGAGCCGTGATGCGGCGTGCACGGTTGGGGACGGCGCTCGCCGTGGCCGTCACCGCGCTGCTCGGACTGCCCGCTCCCGCCCCAGCGGATCAAATTTTGCGGATCCTGACCTGGGAGGCCTATACCGACCCCAGCTTCACCGATGCCTTCGAAGTTGAAACCGGCTGCCAGGTCCGGACCATCGTGGTTGGGCAGAATGACGATTTTTTCTCGCGCCTGCTTACGGGAGCGGACAGTTTCGACCTGGTCTCGCCCTCAATCGATACGACCTCGCTGCTGGTCAAACTGGGGCTGATCGAGCCCATCGTGACAAGCTGGGTGTGGCGCTTTTCCGAGATCTACCCGTCGCTGCGCGAACATCCGGGGATCCAGGCCGATGGCGAGCTATGGGCCGTGCCCTTCGCCTGGAGCCCGGTTACCCTGCTCTACCGGACCGGCAAGGTGATCCGAGCAGCCCGATAGCTGGGCGGCGCTGTGGGACCCGGCCTATGCGGGCAAGATCGCATTGTTCGATGACAAGTCGTCGCTCTACATGACCGCAAGACTACTGTTCGGACGCGATGTGGTGGCGTTCGACCTGGACGACGCGGCGCTCGATGCGGTGCGTGCCAAGCTCACCGCGCAGAAGCCGCTATTGCGCAAATACTGGGGCAGCGCCACCGAGCTGGTCAGCCTCTGCATAACCGGCGACGTTTGGATCCCGGATAGCTGGGGCTGGGTCGAGGACCCGTTGCGCGAACAGGGCCTGCCGATGACGAGCGTCGTGCCGGTCGAGCGGGCCAACGCCTGGGCGGATGCCTGGCAGATTGTGCGCGGTGCGGAAAATCTCGATTGCGCCTACGCCTGGCTGAATTTCAGCCTTTCGGCCGAGGCCCAATTCGGCGTGCAGGCGGTGACCGGTTTTTCCGGGGCAAACCCCGTGGCGCTCGCCGGTTGCACCGAGATCGGGGGCATTACCGTCGGCGGAGCAGATCGGGGAGTACGTGTTCTGGCGCGAGCCGGGCCGGCTGCTTCGTTGTATAGACAGCTGGACCGGGATCAAGGCAGCGGAATAGGTTAGTCTCGGCCCCTAAAGCCGATAAAACGCAGGATATCCGACCAGAAATATCCCACGGCGGTAAACCCGGCCACCACGAGAAAATGCACGATCGCCCCGCCCTCCATGCCGCCGAGATCGACGAAGGCAAGATCAACGAGCACGCCGACCCCGAAGCCCAGAAAGACGCTGAACGGGATAACCTTGCGATCCGATTTTTCTTCCATCCGCTCTCTCCTTGCGCCGCCTAGGCGCGGCCTCGGCCTTCGGCAGCCCTACCGCCGGACACGCTACGGCTCGCCGCAGGCACGCCATAGAGGGTCCGAGCCCGGCCCTCAAAGGCCCGGACCATGCGGTGGGCCGCCTCAGTGAACAAGCCGCCGATGAGTGACTGAAGCAACGCCGAGCGGAGCTCGAAATCGACATAGAAATCGATCATGCAGCCCTCGGGCCGGCTCTCGAAGCCCCAGCGATTTTCCAAATGGCGAACCGGCCCGTCGGTGTAGACAACGTCGATGCGCTTGGGCCGGGCAAGCTCGACCCGCGAGGTGAAGCGCTCGCGGAACATCTTGAAACCGATCACCAGATCGGCGTGGAAGATCTCACCCTCGCGCGAGGTAATTCGTGCGCCACGGCACCAGGGCAGAAATTCGGGGTAGCGATCGACCGCAGCGACGAGGTCGAACATCTGCTCGGCGCTGTAAGGCAGGTCGCGCTGCTCGGCGTGGCTCGGCACCGGTTTAAGCCTTTTCTCGTTTTGCTTCATAGGGTAAAGCAAAACGACGCTCAGTCGTCACTAACGCTCTCACCGCCGGTCTAATTAGGGACCGGCCGCCCTGGGCCAACCCCGATCCAGCGACCCGCGGTCGCGGGTCTGCGAAATCCGGCTGGTTATACATCATCAGATTTCGCCATTAGCCTTCCGCGAGGCGAGCGGTGCGGGCCTCGCGGAGAGCCGCAAAATCCTCGCCCGCATGGTAGGACGAGCGGGTCAGCGGTGTCGCCGAGACGAGCAAGAAACCCTTAGCCCGGGCACGGGCGGCATAATCGTCGAATTCCTCGGGCGGCACGAAACGGATCACCTTGTGGTGGCGCGCGGTGGGCTGGAGATACTGGCCGATGGTGAGGAAATCGACGTCTGCCGCGCGCAGGTCGTCCATCACCTGATGGATTTCCTGCGTCTCCTCGCCCAGCCCGACCATCAGCCCCGACTTTGTGAACATCGAGGGATCGAGCCGCTTGACCGTATCGAGCAGACGGAGCGAATTGAAATAGCGCGCGCCCGGGCGGACCGAGGCGTAGAGCCGGGGCACGGTCTCGAGGTTGTGGTTATAGACGTCGGGCCTTGCGGCGACGACGGTTTCGATGGCGCCCTTTTTGCGCAGGAAATCGGGGGTGAGCACCTCGACGGTCGTGGCGGGCGAGCGCTCGTGCAGGAGCGTGATGCAACGCGCGAACTGGCCGGCGCCGCCGTCGTCGAGGTCGTCTCGATCAACGGAAGTGATCACCACATGTTCGAGGCCAAGCTCGGCCACCGCGTCCGCCAGGCGCCCGGGCTCGTGGGGATCGAGCAAATCGGGCTTGCCGGTCTCGATGTTGCAGAACGCGCAAGCCCGGGTGCAGACGCTGCCCAGAATCATCACCGTCACGTGACTCTTGGCCCAGCATTCGCCGATGTTGGGGCAGGCCGCCTCTTCACACACCGTATTGAGCCGCAGCGCGTGGATGGTCTTGCGGGTCTTGGCGAAGTCGGGCGAGTTCGGCGCCTTGACCCGAAGCCATTTCGGCTTAGGCCGGTGCAGCGGATCGCGGGGGATCGGTGCCGTCTCGGTCATGGTCTAGATGTGGAGGACCCGGCCGTAGGCGTCAAGCACCGCTTCGTGCATCGCCTCGGAAATCGTCGGGTGGGGGAAGATCGTCGCCATCAGCTCAGCCTCGGTCAGTTCCGCGGTGCGCGCGATGGTGTAGCCCTGGATTAGCTCGGTCACTTCCGGCCCGATCATGTGGGCGCCCAGCAGCTCGCCGGTTTTGGCGTCGAACACGGTCTTGATCATCCCGTCCTCGTCGCCCAGTGCGATCGCCTTGCCGTTGGCGACGAACGGGAAATGCCCGACCTTGACCTCGTGCCCGGCGGCCTTGGCCGCAGCTTCGCTAAAGCCGACGGAAGCGACCTGCGGCCGGCAATAGGTGCAGCCGGGAACTTTAGTTGGATCGAGGGGGTGCAGGCCCTCGATGCCCGCGAGCTTCTCGACACAGAGTACGCCCTCGTGCATCGCCTTGTGAGCGAGCCAGGGCGGGCCGCACAGATCGCCGATAGCGTAGATGCCGGGCTCGCCGGTCGCCATCCACGGGTCGGTCAGGACATGGCCCTTCTCGACCACGACCTTGCTGCCGTCGATTCCGATATCCTCGACGTTACCCGTGATGCCGACGGCGAGGATGACCTTATCGACGGAAATCTCGACACCCTCGCCTCCGCCGGCCGGGGTAATGGTGGCCTTCGCCCCCCTGGCGCTCGTCTTGAGCGCGGAGACGCTGGCACCGGTATGGATCGTGATGCCCTGCTTCTTGAAAGCCTTCAGGGCGAGCGCCGAAATCTCTTCGTCTTCGACGGGCAGGATGCGGTCGAGCAGTTCGACCACGGTGACCTCCGCGCCCATGTCGGAATAAAAGCTCGCGAACTCCATGCCGATGGCGCCGGAGCCGACGACCAGCAGGGAGGCGGGAATCGCCTCGGGCACCATCGCCTCCTTGTAGCTCCAGACGGTCTTGCCGTCGGGCGCCAAATCAGGCAGCGCGCGCGCCCGCGCACCGGTGGCGAGGATGATGTGTTTGGCCTCAAGGGTCGCGATATCCTTACCGTCCTTCGCGACCGCGATCTTGCCCGCACCGGCTAGGCGACCCTTGCCGTCGAACACGGTGACCTTGTTCTTCTTCATCAGAAAGCCAACGCCCTTGGAGAGCTTGTTCGCGACCTTGCGCGAGCGCTTCACGACCGCGGCCGTGTCGTAGCTAATGTTATCAGCGGAGAGACCGAAATCGCCCAAATGGTCGAGCAGGTGGCGAATCTCGGACGCCCGGAGCAGAGCCTTGGTCGGGATGCAGCCCCAGTTGAGACAAATCCCGCCTAGATGCTCGCGCTCGATCACCGCGGTCTTCATGCCGAGTTGGGCGGCGCGGATCGCTGCGACGTAGCCACCCGGCCCGCCGCCGACAACGATGATGTCGAATTTTGTCTCGGCCATGATTAATTTTTTACGCGCTCAAGCGCCGCGCAGGCTCGCGCCGCGTCTTCTGTTGGGGCCGGCCGCCCCCGCGGGGCCAGCCCCGGCCCTGCGGCGGCCCGCACTTGCGGGCCTGCGTCCTCGGAGTGTGATTCGTCATACCGATTACGCCTCCTAAAGCAGCATCGCGAG
>Ga0302135_10000194_pt1 | contig 37557 bp, 41 predicted proteins | sample CBN3_surface_MG_FD_203119 | JGI IMG/M metagenome (GOLD analysis project Ga0302135, IMG submission 203119) | Marine microbial communities from Western Arctic Ocean, Canada - CBN3_32.1 | ecosystem: Environmental > Aquatic > Marine > Oceanic | place: Canada: Western Arctic Ocean | collected...
CGCGCAGCAAGGCTTGCGGTCACATGACAGAGCAACAAACAGCCGTCGCTACTCCGCCCAAGCCACGGGCCCTGAACGGTTACGACCGCTTGATGCGACGACTTGACGGTCGCCGCATTCGGCGGGTTTGCGCGCTCACTTGGCTGTGGTTCATTGTGCTCGCCATTTATGCGCCCATCCTTGTCGTGATCGCCTCATCGTTTGATCCTGGCGAAGATGTCGCGGGCATGCGGGCTTTCCTCGTCTTCCCGCCGCGGGGTTTTTCACTGGAGTGGTACTGGAGTATCCATCCCCGGCTCTGGCAGTCCCTATGGGTTAGTGTCTCGATGGCATCGATTTCGTGCGCATTCGGACTTCTGCTCGGCGTGCCGGCGGCACTCGGGCTAATCCGTGGCAATTTCCGTGGCAAGATCGTTCTTGGAACGCTGTTCAGGGCACCTTTACAAATGCCCTTCATCGTAATTGGCGTCGCGTTTCTTCAGGCTTATTACGCCATCGGCAACATATTTGGTATTCAGATTGTCGCCACATTCACAGGGCTGGTGATTGGCCATGTTTTCGTCGCAACACCCTATGTCGTGGGTGCCGTCGGTGTGCAGCTACAGCGCTTTAATCCTGCGATGGAGGAAGCCGCCCTTATTCACGGTGCCAGCCGATGGAGTACGTTCCGGCGCATAACCGTACCGATCATAATGCCAGGCATTTACGCAGGCGGACTTTATGCCTTCCTTGTTTCGTTCGCCGACGTGACAATTTCCCTGTTTCTTTCCGGGCCGAACGCGACGCCGTTTCCAGTAATGGTGCTGTTTTCCATCCAAGAGGATTTCGAACCGACGATTCCCGCCATGGCAACGCTCGTGTTTCTCGGTTCGCTCATTATACTTCTGTTCATTCAGCGACTCGTTGGTCTGAACGTGCTGCTGCGTGGCGGAGGCAGCAACGCGTAAGCGTTGGCGTTAGAATAGTAAAACCATAACCACGGAGTATCGAAAGGGAGACATCATGCGATCAATATCAATTTTGCGGGCGCTACACCTTCTTGGTGTAGTAGGGGCCGTAGCGGGGCTGATGCTCGCGGCAATGCCGCAAGCCTCCGCCCAGAAGATGTTCGATAACACTAAAATTCGCATCGCGACGTTCCCGGGTACCTGGGAGATACGGATCAGAGAAGAGGTCGGTCCGGCGATGGAGAAGGCCGGGATCGAGATGGAGTTCATCGGTGGGAACACCGAGTCGTTCCTGCAGAAACTCGTCGCTGCGCGCGGACAAGCGATTCCATTCGACGTCGTCGAGATCACGGATCACGTTTTGGATGAATTCATGCGGTCGAATTTTCTCCAGAAGATCAACTTGAACAACATCCCGAACAAGGCCAAGGTCCAGCCGGAATTCGTGAGCGACTATAAGGTAGGGTATTGGATGCACGTGGCCGCGATCCAATACAACGCGGAGAAGTTCAAGGAGAACGGCATCCCGTTCCCGACGAAGCACTCGGACCTGTTGCATCCCAAGCTCAAGGGCCATCTCGGCATGCCGTCACCCTTTAGCTACAACATGATCAGCCACATTGTATCGCTCGCCTACGAGAATGGCGGCGACGAGGGCAACATCGAGCCGGGCATGAAAGCGCTCGAGGCATACGTGCCCCAAATTCATTCCTGGGTAGGAGGGACAGTTATGTCTCAGCTCATGAAGGCTGGTGACGTTTGGGCTGCGTTCGGTTCCGGCGGTGGTGCCATTCGCCTGCAGACTGCCGGCCTTCCTATGGCGGTTACTCACGTGAAGGTCAAAAACGCCTCTGGGATGCCGAGTGTTGGCTACATGGGTGCGGTCAAGGGCACAAAAGTTGCTAAAGCCGTTGACTTCTTTCTCAACGAACTCGTCGGTCAGGAAATGCAAGAGGGCATGTATTTACAGAGTGGATTGATTCCGACCAATCAGGAGGTCCTCGCAAAGCATTGGCAGGCCGCGCCAAAAGGCGAGAACGGCATGACCTTCAATATAATGGAGCCAAAAAAGATGGCCGATTTCTACTTCATCGACTACTCGAAGATAAATCGTGCGAAGTGGGCCAAGCGTCTGGCACGCGTTCAGGCGATAAAGTAAGCCGCGAACACGTCACGATAAGCGCAATAGATGGGAGGGTGATATGACGTCGCCCTCCCATTTTTCAGCTGGAATTAATCGCCCGATGGTGCCCAATTACATGGCTCGAACGGAGGCCTAATATGACAATCGAATTCAAGCCATTGAGCGATGCTCTCGGTGCCGAGGCTGTCGGCGTCAACGCCGCGGATGACTTTTGCGACGCAACGATTGCCGAACTCAACGATGGCTGGTTGCGGCACAAGATTCTCCTGTTCCGAGACCAGGACCTGACGGTCGAGCAGCAGATGGCGTTCACAGGAAGATTCGGCAAGCTCATGAATCTGGCGCCTCCGGCCAAACCGTTTATTCCAGAACACCCGGAAATGTCCGTATTCTCGAACATCAAGGTCGACGGCAAACCTATCGGCTCACGTCCCGATCGCGCCTTTGGGGCCAACTGGCACAGCGATAACTCGTTTCTGCGTGTGCCGGCTGGTGGCTCGTTCTTCTATGCCAAGGAAGTGCCGGAAGAGGGTGGCGATGACACGTGGTTCGCAAATATGACCACAGCATATGAGGCGTTGCCCGACGAAATGAAGAGCAAGCTCGAAGGCCTTCGCTGGAACTATAGCCATGTAACGACGCTACAGCTCCATAATCCGAAACTTCCACCGTTCACCGAGGAAGATAAGCGCGCGCTGCCTGATGTCAGCCACCCCTTCGTGCATACACACACCGAAACCGGAAAGAGGGCGTTGTTTGTCGGCATTCTCGACACGCGCGAGGCGTCGGTCGACGGCATGTCGAAGCAAGAGGGGATCGAATTTCTCGACGAGTTGCGGACATTTGCAACGCAACCTCAGTTCACCTACGTGCACAAATGGACACCAGGCGAAGCGATCTTCTGGGATAATCGATGTGTCCTGCACCGCGGGTCAATATTTCCCGACACGAACGGTCGCCGGTTGTGTTACCGCGCAACGACCTTGGGCGTCGGACCCAGCTGAGAGCCGAGGCCGATCGGATTCCGTGAAGCCGTGTCATTGGCTCGCCGTCGGTGCGTAATATCGCGTTCCAATGAAGGGGCCGATCATGACGATCGAATTCAGACCACTTAGCGACGCTCTAGGCGCCGAGGCTGTCGGCGTCAAACTCGCCGACGACAATTCTGACGAAACGATTGCAGAAATCCGTGAGGGGTGGTTGCAGCACAAAATTCTTCTGTTCCGCGGTCAGGATCTAAGCGTAGAGCGGCAGTCGGCATTCGCGCGCTCAAAATTGGCCGCCATGCCCCTCCACGGATTCCAGAGCACCCGGGAGTGAGTGTGTTCTCCAATATCAAGGTCGACGGCAAAGATATTGGTGGGCGACCAGACCGCAGCTTCGGCGATGCCTGGCACAGTGACTTCCCCTACATGACAGAGCCTGCTGGTGGGTCGTTCTTCTACGCCAAGGAGGTGTCGGAGAGGGGCGGTGACGATAACATAGACAGCAAACTGGAAGCGGCGCGCACAGCGTTGGAATCGCTTGGCTCATCGGTCGAATGCCATGCTCCGTCAGAGCGTGAAGTGATTAATTTGTAGGGCGCAGGAGGCACCGGAAGACGTCGCCGTGCATATTACGCCGCGCACTACTGCACTGCGCAGCGGATCGTCCTGGCGCCGGATTGCGGCATGAAATATCTGCGGGCGTCTCTGCATTTTGCAAGATCAACGCCATGGTCGACGCGACAAAGATTGTCGGAAATAAGCTTAATTAATACTTTTGTTCGATGAAGGGTTTTGCACATGAACAACATACTCACTAGGCACCTGCGCGAGGCGAACGAGCCATATTTCAAGCATATGGGATTCGCCATGCGTTTTGGTATTTGGGGTGTGATCTCGGGTGTCACGGCAATTATTCATTCGGTTTTTCCATTCCTGTTCGTAACCACGTCGAGCGGCGCCTTTCGGCGCATGACGGCAATGCTGGTGAAACGCTGAACATGGAGCCTCGACATTGCTGCACTTGTGCTGGCATCTCGGCTCGGCTACACGGTGATTTAATCGCAGTCGGGGGCCTTGCAAGTCGTCCGACGAACAAAATTCGTTGAACGCAGGGGAGGCACACGATGATTGATGTTTATACCTATGGAACGGGAAATGGCTTGCGAGTCTGCGTTGCCATGGCCGAGTGCGAACTCGAGTATACCGTTCACAAAGTAGATTTGGCGAAGGGTGAGAATACGACACCCGAATTCCTCAAGATGAATCCGCTCGGCTCGATTCCGGTGATCGTCGACCACGACGGGCCAGGCGGCAAGCCGTTGACGGTCAGCCAGTCGGCATCGATCGTGCTTTATGCCGCTGAGAAGTCCGGTAAGTTCTTACCAAGTGGCGGTGAGGCCAGAGTGCTCGCTTTGCAATGGCTGATGTTTGGCGCTTCCGATATTGCAGGCACCAACAACGCGATTTTCATGACAACGATGAGGGCACCAGAAAAGGTGCCAGCGGTCATCGAATTCTTCGAGGAACGGCTTTATGGCTTGTTTGGCGAGGCCGATGAACGATTGGACGAGGTGGAGTATCTGGCCGGCGATATCTCCGTCGCAGATCTCGCGTTTTACCCCTTCGTCGCGCTGCGCAAACCGTTGTTAGAAGGGCGCGAACCGTTGACAAATCTAGCGCGTTGGGCAGATGCAATGGCGACCCGACCCGGTGTGGCAAAGGGCATGTCTGCCATCAGCTAGGGCTGCACGAAACCAAAAACCGGAAGATCTTAGATGATTGAACTCTACGCATGTAACACGTCGAACGGTCAGCGTGGTGCCGTCATGTTGGCAGAGGCCGAGTTGGCGTTTCATACCCACATCCTTGACCTCAAGGCAGGCCAGCACAAAACGCCGGAGTTCCGCAAAATCAATCCAGTTGGCGCAATTCCGGTCATCATTGATCCGGACGGTCCAGGCGGTGAGCCACTGACCTTGGCGCAGACCGGCGCAATTTGCCTCTATATTGCGGAGAAGACCGGGCGGTTCCTACCGAAGGACCCGCGAACCCGTTACATTGCCTTCCAGTATTTCATGCAGGCGATGTCCGACGTGGTACTTTATAGCGGCGCCTATGCGTTCTCGCTCATGCGCTTTCCAGAGCCAAATGTGGCAAGCACCAAGGTGTTCAAGGATCCATTACTCGAACATATGGGCTATTTCGACCAGCGGCTTGCCGATGTTGAGTTTTTGGCGGGCGAAATTTCAATCGCTGATATCGCGCTTTACCCTGCCGTCAACCAGCGTTGGGAATTAATCGAAGAATCTGGCGGGTTACCAAACTTGGACCGGTGGCGACAGATGATGGCGGCGCGGCCCGGAATCGCGAAAGGCATGCAAGCCGTTTCGTAGACACCGGCGGTGTTTCGTATAGCCACATTCAATCTGGAAAATCTCGACGTCGATAGCGTCGATGGACCGCCATTGGATGAGCGTATTGGTGTGTTGCGGCCACAAATCCTGCGCCTCCATGCGGACATTCTTTGTCTGCAGGAAGTTAACGATCAGAAACACGGCGAGGGTGCCGTCCGCGGGTATTCGATGCACTGGACCAGCTCTTAGCTGATACGCCGTATAGCGCATTCTACAGAGCGTCGAGCCTCGGTGTGACAGGAAAGGGACCGACGGACAAACACAATTTGGTATGTCTCAGCCGGCATCCCATCGAGCGGCAAGTTCAGTTTCATCACGACCTTGTGCCGCCACCGAGCTACCGCATGGTGGCCGCTTCACCGGCGTCGGAGCCTGCACCGGTTGAATGGGATCGGCCCTGCGTTGTGTTGTTCAGTCCGCTTGCCTGACGGGCCGCTACTGTATGTTCTCAATCTGCATTTGCGTGCGCCAATTGCGGCCTTCGTTCCTGGACAGAAAAGCTCATCCTTTGTCTGGCGGACCGTCGGTGGCTGGGCTGAGGGTTATTATTTGGCCTCTATGAAGCGCGCCGGCCAAGCGCTTGAGGTGCGGCTTGCCATCGATCAGTTGTTTGACGACGATCGAGAAGTACTGATTGCCGTTTGCGGCGATCTCAATGCCGGGGAGAATGAGATGCCAACCCGGATTCTTCGCGGCGAAGAGGAAGATACGGGCAGCGGGGCACTGGCCTACCGGGCGCTTGTCGTTGCCGAACGCTCGGTGGCTCTGGCGCAGAGGTTTTCAGTCCTGCATCACGGCCGGCCGCAGATGCTCGACCACATGCTGTTACCCCGCCAGTTGATGGCCTGGTATCAAGGAATTGAAATCTATAACGAGGATTTAGGCGACGAGCTTGTCGCTTATCGTAATGCGGAAAGTCCGCCTTATTCATACCATGCGCCGGTCGTCGCAACATTTGTCGATCCATTGGAATGACCCGGCAAACAGATGAGCGGCAACCGCGTTCATTTGTAATTCAGTCACTCAGGCGCGCGATCCATTCCAGCGTTGCGTGGGCGCTTTCATCTGTTGCCTTCTTTACAGCCGGGTGTTTGAAGGTGGTCTCGCGCCAGGCCTGAAGATTGGGGCCATAGGTCGATTCGCGGCCGAGATGCGGCAGCAAGATGTCGGCAAAGGTGAATGTGCCGGGGTACGCACAGTCGGCAATACTGATCGTCTCGCTTGCCATGAACGGCTTGGGATCGATAAGCGTATCGAGTTGGCGCAGACGCGCCTGGTAGTTGTCGAGATGGAACGCTAAGACCGCTGGATCGAGTTCTGCCGGGCGCTTGTGAATGAAGGTATCCCGCAGATGCGGCTCCAGCCAAAGATCATGATATCGCGAAAAAAAACGTTGGCGTGCCCGCGCTTTGGCATCGCCGGGTAACAGCGTTGGTTCGGGATAAACTTCGTCAAGGTATTCTATCACAACGTCGGACTCGCTGAGTATGAAGTCACCGTCCTGAATTGCGGGAATGGTTCCCATTGGAACTATCTTCAAGAACTCGGGCGCCCCGTGGCCGCCAGGCGGGGGGATCGTCTCAAAGTCCACACCCTTCACTCCCAAAGCGATACGAACCTTGGCGCAATATGTGCTCGTAGGGTTTGCATAGAATTTTAGCATCGGCTCATTCTCTCAATGTGGATTTGAAGGTCGATGATTACAGGGGCCATACCATTAAGATCGCGGGAGTGCCAACGGCAACGATTAATATCTCCAGTGGCAGACCCAAACGCCAGTAATCACCAAACTTGTAGCCACCAGGACCCATGATCAGCGCGTTGTTCTGATGGCCGATGGGTGTCAGAAATGCACAGGAGGCGCCAACTGCGACCGCCATGAGGAACGGGTCGGAGTTGACGGACAGACGGTCGGCAACCGCGACCGCGATCGGCGCCATGACGACTGCTGTTGCCGCGTTGTTCAAGATATCCGACAAGGTCATCGTGAAGACGAACATCAGGATAAGTGCGAACACCGCTGGAATATTGCGGACCAGCTCGTAAATGACGTTAACGATAACATCGGTCGCACCAGTGGATTCGAGTGCACCGCCAATTGGAATCATGGCGCCGAGAAGGACGATGACCGGCCAATCAATCCCCTCGTAGAGATCGCGAACTGGGACGATATTTGTGATGACCATTGCGACCACGGCGAGCCCGAGCGCGACTTGCAAAGGGAGTAAATTCATCGCACTTGCAGCAATGGCTGTTCCGTAGATTGCGACCGATACGGCAATCCGCTGGCCGGCACCGAATTGTAATCCTCGTTCGGCAAGAGGGAGGCAACCAAGCGTTGAAATAACTTCTGGCAACTGATCAAGATCACCATGCAATAGCAGCACATCGCCGACGCGGAAACGCAATGCATTGAGATGGTCACGGAAGGGCCTGCCTTGCCGCGAAACGGCCAGCAAATGCACGCCATAGCGACTTGGAAACCGCATCGATTCAACTGTACGGCCTTCGAGCCGAGACCCCGACTGGACGACTGCCTCTAGCGGGCCTGAGCCCTCAGCGTGGAGGAGTGCTGATTTGGCACCTTCCGTTCCAACAATTTTAAGGCCAAGCGCGGTGATGACTTTATCTATCTCCTCCGGTCCAGCTTCGATAATCAGTCGATCGCTTACAGCAATGGGTACGCGCTTTGGCAGACTTGTGTAACGGCGGCCACGACGCGTCAAACCGACGATTTGCGCGTCATTTCTCGACGCAAGTTGCTCCGCTTCAGCGAAGGTCATGCCGACAATTTTTGCACCACGAGGAACCCGCGCTTGGGTAACATAATCATCGATCTGAAAGAGATCTTCGGGGGCTGTTTTAGCGCGACCGGCGCTTGCAGTAAGACGCCAACCGATTGCCACCACAAAAACACAGCCGACTAAGGCAATGGTTCCGCCGACCGGCAGGAAATCGAACATCTTGAAGGGCGTTCCAGTGACCTGCCCCCGATACGTGGCGATTATGATGTTGGGTGGTGTCCCGATCAGCGTGACGAGGCCGCCGAGAATTGAAGCGAATGACATAGGCATAAGGATGATAGATGCCGGACGCTCCGATTGTTTTGCTGAACGTATCGCAACGGGCATCAGCAGCGCGAGTGCACCGACATTGTTCATGAAAGACGACATGACTGCGGCAATGCCGGAAAGCGCTCCCAAATGCGTAACCGTTCGACGGGTTGCAGGCGAGATGGCCCGTGCAATCAGATCAGTTACACCAGAATTCGTCAGCGCTCTGCTCAAAATCAAAACAGTTGCAACCGTGACTGTTGCGGGGTGACTGAAGCCGGAAAATGCGTCACCAGGTGCCACGACGCCGACAACGACGGCGATCAAAAGCGCGGCAAACGCGACGACGTCGTAGCGCCATCGGCCCCAGAGAAACAATGCGAAGATTGCCGCCAATATGGTCAGGATCACGATCTGGTCGATAATCATTTCTTACTTCCGGTCCACAAAAACTTGCTGCCGCCCTAAACCGTTTCCGTTGGGAGGCGATCTATGTCATCGCCGGTTCGTTCCTTGGCAATGCTGTAAATTGCATCACGAAGCTCCAGGTTATCGTCTAGAAAATCTTGAAAATCGCGCGCTGCTAGGGTCAAAATATTGCAGTAGCAGAGCGCTGTAACGGTTGCGTTTCGTGGCGCGTCAGTCAGAAGCGCAAGTTCGCCAAAGAATTCACCACTACCCAATCGGACGGGATCAGGTTCGAGTTCGACCTCTACAGCTCCAGTTGAAATAAAATACATGGCATCTCCAATACCGCCTCGACGCACCAGATGTTCATCAGGCAACGCGAGCCTTGGCGTCAGCAAAGATGCAATTTCGCTCAACCGATCTTCATCGAGATGTGCAAGGTATGACACCTGACGCAACAGCGCCTCGGGTTTCAGGCCCAAGTCCAACGGTGGCCTGTGGTCAAATTCTTCTAGGCGTGCGTGGAATTCGGTCTGTAGGTCGTTAAACACCTCTAGACTGATCATTGCCTGTTCACGCATGCTTTGATACTCGAGTTGTTCCATGCGCAACGCGAGTCGACCAAGATGCCGCCGTTCAAGGGTCTTAGCATATTCTGGATACTGCAGCCGCATGGCATCAAGCGCTTTGTTCGTTTCGTCTAGGCGCTTTGCATAAAAGAGTAGGGACTCTTCTGCCGCCTGTTTTCCAAGGAGTACTTCAATACGGTCGCGGTGGTCGACGGGCATATGGCGCAGGACTAATTGACTTGAAAGGAGGACTTCAAACCGGTCAGCCAAGCGGTCGCCAAGTAAAACTGTAAATCCAAACTTGCGATGAAGAAACATGGCGGTCCGGAACCGCCAGTCGAAACTGAGCGTATTGGAAACCGTTCGTTCGAAACCGGCAGTCCCTTTTACTTTCAACCCGTCATAAATGTGGTCACACATCAATAACAATTGGCGCGTGACATTGCCGGAAAGCAAATGCTCAGTAAATTGTTTCAAATAGGTCATGCGCTCGGCGTGGACGAGGGTGACGAGCCCAGTTTTCACCCAATCCTCGTGTGTCAATTCACCGACTTCGTTGATTGTTGAGTTTTCTGCGCCCGCGCGCTCTTCATAATAGCCGAGGACGTCATTTACGAGCGTGGGATCGAGATCGCACCGCTGGGCAAATTTGCGCACGCTATCGCTAATATTGGCAAGTGAGGATGCCATCACGCGGTTTCTGATCGCGAGTTCGGCTGGCTCAAGTTTGTCGATACCAAGCAGGTGCATGAGGACACCCATAGTTGGTGCATTGACGAACAGCGTGAACAGCACAAATCCGGTGACCAAAACGACGACGAAACTCTTAATGTCTTCGGAGAGCAGGGGGTGTTCGAGAACGGCTAATGCGAGCGCCAGAGATACCGCACCACGTAAACCGCCCCACAACATCACCAATTCAAATTCGGTGCTCACCTTTTCCGCCAAGCGAAAACGGCCAAGTAGCGGCAACAATCCGTAAAGGATAACCGCGCGTGCGCCAAACGCAGTTATAATCAATACACTGAGCCATCCAATCTCGCGTCCGGTAACGTTGAGCAGGAGGTGGGGCACAAGCAGGCCGACGAGAAAAAAAATTAGGGAATTGGCCCAGAACCCGAGCTGTTTCCAAATGACTTGGAGATGTGTCCAACTTTCAGGTGAAATTCTGGTTCGACCATAAGATCCAAGGACAAGCCCGGCAGTTACTACTGCCATTACGCCTGATACGTGCAAATAGTGTTCTGCGGCGATAAAACTAAAGTATGCGAGACAGACCGTTAGCGTTACTTCGACCATTGGCACATCGTGCAAAAAACCGATCAAATTGCAGGTCAGCCAGGCGAGGATGTAGCCAACGAGCACACCGCCTACAAAAACACGGAGAAAGTCGAGTGCACCGGCGCCAAAATCCGCGTCCTGCCCACTGACCAACATTGAAGCGAGAATTGTGAACAGCACGATTGCGGTCGCATCGTTAAAAAGGCTTTCTCCCTCGACGAGCGTTGCCAAGCGATGTGGCGCACCCATGTCCTTAAACAAGGCAATTACGGCAACCGGATCTGTAGCCGAAACGATCGCGCCTAAAAGAAGGCAAGCGACAAACGAAATGCCCGAAATCCACCACATTACGCCACCAATCAAGCTCGTTGAAATAACAAGGCCAACGATTGCCAAAAGCAGTATGGGAAATATGTCGTCCAACAACTGACGAATGTTAATGGATAATGCTGCTTCGAAAACAAGTGTGGGTAAAAACAGAAAGAACACCGCATCGGAGGTAATCTCAAGCGAGCTGACCGATCGCATGAAGTCGCCGATGAGCCAAATGTCGGTGTGTCCAAATGCAACGACAACGACCCCTAACACTACCCCGACGAGAGCGAGAAGGACCGTAAACGGGAAGTTGATACGTGTTGCAACTGGAAGTAACACACTTGATATGGCCAACAGGCCGATAACCCCCAAAATTGTCGCGAACAAGTCCTGCATTTGAGGCACTGCCTGTCTTTAATGATGAAGAGTGAGAAGCTGGCAATCCACTCAACGCGGAGATTATGTCAGGTTATCGAATTTATAGTGTTTTAAGAACCCTATTTGCGGATGGTGTTCTGTCTCCTGTAAAGAAGTAAATCTGGGTTGTCTTCCAGCAGTCCAACCGATACTTTCTACACTCCAGATACGAGAAAATCTTTGCGTCTGGCTTCGTCGTTGGGAGAGGGGCATGAATAGCAGTTGGGCATCGCGCAACTGGGATGTTGGGCGTTCAAATATTTCCAAATTAGCAGATTTGAATAGGCTTATGATTGGCAAATACAGTTGTGCTTGACTTGAAGCGCACGCTTTCTGTCGGCATTGCTATTGTTATTCGAAGTCTTGAGCGTTGGACAGCTACGGTTTTGCGCGAACGCGATCTGCTATTGCGATCGGATGGACGTGTACATTTTGTTCGCCTCACAACGCGGCTACAATTGGTCATGGTGTTGGTGGCAGTCTCTGTCCTTCTTTGGGTTGGTGGCACGTCATATACGGCCTGGGATCAGCGAAATGCCATTCGATCTGGTTTGGACGAGCTCCGCGAAATCAAAGCAACTTACCGGGATCTGCTGGGCGAGGCTTCTGCATATAATACGAACATCTCGACCATTTCAAAGCGGCTCGCTGTGCAGCAGGGCAATCTTGACCAATTAGTTTCGAAGCTCGATCAAACCGGAGGCGCTGCTTCACTTGCTTTGCCTGAGGACGGTTTGGACGAGAACTTACGCCGCCTCGGTGTTGGTGTTAGTGAAATGAGCGCGATGACTGCTCTTGTTGGTGACTCTCTTGCGAAGTCGAAGGCTGAATTTGCAAGAGTCGATGGAGTGGGCAGGGGGGCAATTGGTCTTCGGAGGCTCTTGCGAGATCGTCTACGTGTGATTGATGACAAATTGTCGGAAACCCAATCGGAACTTGCTCAGAAAGAAAACGTGCGCGCCTCTCTCAAAGAAAGCCTGAATGTTGCAAACGCCGAACTCATTAGACTGAAAAATGCGCGTGAGGAACTAAAATCCAATATAGCTGCCGTGGTGCAAGAAAGAGAAGAAGAGCGCGAACGCGGGGACAAGCTTTCGACCGAGATCGTACGTATGTCAGAAACCCTTCTTGCTGTAAAAAATAAACATGAAGGGGCCATTCGGCAGCGCTCGGCGTCTGAGGCGCGAATGGCCGCTCTCGATAATTTACTGAATGGGTCAAGAACGCATAATCAGCGGCTGGAAACACAATTGTCGGGCGTTCTCGATCAGCTTGCGCTGCAAGCAGGCAGAGAAGATGAGCAAGGGAGCGTCGCAAAAATACCCGTTAGCGAACGTGTAGCTCAATTGCTCAAGCGACTGGAAGGCGTTTACAGCAGTGAAGAAGCAACGCTAACGCTATATTCGCAACATGCCGCCGCCGGTCGTGCAGACATAGAGAGGATTATCTCTAAGACCGGTCTTGATGCCGCAACGTTGATGAATCGAGTTGAAAACATTCCGTCCGGTCAGGGCGGTATTTTTATTGCTGTAGCGTCCAAACAAGAAGTTTCCGGCAGGGCTGTGGATGCCGAAAGGGAAGGCTTAGCGAGTGTATTGTCTAGCCTTGATGGCCACCTCGCGCGATGGGAATCATTGCGTGAAATTATGCGAGTTTTGCCGCTTGTTACTCCCGTCGATAATTACCACGTTTCAAGTGGATATGGTGTTCGAAAGGATCCAATAACCAAGAGAAAGGCCATGCACCGTGGGGCAGATTTAGCCGGATGGCCGCGCTCTCCAGTATATGCCTCGGCGCGAGGGACAGTTGCTGTCGCCGGACGCAAGGCTGGATTTGGTAAAATGGTGGAAATTAATCATGGCTATCGAATTCGTACGCGCTACGGTCATTTAGAAAAAATTCTTGTCAAGAAGGGTCAAGTTATTGATTTTAGACATAAAATAGGCTTGCTTGGAAATACTGGTCGGTCAACCGGACCGCATGTTCACTACGAAATCCTTTTTGATGGAAAGCAAATGGATCCGATAAAATTTATTGAGGCTGGCCGCTATGTTTCGAAGGAATAGTACAATTACAAAAAGGCGCGGGCAGCGGGCTGTAGAACGGCCGCCACCGCCGTCAATTATCAGCATCAATTTGCGGATTAGGGGCGATTTGCACACTGACGGTGATGTTCAGGTAGACGGTACCGTCGAGGGAGATGTATCGAGTAGAGTTCTCAATATTGGTGAAAAAGCGGTTATAAATGGTTCGATCGCCGCCGATACTGTGCGCATTGCCGGTGCAGCGAATGGTGAAATTACCGCTCGTATCGTACAGCTTAGCAGTACTGCACGCGTAATTGGCGATATCAATCACCAGAGTCTTTCAATCGACGCCGGCGCATATGTTCAAGGCCTTTGCCGCCAAATCGAACAGAAAAACGAGGCTCAGCAGGTCTCTTCGGTTGCGGAATCAGGACCACAAGTTGGCGGTCTTAGCGCAGCAAGTGGGAGCGACGTGCAACCCGTCAACAGAGGCAATGCGCCCGATCCGCGCCTAGGCCCTGTAAAGGTGGTTGGGTAGGCTGGATTTAGCCTCGTGGCACCTGCCGAGGCGCCGACTATGCGGTCAATGCGTCCTTAAATACCGAAGGATCGACATTTCCGCCGGAACATACAACCGCGATAGTTCTACCTTTGATTTGAATCGCATGTTCAAGTGCCGCTGCCAATGCGATGCATCCACCGGGTTCAACCACCAATTTTAGGTCGTTGAAGGCGACACGCATTGCCCGTAGGACTGCTTCGTCGTTGATAGCGAGTCCTCCGGCAAGATGCTCTTGGCACACAGCAAATGTATATTTGCCGACCCGTGGCGGCTGCAATGCGTCGCAAATGGATCCCGCACCCGGAAGATTGCCTGACGGCTCTCCCGCTGAGAGGGACCGTGTCATGCTGTCGAAACCTGTCGGTTCCACGGCGTAGACCTCAGTATTTGGGCACTCCGATGCCAGTGCAATAGAAGTTCCAGAGACGAGTCCGCCGCCACCGCATGGCACCAGGACGGCATCTAGTTGAGCGCCAACGTCGTTGGCTTGCGATGAGATCTCTAAACCGACGGTTCCTTGACCGGCGATGATGTGAGGATCATCAAATGGCGACACGAGTATTGCGCCACGCTCATCAGAAATTTTTCGGGCAAGAGCTTCGCGGTCGACGACGCTGCCGCGCTCATAAGTCAGGATTTCCGCCCCGTATGATTTGGTGTTCTTAACTTTGATCTGTGGCGCATCCGATGGCATGATGATAATCGCCGGCGTGCCCATCATTTGTGCAACTGCGGCAATGCCTTGGGCATGGTTGCCAGAAGAATAAGTAACGACACCGGCGGCTAGTTCGTCGCGTGAAAGCCGACTGAGTTTGTTATAGGCGCCGCGAAATTTGAACGAACCTGTACGCTGTAAAGGCTCAGCTTTGACCAACACACGTCCGCCAAGCCGCGCGTTCAAGGACGGCGACTCCAAAAGCGGTGTCAGCACAGCTTTGCCTTTGATCTGATCGGCCGCGGAGCGCACGTCGTCAATCGTCGGACGTTGGTCAGAAATTTTCGAGGAAGTCATTGATGGCTTTGACCGATTCTGGTTCATTCATTGAGGGCGCATGGCCGGTTTGTTTCACGTCGACATGTGTGAGGCCGTCATGTTCCGCGGCCATGCGGTGGAGTGTTTCAGGATCTAGAATTTCCGATATCTCGCCACGCAATGCAAGGACGGGCAAGCGCCGAAGGGACCGAAACAGTTTCCACATATCTGGTAGAGGTTGCTTTTTAGTAAGCGGTTCGACAATTCGGATATCCCAGTTAACATGCAACATTCCGTCGCTTTCTTCGCGCCATGTTGCCCGAATCGCGCTGTTCATGTCGTCGTCGGTCTGAAATATTGTGTTCTTGAAGACGCGTCGAAATTCGCGGGCGGCATTCTCCCAGTCCGGCATCGGCCGGTCGATTCCGGCGTAAGCGAAAATTCGGCTAATACCAGTGCCGAATTCCGGCCCGATGTCGTTAAGGATAACACCAGCCAATGTGGATGGAATGATGACACCCAAACCCATTGCCAACAATCCACCCATTGAAGTCCCAACGACAATGACGCGATGTACACCAACGATCGTGAGGAGATGCCGGATATCCTCAAGGTATGTTCTTGGCTGGTAATTTTTAGGGCTGGGATCGTAAGAAGATCTGCCGCGGCCTCGATAATCCAATGAAATTACCTGGCGCGATTCACCGAGACGCTCCGCCAAGCCATGAAAGTCGTCAGCATTGCGTGTAAGGCCAGGAAGACACAATACTGGAAGGTGGTGTGAACGCTGCGGCCCGTAGGTCCGATAATACAGCGATAGACCATCCTGTGACGTAAACCTATGCTCTGAGAATGTGTCCATAAAGGTCAATACGATCCCGGTAGGGTGGTTGCCGTCGGCTGTGAACGGTTCGCTTGTGTCTTCATTCTTTAATGAAGAAAAAACATTAATTAAAAGTTATAAACGTCTTATTTTAAGGAAATAATTCCATTGGAAAGTTGTTCAAATTTGTTTGGGGTATTACGTCCGCCCTCCGGCCATGTAGCCGCTGCGAGTAAACTGAAAAGTTTTCAAGAACGCGTTGGACGTAATTGCGTGTTTCACCGAATGGAATGGACTCGATCCAGTCGATTGCGTCGCCATCGTTTTTCCGCGGATCTCCATAATCTGTGAGCCACGTTTTAACGCGAGATTTACCTGCGTTATAGGCAGCGAGTGAAAGAACCATCGAACTGTCATACGATTCAAGTAGGTCAGCAAGATACGCGCTACCAAGTCGCATGTTGTGATCCGGATCGGTTGTTAAGAGTGAGCGGCGGCGTGTAATTTTGAGCTGTTGTGCCAGCGATTGTGCTGTTCGCGGCATAATCTGCATGAGACCACGCGCGCTACTTGGACTTATCGCATTTGGGTCAAAGGCACTTTCCTGCCGAATTACCGCATGAACCAGCGCAATGTCGGGTTTCCTGCCTTGCTGTATGGGCAATGCGGGATAACCGCTTTCGTTCAGTACAACACCCGATCGTTCCGCTCGTTTTGCAGCTAATATGGCAAGGTCGCTGCCGCCGACATCACGGGCCAGTCGCGCTGTTATCGTCCATTTGGCCCGACCATCCGCCATTCAAGCAAGCTGTCGAAAAAATGGTTCAGACTCGTCGCCTGCATCGTCCTTAGCCAGCATACGGACGACACGAACAAGCTCATTTTGTTCGAAACTTGTAGTTTCTTCGTCTGTCGGCGGCAGTTCCGGCGGGATAATCTGTTGATTTTGTTGGCTCAATTGAGCCGCTGCCAATTGCCCATAAAACGTTGTCACGTGGGACGCTACAACGGCATACCACAACGATGCTATGACGTGCTTGCCGGCTGCTGCTGCTGCTCGGCCGGCCGAATATGCACCTCGAGATCGACTGATTGGGTAGCGCATATTCTCATATAATGTCTTGAAATGAAGAAATGCCGCTTCATGGTTGTCAAGGAATCTGAGCGCAATCCAGCCAGCTAGCCACTCTGCTTCCGCACGCTCTTGCCCCGACATCTGGCCATGCTCGCTGGCTATCTGATAGGCAAGGGCCGTATCTCCCTTTTGGAGAACACGACGCACCAAAATGTGCCGTTCAGTCCACCACTGGGAAGGGCGCACAAGGTCGTCACGAACGGAGATCAGCAATTCTAGTGCACTTTCATCGAATCTTTTTTTTCGCCGCCAACGAAGGCGCTCATAAACCAGTCCCGGCGCCTCAACGAGATGGTCGGGCACGTGCGCTATCGCTGCGTCGACACCACCACGCCGCTCAATTAACTGGATCCTCGCCTCCGCTAGCGCTTTGTGATCTTTTGGGACATACCGCATCTGCCGTCTGGCAGCGGATATGCGCTCGTCCCACAGCAAGCGGTCAATTCGCGCCGCTTTATCCTCTGGACGAAGCATCTTCCTGAATTGTCTACGGAATGAGCGTTCTTGCTTCCAGCCCATATTCGAATCCACCCAGGCTCGTTGGGCCAAGGTTACCGCCTCGGGGCGGCGATTGGTCCGAACCAAGGCGGCAATTTGAGCAATTGAACCAGAGGTTGAGACTGGCGGGTAACGCTTGAACCAATTCAGGACGACGTGATCTGGTGTTGTCTCTGTCAGATCTTCTTCAGCACGTTGACGCAAAAGGTTTTGCCAAGGCCAGTCTGGATTCTCAACAATAAATTTAGTGATGTCAGCAAAGGTCGCGCCTGAATTTGGTGCCTTATAGATTAACCAGGCGACGATCTTCTTCGAAAGTGGAGACGACAATCGGCTCGCTTGTGCCGCCGCCGACTTCCAGTTTTCAAGTTTTGCCACTGCAATTGCAATTTTTAGGGCCTTAGCATCAGGCTGGGATATCAATTCCGCACGTAAACTCGGTGCAGCAATTGCTGAAATTGCAATGAAAATTAGAGCTGAAAATGCGCGCAGAGTTTTGCTTGGCACGTTAAAGCCCTTGCATTTGCCCCAATTTCGCGCTCCCTTAATACTACGCAACATACTTGAAGGTGACCGAATCAACAAGCGACACGACGTTGGCTGGCTTGCCGCTGGCCGATGCTTGGCGCTATGTTCGATTAGATTCAGAGATAACCTAGCGGAGCCCTGTGATGTTCAAAGGGTCGATAACGGCGCTTCTCACGCCATTTCGGGATGGGCGTGTAGATGAGCCGGCATTCCAGGCATTTGTCGAATGGCAAATAGATCAGGGTATTCATGGTGTTGTGCCTGTCGGTACGACCGGCGAATCGCCAACACTGACGCATGACGAACATAAGCGCGTGGTCGAGTTGTGTGTCGAGGCCGTAGGGGGGCGTGTTCCCGTGATCGCGGGAACAGGGTCAAATTCCACCGATGAGGCGATCGAATTAACAATCCACGCCAAATCTGCGGGTGCAGATGCCGCGCTTGTCGTGACTCCTTACTACAACAAACCCACTCAAGAAGGGCTATTCAGTCATTACTCTGCGATAGCTGGAGCTGTTGATATACCCGTCGTGATTTACAATATTCCTGGGCGAAGTGTCGTCGACATGACGGTTGAAACCATGGCTCGGCTTGCGAAAATTGCCAATATCGTGGGCGTCAAAGATGCGACGAACGACCTTGCACGTCCCGTCATGACGCGGCTAGCTGTCGGCACCGGATTTTGCCAACTATCGGGAGAAGACGCGACGGTGGCTGCATTTCTCGGGCAGGGCGGCGATGGTTGTATCTCCGTTACCGCCAACGTTGCGCCCGGTCTGTGTGCGCAAATGTGTGAGGCGTGGCAGGCTCGGGACATAGATAGTTTTGCAGCATTGCGCGACCGTTTAGCGCCGTTGCACGAAGCGCTATTTTGCGAGTCGAGCCCTGGACCAGTTAAATACGCTGCAAGCCTTATGGACAAGTGCCTACAGGACACGCGATTGCCACTGGTTCCAATTGCTGACGCCAGCCGATTGGTTGTTCGCGAGGCGATGGTGTCAGCCGGGCTGCTAAACTGAGGCGATGGCCGTCAAAACTTCCCAGGGAAAGCTCGTCGCGCAGAATCGGCGGGCTCGTTACGATTATAGAATTGAGGATACGCTCGAAGCTGGCGTAATTCTTACTGGAAGCGAAGTGAAATCGCTCCGCGCTGGTCGAGTTAGCCTCAATGAAGCGTGGGCTGGTGCCCAGGGCGGCGAGTTATATCTCATGAATTGTCATGTTCCGGTTTACCAAAACGCGGGTGATCGAAACCATGAACCGACGCGACCTCGTAAACTTCTCGTCCATCGGCGGGAACTTGATCGTCTTGTCAGTGCGGTCCGCAGAGAAGGTCGAACGCTCGTCCCACTACGAATTTATTTTAATGACCGAGGTGTTGCCAAAGTTGAATTGGCGGTTGCATTCGGCAAACGTAAATCGGACAAGCGCGATACCACCAAAGCTCGCGATTGGCAGCGTCAGCGCGCCCGTTTGATGCGAGACAAGGGGTGAAGTTGCCGGCAGCTGGAACTCTAGGAAACAATGAGGCGCCGTATGCCCGCGAACACGTCTTCGAACATCGTCTTTGTTAGTCGGCCGGTATTAGTGTTGTAGCGTGAGCAGTGATAACTGTCGGCGAGAACATATCCAGTGGGCAATTGATAAATTGCGCCATGGCTGAATTTTGCGGACTTTTGCGCATACCCCAATGACCTTAGAATTGCGTTGTGCGCGAGGGTGCCAAGTGCGAGGACGACCTTTAAGTCCTGCAGCTTTGTAAGTTCGTCTTGCAGGAATTTTGAGCAAGCCACGACCTCAGATGTGACGGGTTTGTTTTGTGGTGGGACGCATCGAACAGCATTGGTTATGCGGCAATTTTGCAAAGCCAATCCATCATCTGCACGCCCATCGTAGGTGCCGTTGGCGAATGAGAATGTGCGGAGGGTGCCGTAGAGCAGCACTCCGGCGGCATCGCCCGTGAAAGGTCGGCTTGTCTTATTCGCGCCCCGAAGGCCAGGGGCTAGGCCGACAATCAGTAACGCAGCATCAGTTGGCCCAAAACTTTCGACAGGTGCGTTATACCAATCGGGAAATTTCTCTTGGTTAACCTGTCGAAAGTTCGCAAGACGGGGGCATAGATTGCAGTCTCTCTCTGGCGAGATTGGCAGGTCTGACATTTCGATTGCGCCTAACAAGTTCTCAACTATGTAACGTTTTCTGGATCGGCGGAAACAGGCTGCCGGGCATCGATCGCACTATCGGGGTGAACATCCTTGGCGCCAATTTCGATCTTCGCTGCCGCTGCCGCATTTTGGGCACGTACAATAAGCGGTGCCATATCTTGCAGATCCAGAAAAATGTCGGCTTGCCGACGCAGTTCGTCGGCCACCATCGGTGGAGCCGATTGTTGGGTGCTGACGACCGTGAAACGAATGCCTTTTCGTTGAACCGCTTCGACCAAACGCCGAAAATCGCCATCGCCGGAAAACAAGACGACATGATCAAGTTTTTTCGCCATTTCCAAAACGTCGATGGCAATCTCAATGTCCATATTTCCCTTGATCTTGCGGCGGCCAGAAGAATCGGTAAATTCTTTCGCCGGTTTCGTCACCATCGTGTATCCGTTGTAGTCAAGCCAGTCGACCAGTGGCCTGATCGGCGAGTTCTTTTGGTCTTCAATCAAAGCTGTGTAGTACACGGCGCGGACCAATTGACATTCGTTTGAAAACAGACTGAGTAGTTTTTTGTAATCAATATCAATGCCGAGTGCCCGCGCTGCCGCGTATAGATTTGCGCCGTCGATGAATAACGCCACTCGTTCATGTGAGTATAAGTTTAAGTTCAATTGAAAGCCTGATTTCGTTTAGAATTTCTTAGCGCAGGTGTGGTCGTCAGCTTATTTTTCCCAAAAATCGACCATTGCGCTTATCAAATTCGCGGCAATTAGCTTGTAACACCTTAAATTGCCCCATATATTTACTTATCTCCGAGACATCTACGATTGAGGTTTACTGCGATGGCGCGTGTTACTGTAGAAGACTGTGTAGACAAAGTCAGCAATCGCTTTGAATTGGTCATGTTGGCTGCGCATCGGAGCCGCGAAATGTCCGCGGGCTCTGAGATGACGGTCGAGCGCGACAACGATAAAAACCCGGTGGTTGCACTCCGTGAAATTGCCGAAGAAACGATTACCGTAGACGGTCTTCAGACTGGACTTGTGCGCAGTTTGCAGAAGTTTGTCGAGGTGGATGAGCCTGAGGAAGATGACGCACTGGAGTTGATGGCGGGAGCCACACTAGCGGGAGAAGCTGTCGAAGATTTGCAGGCGTTGATGGGGCAAGGACCGTCGAAGTCGTCGAGGCCGTCTATTGAGAAAGACGTTGACGGCGTTGATACCGAGGAGAGCTCAGAAGGCACCGCAGAGCAGACGGAAACATGAGCTCAGGTGCGGCGCTGTTAGCGGCGGCGCACCCTCATGCCGATCGGATAACCCGGCATGATGCAGCAAAGTGAACTTGTCGATCGGGTAAAAAGTTACGATCCCGGCGCCGATGAAGAAGCCCTAAACCGAGCGTACGTATTTTCAATGGAGGCGCATAGCAGTCAGCGCCGCGCCTCTGGAGATGCCTATTTTTCGCACCCCCTCGAAGTTGCGGGCATACTTACCCGCTTAAAACTGGATGGTGCGTCGATCATTACGGGCCTGTTACACGACACCGTTGAAGATACGATCGCAACGCTGGGCGATATCGAGGCGCAATTTGGTCCCGATATTGCGCGTTTGGTCGACGGTGTAACAAAGCTCAGTCAAATTGAGTTGCAGTCGGACCACAATCGGCAGGCTGAAAATTTCCGCAAACTCGTCCTTGCGATGTCCGAAGACATACGCGTTCTCCTTGTCAAGTTGGCCGATCGCCTGCACAACATGCGGACACTTAAATTCATTGCTGATCCGGCCAAACGCCACCGAATTGCCGCGGAGACTCTTGACATATATGTGCCGTTAACCGAACGGATCGGTATCCGCGACTGGAAGGATGAGCTTGAGGGTTTGGCGTTTCCGGAACTCAACCCGGAAGCGCATGGATCGATTACGAAGCGCCTTGCTTTTCTTCGTCATCGTGGCACCGGCATCGTTGAGAAGGTAATCAACGAGCTGCATGGCACACTCGTCGAAGTAGGTGTGGATGCCGAAGTCTCGGGCCGCGAAAAAACGCCATACTCGATTTGGTGTAAAATGCAGCGGCGTAATATCGGGTTTGAACAACTTTCAGACATTATGGCCTTCCGATTGGTGGTCGACAGCGTGGAAAATTGTTACCGCACACTTGGAATTATCCATGCCAAGTATCGAATTGTGCCGGGACGGTTTAAGGACAATATATCGCTTCCTAAATCGAACGGGTATCGCTCGCTGCACACTTGCGTGATTGGTCCGGAAAACCAAAGGATCGAGATACAAATTCGAACCCGTGCAATGCACGAAATTGCGGAATATGGCGTTGCTGCTCATTGGCGCTATAAACAAGGCGCCGGGCAGGTCGAGGGCGAACAATACCGTTGGCTGCAGGAGTTACTTGAAATTCTCGAGCATGCGTCTGGTCCTGAGGAATTCCTCGAACATACGAAGCTCGAAATGTTCACTGACCAAGCATTTTGTTTTTCACCGAAAGGTGACCTCTACGCACTGCCGCAAAACTCGACGCCGGTGGATTTTGCATATGCGGTTCATTCTGAAATTGGAGATACGTGCACGGGTGCTAAAGTTAACGGAAGGGTCGTTCCCTTGAGAACCAAGCTGATAAACGGTGACCAGGTCGAAATAACCACCTCGCGGGATCAAACCCCTTCTCCAACATGGTTGAGTTTCGTAGTCAGTGGCAAAGCAAGGGCTCGCGTCCGTCGCTATGTTCGAAGTCAGCAACATGAGCAATATGTTCGGCTCGGCACTCAGATAGTCGAGCAAGCCTTCACGCGAGGTGGACATGACTTTGACGAAAAGAAGTTACTTGATGTTCTTGGCCAATTTCACTGCGAAAGCGTCGATGACCTTTACTTTCTGCTGGGCGAAGGAAAGGTTGCGGGAAGTGACGTCGTCGAGTTAACCGAACCTGGCACGCGCCGACGGCGCCGAAAGACATCGTCAAAGAAAATCACCGAGAATGTAGCAAAGCGAGATGGTCAAGCATTGTCAATTCGTGGCCTAATTCCAGGGATGGCGGTACATTTTGCGAATTGCTGTCATCCCTTGCCTGGCGACCGTATTCTCGGCATCGTCACGACGGGAAAAGGAGTCACGGTGCACACGGATGATTGTGAGACACTGGAAAGTTTCACTGATATGCCAGAACGTTGGCTCGATGTATCCTGGGACGAGGACGCGACCGCGACTGGTATTTATGTTGGCCGCGTGAACATCGTCCTCAGTAACGAACCTGGCGTCCTCGGCATGATTTGTACGGTAGTTGGACGTGGTGGCGGAAATATTTCAAATCTCAAGATTACCAGCCGATCGCCTGAGTTCTTCGAACTTCATCTCGATATAGAGGTCAAGAATGCAGGTCAACTTACAGATATTGTGGCCGCGCTACGTTTGGATCCAGTCGTCAATTCAGTCATGCGACTCCGTGGCTGATACTCTCTGCTGTTCACGTCACGTTATCGTCCGGGTTAGTTAAACGGTATGTTTAAGCGCCGAATCAGGCCGCACATTTCGCGGCGACTTCGCAACTTTATTTGGCCACATATCGGTTGGCGGCGATCGGCAACCTATCTTTGGCACCGGGTGGCTCGTTTGCCAGGCACACCTTACAGTGTGGCGGCAGGTCTGGCCTGCGGAGTCGCAGTTTCATGCACACCTTTTGTTGGATTCCACGTGCTGCTTGGTGCGTTGATTGCGTGGCTTATCGGAGCAAACGTCCTGGCCTCGGTCATCGGTACTGCTGCAGGTAATCCTTGGACCTTTCCGGTCATTTGGATTTGGATCCATGAGTTAGGGCAACTCATGGGTTTTAAGGGCGCCATTGAAACAGTCGAACAGGCGGATTTTGCACAACTATTCGGCCGAAGCATGGTTGCCCTGCTGCGCTTTGACTTTGGGTATCTATACGAGCATGCTCTTCCGGTCCTGCTGCCAATGATCGCTGGAAGTGTGCCCACGGCGGCTCTCATTTGGATTGGTGTGTACTTTCCGGTTAAGTCAGTGGTCACGGCCTATCAAACCAAACGCAATGCGCGTCGCGGGCGCTGACGAAAGCCCGTCAGGCAAAAAACATGAAACGATACCTCAAACTTGGTGTAAATATCGATCACATCGCTACCATTCGAAATGCACGTGGCGGACGTCATCCTGATCCGGTACGTGCGGCACGACAGGCGGCTCAGGCTGGCGCTGACGGCATTACTGCACATCTCCGTGAAGATCGGCGGCATATTTCCGATGACGATATCGCGCGGTTGAGTGGCGATGTGAAGCTGCCGATTAACCTAGAAATGGCGGCAACGGATGAAATGCTGGAGATAGCGCTTAAATTTACTCCACACGCCGCGTGTATCGTGCCGGAACGCCGGGAAGAACGAACAACCGAAGGCGGACTTGATGCAGCGGCTGGACATAATCACCTAGCACCCTATGTGCGCCAACTTGGTGCAGCTGGCATTCGAGTGTCTTTGTTTATCGAGCCCGACGAGCGGCAAGTCGAGGCGGCGGTTTTGTTGGGTGTTCCGGTCGTAGAGCTGCATACCGGAAAATATTGTGATAACGTTGGCGCAGAGCGTGATCGTGAACTCGACCGTATTATTGCAGCCGCAGAACTGGTGGCAGCATCTGGACTTGAGTGCCATGCCGGTCATGGCCTCAACTACGACACGGTTGCGGCGATTGCGGCGTTACCGGTGATTGAAGAACTTAATATCGGTCACTTTCTTGTGGGCGAGGCAATATTTAGCGGCCTCGATAGCGCCATAAAGCATATGCGCGCGTTAATGGATACAGCGCGCGCCGAAGCTGAGGGCGAGCGCAGCGCTTGATGATTATTGGAATTGGCAACGACATCATTGATATCCGCCGTGTGGAACGGACACTGGACCGTTTCGCTGAGCGATTTGAAGCCCGCATTTTTACCGTAGTCGAGCGCGCGAAATCTGACGGCCGGGTAAACCGTGCGGCAAGTTATGCAAAACGGTTTGCAGCCAAAGAGGCCTGCTCCAAAGCCCTTGGCACCGGTTTCCGCAGAGGCGTCTATTGGCGTGATATGGGTGTCGTTAACCTTCGATCTGGTAAACCAACGATGGAACTGCACGGCGGTGCAGCACAAAGACTGGCCAACCTTGTTCCGGACGGAATGGAACCCCAGATTGACGTATCGATAACCGATGATTTTCCGCTCGCGCAGGCAATTGTAATTATTTCAGCTGTGCCAATAAGTGCCTAGACATTGATGAACCCGTTGACTTGGTTTCTTGACAGTAAGGAACTGCGCTGGGCATACCTGAGTGGACGACCAAAAATTTTGTGCTCGCGAACGGCCAGCAGTCCACGCATCTCAAATAACGATAGCGATAGTAACTCGAATGACAACAAACATACCTGGCAACAATACAAAGTCCACGGGTGAACGCTCTGGTGGTGAGTTCATTGAAACTGTGCGCACGGTCCTATTTGCGGTGATCATTGCGTTGGTTGTGCGGACTTTTGGCTATGAACCCTTCAACATTCCGTCAGGTTCCATGGTGCCAACCTTGTTGATTGGGGACTATTTGTTTGTGTCAAAGTTTTCCTACGGCTTCAGCCGCCATTCACTTCCGTTTAGCCCGCCACTGTTTGAAGGACGAATATTTGCCAGCGAGCCGGAACGTGGCGATGTTGTCGTCTTCAAATTGCCAAGCGACAACGAAACTGACTACATCAAACGGATTGTCGGTTTACCGGGCGACCACATTCAAATGATCTCAGGCATTCTTCACATCAACGGCGAACCCGTGAAACGGCGACGATTGCGTGACTACCGGTCGCAAAATCTATTCGGGTCTCGGAGTTTGGTGCCGCGCTATATGGAGACTCTTCCAAACGACGTCAGACACGATATTGTTGAAGAGGCGGGAGATAATGGAAGTCTCGATGACACGAAAGTGTATGTTGTTCCAGGCGGTCACTATTTTGCAATGGGCGACAATCGGGACAATTCGGCAGACAGTCGTGTGTTGAGGCAAGTTGGGTTCATTCCGGCGGTAAACTTGGTCGGAAAGGCTCAGTTTAAGTTTTTTTCAACAGACGGGAGCGCGCATTTTTGGGAAATTTGGAAATGGCCGTTTTCGATTCGTTACAGTCGTTTGTTTAGCGGAATTGGTTAGACTCGCTTTGTCTCGAGCCTAGTGATTGAGGCTCATGCCTAATCTCAGTACAGCTTTGAACTACACCTTTGCGGATCCTAGTCTGCTTCGTCAGGCGTTGACTCATGGAAGTGTCAGTACTGGACCGACGACGAGTTACGAACGGCTGGAATTTTTGGGCGATCGTGTATTGGGTTTGGTTATTGCTGAACTCTTGCTTCAACATTTTCCTGACGAGGATGAAGGCGCGTTGGCAAAGCGCCTTGCAGCACTTGTCCGCGCTGAGACTCTTGTAGATGTCGCAACCGAAATTGGGCTTGGCGATCATATATTGGCGCGAGGTGGCGACGGAAAGATTGCCGGTGCGCCGGGGTGTCTTGCCGACGCCTGTGAAGCTGTCATTGCTGCGCTTTACCAAGATGGCGGGCTAGCCGCAGCTCAAGAGTTTATCGCGCGCCATTGGATGTCGCGCCTTAAGGATACTTTGCAACCGCCAACGGACGCGAAGACCTTGCTTCAAGAATGGGCGCAATCACAGGGGTATGACTTGCCGATCTATACGGAAGTTGGCCGTACCGGACCTGATCACGCACCAGTTTTTACTGTCTCTGTGCAGGTCGGGAAATTTGCCCCGGCAGAGGGCGCGGGGGCAACGAAGCGTGTGGCAGAAAGACGGGCGGCCGAACGATTTTTGGAGCAGATGAAAACCAATGACTGAAGATGCGATACGCTGTGGGTTCGTTGCACTTGTTGGAGCACCCAACGCCGGCAAGTCAACGCTCATCAATCGTCTGGTTGGCACTAAAGTCTCTATCGTTACGCCAAAGGCGCAAACGACACGTGCTCGTGTTCTCGGAATCGTTATGCGAGGCGTTAGCCAATTGATCTTCATGGATACACCGGGTATCCACTCACCGCGCCGCGGCCTTGAACGGGCCATGGTTGAGTCGGCGTGGCGTGGAGTTGCAGATACGGATCACATCGCGCTCCTCATCGATGCCTCGTCCATCAGAAAGCCCGATGTATATGCGATTATTAAGCAGTTGGATGAGCTTGGTCACAAGGCGATCCTTGTCCTCAATAAAATTGATCTCGTGCCGCGCTCGGCACTGTTGGAATTGAGTGCGGAGTTCAATTCAACGGGTATTTTCATTGAGACGTTTATGATTTCTGGTCTCACAGGCGACGGTGTCGAAGATCTCCTTAATTTTCTTGCGGGCCATGCGTCTGAGGGGCCGTGGCTATTTCCTGAAGATCAGATATCTGACATGCCGCAACGCCTGATGGCGGCGGAAATTACGCGCGAAAAACTCTTCCTTCAGCTTCACCAGGAATTGCCCTATTCGCTAACTGTTGAAACGGAGGGCTGGGAGGATCGGCGCGATGGCAGCGTCAAGATTGATCAGGTCATTTATGTTCGACGGGACAGTCAGAAGGCGATCGTTCTGGGTCATGGCGGAAGCCGGGTTAAGTCGGTTGGCCAAGCAGCCCGCCTTGAGCTCGTAACGATGCTTGACCGCCGTGTCCATCTGTTCCTGTTCGTGAAGGTGAGGGAAAAATGGGTTGATGACCGCGAACGATTTGAACCATGGGGTCTTCGCCATGATGCCTGAGATGCGGCGCGAGAGGCATTTGGTCGACGCGGAATGAGTTAGGTAATGCAGTGGATAGATGAGGGGTTTGTTCTTTCGGCTCGGCGACATGGAGAGACGTCGAGTATCGTCAATTTATTAAGCCGTGAACACGGGCGCCATGTGGGTTTGGTGCGTGGTGGCGCGTCATCGCGGCAGCGCGGTATTTTGCAATCAGGAAACCTTGTATCGGCGACTTGGCGTGCCCGACTTGAGGAGCATCTCGGTACCTTTACGGTTGAACCTTTGTTGGCGCTTGCCGCAGGTTTGTTGGATCAACCAGGGCCGTTGGCAGCGTTGATTTCTGTTTGTGCTTTAATCGAGTCGAGCTTGCCGGAGCGAGAACCTCACCCACAATTGTTCGATGATCTGTCTGCACTCATGGCGTTGCTGGATGGACCTGATTGGTGCATTGCTTATGGGAGATGGGAGCTCGCATTATTGACGGAGGTCGGATTTGGTCTTGATCTTTCGGCGTGTGCGTCAACAGGTAGAAACGATGATCTAATCTATGTATCGCCAAAATCGGGACGAGCAGTGTCGGCATTGGCGGGCGAACCCTACCGTGACCGGCTTTTGCCTTTGCCTGGATTTCTCATTTACGGCAACACAGCGACAACTGAAGATTTGGTCGCAGGGTTACAGCTGACCGGTTTTTTTATTGAACGTCATATCTTCTCGCCACACGCACGCACGCTGCCCGACGCGCGTGCGCGTCTTTTGCGTTACATCGCAGAAAATGCAGGTGAACACAGCTAACGATCACTTATATTTTCTACTGTAGGGATTATTGCGCGGGCGTACTTGCGACGCGGGAATACGATGTGTAGCATCGCATTGAGATCAACATGCTATATCTAGTAGGTAGTTTCGATGGCTCGTGCGGCAACGACTGGAGAAATTCGTGCGACACCGTTCGCCGAGGCGCTCGGTGAGCGTTACTTGTCCTACGCCTTGTCGACCATCATGTCGCGGTCTCTACCCGATGTGAGGGACGGCCTGAAGCCAGTCCAGCGCCGTATTCTCTACGCCATGCGCGCTCTTCATCTTGATCCGGATTCTGGGTTTAAGAAATGTGCGCGCATCGTTGGCGACGTTATGGGCAAGTTCCATCCTCATGGGGACGAGGCGATATACAACGCTCTTGTCCGGCTCGCACAGGATTTTGCCGTACGATATCCACTTGTCGATGGTCAGGGTAATTTCGGCAATGTAGACGGTGATAACGCCGCAGCGATGCGTTACACGGAAGCGCGGATGACGCTCGTCGCGGAAGCTTTGCTCGATGGTATCGACGAGGATGCGGTGACGTTTCTGGCATCCTATGACGGTGATGACGAAGAACCGACAGTTCTACCGGCGAGTTTTCCGAATCTCCTGGCAAATGGCGCGACGGGCATTGCCGTCGGTATGGCAACCAGCATTCCACCGCATAATGCCGGCGAAGTTTGTGATGCTCTGTTGCACCTGATCAAATATCCAAACGCAACGATTGCGAAACTTGTGGATCTGATGCCGGGGCCAGATTTTCCGACTGGTGGTGTGCTAGTCGAAAATAGAGATACGCTGGTCGAAGCGTATGCCACCGGCCGCGGAGGCTTCCGAGTTCGCGCACGATGGGAAACGGAAAAGCTCAAGAGTGGCAGCTATCAAATTGTTGTCACAGAAATTCCCTATCAGGTCCAAAAGGCTCGGTTGATCGAGCGGATTGCAGAACTATTGACGTCCCGAAAATTGGCAATGCTGGGCGATGTGCGCGATGAGTCTACGGAGCAGGTCCGACTGGTGTTGGAACCGAAAAGCAGAGCTGTGGACGCCACCGTCCTCATGGAATCTCTATACCGGCAAACTGAACTCGAGGCACGCGTAAGCCTCAATATGAATGTACTAGATTCCGAGCAGGTACCGCGCGTGATGAACCTGCGAGAGCTTTTGCAAAGCTTTCTCGATCATCGCAATGATGTGTTTTGTAAGCGATCGCGTCGTCGATTGGCAGATATCGAACGCCGCCTCGAAATTCTTGACGGCTATCTCATCGCCTACCTCAACCTGGATGAGGTGATCCGGATAGTTCGCGAGGAGGATGAACCGCGGCAAGCGTTGATGGATGCGTTTGCTCTTAGTGAACTTCAGGCCGACGCTATTTTGAATATGCGGCTTCGTAGTCTGCGCAAACTTGCGGAGAAGCAGATCCAAGGTGAGCATGTCGAGCTTTCCAAAAGGCGGTTGGAACTTCTCGATTTGTTAGAAGACGAAAAGAAACGTTGGCGTGCGATCGCAGGCGAGATTACAGAGATTAGGAAGCGTTTCGGTCAAGAGTCAGATTTGGGCGGGCGGCGGACATTGGTCAGCACAGCTCCTTCGGCCGTTGTGGTGCCCCTTGAAGCGATGATCGAGCGTGAGGCTGTAACTGTCTTGTGTTCCACCCAGGGTTGGATCCGGCGGGTAAAGGGCCATCTCGATGATGTGGGAGACATAAAATACAAAGAGGGCGACGGACATCGATTCGTGCTGCACGCGGAAACGACAGATAAAATTCAAATATTTGCCACCAACGGGCGATTTTACACAATTGGCGTCGATAAGTTGCCAGGAGGACGCGGATTTGGTGAACCTTTGCGGCTAATGCTTGATCTCGAAAACGACCACAATATCGTTTCACTGCACGTACATCGTCCAGGCGTCCGGTTGTTGGTCGTTTCCAGTGACGGGAGAGGGCTTGTCGTTTGTGGCGATGATGTTATTTCTCACACTCGCCTCGGACGGCAAGTATTGAATGTCTCAGGGAGCGTCGAGGCAATGGATTGCGTGGCTGCCGACGGTGACGCTGTTGCGACGATCGGCGATAATCGAAAATTGTTAATTTTTAGTCTCACCGAAATACCGGAGATGGTGCGGGGACGAGGTGTTATTTTGCAGCGTTACAGCAGGGGCGGGATGTCCGATGCAAAAATATTCACGAAGTCTGAGGGACTAAGTTGGGAATCCGGTGATCGTACGCGCACTCACATTGATCTGGAGGCTTGGGTTGGTAAGCGTGGTCAGGCTGGCCGTGCACCACCCCCTGGATTTCCCCGTAGCAATAAGTTTTCGCGGATATAATCAAGCTTAGGAGATATAGTTTTATGTTTATTTCGCCGACCCTTCAGTCGACACTTGCGGCAACCATTTGGCCGAACCCATCGACTATTCTGTCATTACGGGCGATTTTATTGGCACTCGTCGGTAGCGCGCTTCTTACCCTATCAGCAAAAATTCAGATCCCGTTTTGGCCGGTCCCGATGACTATGCAGACATTTGCAGTTCTGGTTATCGGCATCACCTACGGTTCGCGCCTTGGTGCGGCAACCGTTGCTTTGTATTTAGCTGAAGGGGCTGCCGGATTGCCGGTTTTCGCAGGTGGAGGCGGCATTGCCTATCTTGCGGGTCCAACTGCCGGTTATCTGTTCGGTTTCGTCATCGCCGCAGCGTTGGTCGGTTGGTTGGCGGAACATGGCTGGGATCGAAAGGCGTCGACAACTGCTGCGGCCATGCTGCTTGGAAACTTAGTAATCTATGTGTCAGGGTTGCTGTGGCTGGGGACTTTCGTTGGATATGGAAAAGTCTTTGCCGTTGGCATGCTGCCATTTTTACCTGGGGATGTATTAAAGCTCGCGTTGGCCGCAGCCATTCTGCCGACCGTATGGCGCTTCATCCGTCAAAAATAGTTAGAGGTCGTTGCGCTACTCAAGCTCAGCTGTATTTGAATGGTAGCAATCGAGCGTTTGAATAGGCTTGGTCTGATAATTTTGACCAAGTAATCGCGTTGCGACGAAAGTCAATAAAACTGTCATAAGCCTTTTTTGTTAATGCATCGGTGTTAGCAACCTCCGCTACGACTTCACCGGAAAATTTGCCAATTGCATTCAGCACACTGTAGGAAAAACGACGGACGTCAACGCCGTATTGTGTGACAAGCATATTCAGCGATGCAATATTACGGGCATTAAATTCGACCAGCATATAGTTGTTTTCTGCCGCCATCGCAGACCCGATAAGTATTTAGTGCTCGGCGGTTAGTCTTTCCCAGACATTCTTGTTGATACCTGAACTGATAGTTGTGCCTGGTTCATGGAAGCCTAGATAATAGTAAAACTTGGTGGCTTTATAGAAACCGGACGCAAGGTCATGCCGCGGGCCAAACCATTCCGTCGCATCGATATTACCTGATTGAAGAGCTTTGAATATCTCGTCACTTGGTAAATTTACGGCTGCGGATCCGAATTGCCTGAGGACTTCGCCACCAAGGCCTGGCATGTTGAATTTTAGTCTTACATAGTCGCGAAAAACGTTGATTTCTTTGTTAAAGCAACCGCCTATTTGTGCGCCGGTATTGCCGGCAAGGAACGGCTTAATGTTGAATTCTGCAGAGAGTTCATCCCAAATCTCTTGCTCGCCGCCGTGATGGATCTAGGCATTCATCTCCGTTGCTGTCAGATCAAAAGGGACAGCCGCGAAGAAATTGAACGCTTTCGATTTACCTCGCCAGAAATATTCTGCGCCGTGATAGAGATCGGCGGAACCGTCTGCAACAGAGTCATGTGACTTAAATGGCGGTACGAGTTCGCCTGCTGCAAATACCTTGATTGAAATTTGGTCGTTGGAGCTCTTTGAATGCGCTGCGCAAGCCGTTCGGCGCCAGTTCCCAGGCCAGGAAAGTTCTTCGGCCACGGCGTGACCATCTCAGCTCGAGCAAACCTTGTGAAATTGCCGGCTTCAGGAGACTGGAAGCAGCAACCGCCCCAACGACGGCTGTGCCGGCCATTGCGCCAGCGTTTTTCAATAATTCGCGACGTTTCATGGCAGTAATTCCATTTCGTTGCACGTCCTGGGGAATTGCTAAATCTTGGGCTGTTCATCGACAGAAATGCCGGCAAATATTTGATGCCGGCTATCCTCCACACACCGTGGAAGAAAGGTATTTTTTAGCACGGTCGATTGCAACGGTGCGACGAATATGCGTGTTAAAAATCCATCAGAATCCAAAGTTTCGGTCCAAATTATGTGTTCGATCAAGGGCTTGTGAGGCGATTCCAACCATGGGTTCCAAAGGCTTCAAGCGGGTGAAAACGACTCTTGTATGCCATCTTTGGGCTGCCATCGATCCAGAAACCTAGATAAAGATAATCGAGTTTCAATGCCTGAGCGTGTTGGATCATCCACAGCACCGTGAAGCTGCCTAAACTTCGATGATGGAGGGATGGATCGAAAGCTGTGTAGACTGCTGATAATCCGTGCTCCAGACGGTCAGCAAAACAGCAGGCGATAAGCCGGCTGTTAGGATCCCTGAACTCAATAATGGCAGTGTCTACCGGACTAGCCAGAATCATTTTGTCAAATTCTGTTCGACTCATCTTTGCCATTTCACCGTCTTCATGTCGCGAACGTAGATAGCGGCGAAACAGCTCAAATTGCTCGTCGCTTACCCTCATGCCAACGTCCTCGACCTTAACTCCCGCATTTTTTCGAAGGACACGCCGCCAAGTTGTTCCAAAGCGGAACTCACTAAGGACAATTCGGACAGGCAGGCAGGCATTGCACGACGGGCAGGCCGGTCGATAAATAATGTGTTGTGTTCGGCGGAAGCCGCTCCTGGAGAGCAGTTGAAAGGTCTCGTCTGCCTGCGGCCCTGCAAGTTCGGCAAATAGCTGTTGTTCCGTGCGGTTTGGTAAATAGGGGCACGGCGTCGGTCGAGATCGATAAAATGTGAGAACGCCCAATGCCTCAGTCTTCCAACAAGAGTGAGGGCTTGTGGACGACTGGCGTGCGCCGGCTCGGCGCCAGCACGGTCATTCGCGGATAATGCGTGGTGGGCTTGGTATGTTCCTGGGTGCCTCTTTGCCTGCAGATCGGAACAACGTTACGGTTATGCGCCGGTTCGCTGGCGAAGTTGGGTTGCTTGGGTCCAGAAGGTCTCGATCTGCTCTACCAATGACGTTTGAGATACGTGCTTCTGGGATACGTTGTTCAACAATCGCCCGACGCGCTGAATTCGCGCGATCAAGTGAAAGTTCCCAATTTGTCCGGCTATCGGTTCCGTTAAACGGCTCTGCATCGGTGTGGCCCGAGATGGTAATCTTATTTGGGAGGCGTTCAGCAACACTGGCGACGAGAAGCAGCAAATTACGTGCCTTTCCGCTCATTCGTGCGCTGCCTGGATCGAACACCGAAGAGTCCTGCTGGTCGCTCATTTGGATGCGAAGACCTTCCTCGGTATTCCCGATCTTGATTGACTGCTTAATTTCCTGGAGTTCAGAAACTTGGCTTATCGCCTGTTCCCGTTGCGCTCTTCGCAGACGAGAATTGGTCTTCTTCTCGTTGTTCTGCGGCGCTTAACTGGTCGGATTCTCCGAGGGCATCCTTCAATGACTGCCTCAGTGCCACTTGATCGAATTGCTTCGAACCTGGTCTGGCCTGCAAATTTAACGATAACAAACGCTCCAACTCCTGAGCCGCCGATCATGGCTAGTTCGAAGGGTTGCCACAAAACTATTAGGTAGCCACCCAGCGCAACGTATCCGCCGAGTATGCTGCCAACAACGATACTGGCACCAATAATTAGAAACATTCAATGGACCTGTAATTGTGGCGGCAAAGATACGTAAGAAGCGCAAGCAGAGTCTATGCAGATTTCACCGACTAGCTACTCAAATTGGATTCAATTTTGGAAAGGCACGCTATCAACCAACATAGCATTTCGCCTCATGAAAAATGTAAAGGCACTACATGTCAATCGCTTCGTCGATTTCTGAAAGATTGGCAAGGTGAATTGTTCGTTTTCGGCGAATTTTATAGCATTAAGGACTTGTATCGCTAATTCCGAGTTGGCGGGTAGGGAGGCCCTCATTATTGAGTTGAGCGATGATCGAATCGGCTTGCGCTTTATCACGTGTTTCAACCATGACATCGAGGTCTGCAAGTTTGACGGGGACATCCTGAAAGAGCCGCTGGTGAGAGATTTCTACTATATCGCCACCAATTGAAGCAATTTGTTGTGCGACTTTGGCAAGCGCGCCGGGCTTGTCAGTAATGGTCACGCGCAGGCGAATAATTCGGCCAGTTCGTACAAGTCCTCGCATTAACACTGATGCGAGCAATCTAGAATCAATATTGCCGCCACAAACAACAAGACCGATCTTTCGGCCTTGGAAACGGTCGCGATTTTCCATTAACGCGGCCAGCGGAGCCGCACCAGCGCCCTCAGCCAAAACATTACTGCTTTCAAGCATAGTCAGTATTGCTGTTTCGATTGCAAATTCACTCACCAAAAGAATATCGTCGACCAGCCGCCCAACGATCTCACGCGCTGTCGATCCAGGTGTCGTAATCGCAATTCCTTCGGCGATTGTGTTCCCTCGTGCGGTTGGTGCGTGTCCGTGAATCGATTCGTACATAGATGGATACTGCGCGGCTTCGACGCCGATTATGTCTATTTTCGGAGAAATTGCCTTTGCCGCGGTCGCGATACCGGCAATGACCCCTCCTCCGCCGATAGGGACGACGATAACGTCGAGGTCCTCAATGTCGGCGAGCATCTCCAATGCTATCGTCCCTTGCCCGGCGACAATCTTGTCGTCGTTGTAAGGGTGAACGAGCGTTAACGAGTCGGTTTTGGCAATATCCAGGGCATAGGGTTCCGCGGCATTGACGCTTTCTCCATGTAAGATCACGCGTGCACCAAATGCCTCGGTGCGCGTAATTTTGTTGAACGGCGTCGCTTCGGGCATGACGATCGTCGCTGGTATTCCTAAACGCTGGGCGTGATAGGCAACTCCTTGGGCGTGATTGCCAGCGGATATTGCGATTACTCCTTTTTCTTTCTGCTTGTCGGTCAAACTTAGTAATTTTACCAGTGCGCCACGATCCTTGAACGACCCTGTTCGTTGTAAAACCTCCAACTTGAGAAAAACATCCGCGCCAAAAGCCGCGGAAAGTGCGCCAGAATGCACAATGGGTGTACGAACGATGGAGCCAGAAATCTCTGTGGCGGCGGCAGTGATATTTTCAAACGAGACGGTCATAGGAGTGGTATTCCAAAATGGCACAGTTTATTGATCCTATTAGAATTGGAGCATTGCATGCACAGGTCTACGAATGAAGGCATTGCTCCCACGGCTGTCGAAAATTAATGTCCTGGTCCCTACGGGAATACCTTGGCTGCGGTAGTTAATTCGGATGTGCCGAATTCTCCTTGCAGTTTGACCGTCAACATTGGAACAAAACAATACGATGAACATGCGCCATTTTGTTCACACTGATGCTGTTGTTGCCGCGCTACAGCCAGGTCACCCGGTCTATTGTCTGAGGCCGGCTGAATTACAGGCAGCGGCTAAACGCTTCCTTGAGTCCTTCTCTGGGCGCGTACTCTATGCGGTAAAATGCAATCCACATCCACTTGTTCTGAAGACGCTTTTTGATGCCGGGATACATAATTTTGACACAGCCTCGCTCGGCGAAATAGCGCTTGTGAATGAGGTGGATACAAACGCTGTTTCTTTTTTCATGCATCCAATCAAGATAAGATCAGAAATTGTTGATTCTTATAAAAAATATAATGTTAAACATTTTGTTATCGATCACATAGATGAACTAAGAAAACTTCAGCAAGAGATCATGGATGTTCGAGGTGTGGCGGTGCTAGTTAGGTTTGCCACGCCGGGTGGCGTTGCACGCTATGAGTTGTCTAGAAAGTTTGGTGCGACAGTTGACGATGCTTGTTCACTTCTGCGCGCTGTTCGTGATGCAGGCTTCGAACCAGGATTGGCCTTTCACGTGGGGTCACAATGCCATAGTCCGGATGCCTTTTTATCTGCCTTGCTGCTCACGGGCGCGATAATTGAGCAGTCGGGCGTCGAACTTCGATTCCTCGATGTTGGGGGAGGTTTTCCGGCACCTTATTTTAATGATGAACCTCCGCCGCTGTCCGAGTATTTCCGGGCAATAAAACTCGGTATCCAAGAGCTTGGACTGGCAAAACAATGCACGATCATGTGTGAGCCCGGTCGAGCTCTGGTTGCGGCGGCTTGCTCATTGATTGTTCAGGTTCTCCTCCGAAAGGAGGACGCCATTTACATCAATGATGGCGTTTACCACAGTTTTGCCGAAACTGTGACCGGCGGGCTGAAGCCCCCAGTTCGTCTTATTCGCCCCGGCCAGCCACAGGCTGAAGAAACGGGTGAGTTCACCGTTTACGGCCCAACATGCGACAATACAGATTGCTTGCCGTATCGATTGCCGATTCCCGTCGATGTTCGGGAGGGCGATTGGCTCGAATTAGGGCAAATGGGAGCGTATTCGAATGCGATGGCTTCAAAGTTTAACGGCTTTCATGCCGACACGTTTGTGACAGTGGATGCGCTACCATTTCTTCCCGAAACGTCGTTAGCGACTGGGACGACTCAGATGAGAAATAGTTCATCCAACACGTCTGTTTCTCAGTGAGTGTGCCTACTCGCTGATATCTGAGTTCATATCGTAGGTAACCCACATTGTAC
>Ga0302135_10000197_pt1 | contig 37393 bp, 39 predicted proteins | sample CBN3_surface_MG_FD_203119 | JGI IMG/M metagenome (GOLD analysis project Ga0302135, IMG submission 203119) | Marine microbial communities from Western Arctic Ocean, Canada - CBN3_32.1 | ecosystem: Environmental > Aquatic > Marine > Oceanic | place: Canada: Western Arctic Ocean | collected...
CCAGACCGACGTGCCCCACAGATCGTCGGCGGGCAGGATTTCGACCTCGTCGTTGCGGATCAGCAGATAGACCGGTGAGCTCGCCTTGCCCTCGACGATCAGCAGGTCGTAGCCCGCCATCTTAAGCTCGGCGCTCCACTTGCCGCCCGAATTCGAGCAGGTGATAGCACCCGTGAGCGCGCCCTTGGTGATGACCGTGTGACGCCCGCCCGTGGGCGCGAGGGTGCCCGTGAGCGGCCCGGTGGCAAAGATGATCTTGTTGCCGGGAGCGAGCGCATCGACCTTGGGGTCGATCTCTTCCATGAGATACTTGCTGCCCAGGCCGCGGCTGCCTATATAGCTCATCGCCCACTCCATGTTGAGCGGTTCGATTGCCACGGTTTTCTTGGTCAAATTAACGCGCAGGACCTGCTTCTGCCAACCCATGAGAATCCTCTCTTCGCTCCGATTATGACCAACTATAGGCGAACCGGTGCGCCTCTAGGAAGGCTTTTACCCAGTGTCGGTAGAACTCGTCTCGAGGCCGAGGCGGGCTAGGGTCGCGTCGCTCGGCACGCCGTCCGCCGACCAGCCGCGCTGTTCGTAATAGGCAGGCAACATGACGCCGAGTGGGCAGACCGCTCCCTTGGCGGAGCCGCTGGTCAGCGGTTCTTCGAGGATGCGGGCGGGCAGGGTATCGTCAGCCGCGCTCAGGCCCGCCTGCAGGTTGAACTGGCGCTCGAGCGTCCAGATCCGCTCGCCGACCTCGCGCAGGCGGTCAAGATCCCAGCCGCCACCGCAGGCCGCCTCGAGATGGGCGGCTAGCATCTCGTGGGGCCAGCCATTATAAAGCGCAAACATGCAGATGCCCGAAGAATCGACCGCCGCGTTCCAGTCCTGGGTGGCTTTGACGATGCCGGGTTTTTCGTCGAGCGGACCGGCGGCAAAATCGCTTGCGAAGGGCGTTGCGCGCATATGGCAGGCGCCGCGGTTACTGGTCGCGTAGGCGAGCCCCATGCCGGGCATGGAGCGGCCGTCATAGCCTGCGAACTCCTGGCCCTTGACGGTCATGGCGAATTCGGGGCGGCCGTATTTGGCGCAGAGCCGCGCGGCGCCCAGCCCGATCTCGAGCCCGAAGCCCTCGGCCCGGCCCGTGGCTTCCGCGAGCTCGACCAGGGCGTGGGCGTTGCCGAATGTGAGCTCGATGCCACCGGTGTCGGCGGACGTAATCACGCCTTCCTCGAACAGCTCCATCGCCGCGGCGATGGAGCCGCCGAGCGAGATCGGGTCCATGCCGTGCTCGTTGCACATGAAGCCCGCAAAGGTCGCCGCATCAAGGTCGTCGACCCCGACCATGGCGCCCAGCCCGTAGACGGATTCATATTCCAGCCCACCCGAGGCGATGTGGTATTCGGGCCGGTCCTTGACCGAGAAGTGTTCGGGATGGATATGGGCGATGCGCCCGCAGCCGATGGTGCAGGCAAAACAGGCCGAGTTGGTCACCAGGTTGCGGTGACCGTCGGGCAGGCGCTCGGCGATCGCTTCGGCCGAGATGTTCTCGACGCCCTCGAACTGGACGTCGCGGTTGTTGCGCGTGGGCAGGGTGCCGAAGGAATTCGCAACCATCGCCATGCGCGAGGTCCCGGTCTCGGTCAGCTCCATACGCCGTTCGCTCGACGCCAGCGCCGCGTGGCCCTCGGCAACGACGGCGCGGAACGCGGGCGGGTCGCGCAGCGGCACGCCCTTCGTGCCGCGCACGGCGATGGCCTTGAGGTTCTTCGAGCCCATCACCGCGCCGACGCCCGAACGCCCTGGGGCACGGTGCATGTCATTGATGATACAGGCGATGCGGGATGTGGCCTCGCCGGCGGCACCGATCGAGGCGACTTTCATTTGGGGATCGTGGCGGCGCTGGAGCGTCGTTTCGGTGTGCCAGACGGTGGTGCCCCAGAGATCGGCGGCGGAGTGCAGGGTGGCCTCGCCATCGTCAATCACGAGATAGACGGGCTTTTTCGCGCGGCCCTCGACGATGACCATATCGTAGCCGGCAAACTTGAGCTCCGCACCCCACTTGCCGCCCGAGTTCGACGCCGCGATGGCGCCCGTGAGCGCGCCCTTGGTGACCACCGTAAAGCGCCCGCCGGTCGACGCCGCGGTGCCCGTGAGCGGGCCGGTCGCGAAGATCAGCTCGTTGCCGGGATCGAGGGGATCGACAGCCGGGTCGACCTCCTCATAAAGATACTTGCTGCCTAGCCCGCGCGAGCCGAGGTAACGCTCCGCCCATTCACGGTTCAGCGGCTCGGCCGTACAACGGCCCGCAGTGAGATCGACCCGTAAAATCTGTCCCTGCCAGCCCATGGCCCTAGAACCCCTCGGTAATCCAGACCGTCACGTCGGCCGCCTCTTTGCGGATGGCGAGCGGCGCTGCGTAATCGGGCGAAGCGTACCACGCGGCGGCGCGCTCGAAGCTGCCGAACTCGATCACCACTATGCGCTCGCCGAGCGGACCACCCTCGACGGCCTCCGCCTGGCCGCCCCGGGCGAGAAAGCGCCCGCCGAACGCGGTGATCGCCGCGCCCGCCCCGGCCTTGTAGTCCTCGTAGCGGGTGGCATCGGTGACGGTAATCTGGGCTACTACATAGCCCTTCATGCCGCCCGTGGGCGCCTGGTCGGTGCCTTCGGCGGCGAAGATGTGGGAGCGGGTGGCGGCGTGCCTGCGTTTGAGCAGCTCGGCGTATTCAGGCGATTGGTACCAAGCGCGCAAGCGCTCGAGGCTTTCGAAGGCAGTAATGACGAGCACGCCGCTGGGCGGGGTGCCCTCGGGCGCCTCGGTGCGTCCCGCCCGGGCCAGGACCCGGGCGCCGAACGCATCGAGTGTGGCGCCGACCCCTGCGGCGTAGGTCCCGAAACCCTCGGGATCGGTAATCTCGATATCGCCAATAAGATAGGCCGTCATCGTAGCTCTCCCCTGCCCCTTGTCAGTCGATGATGCCGGTGCCACGCAGGAAATTCGCCAGCATCCGGGGCGCGTCGGGTAAGGGCCGGAAACGCTCGATCGCGCTCGGGTTGGTCTCGTAATCGTCGGACATCATGATATCGATGGTGACCTCGGGATGGAACTGCACGGTGACCCAATCGCCGCCGTGGTCGAGCGCGCCCGCGTCGTACCACTCGGTGGATGCGAGCACGGTCGTTTCGGGCGGGATCTCGACGACATGGTCATAATGGCCGTAATGGAACTCGGGCGTATCGCCGAGGCCGGCAAATAAATAGTGGTTCCGGCCCGCCTCGGTCAGCAGGGCGGGGTAGCTACCATGGATCATGCCATGACCGTGGGGCTCGACCCGCCCGCCACGTAAGACACTGGCCATCTGGTGGCCGCCGCAGACCCCAAACATCGGGCGCCCGGTTTCGCGATACTCGCCAAGCCAGTCCATCGCGGTCTTCTGCCAGGCGAAGCCTTCGTTGATCGAGGGATAGCTGCCGCCAACGAACACGGCGTCCGCGGTGCCGGGGTCGGGCAGGGATTCGCCGCCATAGACGTCGATACTGACGAAATCGAGCTGATCCAGCAGGCCCAGCTCGCGCAGCCGGTTGGTGAACCACACGCCGTCATAGCCCGAGCCGTCGTCGAGCGGCTTGAATCGCGCCGGGTCGAGCTCGGGGTCTTCGGAGTTGATCGAGACATGCAACAGGGTCGGGGTGGTCATGGTTGCGCTCACAAAATACCGGTGCCGGTGAGAAAATTGACGAACAGGCGCGGCGCGTCGGGCAGGTCGCGGTAGTAGAGATGGGGCTCGGGCACCTCCTGGGACACCGCGGCCATACAGCCATTTGCGGTCATTTCGGGGTGAAATTGGGTAGTCACCCAGTGGCCGCCATGATCGATGGCCGCGGCCTCGAAGGCCTCGCTCGACGCGAGCAGCATCGCACCCTCGGGCAAGCGCTCGACATGCTCTTCGTTGCCGAAATGAAAGTGCGGATCATCGTCGAAACCCTCGAAGACGAAATGAGCACGCCCCGCGTCGGTCAGATCGAGCGGCTTGCTACCGACGAAGCGTCCGCCGGGCAAGGGCGTCACCTGGCCGCCATGCATGTGTGCGACCATCTGATGGCCCCCGCATGCAGCAAACAACGGGCGGGTGGTGACGCGGTATTCGGCCAACCATGCCATCATGGTGTCCTGCCAATCCAAACCGTCGTTGATCGAGGGAATGGAGCCGCCGACGAAGACGACGTCGTAATCCTCCGGTGGGGGCAGCGCCTCGCCGTGGGCGACGTCGACGCTGGTGTAGTCGAGCAGCTCGAGGACACCGAGTTCGGTCAGTCGGTTGGCGAACCACACCCCATCGTGATGGGTGTCTTCGGAACCGGCGTAGATTGCGATCATCTCGTCGAGATCGCCACCGGTTATCGAGATTTGTAACAGCCGCTTGCGCGCCATCGGTTTGCCTCTTCCATCCCTCGCCCCGCTCTTGCATCGACGCGGAGGAAATATTCGGACAAAACGGCGACGGCGTAAAGCCGGAACCTAGCGAGTGGCGAACAGGAGACTTGCATTACGCCCCCAAGGGGCTGTTGAATGGCGCTCAAATCTCATCGAGTTGTAGCGGTGAGACCGATGCACCTAAAAAATGGATATTTGAACCCCGTGGGGAGACGCTTCCGATGACAGGCTACATACTTACCGACCCCAATTTCAGTGACGGCACACACGAAGACGTGATCGAGCAGATCATGGACCAGCTCCGGGGTCGCGACGGCGTCAAACTTATCGGGTACGAGCCCGACGCGGATTTCGATCGTCTGCCGGCCGAGGTGCTGGGCCGCCCCGAGGCGGTGCGGGACGCGTTGCTCGATGCCGCCGGCAAGGCTTACGAGCTGATCGATATGGATCAGCAGCACGGCCGCCATCCGCGTATCGGGGCCGTGGACACCATCGAGATTTACCCGGCCAAGGGCATCACGATCGAAGATTGCATCGAGTTCGCCGAGGAGTTGGGCCAGGAGCTCTTTAAGCGCTACGACGTGCCGATTTATTATACCGGCAAGAACGCGCGCCGCCCCGACCGCGAAGGCCTGACCGCCATTCGCAAGGGCAATTACGAGGGGCTCAAAGAGACCGTCCTAGTCGATCCGGAGCGGGCACCCGACCTCGGGCCCGCGAAGCTCCATCCGACGGCGGGCGCCACCATAGTCGGCGCGCTGGAGGAACACGATGCCTATTTCAACGTCGTGCTGGATACGACCGATCTGGCTATTGCGAAGAAGCTGGCCCGTGCCGTGCGCGGCAAACACGGCGGCTTCTTCAATATCCAGGGTGTGATCGGCCTGCCTCAGACTCACCGTCGAACCGGCCAGGCCTGCACGGTGGTGTCGTGTGAGATCAGCAATCCTTTGCAAACTCCCATTCACCGCGTCTTCAACCTGCTCAAAGCCGAGGCCGCGCGCTACGGGGTCAATGTTCTCGCCGCGCAGGTTTGCGGCACCATTTCAGCCGAGGTGCTCGTCCAGACCGCCGAGTGGTATCTGCAACTCGAGGGGATCAACGGACCCTGGGATTACAAGACCCAGATTATCGAGAACCACCTCTTCGAACTCGAGAATTAGGCTGTTCCCCTTTCCTTGGTGATTGCCCGGCGCCCGCTCCTCCGAGCGGCGCCGGGCCAATCGTCGCGGGTTAGCGCAATAGATGAGGACGATAGAATGCTCGTAGAATTATCGGTCGCAGAATTCAGCCAGGTGCTGGGATCCAATTCTCCGGCACCGGGCGGCGGTAGTGTGGCCGCGCTTTCGGGAACCCTCGGGGCGGACCTGGTCTCAATGGTTTGCCGGCTGAGTATCGGCAGGAAAGGGCTTGAACCCTTCGAGGGCGAACTCGAGGAGGCTCTCGAGGGCGCTCAGTCGCTCTCGCAAAGCCTGCTGAGACGGGTCGACCTTGATACCGAGGCGTTCAACGGCGTGATGGCTGGGTTCAAAATGCCCAAAGAGACGGACGACGAAAAGGCTGCAAGACGAGAAGCGATCCAGGCCGCCTACAAGGAGGCTGTTCAATCGCCTCTGGGGATAGCGAGGGAATGCCTTGGCGTTTTGCGACTGGCCAAAAAACTGGTCGGCAAATCCAATCCCAACACCCTGAGCGACCTTGGCGTCGCATCACAGCAGGCCTATGCGGGGCTGGAGGGGGCTATAATGAATGTGAATATCAATTTGCCCTCGATAAAGGACGGGGGTTTTGTAGCCCGTATTGTCTCGGAGACGTCAACCTTCCTCGAAGACGGAAGTAAAATCAGGGACGCCGTTCATAGATATGTTGCCGAAAACAGCGCTTAGCGAGCAGCGGCAGGGCTTGGCGATAGTTCGCCGGTACGGTCGAATTATCATGTTACTTCTGTTTGTTTCCGGATAGAACAAGCTAAATTTCGTCCACCTTCGCAGCCGGCGAAAATCTACAGGGGAAAACTGATCATGGCCAAACGGCTAAGCAAGGAAAACCAGGCGCTCTTGGACCACCTCAAGAAACAAGGGGTGCGTTACCTGATCCCGTCTTACGTCGACATGCACGGCATCTCGAAGGGCAAAACCGTTCCGATCGAGCATTTCGACCGCATGATGTCGGGTTCGGAATTGTGCACAGGCGCCGCGCTCGACGGCGTCCCCCAGGTGGTCGTGGACGAGGAAATCGCCGCCCACCCCGACCCGAAATCGGCCACGATTCTGCCCTGGAACCCCGAAATTTGCTGGTTCGCCAGCGACCTGTGGTGCGAGGGTAAGCCCTTTGAGCCGAACGGCCGGCTGATCCTCAAGCGCCAGCTCGAGGCCGCCGCCAAGATGGGCTTTACCTTCAACGTCGGTATCGAGTGCGAGTTCTTCGTGCTCCGCGAGGGCGAGAACGGCGAGCATGTTCCGGTCTCGGAGTTCGACGACATCGACAAGGCCGCCTACGACACTCGCCTCACGCTGCATAACTACGCTTGGCTCGACGAGATCGTAAGCTCCATGAACGGGCTTGGCTGGGACGTCTATTCGTTCGATCACGAGGACACCAACGGCCAGTGGGAGATCGACTTCGCCTATGCCGAGGCGCTGACCACCTCGGACCGCTTTACCTTCTTCCGCCTCATGCTCAAGGAAATCTGCCGCGAGCATGGCCTGCTGGCCACGTTCATGCCCAAGCCCTGGAGCAACCGGACGGGTTCGGGTGCACACCTCAACATGTCGCTGGCGGACAAGAAAACGGGCAAGAACCTGTTCGAGGACGCCAAGGACAAGCGCAACTGCGACACCTCAAAACTGGGCTACAAGTTCATCGCTGGCATGCTCAAGCACGCCCAGGCGATCGTCGCGGTGACCTGCCCGACGGTCAACAGCTACAAGCGCCTGACCGTATCGGGCAGCATGACCGGCTATACCTGGGCGCCGGCCTTCGCCAGCTACGGCGGCAACAACCGGACCAACCTGCTGCGTGTGCCGCTGGGCGGCGGCCGGGTCGAGTGCCGGGGCGCCGACATCGGCATGAACCCCTATCTAGGCACGGCGCTGGCTCTCGCGGCCGGGCTGGAGGGCATTCGCGAGAACGCCGACCCGGGCGAGCCGCACATGGAGAACGTCTACGAGAAGAGCCCTGGCCAGCGCAGGCGCGAGAAGATCAAGGAACTGCCGCGCACTTTGGTCGAGGGCATCGACGCCGTGAAGCGCGATCCGCTGGTCGAACAGGTGTTCGGCAAAGCAATGTTCGATTCCTGGGTCGAGTTCCGCGAGCAGGAATGGGCGAGCTACCACAACCACGTTTCCGACTGGGAGCGCGAGCGCTACCTCAAATTCTGGTAGGCGCGGCTGGGCGCAAACGCGCGATTTTCGATGGCAGACACCTGACCCGCGCCGTGCTCGTGCGCACCAAACTCACTCTTGTCGATCTCTCAGGCGCCACACTGCTCAATGCGCGGCTCTCGCGCGCTGACCTGTCGGGGGCCGATCTGAGCGGCGCCCGGCTCGACGATGCCAACTTCGAAGCAGCGAAGCTTCGGCCTCAGGAGATCAGGAGCGCGAGCGGCGAGCCTACCGGGCGCGATTGGCCCGCCAATCTGACCGATACCAGTCTGCTGCGGGCCCGCATGCGCGGCGCCAACCTATTGAAGGCCAAGCTCGGCGGCGCCAATTTCGAGCAGCCCGACCTGCAGAAAACCAGCCTCGAGACCGTCAACCTGCGCCCTGCGCGGCTGACCGGCACCGCGATGCCGCTGACCATGAAGGTTCTAGGCGCCCGCGCCTGATCTGCTCGCCGGCTCCGATAGGGCGAGCCCGAGCTCTCTTCCAAACCGTGTTTGCGTCCGCGACAGCTTGCGTCACCTACACCGCGCCGTGCTAATCTTTGCCCCTGAACGCAGTGGCCGGGGAGGGCTCGATGGCGGTGAAGAGGGAGGTCGATTACATCATCGTGGGCGCGGGCTCGGCCGGTTGCGTGCTGGCCCACCGGCTGACCGAGGACGCGGACGTCTCCGTACTGCTGATCGAGGCCGGCGGGCGCGACGATTCGATCTTCATCCACATGCCCTCGGGCATGCTCTACCCGATGCACAATCCGCGCTACACCTGGAAGTTCGAGAGCGAGCCCCAGGCGCGCCTGGGCGGGCGGAAAATCTACACGCCGCGCGGCAAGTGCCTGGGCGGTTCGTCCTCGATCAACAGCATGGTCTATGTCCGCGGCCATGCCCTCGACTTCGACCGCTGGGCGGCCGAGAGCGGGGCCGCGGACTGGGACTACGCCCATTGCCTGCCCTACTTCAAGCGGGCCGAAACCTGCCGGCGCGGCGGCGACGAATATCGCGGCAGCTCGGGTCCCCTGCAGGTGACCGCCGGAGGCGAGACCCCGACCCCGCGTAACCGGCTCGACGAGGTTTTTCTCGAAGCCGGGCAGCAGGCAGGTTACCCGCTCTCAAACGATCCCAATGGCTACCAGCAGGAAGGCGTGAGCTGGCAGGACATGACCGTCGGCGACGGGCGGCGCAGCTCGACCGCGCGGGCCTATTTGCGCCCGGCGATGGGGCGGTCGAATTTGGCCGTCATGACCCATGCCCTGACGCGGCGCATAATCGTCGAAGGCAACCGCGCGGCCGGTGTCGAGGTCGAGCGCAACGGGGCCGGTGAAACGATCGCGGCGCGGCGCGAAGTGATCCTCTCGGCGGGCGCAATCGGCTCGCCCCACCTGCTCTGGGTCTCGGGTATCGGCGCCGGCGACGAGTTGCGCGACGCGGGCATCGACGTGGCCTGCGACCTGCCGGGCGTGGGCAAGAGCCTGCAGGATCATATCGAGGTGCTGGTACAGTACGAATGCACTCAGCCTATCTCGCTGGCCAGCGCCATGACCCCGTGGGGCAAGGCTAAGCTGGGGCTGGAATGGATCCTGTCGAAGAAAGGTCTGGGTGCGACCACTCACTTCGAGGTCGGCGGCTTTATCCGCACCCGCGACGACGCGCCCCACCCCAACCTGCAATACCACTACCTGCCGCTCGGCATCACTTACGAGGGCGCAGTGCAAAAGACCCACGCCTTCCAGGCCCATCTTGACACCTGCCGGCCGACCAGCCGGGGCCGGCTCAGTTTTACCTCCCCGGACATCGCGCTAGCACCCCGGATCGATCCCAATTATCTCGATACCGAGGAGGATCGCCGGGATTTCCGCGAGGGCATCCGCAAGACCCGTGAGATCATCGCGCAAGCCGCCTACGATCCCTATCGCGGGCGCGAGCTGGCGCCGGGCAAGGGGGCCACCTCGAACGCAGACCTCGACGCCTTCTGCGCCGCGCGCGGCGAGACCGCGTATCACCCCTGCTGCACCTGCCGCATGGGCGAGGATGCTATGGCCGTGACCGACGGCGAGGGCCGGGTGCACGGGCTGGAGGGGTTGCGCGTTGTCGACGCCTCGATCATGCCCTCGATTACCAGCGGCAACCTGAATGCGCCGACCATCATGCTGGCCGAGAAGCTGGCCGACGCCATTGCGGGGCGCGAGGCACTCGCGCCGTTATCCGTTCCGGTCTACGATCCCAAGGTCGCCGCCTGATCCGGCACAAAAAACACCCGCGCCTGCTTGAGGCCGGCGCGGGTGTGTTCAGAAAACAATTAGAGGTTCTTCGGGTTGCACTCGAGTAGCTCGACATACCAGCAGCCGTCATAGCCCGTGCCCTGGTAATCGAGGCACCACAGGCCGTTCCCGATGGACCGTTTACCGCGGTATTTGTCGCGGCCCCACAGGCCCTTGATATAGCCGTTGGGTTTGTAATATTTCCAGTACTTCTTGCCGCAATCGAAGCCGAACAGGGTGTTCTCGACGAATAGAGCCGCGAGTCCCGCTTTGCTCAGCACCGTGACGCCCTCGGGCCGGCGGCCTGGCGCTGCCCGCCTGGGCCGGACTGAAGGCCAGACCGCTTACAGCGAACGTCGCGGCCGCCATCGCTCCGATAATTTTTATTGCACCGTCTCCCTTAAGTTTTTCCCGCGGGCCGGCAAGGGCCGGATCAGAACCTGGCTTCGACTTCTTCGAATATATGGATGGGCGCCTCGTAGTTATCGGGCATGCCGCCGATCACGGCGTCGTCCAAAAACGCCGCTTGATCCGCGGGCAGGCCGATGCCGGCGAGATCTTCGGGCCAGAATATTCCCTCCGTCTTGCTGTTCGGGTGGCCGTAGCCGTACTCGGACACGTTGTAGGCGCCCGAGCGGAAATCGAGAAAGTCGTGGGCCCGGTCGAGATGCTACGCGTCCTTGATCAGGACGTAGACGAGGGCGCCTTCCTTGGGCTCCATGTAGCGCACAGGCACGCCGTCCCAACGCAGCTTGATGGGGCCGTTCCAGGTCAGCGCGGCGACCAGCTCGCCCGACGCCCGGCCCTGCTCGACCGACGTGAGATCGTTGGTTTAGATGCGCAGCAACGGCTTTTTCTTTTTCAGCAGCTCCTTGAGCTCGGCGATGTCGTCGAGGCTTATATGGTCAGGATCCATGCCCACATAGATCGCGGCGATGAAGCCCGTATCGCCCACGTCGTCGATCACCGCCAGCTTGCCCGCATAGCGCTCGTCCCACAGCAGGCTGTAGGATTTCTCGTCGATGTCGACCAGGTCAGTACGGTAGGTAATCGAGATCCAGCCCCAGTCCCACGGCACGAAATAATGCTCGCCGCCGAAGATGGTACCGGGCCGTTCTTTCATCATCGGGTAGGGGTCCGGCCAGTTGGACAGGCGCGAAACGTCGATCGGCTGGATCAGCCCGGCGCCCATCAGTTTTTGGGTGATCTAGCTGTACGGATGGGCCAGGTCGGGCTGGAAACCCGCCGTGACCTTGGCGAACGCTTCGTCCTCATCGCCGAACACGCTGAATTCGGGCGCTTCGCCGTGCTTCTCGATATAGGCTTCGTCGAACCCTTGCAGCTCGTAGCCGCTCCAAGCGAACATTATCGCGTGGTCGCTGGCGGCCCGGGCGTCAGGGGCATGGCAGCAAACCCCTATACCCGCGGCGCCCAGCGCCATCATCTCGCGCCGCCTGTGCCCCATAGGGCCTGCGCCGCGCCCATTGCGTTTCCTGGTCGTGAGTGTCTCTCCTTTTGGCAAGGTTCAGAATGGCTGATTGCACACAGCTAATTTGACACAATGGTGGAAAATTTCGAGCCCGTGAGGCAAGTGCCGCACCAACCTGCACGCGAGCTGGCGACTGTCAGCGCCAGGTGACGGGGTAAGACGGCCCTTCGGACCAGACCTTCTTGGGCCGTTCGCTATCGATGGTGTAATTGGTTTCGCGCACCTCGAACAGGCGCCGGCCCAAGGCATGGGCCTCGCCCACTGGGTTTGAGGGATCTTCCAGGGTGTCGCCGCGCGAGTTACCCACGCCCACGACGAAGCCGACAAAATCATGGCGCAGGTAGCGGCAGAGCTCTTCCATGTGGGCTAGCACGCCGAGGCGCGAGGGCAGATTGTTTTCCTCCGCGCTCATTAACACGGCGCACTTCTTGTGCATGAAGTCACGGATCACCCGCTCGCACTCGGGATGGCCGGCTGACATACAGCAGAATGTGCGGTCAAGCATATTTTTGAAGATGCCCGAGACGCCGTACCAGTAGAGCGGCGTGGCGTAGACCCAGGCATCGGCAGGCAGCATCTTTTCAAAAAACATTTCTTCGAAGCGGTCATCGATGGCGCAATGGCCGTCGGCTTTCCGGCATTCCTTGCAGTCGCGCAGCATTCCGTCGACATAATCGGGAATGTGGATTAGCTCGGTTTCGTGACCGGCTTCGCTCGCACCCTCGCACAGCGCGTCGGCGAGGCGGCGTGAATTACCGTTGCGCCGCGGGCTACCGCATAGCACCACGACTTTTTTCGGTGTATTCGGCTGGCTGGTCATTGCGTCCACCTTATCGTTGCATCGCCGCCGCGCTGGTGCCGCGTGCAAGACTCGAACTTGCGACCCCAGCATTACGAATGCTGTGCTCTACCAACTGAGCTAACGCGGCACTGCGCTTCGGCTCCGGCAGTCTCTACCGGAGGCTAATTATAACCTGAGCGAGCTTCCGGAGAGAAGGTCATTTAGCCTGTATCGAGTCGCAATGGCGTCGATGATGCCGTCCTCGCGCATCGCACGGATCACGCGATTGAATTCAGGCAAGGCGCCTGCATAGGGCAAATCCTTGCGCAGGAGAACATGGTGGTCCGCGGGGGTGCGCAAGGGCACCTCGACAATCGAGGCCGCCATGTCCAGCGCGGCAATCAGCTTCGCCGCCGAAGCCGGGGGAACAATGACGAAATCGGTGCGATGGTGCGACAGCATCCGAAAACACTGGGGATAGGTTGAAACAAACGTCACCTTTTCGATATGGAGGCGCCGGTACCGTTCTATGGCCAATTGGTTGCCGAAGATCTCGCAGACCTCGAACGGCACCAGATCCGCAACGTCCCTGATTTCGGCGAGCGCCGAATAGTTTGGTGATGTGCGAGCGACATAGACATTGAGAACAATTGTAAACACGCTCTCCGAGGCGACGAGGTATTGCAGCCGTTCCCCGGTGGGCACCGTGACCAAGCCATCGACCTCGCCGTCACGGACGTGGGCCTGTGCCCGGGGTAAACTGTTCGCCTCGAGCGGAATTCCCATCCGTCGATTGAACTCCTCGTCCACGATGTCGAAGAATGTGCCGGAGGCCCGACCTTGTTCGTCCTGGGCGCTGTAGGGCGGCCAATTATGATTGAATACGAGGCGCAATGGCGATTGGGCCGCGCCGACGTTTGCAAAGCCGTAGACCGGGACGATGACGGCGGCATCCCACCGAGAGTGCGCAGGCAGCAAACGCCCAGTGCCGCGATCTTCCCGGGCGTATTCGGTTCGCTGGTCATGGAGTCTTTCCGTCTCCTTCTATACCGCTGCCGGCGCGCGGATTCGAACCGCGGACCTTTAGCCCTACCGCTATCGCACCATGAGAGCGGTTTATTTATCAGCCCTATCGCTATCGCTACATGAGGGCCTATTCGTTCCTCAAGAACGAATCTGGGTCTTCGGGCAGGATCTGGCCGCCGTCGACGACGATCGCCTGGCCAGTGACGAATTTGGCCTGGTCGGAGGCGAGATAGACCATGGCGTAGGCGATGTCCGCCGGCTCGCCCAGATGGCCCACAGGGATGTTGCGCTCGACCACTTTCACGCCGTCTTCGCCGTAAAGCTTGACCAGGCTCGGGATTAGGATATTGCCCGGGCTGACCGCGTTGACCGTGATGCCGTCCTTAGCAAGTTCGAGGGAGGCCGCCTTGATGAAGGCGTTCACGCCGCCCTTGCTTGACGCATAGGCGGTGAGCGTCGCCTGGGCGACATCGGGGCCGGTGATCGACGACGTGAACAGGATACGGCCCCAGTTCTGCTTGCGCATGATCGGGATGCACGGCTTGGTCAGCAGGAAACAGGAGCGCAAGTTGGTGTTGATGGTGTCGTCCCAGATTTCGATGGGCATCTCTTCCATGGGCAGGTCGGGATAGATGCCCGCGTTGTGACAGAGAACGTCGAGCCGGCCATAGGTTTCTGCCGCGAAGGCCACAAGCGCGTTGCACTCGGCTTCGTCTCGGATATCCGTCTGAAGATAGATCGCGTTGCCGCCGGCCTTGCGGATCGCCTCGGCCACCGCTTCGCCCTCGTCCACCGAGCGCGAGGCGCAAACCACCTTGGCGCCCTCGGCGGCAAACACCGTGGCTATACCCTCGCCGATGCCCCTGCCCGCACCGGTTATGATGGCAATCTTGCCCTCCAGATTGATGCTCATATCTCTTAATCTCCCCCTTTTGGTATTCGCCCTATCGCTCGCACCCGCTCGCTGCTTGAGGACTTCTTACGTCATTCGTGCGGCGCGTTCCGCGGGCGTTTCTTCCGCTTGTTTCGCCGCACCCCGCCTCAATCGCGGCTTCTTTGGGATCGTTTCCGCCTTCGCGTCTGCATCACTGTCGCCCTCGTCACTCCTGGGCGCAGCAACCGCCCGGGGCGCCGGCGGGCTAAGCCACTCGAAGCGGTCGAAGGCGCCGCAGGCGGCACAATGCATTGCCCAGGACGCGGCCTGCGCGCCGCACGCGTCGCAGACCCAGACGGGGTCGGGCGCGGCGCGGCTCGCCTCGATCAACCAGCGACGCCCGGCCTCGCGGTCGCCGCTCTCACCCTCCTCGAGATCCGCCATCAAGCGAAATATTCCTGCGCTAGAGCGCGTCGCGGCCGCCGCATCGAGGTGGCGGCGCGCCTGGCCCCACAGCCGCGCGTCAAGTGATGCGCGGGCAAGCAAAAGATGGCTTTCGACGTGGTCCGGGTTGTGGGCGACGGTCTTCCCGACATGACCCGCCCGCTCGGCCGGGGTGGAGTCCGCAACGGCGTCGAGCAGCAGCACCCCCAGCTCGGGATGGGGCGCACTCTCCCACGCCTCGGCAAGGATTCTTCGCGCCCGGCTAGGCTGCCCCGCCTCAATTTCGAGCTCGGCGGCCAGCGCGGCCGCAGGCACCAGATCGGCGGCCAGCTCGCGGGCGCGCCTGGCAAAGCGGCGCGCTTCATCGGGATTGCCCGCGGCCTTGGCGGCCTGTGCCCGGCCCAGCATGACCAATGCACGATGGCGCGTGCCCACCGCACGATCGAGGACCCGGTGCTTAAGCGCCGCCTGCAAGGTGGCCTCGGCGTCGATCCATTGGTTGGCTTGGATCTGCAATTCGAGCAGGGTGGTGAGTACCCAAGGAGTGTGAGGGCGTAAACGATAGGCTTTTTTCACCAGCTCCAGAGCGCGCTTGCGATCGCCCGTCTTGGTCGCGTCGACGAGCAACCCGCGCAGGCCCAGGAACTCGGTCTCGGGGCGCGCCAGCATGGCCTCGAAATAGCCCTTCGCCGCGTGCTCGTCGCCTTCAAGCTGGGCCGCTTGCGCGGAGAGCAGCAGGGTGAGCGGCGGCTCGCCGAGGAGTGAATCGGCGCGCCGGGAAAGCCGCCGGGCGCCGCGTGCATCGCCCGCAGCCGCGGCAACCAGACCCAGGGTCAACGCCCGGTAGCCACGTTGCTCGCGCCGCCGCCGGCGCGCTGCCCGAAACCCAGCGGGACCGTGCCAGATCATCCGCACCGCTTCAAAGAGCGCGATGCTCAGTGCCGCAGCGAGCGCTACCGCACCGACCAGAACCGCGACGGAGGTTTCGATACGGTAGGCCTTCCAGTCGAGCACGACCTGGCCCGGATGATCCGCCACCCACACGGTGACGAAGGCGACTGCCGCGATTCCTAAGCAGAATAGGAACAGCCGGGTCATGGCACCCCGGCCTCGCCGGGCGTGGCCACGAACGAGGCGGCGACGACGCGCCCCAGAAGCGCCACTGCGTCTTCCGCGTCAAGCCGGGCGCGGGCGTCCGAGAGCCAGCCTTGCGCGGCCTCGCGAGCGGCGCCCTCGAGCCCGTCCAGCTCGGCCACCGCGCCCGCCAGTTCGCTCGCTACGAGACGGACCTCGGCGCGGGCGATCCGGGCCTCCGCCGAATCACCCTCGATGTCGTCGCCGGTGCGCCGCACCGAGACCACATCGGCCAACTTCTGCAGGGTCTCGTCGACCCAGCCCGCCCCTTCGGGCGCCAGCGCCGCGGTGACAACAGCGCGCGCCAGGGCCGGAAAGCGCGCTCGCAAGGCCTCGCGGGTAGGCACACCGTACTCGGCGTAGGGTTCCAACGCAGCGAGCGCCGCCGGGGCGTCCGGCCGCTCAGCCAGCAGGGGAACAACCCCGGCAAGCTCCGCCGCAAAGGGCGCGCCCCGGGCAAGCGCGTCGCGCAACTGGGCGAGCCCCAGCACAAGGGCGATAGGCCCTACGCCAGGATCGGGCCGGGCGGCCTGGTCCACCTCCAGAGCGCCTAGGCGGAGCGTAAGCGCGGCCAGTGTTTTCCCCAGCGCCGCAAGCTCGTCGGCCAGCGCTTCGCTTGCCTGGTCGTTCGCCACCGTGCCGCCCAGCGCGAGGCGGGCGTCGATCTCGTCGAGCCGTGCGGCCAGCGCCGTGGCCTCGGGTGACGGGCTTGCCCCACCGTTCGCTTCGAGTACCGCGATTCGCTCGGCCAGCGTATCGAGTATCGCCACCTGGGGGGCTGCAAGCCCGGTCAAGCTCTGCTCGAGGGCGTCGAGACGCACATCCAGCGCCGCGTTGCCGGTCGCGGGACCCGGGGGTGAAATTTCCGGGAGCGGCGGCTGGGGAGCCGATGCCCCGACGGGAGCCGCCTCGACCGACGCCGTCTCGACGGGTGGGCCGGTGCGAACCTCGTCCATGATCATGGGCCACAGGCCGTAGAGTGCGGCGCCCACGACCACGCCCGCAAACAGCAATACGCCGACCAGCCGGGTGCGCCGACGCTTGGAACAGGCGCCCGCGGAAAGCGCGGGATCGGCCTCGGCGTGGGGCGGTCGTGCCACGTCTTCGGACGGTTTCATCGCGCCGGCCGGGGCCGGCTTAGTTGCGCTGTCGGCCGGGGGCGAGGTATCGCGGGACGATCCGGATGCGCCAGCACGCGCCTTGTTATTAGATTTGGGACGTTTGCGCTCGGCCATGGTTTACTCAGGTCCTCGATTCGCCGGAGCCCGTCGGGGCACGGGCGGAGCCCGGGTCGAGAAAAGCCAGAACCGCCTCCTGATCGAGACGCTCGGCCACCGCTACCCGCCGCCAAGTAACGCCGCCGGCTGCCTTCGCCACCGCGTCTCTCAGGCACAGGGCGTCGAGCGAGGCGGTTCTCTGGGCCAGGCCCGCTGCCTTCAAAAGAGTAACAAACGTACCCGCACTGCGGGGAGAGAAAAATAGCACGCCATCGAGTCCTCCCGTCGCCAACGCGTCGCGCAACCGCTCCGAGAACGCTGTGGCGGCGCGTGCCTCGTAGAGCACCTCGCGGCGCACGTTGAAGCCCGCGGCCCCGAGCGCACCCGTGAGATCTCCCGCGATATGTTTGCCTGCGACGTGGACCAGTGACCCCGCATTGGGCCGCAGACGCGCGCACACTAATTTCGCCAGAGCCTCGACATCGCCCGAGGCAGCGGAAATCTCTGCAAAGCCGCAGGCCGCGGCCGCCTCGGCGCTCGCCGGGCCGACCGCGAAAAGCGGCAAATCACGCCGCACGCTGACTTGGGCGAGCATGCGTACGCCGTTGGCGCTGGTCGCGAGGATCGCCTGGACGCCGTTGAAATCGAGGGCTGCATTGAGCGGGCGGCGCACGATCTCGAGCATGGGCTCGATCATGGCCTCGATATCCTGCTCGGCGAGCTGCTCGGCGAGGAGGATTGCATCCTCGCGCGGCCGGGTGATGACGACGCGACGGCTCATCCGTCGTCGGATGAGGTTTCGGCCTCGTCGGCAAAAAAGCCGGGCCCGGCCTTCTCGCGCAGCTCCATGCCAAGCTCGGCGCCCAGCCGGCTCGCCTGACCGCGCGGGCCATGACGCGAACCGGAATGGGCCGCGCGCCCGTTCGGTGTGACAAGCAGGGCCTGGATGAACAGGTGATCGTCGCCGTCTAGCTCAGCCAGGGCAGCGATCGGGGTCTGGCAGGAGCCGCCGATGGCGGCGAGCAAAGCGCGCTCAGCCGAGACCCGAATCCAGGTCGCCTCGTCGTTGAGAGGCACCAGCAGGGCCTGGGTCACCTTATCGTCGGCCCGGCACTCGACACCGATGGCGCCCTGGGCGATGGCCGGCAACATCTCGTCGATTTCGAGCACCGCGGCGACGGCATCCGCCCGGCCCAGCCGCTTGAGCCCTGAGATGGCGAGCAGGGTGGCCTCGGCCTCGCCCTCGGCAATCTTGCGCAACCGGGTTTCGACATTACCGCGCAGGCTTACGATTTCGAGGTCGGGCCGGTGCATCAGAAGCTGGGCCGTGCGGCGCGGCGACGCGGTACCGACTCGCGCACCGGGGGCGAGATCAGCCAACGAGCTGGCGTGCCGCGCGATCAGCGCGTCGCGCGGATCCTCGCGCGGCAGCAGGCAGGGAATAATCAGGCCCGGCGGTAGCCGGGCCTCCATGTCCTTCATGGAATGAACCGCGAGGTCGATGACGCCGTCGAGTAGCGCCGTTTCGATCTCCTTGACGAACAGCCCCTTACCGCCGATTTCGGTCAACGGCCGGTCGAGCACGAGATCGCCGGTAGTCTTGATGACCTCGATGGCGATGGCGTCCTCGCCGGCGAGCTCTGGGTGGGCCGCCGCCAGTCGGGCGTGCACCTCGCGGGCCTGGATCAGCGCCAGCGCGCTGCCCCGGCTGCCAATGCGAAGGCTGGGGGATGCGCTCACGGGCGGAACGAAGCGATCAGGCCAGTCATGGACGTAAGGATTAGCACAGCTCGAGGCTGGCGGACAGCCGCGCGCAACGCTAAAGTCGCCCCGCAATCCACTGCCACAAACACGGTTGAGGCGCCCGATGAACATGCTCGGCATCGAGACCAGCTGCGATGAGACCGCCGCGGCGATCGTGACCGACCGGAAGGAGATCCGCGCGAGCCTCGTGCTCTCGCAGATCGACGAACACCGGCTCTATGGCGGGGTGGTGCCCGAGATCGCCGCGCGCTCCCATATTGATCATCTCGACCGGCTGATCGGCGCCGCGCTTGAGGAGGCGGGGCTGGCCAGCGGCGATCTCGACGCCGTTGCGGCGACCGCGGGGCCGGGGCTGATCGGCGCGGTGATGGTGGGCCTGACCACTGGCAAGGCGATCGCCGCGGTGCACGATCTGCCCTTTGTTGCGGTCAACCATCTCGAAGGCCATGCGCTCTCGGCCCGGCTGGTCGAGGATCTCGACTATCCCTATTTGTTGCTGCTGGTCTCGGGCGGCCATTGCCAGCTGCTGGCTGTCGAGGGGGTGGGCGCCTACCGCCGGCTGGGAACCACCATCGACGACGCGGTCGGCGAGGCCTTCGACAAGGCGGCCAAGTTGCTCGGGCTAGGCTATCCTGGCGGCCCCGCCATCGAGGCTTACGCGCGCGACGGCGATCCGGCGGCGATCAAGCTACCCCGGCCGCTCAAGGGGCGGGCGGGCTGCGATTTTTCATTCTCGGGCCTGAAGACCGCGTTGCGCCAGGCGGTCGAAGCCACGAGTGGCGGGAAGCTCGCAGCCGAGACGTTAACGCCTGCCGCCCAAGCGGATTTCGCGGCGTCGTTCCAGGCGGCGGTGGGCGACGTGTTGATCGACCGCACCGAGGCGGGCTTGCGCCTGTTCGCGGAGGCGACGGGTCAGGCAGCCCCGGCGCTGGTGGTGGCCGGCGGGGTCGCGGCCAACACCCATCTGCGCGAGCGCCTGGGCGTGCTGACCGGTAAATACGGTGTGCGCCTCACACTCCCTCCCCTTGCGCTTTGCACCGATAACGCGGCGATGATCGCCTGGGCGGGAATCGAGCGGCTGGGCCGGGGCTTGCGCGACGGGCTCGACGCCGCACCCCGCGCCCGCTGGCCGCTCGACGCAAACGCCGCGCCGCCGCCCGGCATGGGCCGACCCGGTCGGCTGGGGGCCAAGGCGTGAGCGCAATTTCGACAGTGGGCGTGGTTGGCGCCGGGGCCTGGGGCACGACGCTCAGTGCCATGGCCGCGAGCGCGGGCCACGGCGCATTGATCTGGGCGCGCGAGGCCGACGTGGTCGAAGCCATCAACGCACGCCACGAAAACCCCCGTTTCCTGCCCGGCGTCGCCCTCGATGAGGGCTTGCGCGCCACGGGCCAGCTAGGCGAACTGGGCGCCTGTGACGCGCTTTTACTGGCTGCTCCGGCCCAGCGTTTGCGAGCCGTGGCGCAAGCCCTCGCGCCGGCGCTGAAGCCCGGCATGCCGGTGGTGATCTGCGCCAAGGGCATCGAGCAGGATAGTCTCGCGCTGATGAGCGAGGCGGTGGGCGAAAGCCTGCCCGATCCTGCCATCGCCGTGCTCTCGGGCCCGACCTTCGCCGCCGAGGTCGCGCGCGGCCTGCCCACCGCGGTAACGCTGGCCTGCGCCGACGCCGAGCTGGGCACGGAACTCGCCACGTTGCTTGGGAGCGCTACCTTTCGGCCTTATCTCACGGACGACGTTGTGGGCGCGCAGGTCGGCGGCGCGGTCAAGAACGTGCTCGCCATCGCCTGCGGCATCGCGCAAGGGCGCGGCCTGGGCGACAATGCAAGGGCCGCCCTGATCACCCGTGGCTTGGCCGAGATGGCGCGCCTCGGCTCAGCACTCGGCGCCCGGCCCGAGACGCTCACCGGCCTGTCGGGGCTGGGCGATCTGGTGCTGACCTGCGCAGGCGAGCAATCGCGTAACATGTCGCTCGGCCTCGCGCTGGGCACCGGCCATAGCCTCGTCGACGTGTTGGCGCGACGTGAATCGGTGGCCGAGGGCGTCGCGACAGCGCAAGCCGTGAGCCGCCTCGCAGCACGTCACGAGGTCGAGGTGCCGATCTGCGCCACTGTTGATGCCATCCTGCACCGCGGCGCGGATATCGATACCGCGATCGGGGCCCTGCTCGCCCGACCGTTTACCGCCGAGGCCGGGGCCCGGCCGGCCAACTGAAACCGGGAACCGAGGAGAGATGCCATGACGCTGCGCATGCCCGACGAGTTCACTCACCACACCGACGTGCTTTCGAACGTGACGTTGCATTATCTGCGCGAGGGCAGCGGGCCGCCGCTGCTGCTGGTCCATGGCTGGCCGGGTTTCTGCTGGGAGTGGCGCAAAAATATTGGGCCGCTAGCCGAGCATTTCGACGTCATCGCGCCCGATATGCGCGGCTTCGGCGATTCGACCAAGCCGCCGCTCGATCGCATCGATCTCTATTCGACGGAGCATGTCATCGACGACTTCGTCGAGTTGCTCGACCGCCTCGGGCTGGAAAAGATTTTCCTCTGCGGCCACGATTTCGGCTCGGAGGTGGTGCATAAATTCATCCGCCGCCACCGTGACCGGGTGAGTGCAGCTGCCATCCTCAACCCGGCGGTGCCGGGCTGGGGCGAGCGCTATATGCAGCGCTTCGAGGAGGCCTGGTATTTCATGTTTCACCAGCTCGATCTCGCAGTCGAGCTGGTCGGCTCGAGCCGGGAGGCCTGCCGGGCCTATTTTAAGCACTGGCTGTCCCACTGGTCGGCGGATGGGGACCTGTTCACGGATGTTGAAATAGAGGTCTATACGGACACCTTCATGAAACCCGGTAATCTCCATGGCGGCTTTAACTTCTACCGGGTGAAGGATTTTTGGAAGGAGATCGACTGGACGATTTCGGACTGCCCGATGGTTTTTCTCCAGGGCATGGCCGATCCCATCGCGCCCGCGGCCTGGACCGACCTCGTTGGGCGCTGGTACACCGACTTCACGATCGAGTACGTTGAGGGCGCCGGTCATTTCCTGATGTGCGAAAAGCCGGAGACCCTGAACAATCGCCTGATGGAGGGCTTCCTCGGCGGCGGCAAAAAGACAACCTGACGACCACGAACGGGAGGATTTTATGACACGGCTGGCGGACAAGACGGCGATCATCACGGGCGGTTCGGGCGGCATCGGCCGCGCGGCGGGCACGTTGTTTGCGAAAGAGGGCGCGAACGTGCTGCTCGTCGATATCAACGAGGATGCGCTCAGATCCGCGGTCGAAGAGGCGGGCGGCAACGCGGTGAGCTACGCCGTTGCCGACGTCTCCAACGAAGCGCAGACCCAGGCCTTCGCGGCCCTGGCCGTGGAGCGCTACGGCGGCATCGACATCGCCCTGCTCAATGCTGGGATCGCGGGCAAGTCGGCGCCGATCACCAAGATGGCGGTCGAGGATTTTGATCACGTCATGGCAGTGAATACACGCGGCGTGTTTCTCGGCATGAAGCACACTATGCCCGCAATGGCCGAGCGGGGTGCAGGCTCCATCGTGATCACCTCGTCGGTCGCGGGCCTGATTGGCACGCCGAAGATATCGGCCTACACCGCGAGCAAGCATGCAGTCGTAGGGCTGATGCGCTCGGGCGCGCTCGAAGGCGCGCGCAACAAGATTCGGGTCAACACGATTAATCCCGCGCCGGTCGCAACCCAACTCGCCCGCGACCTCGAGGAAGGTTTCAACCCCGACGATCCGGACAAGGCCCAGGAATCCATGCTCCGCGCAATTCCATTGCGCCGTTACGCCGAGCCCCCCGAGATCGCTGACCTGCTGCTGTTCCTGGCGTCGGATGAAAGCCGTTACTGCACCGGGGGCATCTATACCATCGACGGCGGCTTGACGGCCTATTAGAGCGGTTCTCTTTCAGTTGGATCCGCTCTAGGCTTTTCTTGCTCACGGCAGCGGACCTCACGGTCCGCTTCTTAAGCGGGCGCGCCGGATAACCGGTGGGCCGCAGTCGCGGCCTTAAGCAATTTTAGTTCGAGTTCGACAACTAGAAAGTATTGCCATGCATTTCATCGCCCGCTGCCTCGACAAACCTGACGCCGGCAGCCTGCGGGCCGACACAAGGCCCGCCCATCTCGACTGGATGGCGACGCAACTCGATGTCATATCCGTTGCGGGCCCGTTGCTCGACGAGGCGGATGCGCCCCTGGGCTCGTTGTTGATCGTCGAGGGGGTCGAGCTCGAAGCGGTGGCGGCCCTGCTGGCCGAGGACCCTTACGCCAAGGCCGGATTGTTCGCATCCGTCGAGATCACGCCGTGGAAGTGGGTGGTCGGCCGGCCCGAAGATTAGAGTTGGAGAGCGCGCAATGAACTACTGGCTAATGAAGGCCGACCCGGAGACCGACTGGTCGTGGGACGAGCAGGTTGCCGACGACGTCACCTATTGGGACGGCGTGCGCAACGCCAGAGCCCAGAACAACATGAAGGCGATGAGGCTCGGCGATAAGGTGTTTTTTTATCATTCGCAGAAGGAAAAGCGGATTGTCGGCATCGTCGAGATCGCCAAGGAGTTCTATCCCGACCATACGGTCGAGGCAGGCAAGTACGGCATGGTCGACATAAAGACCGTCGGCCCGCTGGCCCGCCCGGTTACACTCAGGCAAATCAAGGAAGATGAGCGCCTGGGCCATCTCTCGCTAGTGCGCCAGTCGCGCCTATCGGTCAGCGCGATCGATGCCCGAGCGTGGAAGATCATCTGCACCATGGGCGGCGTATCGGCATGAGCCTGTCCGAAACCGACCCTGGGCCCGCCTCGATCCCGGCGGGCGAGCCGCTCTGCACGCTCGGCGATCTCGCGCCGGGTCGTTCGAAGGGGTTTCGCGTCGAGGGCGAGGAGACGCCGGTGCTGGTGTTTCTCGTCCGCCCGAACAACGCGCGGGACGACGAGGTTTACGGTTACGTCAACCAATGCGCCCACCGCTCCACGCCGCTCGACTGGGTCGAGGGCGAGTTTCTCGACGCGGAGTCCAAGACCATCGTCTGTGCGACCCATGGCGCAGTGTTTCGCATCGAGGACGGCGTTTGCATTGAAGGCCCCTGTCCGGGCAAGAGCCTGCAGGCGGTGAGCCTTGAGGTGCGCGGCGGGCGGATCTATGTGAGCACGGCGCCCCGCTACCGCTGAGCCGCCCGCGACGCCGCGCCGGGCGCTAGTCTTGCCCGGGTCACCCGAAGCGCCGATAATCGGCCTTGCCTAAGCGGCGCATCAGGCGACGCCGGACCATCGCCCAGCAGTAGAGAATCATGTCATGTCCCATCCCGATATCTTCCCCGTGCCCGCCGATCTGGCTAAATCGGCCTGGTGCGACGAGGCGAGCTACGACGCGATGTATGCCCGCTCGATCGAGGACCCCGAGGGGTTCTGGGCCGAGCAGGCCAAACGGCTCGATTGGATCGAAACCTGGTCGAAGGTAAAGACTGTCGATTTTACCGGCGATGTGACGATCCGCTGGTTCGAGGGCGCCAAGCTCAACGCCTGCGTAAACTGCATCGACCGCCACTTGCCCGCACGCGCCGATCAGACGGCGATCCTCTGGGAGGGCGACGACCCCGCAGACGACGCGGCAATCACCTACGCGGAGCTGCACGAGAAGGTCTGCCGGCTGGCCAACCTGCTCAAGGCCCGGGGCGTAGCCAAGGGCGACCGGGTGACGATCTATATGCCGATGATCCCCGAAGCGGCCTACGCCATGCTCGCCTGCGCCCGGATCGGCGCGGTCCATTCGGTGGTGTTCGGCGGCTTCTCACCGGATTCACTCGCCGGGCGTATCCATGACTGCGAGAGCAACTGCGTGATTACCGCCGACGAGGGCGTTCGCGGCGGCAAGCCGATCCCGCTCAAGGCGAACACCGACAAGGCGATGGAAAGCTGCCCGACGGTAAAATCGGTGATCGTGGTCAAGCGCACCGGGGGCGAGATCGGCTGGGTCGAGGGCCGCGATGTCTGGTACGAGGAAGGCACCGCAGCGCAACCCACCACATGCGCGGCGGAGCCGATGGACGCGGAGGACCCGCTCTTCATCCTCTATACCTCGGGCTCGACGGGCAAGCCCAAGGGGGTGATGCACACCACCGGCGGCTATCTGCTCTACGCCGCCATGACCCACCAGTACGTCTTCGACTACCACGACGGCGATATCTACTGGTGCACCGCGGACGTCGGCTGGGTCACGGGCCACACCTATATAATCTATGGCCCGCTCGCCAACGGCGCGGTCACCCTGATGTTCGAGGGCGTGCCCAACTATCCCGACAGCTCGCGCTGCTGGCAGGTGGTCGACAAACACAAGGTCAGCATCTTCTACACCGCGCCGACCGCGATCCGCGCGCTGATGCGCGAGGGCTACGAGCCCGTGACCGGGACCTCGCGCGAATCACTCCGCCTGCTGGGCTCGGTCGGCGAGCCGATCAACCCGGAAGCCTGGCGGTGGTACTACCACGTGGTCGGCGATGGGCGCTGCCCGATCGTCGATACCTGGTGGCAGACCGAAACCGGGGGCATCTTGATTACGCCGCTGCCGGGCGCCGTGGCACTCAAGCCCGGCTCGGCGACCCGGCCCTTCTTCGGGATCAGGCCGCTGATCGTCGATGCCGAGGGCAACGAGCTGACGGGCGAATGCGAGGGGCTGCTTTGCATGGCGGATTCCTGGCCCGGCCAGATGCGTTCGCTCTACGGCGATCACGACCGCTTCATCAGCGCCTATTTTTCGCAATATCCCGGGCGCTACTTCACCGGCGACGGCTGCCGGCGCGACGCGGACGGCTATTACTGGATTACGGGCCGGGTCGACGACGTTATCAACGTCTCGGGCCACCGCATGGGCACGGCGGAGGTGGAGAGCGCTCTGGTCGCCCACCCCTCGGTCTCGGAGGCCGCGGTCGTGGGCTATCCCCACGAGATCAAGGGCCAGGGCATCTACGCCTATGTCACGCTCACCGAGGGCGTCGAGACCTCGGAAGAATTGCGCGCCGAGCTGGTCAAATGGGTGCGCAAGGAAATCGGCCCGATCGCAACTCCCGACCTGATCCAGTGGGCACCCGGCCTGCCCAAGACCCGCTCTGGCAAGATCATGCGCCGGATCCTGCGCAAGATCGCCGGGGACGATTTCGCCAACCTGGGCGACACCAGCACGCTGGCCGACCCCTCGGTAGTCGAGCATCTGGTCGAGAACCGGATGAACCGCTAACGCGCGACCACCTTGCAGTAGAGATTGGCCGCAACGAGTTCGGCGCAGAAGCGCTCGGCGCTTGCGCGGTCCCCGAAGGGAGCGGCGAGCAGGCGCACGAAGCCCTCGCCGTCGGTCTCGCCCAGCGCCACGCCGTCGAGCCAGGGCGCGAGGTCGGCAAACAAGCCTCCATGAACCCCCGCCAGCCGGTCCCATTCGCGCGCCGCCGCATCCGCGGTGCGGAACGAGGCGAGGTGGGCGGCGAACTCGGGCGCGGGAGCCTCGGGCGCAGGGGTATTGGGCCACGCTTCGTCGGGTACCGCCAGGGCAGCGCTCATTACCTCGCCGGAATCGAGCGTCGGCATGGCTGGCCCGGCGGCGTCATGTTTTTCAAGGGGCGCTTCCAGCGGAGCGGCGGCGGGGTCGGCCGGCAGCGGCAGGGCAGCCTCGCCGATAACGATGGGCGCATCACTGGGCGCGTCGTGGTCCGAACCGGCGGGGGCCGGATCGAATATCAGCGCTTCGGGCGGCGGCTCGCCGTAATCGGCGCCCTCGCGGCCCGTAGCGAACGCCGCTTCGACGGGATATTCGGACCGCGCCGCCCAGGCGGTCCGTGCAGCCTCATACCAGTAGACGGCCGCCGCATAATCCTGTGGCACGCCCAGCCCGTACTCGTAGAGATGGGCGAGGCTGGCCTGCGCCGTATCGTTGCCGCGCTCGGCGGCAATAAGATACCACTGGGCGGCCTCGGTATAATTTTTCTCGACACCAACGCCACGCTCATAGAGCGCGCCGATCTGGAACGGCGCGAAGGGATCGCCGCCCTCGCTCGCCTGCTCGTACCAGCGAAGCGCCTGATCGATGCTTGCGCGCACCCCCAAGCCTTTCTCGTAGGCCTGGCCCAGTGCGGCTTGCGCGCCCGGATCGCCGGCCTGGGCCATCTTGGTGAGCTGTTCGAGGGTGCGCACGTCATGGCCGGACGGCGGCGCGCAGGCGCCGAGCAACAGCGCGATCATCGCGCCGCATACCATCGCACGCCTTGCGGCGCGCCGGAGGAAGAGAGCCCGGATCATGGCCGCAGTTCCTGAAGGATCGGGGGCCGAGCCTAGCGCGCGACGAGGGGCTTGGCCAGTTCGGCTTCGGTCTTGCCGGTCACGTCCACGTCATCGCAGCAGGCGATGCGCGCGGCGCCGTCATAGGCGCGCCCCAATCCGGCCGCGATCAGCCCGGCGGCTAGATCTTCGCCGCCGGACGTAGCCACCCGGGCCACGACGCGCCCGGCATACTTACCGTATTCGATAGCGGCGAGCCGACGTCCGCGAAACGGACCAGGGTAAAAATTTCCTGACCCAGCGAGATACACGCACGGACCTCGATGGTATCGCCGTCGACCACCCGCACCACCTCAGCCCAGACCGGACTGGCCAGAACATCTCCAGCGCGGGCGGGCACCAGACCGGCGAGCCAGACGACCAAAGCCAGCGCCGCGGGCAGATACGCGGCTCAGAAGTCGGTGGTACGGCCCTTTTGCTGCCAGTCGCCGTAGCGGGTTGGCTCGGGCCCCTTGGGTCCGCCAACCTCGCCCGGCGGTTGGCGTTTGGGCGCCGGTTTGGCGGTTGCGGCCGCGTCGTCGGGCGCAGGCTTCGGGGGTTTGGTTGCGGGTTTGGCTTTCGGATCGCGGGCCATCGTTCTTAACTCTCCCTGAACCGCAAGCGTCGCGGGGCTAGAGTTCCATCGGGTCCTTGTCGGGCAGGGCTTCCCACTCGGCCCACGGCGTTTCACGGCCGGGCCAGCCGACACGCTCGAAATGGAACGGCCAGGCGTCGCGCACCCAATCACGCATCCAAGCGTAGAGCTCGGCGTCGAAGCCGCCGGGGACCTCGCTCGCCCGGACCCAGAGATGGCCTTGCGCTTCATATTCCAGCTTAAGGGAGAAATAGACGTAGACGCAGGCCCGCTCGATGCTCTCGTCGGGCGCCATGACCGCGTAGGAAAATGCTGCCCGGTGGAGCCAGCTCTGCGCGACCCAGCCGATGTCGATGATGGCGTCTTCCAGGATCGAACCCTCGGGCCAGGAATGACCGGGCGCGGCATGGCCCTTGAGATGCTCGACATGTAGGCGTCGAAATCCTTCATCATCAGCGGATAGCCCAGAGGCATGAGCTTGAAGCCGTCGGTTTCGACCACGGCGGGCACCTCGAAACTATCGGGCACGAGTTTTCGGGGCAGCATAGCGATCTCCTTGGGGGAAACTAATGTCCGGCAAGAAACGCGGCCAACTCGGTGCGGCGAAGCGTGCAATCGACGATCTGCCAGCGGCGAAGCGCGACACCCGGGCGGGCGACCAGCTCTTCGTCGACCGCGTCGAGTTCGGGGTGATAGTGCAAGCAGCCAGGGCCAAAGGCGAGGCTGCCTTCGCGCGCCGGGATGGTCGAGAGCCCGATGCGCCAGGCCCCGCCCCGCCCGGTACGCCGGCCGTAGGCCAGCTCGCAATCGAGATGGGGTGCCAGCGCCTTCGCATCGATTGTCCCAGCGAGGTCAGTGAGATATTCCCCCCGCGGCAGGGTCGAGGCACGATCGCGCGCGATCATGAAGCGATCGCCGCAGGCCACGAGAATGCGTTCGGGCGCGCCGGGGCCCGCCTCGCAACGAAGCGTTAGAAACCGCCCCGCCCCGTCATAGACGCGTTGCCATTGCTCGACATAGGCGCCGCTCGGCTCGGCCTCGATCATTCGCAGGCCCCGGAAGCTGCAAATTCCAACATCGAGCTCGACAGCAGCGCCCCGGCCCTGCTGATAGTCAAAATGCCGGTGCCAGGTGACCCGGTTACCGGTCATGGTGGTGTGACCGGCAAAGCCCATGCGTCCCATCAGCGCCCGCATATTCGCCGCCGAGAGACCATCGAGCGCCGTGTCCGCGGCGAAGCGTTTCTGCCCGGAGGGCAGGCGCAGGTCGGCAAACAGCGTCGGGCCCTGCAAGTAGAAGACACGGAGCGTGGTATTGCTCGTGCCGTCGGCAAAGCGCATCCAGTCGCGCCGCCATAGACCGTGCAGGCGGGTGGGTACAGGTGGTGTCATGGGCAGCCCGACCCTAGACCGGGGCTACTCCGCGGCAACAGCGCCGCCCAACGCGACGCGCTCGCGCCGGGGATAAGCGCCGGCACCCGGCGCGTCGAGCTCGCGAGCGAAGAGATGGCCCGAACGGACCGCGGCCTGGATCGGCCCCGGCGCCAAGCAATCGCCGAGCCGGGCGAGGGTGCTGATACCCGCCGCGTCGAGCGCCGCCTTGTCGGCGGCGAGCGACTTGTAGAGCGTATCGTCGGGCAGCCTCGATGCGACCACTACGACCGATTTGCAGGCCAGGGTTTCCTGCTTGCCCGTATAGACGCAGGCGAGCTCAACCCCGTTGCCGCCGATATTCGCAATGTTGCGGTGGCAGATGATTTCGATACCCAGCTCGAGCATCTGGGCCTGGATCGCCGGCTGCTCAAGGGTCAACTCGGTCCATTTTCCGACCTCGCCCTCGGGTGTGACCAGCGTGACTTCCTTGCCCTCGGCGCGAAGCGCCTGCGCGATGACGCTGCCCATGTAGTAGTGGTCGTCGTCGAACACGACGATGGGGCCGGGAATATCGACGCCCGCGAACACGTCGTCGGGCGTGAACACGGTCTCGCCGTCTGAGCCGGGCAAGGTCGCTAGGTTGGAGTGGGAAATCCCGTCGCGCCGCCAGCGGGAGCCGCTCGCGATCGCCACCACCTCGGCGCCGTAGCCAAGTATGTCCTTCTTCGAGAGTTCGGTGTTCAGGTGAACCTCGACGTTTTTCATCTTGCCTATCTGGATATCGCGGTAGCTCGCCACCCGGCCCCAGGCGGCCAGCCCCGGGAGGCGGGATTCCTTGGCGACCCGGCCACCGATTTCACCCGCCGCCTCGACCAGATGGACGTCGTAGCCACGCGCACCCAGTGCCCGGGCAGCCTCGAGCCCCGCAGGGCCTGCGCCCACGATCAGCACACCGTCGTCGGAACCCTTGGGATCGATGTTCTCAGGATGCCAACCACGCCGCCACTCCTCGCCCGCCGCCGGGTTCTGGGTGCAGCGGATGGGTGCGGAGGCGAATTCCATAGCGATGCAAATGTTGCACCCGATGCATTCTCGGATGTCTTCGTTACGCCCTTCCTCAATTTTCTTGGGCAGGAACGGATCGGCGATCGAGGGCCGGGCGGCGCCGATGAAATCGAGGATACCCCGGTTGATCTGATCGATCATGGTATCGGGCGATGTAAAACGTCCGACACCGACCACGGGCTTGGTGGTCTTTTGCTTGACGAAGGCAACGTAGGGTTCCTCATGGGCCTCGGGGAAAAGCCGCGAGGCCGCGATTCCCTGGGTCCAGTCGCTAACAGTGACGTCCCAAACATCGGGCACTTCGGCAAAGCTCTCGACCACGCCGACGCCCTCTTCCTGCCAGGCAACCCCGAGAGGGCCCAACTGGTCCTCGACACCAAAGCGGAAGGCGAGCGCGGCATCGTCGCCGATCGCCTCGCGGGTGTCTTCGAGCAACTCGCCGATGAGGCGCATGCGATTTTCCAGACTGCCGCCATACTCGTCGGTCCGGTGGTTGGTGCCGCGGCTCAAGAAATGATTGGGCAGCGAAAACATGTGGGCGCAATAGACGTAGACGATGTCGAAGCCTGCGCGCACCGCGCGTTTGGCCGCGTCGGAATGCCAGCGGCGGAATTCGCGGATGTCGTCGAGATCCATTTCTCGGGCCATCCAGGGATCGTAATCGTGCATGGTCACCTGGCTCGAGGGTGCCAGCGGTGCTTCTCGGGAAAAGCGGTTCGAGACCCCCCGGCCGTTGTGACAAAGCTCGACCCCGGCCAGGGCATCGTAGTCGTGTGCGGCCTCGGTGAACAACGAGGCCTGTCGGACATCGTCGTCGTTCCACAAGCGCACTTCGGGCAGCGGCCAGGCGTCGGACGTGGGGTGGATGGAACATTGCTCGGTGTTGATCACCGCCCAGCCGCCCTCACCCTTGGTGCGCCGGAACGCCGCGTCGGACTGGGGCATGTTGCTGCCCATGCCGTCGCAATGGGGGACCTGATAGAAGCGGTTTTTCGCCGTCTTCGGGCCGATTCTTACGGGCTCGAACAGAATGTCATAACGCGGATCGCGTGCCATCTCCGCCATCTCCCCGGATGCTCTGCAATTCCAATCGGTAATGGTAGTCCCTCCCGACTCACGAGTCGATGTAAGGGGCGCAAAGAATAGGCGCCGCCCGGTGGGGCGGCGCCTGTCCTCCGCGCTAACGGGGGGTTGCGTTACGCGACGCTGATCTCCTGATCGAGCGCGATGCGCTCGAGCTTGTAGGAGACGTCGGGCTGCGGGCCGGCATGCAACTCACGGGCGAAGCGGTGCCCGCCGTGGGTCGAGACTTGGATCGCACCCGGCGAGAAGCAATCGCCGATCCGCTCCAGCGTCGTAATTCCGGCCGCTTCCAGCACCGCCGGGTCGGCCACAAGCTCGCGATAGAGCGCGTCGTTGGGCAGCCGAGAGCCAACCAAAACCGTCGAACTACACGGGATCGTGCGGGTGCCCTTGTCGGCGTAGAGGTGGACAATATCGACGCCGTTGCCGCCGATGTTGGTGATGTTGTAATCGGTGATCACCTCGATGCCGAGACCGTGGATGCGCTCCATGGTGAACTCGAATTCGAGCGTGTTTTCGCCCCAGCGGGCAAGCTCCATCAAGGGGGTGACGAAGGTGACTTCGTTGCCCTCCTTGCGCAGCTTCTCGGCGATGACCGCGGCCATGTAGTAATGGTCGTCGTCGAACACCACGACCGGGCCCTTGACCTCGGCGCCCGCCATGATGGCGTCGGGGGTAAACACGTTATCGCCGTCGGAACCGGGGATCTCGTGCGTGTTGGTGTGCGAACAGCCGTCCTGGCGCCAGGTTGAGCCGGTCGCGCAGACCACCACCTCGGCACCGTATTCGAGCACGTCCTTGGCCGAAAGCTCGGTGTTGAGGTGGACCTCGACGTTCTTCATCTTGCCGATCTGGATGTCGCGGTAGCTTGCCACCCGGCCCCATTTGGCGAGGCCCGGCAGCTGGGCTTCCTTGATCACCCGGCCACCCACTTCCGCGCGCGCATCGACGAGGTGGACGTCGTAGCCTCGCTGGCCCAGCGCGCGCGCGGCTTCGAGGCCCGCCGGGCCGGCGCCGATGATAAGCACGCCGTCATCAACGCCCTCGGGCTTGGGGTCGATCTTCTCGGGGTGCCAGCCGCGGCGGAATTCCTCGCCCGCGGTCGGGTTCTGGGTGCAGCGGAATCGCCCCGAGGTCGTCTCGGACGAGACGCAGATGTTGCACCCGATGCATTCGCGGATGTCCTCGTTGCGCCCTTCCTCGATCTTCTTGGGCAAGAACGGATCGGCGATCGAAGGTCTTGCTGCGCCGATAATGTCGAGCACGCCGCGGTTGATCTGGTCGATCATGGTATCGGGCGAGGTAAAGCGCCCGACCCCGACCACGGGCTTGGTCGTCTTCTGCTTTACAAACGCGACGTAGGGTTCGTGGTGGCCCTCCTCAAAATAGCGCGAGACGCCGGAATCCCATTTCCAGTCGCTGATATTGACGTCCCACAGATGAGGCAACTCGGCGTACATCTCGACCACCGCCTGGCCTTCCTCCTGCCAGGTGATGCCCTCGGCACCGATCATCTCATCGGTCGCGAAGCGTAACGCGACGCAGGACGTCTCGCCCACCGCTTCGAGGGTGTCCTCGAGCATCTCGCCGATCAAGCGCGCCCGATTCTCGACCGAGCCGCCATATTCGTCGGTCCGATGGTTGGTGTGGGGTGAGAGGAAAAACTGACCGATGCCCAGACCGTGGGCGGCATAGACATAGATGACGTCGAAGCCGACATTCTGGGCCCGCTTTGCCGCGTCGACCTGCCAGCGGCGCAAGTCCCGGATATCTTCGTGATCCATCTCGCGTGCGGCGATGGGATCCCAGTTGTAATGAACCGGGGTGGACGACGGGGCGAGCGGAATTTCGCGCGACATGCGGTTCGAAAACGCATAGCCGTTATGAGCCAGCTCGATACCCGCTAGCGCGCCGTGCTTGTGCACCGAATCGACCAAGAGGCCGAGCTGCTTGGCGTGGCCGTCGTCCCAAATCCGCGTTTCCGCATAGGGTGCGGCGTCGGAGGTGGGATGGATCGAGCATTGCTCAGTGCAGATCACACCCCAGCCGCCTTCGGCCTTCACACTGCGGTGCGAAGCATCGCCGTAGGGCATGTTGTGGCCGTGGGCGTCGCAATGGGGAACCTGATAAAACCTGTTTGGTGCTGTAACCGGCCCGAGCTTGATCGGCTCAAACAGAATGTCGTAGCGCGGATCACGTGCCATCTCCCTGACCTCTTCCGTTGAATTATCGTGTGCGCCGGCTTGTTTGCAGCCTTAGCGTACTTGATGGCGCCGATGCTACTCCCCGCCGGACCCCTCCGGCAACCGCATAAACGAGCGAACAACCTGCCCAAACCGAACAAAGCGAGAGGCGGGCGGCCTTAGGCCACCCACCTCCTCACCTTTGCATAGGATCGACCGGGCGCGGATTACGCGGCCGCGACTTCGCCGTCGATGTCGTGAATGAAGAAGATCTTGCGGATCCTCTCGATCACTTCCCAGTTAACGGTCTCGCCCTTGACGGTGAAGAAGGTATCGCCCGCCTTGTACTCGTGGACCGAGCCGTCCTTTTCGGTGACGCGGATATGACCCTCGAGCAGGGTGCATATCTCGTCGCCCGGATAGGAGTATTCGAACTTGCCGGGGGTGCATTCCCAGACACCCACCATGGTGCGCGCACCAAAACCGCCTTGATCGAAGCGGCCCGAATGCTGCGGGTTGCCCTCGGTCGTGGTGACGAACGGCAGATCGTCGAACGGCGGCCAGGGGTCAACACCTTCCCAAGCTTTCAACTTAGTATAGTCGAGCATATCTCACTCCAATTCCTTTAGAAATGGCGATCCGGTTCAAATTTCTTAACGAGCCCAACTCGCCCAGCATTTGGATCGTCCTTACAACCAGCGGATTTGCGCTCGTCGTAACATTTGTCTATTTTTTGGTCAATTGTTTTCCCGCTTCGGGCCTGCCCTCATACGGCGCCCAGAGAACTACAGGACCGCACTCCATGGCTAACGCTCCGGAGTCCAAAACGAGCGCAGGCAATCTGCGGATCGAGAAGCTGCCCGCCTATATCCAGGTCGCCGACCAGATCCGCCGGGCGATCCAGTTGGGTCAGTACGTCTCGGGCGAGCGGCTGCCACCTGAGGTCGATCTCGCCCAGCAGATCGGGGTTTCGCGGACCACGCTGCGCGAGGCGATCTGCCAGCTCGTGGGTGAGGGCTATCTCAAGTCGCAACCGGGCGCCCATGGCGGGCTGTTTATCACCCAGAGTAACGACGGCGCGGAAAGCGAGCTCAGCCGCCTGCGCCTGCACTGGGACGACATCGAGCATTTTTTCGATTACCGGATCGCCGTCGAATGCGCGGCGGCCGCACTTGCAGCCAATCACCGCAGCGCGACGGACCTCAAGGCGATAAGCCAAGCCAACGACGACATGGCGCACGCCGAAAACCATTCCGAATCCCGCGCCGCGGACGCCGCCTTCCACCTCATCATCGTCGCCGCCACGGGAAACCCCTATTTGCGCCGGGCGGTGGAGGATGCGCGGGCCGGCATGTTCCGCCCGCTCGACGTGTTCGGCTTTGTCCACGAAATGTGGGTCGGCCAGCCCGACGAACATACCCACATCCTTGACGGCATCACCGCCGGGGACGCCACCGCCGCAAGCGCCGCCATGCGTGAGCATATCGAGGGCGCGCGGCGCAAGATCCGCGTCATGATCTGGGGCGAGAGGGGCGCTGCGGCGCGGAGCCGATAATCAACCCGAAGGAGGCCACCCTATGACCCTGACGCGACTGGCCATCACCAGCGCCCTGCTTGGCGCCGGCCTTTGGCTTACCGCCGCGCTTATACCCGCCGTGGCGGACGACCCCGAAGCCCCGCTCGCCATCGAAATGCTATTCTCTCAGGCGTTGGGCGATCTCGGCGAGCGTGAGCTGCTCATGCTCGAAGTGACTCTCCCACCGAGCGGTAATTTCGATCCGCATATCCATCCCGGCCCCACCTTTCTCTACGCGCTCGACGGCGCCGTGGAGCTGTCCGTGGGCGACGGTCCGGTCGGAACCTACGGCCCCGGCGAATGGTTCTACGAACCGCCTATGAACCTGCACGCAACGACCCGCAACCCGAGCGAGAACAGCCCCGCCCGCCTGGTCGCTTTCATGATCATGGAACCCGAGAAGCCGCCGACCATTATGGCGCCGTAAGGTCCGTGCGAGCGAGCGCATCGACAAGGCCGCCTGCGCGGGGTACATCAAGAGGGATGCCAAAGTCCCCTCTCCTGCCACGGTCCTACGCGCTGGACATTCTCGGCAGCGTACTGGGCCGCCAGACCCCTCTCGGTGAGGCCCTGGAGAACCACAAGGGCCTGGCCAAACTCGACCGCCGCGACCGCGCGTTCGTTCGCCTGCTGGCCACCGCCACGCTGCGTCATTTGGGCCAAATCGACGATACGCTGGGCATCGCGCTGCATATACGCGGGACCCGGTGCAAGCCCGATATGCGTAACCTCCTGCGCATGGGCGCGGCCCAGCTCCTGTTCGTCGGCACCCCGCCCCACGCGGCCGTCAACACCTCGATCCAGCTTGCCGAGATACGCGGTATGATAGCCTTCAAGCGGCTGATCAACGCGGTGCTGCGCAAGATCGCCGCCGACGGCGAAGCGATGCTGGCGGCGCAGGATGCGCCGCGGATAAACACACCCGACTGGCTGTGGGAATCGTGGGTCGCGGCCTACGGCGAGGCGACGACGCGGGCCATTGCAACGGCCCATCTGAGCGAACCGCCCCTCGACCTGACCTGCCGTTCGGCGCCCGAGCTATGGGCCCAGCGGCTCGACGCCGAGCTCTTGCCCAGCGGGTCCTTGCGCCTGGTCAAGCCGGGACGCGTGACCGAGATTGCCGGCTATGACGAGGGTGGCTGGTGGGTGCAGGATGCGGCAGCTGCCCTGCCCGCTCACCTGCTGGGTGACGTCGCGGGGCAGGACGTGATCGATCTGTGCGCCGCGCCCGGCGGTAAAACCGCCCAGTTGGCGGCGGGCGGCGCGATGGTCATGGCGATCGACCGCTCGACGAAGCGGCTTGTGCGGTTGCGCGAGAACCTCGACCGCCTGCATCTCGCCGCCGAGCTGGTCGAGACCGACGCCGCCAAGGGCAAGCCCGACAAGTCGGCGGACGCGGTTCTGCTCGACGCACCGTGCACCGCGACGGGCACGATCCGGCGCAATCCCGACGTCGCCTGGCAGCGCACACCAAAAGACGTCGCGCGCAACGCGCGGGGGCAGGATCGGTTGCTGGCCAACGCCGTGACCATGCTCAAGCCCGGCGGACGGCTGGTCTACTGCGTCTGTTCGCTTCAGCCCGAGGAGGGCGTGGCGCGGATCGAGGCGCTGCTTGCTTCGGGCGCGCCGGTCGAGCGAATCGCGGTCACGCCGGACGAGATCGGCGGCCTGGCGGAGGCCGTTACGCCCGCGGGCGACCTGCGCACATTGCCCTGCCAGCTTGGCGGTCAGGGCGGCCTCGACGGCTTTTTCGCGGCGCGCTTGCGGCGCCTCGCTTAAGCTGATACGTGATTCTCATGGCGCCGCAAATACGCATAGCGCCCTCCATTCTCTCGGCCGATTTCGCGCGGCTCGGCGACGAGGTCCGCGCCATTGAAAGAGCCGGCGCCGACATTATCCATGTCGACGTGATGGACGGCCATTTTGTCCCCAACCTGACCATCGGTCCGCAGATCGTCGCGGCGCTCAGGCCCCATTCGCTGCTGCCCTTCGACGTTCATCTGATGATCGACCCGATCGAGCCTTATCTCGACCCCTTCATCGAAGCGGGCGCCGACTGGATCACCATTCATGTCGAGGCCGGGAAAGATCCCGCCGCCTGCCTGACCCGGATCCGCACGGCGGGAAAGCGGGCTGGCCTGTCGCTGTGCCCCGGCACTCCGGCGGCTGCGCTTGCACCCTATCTCGACGCCCTCGACCTGATCCTAGTGATGACCGTCGAGCCGGGCTTCGGCGGCCAGAGCTTCATGGCCAAACAGCTCGACAAGATGCGCGAGATCCGCGCCATGGCCGAGGCCGGCGGCCACGCCATCGATATCGAGGTAGACGGCGGCATTACCCACGAAACCGCACCGCTTGCCATCGAGGCGGGCGCAACCATCCTGGTCGCCGGCTCCGCGACCTTTGCCGGC
>Ga0302135_10000201_pt1 | contig 36584 bp, 25 predicted proteins | sample CBN3_surface_MG_FD_203119 | JGI IMG/M metagenome (GOLD analysis project Ga0302135, IMG submission 203119) | Marine microbial communities from Western Arctic Ocean, Canada - CBN3_32.1 | ecosystem: Environmental > Aquatic > Marine > Oceanic | place: Canada: Western Arctic Ocean | collected...
ATTATCTATTGCCACAAATACATCCTAAAAATTAAAAATTTATTTATTTATTTATTTTCAATAATCACACAACGGTTTTATAATTAATCCAGAGTAAGCATCTGTGGGTAGAATAAAAAATAGATGTCAGGGGCACCTTATAGAATTATTGTGGGCGAACGGTTGATTATTTTTGAGAGTTTTTATTAAACCCCTTACCCTCACAACCTTATGCCTACTGCTTATTTCACTGTCAGGTGTGTCCTATTCTCTGGTTCTAGAAATTGAACGTGATAGTTTAATAGCTTTATATAACTCTACAGATGGAGCTAACTGGAAAGATAATACGGGTTGGTTGGGAGCTGCTGGGACTGAATGTGGCTGGCATGGGGTCACTTGCTCTTCAGGTTCTATTTCTAGCATTAATCTGGTTAGCAACTCCCTAAATGGCAGTATTCCTTCTGAGCTGGGTAATCTGAAAAAGCTACATACTCTATGGTTAGCGGGCAATTCCCTCAGCCAGAGTATTCCTTCTGAACTGGGTAATCTGACAAAGTTAACTAACCTTACTTTAAATAATAATAAGTTCAGTCGGCCTAAGCCAGCATGGCTAAATTCCTTTACTATTAACGACAATGCATTTGACGCCGATGCGGACAAAGACGGCATTGATGATGCAATAGATACTAATTTAAATTCTGTCGCAATGATCAAAAGAATTATTGACCCTGACTATTCCCTATCAATTCTTGGCAGTGGCAGAGTGGTTAATCTTGTTTCTGGCCCCCTGTTCAACGAAACATCTGGCGCGCTTTCTTACTCCATGACAGTTCAGATCACTAAAATACTTTACTCTCATTTAAAAGATGAATTCGACTTTATAATGATTGCTGCAAACAATAAGGAATGTTGTTCTGATGCTGAGTTTTATGGTCGGTTCAGAGGGGCTCAAAAGAATACTAAAGGGCTTGGAGAATCAATGTTTGATTCGACAGGGTTTTATGGATCCGCAGGTAAATTACAAGCCGTAATTCATTTTCCTTACCTTTATGGCCTTCCCGAAGGTCCTAGCCTTCATGAAATTGCTCACAACTGGGGAAATGACTTAATTAAGACTGAAGTCAAAGGTCATTGGGGATACAGTAATGTCGGGGGCCAACTAGGTGGATGGCAGCCAGGTAGTCTTGCGAAACGCGACGATGGAACCTATCAAGCTAGAGGGCCTCTTGATACTGAGCCTAGTGATTGGGGTTCGTTTGCTAACGGCTTGAACTCTGTACCATACAGTAATTTAGAGCTTTACGTTATGGGCATGATCGGAGCAGAGGAAGTTGGCCATGACATCAAAATAGCCGAAGATTTTGAGTGGACCGATGATTACTCCAAAGGAATATTCAATGCGTCTAGTATCACAACCCTAACAATGGACCAGATTATTGCTGAGAGAGGCCCAAGGGAGCCTAACCATTTAGACTCACAAAAGAATTTTCGGGCAATATATGTTGTTGTATCGGAACTCCCTCTGACAAGGGAAGAGTGGAGAGTGGCCGACAAATTGGTTTATGACTTTCAGCTAGAAGGGGATGATGGTTATTCGACCTATAATTTTTGGGAAGCGACACGGGGTAAAGGAACCATGGCGTTTGATCAGCTTCATAGCTCCCTTACTACAACTGCAACCACTTTTGACCCAAGTAATGATGCTCCGATAGTAAGTATCTTTGGTGGCAACCGAATAATTGCAGATACTGACAATGCTGCTGGTGAGTCAGTCAGTGTTACCGGTACTGGGACAGATAGCGATGGCACAATAGCAACGACCCAATGGTTAGTCCATGGTCATACAGTAGCCATTGGTTTAAGCGCTACTCTTGAACTACCTAATGGCTCAACTGTTGTCACTTTTAAAGCTACGGATAACGATGGTGAAAGTTCAACAACAACGGCAACGATTACTGTAAAGACTCCCTCTTATGAGCCAACACAAGAATGGCCCTCACCCTACAATGGCGTAACCCCCGACTCATCTTTTGGACTAGAATTTAATAACGTTGGTGTCTTTAGTTCGAGTGATGCAACAATCTATGTTTGTTTAAGAATATTTACCGATGGACTGCCTAGTTCATACAATCGCGTTAGTCAGTTTGATATGGGGTTAAAAGTAGTGTCTCTACCTGAAGCAACAGTACAGATAACTAAGTCGAAAGAGTTCAATACTATTGGAGCGCTTAATGAGAGCGCCCAAACACCTGATTGCAGCGGTAAATACGAAACGACGACTGGTTTATATACAGATATTATTCAGACAGACACTAGCGTCCTTGAAACCACATGGAGCTTAGTAGATGCCAACAATTTGATTCTGAAGTTGGACAGTTTTAAGGAGCTGACTGCTAATTAGTTACACCCCCCCCCATCTTTTTATTTAGGCTACCGAGCAGCCCCAGGGTACAACTCATTAAGTCAAAATGGCTCCATCCGCACCATATACATACTATTCTGGACGAATAATCAACAACATGAAAATAAGAAAATAAAAGGTTATTGGAGTGCCATTTAATAAAGTTGATAAAGATAGACGGCTTGGTAGAGAAACCTCGTATAAGAATGGAGCTTTAACGAATAAGGATAAGTCATGACATTTTTATCAAAGCTGATCGTGCAATACCTGCTATCTAGTTGTTGGTTTTTAGGATTTTTTTTAGCTGCTCCATTTGCTTTTTCTCAAGGTCCGCAGTTACCCCCTTGTGGGGTTATTAACGTTTATTAGAGTGTAGAAATTGATTCTCGATTTTTCGAGGACGGAATATATCAGGTTCACGCGTTCGGATTGGGTTGCGACGAGGTTATAGGCTCCTCAGGTTTATTTGAAAAATTTCTTGGTCTATCGACTTATGAATCTCTTCCGAGTCCTTGGGTTTCATTAATGAACGCAGTAGGAGCGCCTAAGTTTTCTGCCGGGGGAGGAGTTGGTTTCAGAGTCCAACGGATGTCAGGTTTATCTTATAGCAAGTTAGAGCGGGAGTGTTTTTTTGATTGGGCAGAGGGGTATGCTGCGAATTCACTTCAATCCGATCGCTTCAATCCAACAAAGGTGTATAACAGTTTTGAGTACCAGTATTATGACGTTTCTGATTCATACATAGCATTAGACAATGATAATGGTGGTCAGAAACAGACATTGGACAGTGTAAATCAGGCCATAGAAATAGAGCATTCTCCAGATGTAAGAGTTATTTATGTTGATGCTAAAGCTTCGTCCGATTTAATAGATGTTGGGTCGGTCGCCGACTGGTTGCTGACTTCAAGATGCAAGTTGTAGTAGACATGCTTATTATCTTAGATTCAACATTATGGATTTCAAGTTAACGAAGCTAGAATGAATATAGTTGTTGTCCAAAAATCTGACCCTGAACTTCTAAGCTAATTTAGCCCAACTCACATGGGAATATTTGAGGCCAGCACTCTATCTAGCAAACTTGCTCAATTGGACATAGCTCGTGAATTAGATATATTGCTAAAATTTTATGAGGTAGATGAAAAAGGTCTAATGCACATCGCAATATCAGTAGCTTATCGATCCTCTTAGCCGGATGTGTCACCGGCCCAATCGTATTGGGTGATATCTCAGGTGAATAGCGTAATCGACAAAGTTTGCTCAATGAAATATTTGAATGTTTGCAGGACGCTTCGGCAGTAAGGTGTAAAGTCCGCGGTAAAGCAAATTTCGCAGGCGCAGATACAAGCGGATCAAGTGGCCTACTATACAACGGCTCCGTTTTCAGCGCTTGCCTAGCTGCCAGAGGTAGGTAGTTTGATAGATGCGCTGCTCTAGATTCGCGGACTCCTATAACTATCCCAACCGAGGCGATCGTACAATGCGTTCCGTGGCGCCATATTTACTTTAGCTTTTTTTCTTGTTTTGGTATGGGTTTTGTGAGAAAAAAGCGTAACGGCCCAAAGCTCTAAGGGAGTCTTCTAGACAGATGAATAAAAAGTATTATTTCTTTATAGCTTTATTTTTTTGCCCTGCATTATTTGCTCAATCCGCTGTCCTTTGGCCAAGTCAATACAGTGGCATGAGCCCAGATTCTAAGCTTGGTTTACCTGTAAATAACATTGGCTTTCTGTCGGAAGCTGATGGACTTATTTATGGCTGTTTAAAAGTGATATCAGGAGGTAGGAGATTTAGTATAAATAATGCTTATGAATATGACATAGGATTCGCTATTGAGTCTGCAGTAGAGGGTAAGATTAAAATAGTAAAAAGCAGGCCTTTCAGGGGCTATGCATTGTTAAATAAAAGACTTGAGTCTCCGGATTGCAGTGGTAGCTATGATATCACTACAAACCTATATAATGACTACCTGTTTGTTGATCCAGAAACATATTATGTTTCATTTAGATTAGCCGATTCAGTTAACCTCGAGCTAACTTTAGAAAGCAGTTCACTTCTGTCATCGCAAGAAATACAAAAGCCTTTAGCTGCCGCTGGAATCGATCAAAGTTTGTGTAGTCAGCCGGCAGGGTTTTATTATGATGAATTTTCAAATGTTGCGTCGTTAAGTGGCGACCGAATAAAAACTATAAAAGATATATTTGAGAGAGTAAAAGCTGAATCAGAAGATATTCTTCTACCGATTTATATGATTCTTTATCCCAATACTGGGTTAAGTTCTGAGTTGGCCGCAGTTGCTGCAGAAAATATTGCCTCAAGGCAGTACCCAGGAAATACACCTGATCAGCGGGAGCGCTATGCATTTACATATAATGACTTGTACGATAAGTTGCAAAAAGAAGCTTTTACAGGAGATCTTCCAGACGATTCTTGCGGCGGGAGTATTACCCTTTCTCTTCCTCCAGATGATTACCAGCCCGATTTTGCTAAATATTACGGCAAAGTTGCCCTACATGAGTATCATCACATAGTTCAAAATTCTTTTTTCTTTAGCAGTAATGATGGAATTAGGCCATATATATATACATGGATGACTGAAGGTATGGCGGAATACTGGGCATTAAAGAGTTTTCAGGTGTTAGGGTTTGAAATACCAAAAAACTATATTTCTTCCCAGGTTTCGCAAACTTTGGAAAAACTCAAAAAGCCAGAAAACAAGCGCTACAGGAATATTCGAGAGTATGATGATGAATTTGGGGATTTCTGGCCAATAAATTCCATTGATATAGGTTTCTTGATGGTTCATTACTTGATTAATAAACGACAGCATTCTTTGAGTTCTATTATATCCTTATATAAAATTGGGGTAGACGAAGGTCGCTTAAAAGCATTAGAAGGTCTTGTAGGTATTAGTTACGAAGAATTGGCTATTGATTTTCAAAATTGGATAGCTGAGAACTGATACAGCTATGGTCGAGACATTGGCAGCGCAACTACTAACGAATTGCTCGAATACTATCAAGAGATGACATCGCCAGAGCAAGACGAACGGTTGATGGGCAGAACTATGAGCTACTACTTCAGGAAACGCTATGTTATTCAAAACTTTTCTCACGTCCGTCAATCGCACAAGTTTAATTTTGGCTTTGAGCTCTCTCTGTTCTTTTTCAATAAACGCTCAGGATCACTTCAACCCTAAGGGTGCTAGCCCCAGCGAATTCACTTCTGCACTGCAAGCCCAGCTGCGCCAATCTTTACCTTTCGATGATAATCGAGACTTTGAAGAATCTCGCCGCGGCTTTATTGCCGAACCTGATTCGAGGCAAATTCTGGGAGCGCGTGGCAACGTGGTTTGGGACATGACCCGTTATGACTTTCTACTCAATGGTCAGGACTACGATAGCATACACCCGTCATTGCAAAGGCAGGCCACACTGAATATGAACTTTGGTTTGTACGAAGTAGTGCCGGGCTTCATCTATCAGGTGCGCGGATTTGACTTGGCTAATATGACGTTGGTTAGGGGAGATAGTGGCTGGATTCTTTTTGATGTATTGCTCACCAGTGAGACCGCTGCCGCAGCGCTTGCTCTAGCAAATGAGCAGTTAGGTGAACTGCCGGTTAAGGCGGTAGTTTATTCCCATTCTCACATCGATCACTTCGGTGGCGTGCGAGGCGTGGTGAACGAAGAAGATGTTGATGCAGGAAATATCCAAATTATTGCGCCGTCCGGTTTTATGCAGGAAGCAATTGCAGAAAATGTCTATGCGGGTAATGCAATGTCACGCCGTGCAGGATTTCAATATGGCAGAGGTATCCCTTCCGGGCCATTTGGTCAGGTAGATTCCGCCATTGGGAAAGCGTTGGCAGCTGGCACCACAGGATTAATCGCACCTTCCTTAGTAATCGAAGGCGCTTATGAAGAACATGTAATCGATGGTGTCCGTATCGTCTTTCAAAATACACCTGGTACAGAAGCGCCAGCAGAGATGAATGCCTGGTTCCCTGATCAGAAAGCTTTCTGGGCAGCCGAAAATATCACCGCTACTATTCACAATATTTATACACTACGGGGAGCATTAGTGCGCGATGCATTGCTGTGGTCGAAACAGATCAATGAAGCACTGTATCGCTATGGGCAAGAGGCAGAAGTCCTTGTCTCATCGCACAACTGGCCGCGCTGGGGCAATGATCGAATTCAAGAGATCATGCGAAACCAAAGAGATGCCTATGCGAATTTGAATAATCAGGTTCTCAATCTTGCTAACCAAGGGGTGACGATTAACGAGATTCACAATGAATACAAAGTTCCTGAAAGTTTGCAGCAACATTGGAGCGTGCGGCAATATCACGGTTCGGAATTTCACAACTCACGGGCCGTATTAAATCGCTATTTGGGTTACTGGGATGGCAATCCTGCAACCCTGGCGCCCTTGTCCCCTGATGACTCTGCTCCTTTGTATGTAGAGATGATGGGCGGCAGCGTGGCGATAATCGAGCGGGCCGAAGCTCTGCATGAGAAAGGACAATACAAGCTGGCTATGGAGATTTTGAATAAGCTGGTGTATGCCGAGCCACAAAACGAAATCGCTAAAGATTTGCTGGCTACAGTCTTCGAGCAATTGGGATATCAGTATGAAAGCGCCAGTATGCGTCATGTATTTTTATCTGCGGCCCAGGAGCTGAGGAATGGTGCTCCACCTGCAAGAGTGGCAAGAGGAACCAGCCCTAGTCTGGCAAGGGCCATGACTACCTCACAGTGGTGGGATGCCCTAGCTACTCGCGTAGATAGCAGTCTCGCAGATGGAAATAACTACACTATTAATTTCATTTCTCCGGACACCGAACAGGATTTTGTAGTTGAAATGAGTGGAGGTACACTTTCACACATCGAAGGATATTTAGCAGAAAATCCCGATGCTACTATTACTATGGATCGCAGCGATCTTGAAACCGTAATCATGGGACAGGGAACTCTTGCCTCACAGTTGCAATCTGGCATTGGAAGTGTAGAAGGAAATCGAGCTGTATTAGCACAGTTAGCAGCCGTTTTAATCGATTTTAACCCCGGCTTTGAAGTAATGTCTGGTACAACTAATTAGTTTTCGAATAGACTGTTCGATAGGTAATTTTAACACTAAGCAATATTACATATAGAGAGCTTACCAACCATGTTTCATAGATTACTTATTTTTTTTATAAGTTCTTTCTCCATTCTTATTATTCCGAAATCCAGTAAGTAACAAATAGTCTGGATTATGAGCTGATATAGATTCAATAATCTGCGTTACTCTGGCTCTTCAGCCCTAGATAGTTCTATGTGGCTCTTCTCAGTCCATCCAGCTTGTGTCTTTAAGTAGAACTGTACCGCTGGTTGTATAGGCAAGTCTTTGATACCTCCCACTGAAAGCTATTGAAGGTGGCCCTTATATAGCAACGGGGATGTTAGCAAGCAAGTCGCTGCTGTCGGACGAGTCCTCCCATTATTTCCTCTAGGCGCGATTGTGATTGGCAATTAACTTTTTGCTTCAAAAGTGCTTCAAAAGCGAAAGAAGTTATTTCCACCGTTTAAAAAAATAACTGTAACTTATTCATTTATATGGTGCCCGGACCCGGACTTGAACCGGGACGGTGTTTCCACCGAGGGATTTTAAGTCCCTTGCGTCTACCAATTTCGCCATCCGGGCATTTAAAGGATGAGCGTTCGTGCTATATGGAGGCTGGGGTCGGAATCGAACCGGCGTAAACGGAGTTGCAGTCCGCTGCATGGCCACTCTGCCACCCAGCCAAATCACTTCGGTTTTCACCCTTCCAGACTGCAGCAGAGCACGGTGATGAGTCTGTATTCGTCTTGAATGAAAGGTGTGATTTGTGCCTGAAAATATGGAGCGGGAAACGAGATTCGAACTCGCGACCCCGACCTTGGCAAGGTCGTGCTCTACCAACTGAGCTATTCCCGCTAAATCCTGATACCTTTTTCCTTTTTTGCTTCCTAATCAGGCCGTACTCAAAAGAGGCGCTTATTCTAATGACTAAGTGCATCAAGTCAAGTAGAAACCTCGCAGCATCACCGGCTTTAGCTACTCTTGGCTTTAGTCCTTAATCAGTGCAGCCCAAGCATTTCTAAAATACTGAATCATCGACCACAAACTTACCAGCGCAGCCAGGTTCAGTAGAATATAACCACCTTGCCAGATGAACTCTGGGGTAGCTGGACTACCTAGCAATAACAGGGCGATTGCGACCATTTGAATCGTGGTTTTGACCTTCCCTGAAAAAGCTACCTCAACTGAGTCACGTTTATTCCGCGTTGCCATCCACTCCCGCAGTGCTGAGACCAGTATCTCGCGCCCTACGATGATCGATGTGGCGATCCAGAGTGACGGGTAGGCAGCCAGTAAAACGATTAAGACCACCGCGACCAGGAGCTTGTCTGCAACCGGGTCGATAAACGCACCGTAATCTGAAGTCAAATTAAGCTTTCTGGCAAGATAGCCATCCAACCAGTCGCTAATGCTGGCCAGGGTAAAAACAATGGCCGCCAACAGATTGCCCAATTCCCAGTCGGAGAAGAAAAAACCAACAACTACTGGTATCAGTGCGATTCGGGAATAGGTTACTAAATTAGCCCAGTTCATCGTAAAAGTACTTTATCAATATTTTGTTATTATCATTAAATTCATTTGGTTATGGATGTTATATAATGTTTTAAATTATGTATTATTCGGATTGCCACTGAAATGCCCTGTTAGTGTAACAGGCGCCCTATCCATTATGTAAATGGGCATATATGTTTTCGGCCAATTTCTTACTGATACCAGTAACTTTGGCAATTTCGGCTTCACTGGCCTTCACTATTTCTTGGCGACCGCCAAAATAACGTAACAACTCCTTCCTGCGTTTAGGGCCCAGCCCGGGTATCTCCTCCAACGTCGATTGCTTGCGCTTTTTGCTCCTCTGCTGGCGATGCCCGGTGATAGCGAAGCGGTGTGCCTCGTCTCGTACCTGTTGCAGCAGATGCAATGCTGGGGAATCGCTAACTAGAGCAATCTCTTTAAAGCGGCCACCTGTGAGCAAAAACAAGGTCTCTTGCCCTGCCCGCCTGCTAATACCCTTGGCGATACCAAGTAGTTGGATCTCTGGCAGTTGAAACTCCTCCAACAACTCGCGAGCCTGAGTCAACTGCCCCTTGCCCCCATCAATCAACAGGATATCCGGTATCTTTGCCTCACCCTTAGCCAGTCGCGTGAAGCGCCTGTTAAGGGCCTGGCTCATGGCGGCGTAATCATCTCCACCGATAATACCTTCTATATTAAACCTCCGGTAATCGCTTTTTACCGCGCCTCCCATATCGAAGACAACGCAGGAAGCCACAGTGCTTTCTCCGCTGGTATGGCTAATATCGAAGCATTCTATCCGGCTGGGCGCAGACTCCAGTTTCAATACATCTTGTAATTGCTGAAAGCGCTGGTGAATATTTTGTTTGTTGCTGATAAAGCCCTGCAGTGACTCTTTGGCATTCGTGTCGGCTAATTCAAGCCATTTTGCTCTGTGCCCCCTAACTCTGTTGGCTAGCTTGATTTTGCGTCCAGCAATATAGCCAAGTGCGGCTTCCAGTTCATTTTTGCCCTCTATGCCGTGCGAAACGATAATTTCTGTAGGAATATTCGCGGCTTTGTCATCAGATAAATAGGCTTGGGAAATGAACGCCAATAACAGATCACTCTCATCAATTTCGAGCTTGAAGCGTGGGAAAAAACTCTTGCTCCCGATGATACGCCCGCCGCGGATATAAATGCTGTGCACACAATGATAATTTGACTGGATGGAGGCGGCTAATACATCCGCATCGGAGCCTTGATTGGTAACAAATTGTTGTTCCTGAATACGGCGCAAATCGATGATCTGATTTCTGATTTGCGCGGCCCTCTCATATTCGTGCCGCTTTGCGACTTCTTCCATGTCGCGGATCAAACCTTTAGTCAGCGCATCACTTTTGCCTTGAAGGAACAGGGTGGAGTAATGCACATCCTGGCGGTAATCCTCTGCCGAAATCAAATCAACGCAAGGTGCTGTGCAGCGCTCAATTTGATACTGCAGGCAAGGCCTTGATCTGTTTTTAAAATAGCTGTCTTCACATTGCCTTACACGAAATACCTTCTGTAATACTTGAAGTGTCTCCCGGGTAGCATGGGCACTGGGGTAAGGCCCGAAAAAACGCCCTTTGCGTTTACGGCTACCCCGGTAGAAAGACAGACGCGGATATTTATCTTTATCCGTGAGCAGGATGTAGGGATAAGACTTATCATCGCGTAACTGGATGTTGTAGGCCGGACGCAAGCTTTTAATCAGATTTTGCTCCAGCAGCAGAGCCTCTGTTTCACTGCCTGTTACAATAACTTCGATATTGCTTATCTTGCTAACCATCGCCATGGTCTTGTTTGCTAGGCCAGAGGCACGAAAATAGCTGGTCACCCGCTTCTTCAAGTTTTTGGCCTTGCCAACATAGATCACAACGTTCCCCTCATCCAGCATGCGATAAACGCCAGGGCGTGAGGTTAACGTAGCAAGAAAAGCTTTCGGATCAAAAGACTTATGGGTTTCCTGAGCCATAGTATTGGTGTACGACTATGTTCGATAGTTGTTGCTGAAGACTGGAGGGTATAGGAAGCCGCTAGTCGGCTCAACCGGCGGCGCTTATCGCGGAGGGTGTATTCACAATTTCGCAACGATTTTCAGCGGCGGTATATTCAACCAGGCTTGGCGGGTAGTGTCTATTCCCTCCATTTATGTCTCGAGGCACAATAGGCTAGCCATACCACTGCGAATCAGTTCGCGATCACCCACTGACAAAATTCTTATTTTATTTCGCACTGCCATATTCATAACAATCTTTCTTTTAATTTTGTTAGTGGCTCGATACAAAATGATTACCACTCAATTCAATGAACGCAATGCTAGTAGCACATAGATCACGCTAGGTGAAAAAAATACCAAGGAAAATGAGAACCGGATCACAAATTTAGCTTTGGTGCACGGCCTTGGCCCGATCTCGGGCTGCAAGGCGTTCATATTATTCGAACTTCTGCTTGTAGACCTATGCCAAATTTATCCAAAACTGACGCACTCATATCCTCGGCTAATTTAAGAATATCAAGTGCTGAGGCGCCACCATAATTAACGATCACCAGCGGTTGTAATTCATGCACACCGACGAGGTGCTGTCGCACGCCCTTCCACCCCAATGTTTCCAACAGCCACGCGGCAGGAATTTTCACCAACCCTTCATCGTTGGCTGGAAAGCTGGGCACCGCACCATAATCCTGCACTAGGGCAGCATATTTTTTTTCTGAAACCAAAGGATTTTTGAAAAAACTACCGGCATTCCCCCGCACGGCGGGGTCGGGGAGCTTGCTTTGTCGTATGTGACAAACAGCGTCAAAAACCTGCATCGGAGTCGGATCGGCTGAGTTTAGTTCCTGCGCCAGTGTCGGGTACTCAACCTTTGGCGCCGGCGTGGTGGACAAGTTTAGTGTCAGGTTCAGCACAACGACCCGGTTATTCAATTCTTGCTTAAACACGCTGTCACGGTAATTAAACTCACAGGCTGCCTTATCCATCACCCGGCACTGCCCAGTTTCCATATCGTAGATCTCGAGCTCGACGACAAAGTCTTCCAATTCCACCCCATAGGCGCCGATGTTTTGAATCGGTGCAGCCCCTGCTGTTCCTGGGATAAGAGCAAGATTCTCTAACCCATACAGCCCTTCCTCAAGGCAATACATTACAAACTCATGCCAATTTTCACCGCAGGATACTTTGACTAACCCCTGCTCATCTAGACGCTCAATACCGCCAATATCCATGTGCAGAACAAGTCCCGGGAAATCTTGGCTAAACAGTACATTGCTGCCACCACCGAGCAGCTGTATTGGTAATTCCTGATCTTGAGCGAAACCCAGTGCTGATTCCAAATCCTGCAGGTTGTTAATTTCAGCAAAATAGAGGGCATTATTGTGTACGCCAAAACTGTTGAACGGAGCCAAATCAACATTCTGCTTAATGGGCATAGAAGTGGACACCTAGCTAATCGTTTGGAAAATGCTGCTGAAGAATATGGAGCATTAGCTTGTCAGCCGCACCTTCAACTAAATCCAGCACCTCCTGGAAGCCATCGGCGCCACTGTAATAGGGGTCTGGAACAGAGTCCTCTGACGACGGCGTATAGCTGAGGAATAAAACTAATTTAGACTCCAACGCTGGCGGACAAGATGCACTCAAAGCAGCCAAATTTGCGCGATCCATAGCCACTATATAATCGAACGTATCAAAGTCACGTGCCGACATCTGGCGCGCACGTAGATTATCCAGGTCATACCCTCTCATACTGGCAGCCTCCATAGAGCGCGAGTCTGGCCGCTCCCCAATGTGATAGTTTCCGGTGCCGGCTGAATCAACCTGGATGCTATTCTGCATCCCGGCCCGATCAATCCGATCCTGGAACACCCCTTGGGCTGTGGGTGACCTGCAAATATTACCGAGGCAAACCATAAGCACTCGAATTGGAGTATGGGAGCTCTCCACGCCTGAGCGCTTCATTTGCATACTGACAGCAGGAATAAGCGCTGTTGTATCACGCTGAGCCTGCCAGATAGGCTCGCACTGCCTCCAGATCCTTTGCAGTGTCAACGCCTGCCGGAATACGATCGTTGCTTAGCTCCATGTGAATTTTGATGCCGTTGCACAAGGCACGCAGTTGCTCCAGCTTTTCCTGCACTTCCAGCGCAGAAGGAGGCCAGGTTACAAACTGATTTAGTACCGAAACACGGTAGGCATAAATGCCAATGTGCCGCAGGCAGTTTTTTGCCGACACGCTGGTTTGCCAAGGAATAGTCGAGCGACTGAAATAAAGTGCATACCCTGCCGTGTCGAGCACAACTTTCACCGCATTGGGATTTTCTATTTCTTCCTGTTCACTGATTACTTCACAAAGAGAACTCATGCCGGCGTGGGAATGGTCGGCCAGATTGGCAGCCACCTGATTGATAGCAGAGGGCGGGATTAACGGTTCGTCGCCTTGCACGTTAACAACTATTTCATCTTCAGCCAGCCCCAATTGACTCACTACTTCATGGATCCGGTCCGTACCAGATCTGTGTTCGCTTGAAGTCATGCAAACCTTTGCGCCAAAAGCTTCGGCTACCTTCTGCACCTGTTGATCATCGGTAGCAATGATTACGCTACTGGCATCGCTTGCGCACGCCTGTTCATGCACGTGCTGCAACATCGGCTTCCCCGCGATATCAAACAGCACCTTGCCAGGCAAGCGGTGCGCGGCGATGCGGGCTGGAATAACCACACTAAAAGATATCAAGCTAGAAATTTTCACTCTCCTCTAAGCTTATCTCCCTCGCTTCGGCAGCTAACATCACTGGAACATCATCCTTGATCGGAAAGGCGAGTCTGTCGATACGGCAAATCAACTCAGCAGCAGTTTTGTCGTACCTCAGTTCTCCCTTACAAACGGGGCATACTAAGATACTCAATAACTTTTGGTCGATCATATTCAGATTCCCTCGCGGTACTACTTAACCTGCGCGAGCTATTTTTCAGGCTCGCTCAGCCACCAACTTCTCAACCTCATCGCCTAATCGACTGGCAAATTCCGCGCTTAATTTTGTATCGATTGATAAATACCAGAAATTTGACTTTGCGAACCCACGACATTTTACAGCATCTTTCTCTGTCATAACGACCGGCTGGTAAGCATCGATTCCGTTGCCTTCAAAATCTTCTTCTTTAAATTGATGATGGTCCGGAAACTCAAATGGCACAATTTTGTAAGGCAACTTTTCAAGTAAGGCATAGAACCGGCAGGGATTACCGACCCCTGTTACTGCCTGCACGCGATTACCGATATTAAAAGGCGCGCCTCCGAATGGCCTGCGATCACCCGAGTTCAGATTGACCAGGTACTTCGGCTGTATCTCCATAACCTCGGCAGTTGCAAGCACCCCAAGCGGCTTTTCTGGCTTACCGTTTAACACCACATGGGTTACTGATTGCAACCTAGATATGGGTTCTCGCAACGGTCCAGCAGGGAGACAGAAACCATTTGAGAACAATCGCTGGGCATCGACTATCGCAATCTCCATATCCCTAGCTAGCCCATAATGCTGCATACCATCATCACTGATCACCACATCGCACTCATTAGTTTCTAACAAATAATTCATGGCACGATTTCGGTCTGGATCTACAATCACTGGGCAGTCTGTGTTCTCAAGCAGCAATAAGGCTTCGTCGCCTACCGCTGCCACATCAGAGTCATAGTCTACTGCCAACGGATACTCGTTTGAATTACCACCATAACCACGACTGACGATACCGAGTTTTAAGCCCCGGGTTTTTAGCAATTTGCTGAGCATAATCACAAAAGGTGTTTTACCCGTGCCTCCAACTGTGATGTTGCCCACTACAATGACAGGCACTTTATTTTGTGTTTTCTTGGCTTTAGCCGTGAGACTTTTTTTACGAAACGATGCCAGCACGTTAAATACTAAAGAAACTGGCCAAAGGATGATCAGCCAGGGTGCTTTGCTATGCCATGCTTTTTCCAGAAAGCTCATTTAATGAGTGCTTCCATTTTCTGAAAATTGAATTTGATGCAACTTGGCGTAGTGCCCAGATTTCGAGATCAATTCCTGATGTGATCCAGACTCAACTATACGCCCCCCATCGATGACTAAGATTAAATCAGCATTCTCGATAGTGGACAATCTATGTGCGATAACAAATGTTGTTCTGCCCTGCATCAGTGTTTCCAATGCCTCCTGAATATGCTGCTCCGACTCGGAATCCAGCGCCGAGGTCGCCTCGTCAAAAATAAGAATAGGCGCGTCCTTAAGTAGTGCTCTAGCAATTGCCAGACGTTGTCGCTGGCCACCTGAAAGTCTTGCCGCATCATCACCTACCTGGGTAGCCAGGCCAGCAGGCAGCTGTTCTATAAATTCCATGGCGTGTGCGTTTTCTGCCGCTTTGATTATTCTAGCTTCATTTAGCTTTACGTCTTCACCATACGCGATATTTTCTGCAACGGTACCATTAAACAAAACTACTTGCTGGGTAACCAGCGCAATCTGGTCACGCAGATTTTTCAGCTTATAATTCTGGATCGGCAAATCATCAATGGTAATTTTTCCTGCACTGCAGTCATAAAAGCGCGGAATCAAACTCACCAGACTGGATTTTCCGCTACCAGATTTACCAACCAGGGCCACAGTCTGGCCAGGTTCAACCACAAAGTTCATGTCCTGTAAAGTAATCGTGTCAGAATTGTAGGCAAAAACCACATGCTCAAATTCCACCCTGCCTGCGACCCTGTCCGCTTCATATTCGCCAGCATCTACTTCAGGGATCTCGTCCAACAATGAAAAAATACTTTCTGCTGCAGATAACCCACGCTGAATAACAGCATTGACTTGGGATAACTGCCGAATTGGCTTGGCCAGTAGTCCGGCCCAGGTAAGAAAAGCAACAAATTCCCCTGACGATTTATCCGCAAAAAAATCCGGTGACATGGCTAACCAGATTAATACTGCCATAGCGATGCTGACAAAGAATTGCACCAAGGGCGTATTGATTCCCTGAGTGATTGCCATCTTCATATTTTGTTTTCTATTTTTTTCACTCGAAGCGGCGAATTTGTTGCTAACAAACTCCTCCGCATTGAAAGTGCGTACAACCCGATAACCTTTGATCGATTCATTGGTTATCTGAGTCACATCCCCCATAGAATCTTGCATCTGAGTGCTATATTTACGAAAGCGTTTGGCTGCCACCCCTACGGTTTTGGCAACCACTGGCGCAATAAAAAGGAAGATGAGGCTTAGCTGCCAGTCAGCATAGAGCAAAGCGGACATCAGCCCAATGACGGTCAACCCCTCCCGCAAGATAACAGTCAGTGCATTGGTGGCAGCACCAGTCACTTGCGCTACATCGTAGGTAACTTTTGATACAAGCCTGCCCGCTGTGCTCTTATCAAAGTAATTTACCGGCAACACCATCAAATGATCCAGGACTTGATAACGCAGCTTGTGGACTAAATGATTAGAGACATGAGCTATCGAATAACTACCAAGAAACCCGCCTATGCCTCGAATCATGACAATAACAACACATAGTACCGGACTAAGAATACGCCAGGTCTCATAGTTCTCTGACTCGATTGCATCGACTGTCCAGCCCAACCACTGTGCTGTAGCTACACTAGTCAAGGCGAAAATGAAATAACCAAAAACACTAACAAGGAAGACCAAACGGTGCGGAACAACATAAGTTAATAAGCGCTTGTACAGCTGCCAGCTGCGCTTTGTGTCATCTATTTTCTTGCTGCTTGTCATTTTATCACGCGTATTGTTGTGCCATCAATTACAGCTACATTAAACCACAAACTGCCCAATACGCTGTCTACAACTCAAAACTGCTCAACATCGGTCTCTTCCGAAGGCCTTTGGGTCGCAATATTAAGGCGGGTAAATCCGGCTTGTCCGATGCCATCCATTGCGGTAACAACTGACTGATGGGTTGCTTCGGCATCGGCAATCAACAGTACCGCTAAACTTTGGTCCCCACCAGATTCCAACTCCAGACCACGCATTAATGTTTCAATACGGGAATTTACCAAAGCCCTTCCATTTATGGCATAGCTGCCATCCACACTCACAATAATTTCGATGGCATCTGTAGGAGTATCCACCAGCTCAGCATCTGCCTCCGGCAGGTTAACTACCAAACGAGTTTCGCGGCTGAACGTAGTGGTTACCATGAAGAAAATCAGCAACAGGAACACCACATCGATCAACGGTGTGATATTTACGGATAATTCCTCTCGAGTTTTGCGCTTAAATTTCAAACAGACAGGCCTCTCGACAATCGCTTGATCCTGACGATCATGATGTTTTTACGTCAACCCGTCGGTCGCTATGCAGCGCATCAACTAGCTTTATGGATTCCTGTTCAAGGTTCAACACCATCGAGTCCACCTTGCGAGTAAAGAAACGATGAAACATGAAGGTTGGAATAGCAACTGTAAGCCCGGCAGCGGTGGATATGAGCGCCTCTGATATGCCCCCTGCCAGGGCATTGGCGTTGCCTGTACCCTGAAGCATGATCTCGCTGAAGACACGTATCATTCCGACCACCGTTCCCAGCAAACCGAGTAATGGGGTAATTGCCGCGATGGTTCCCAAGGTGTTCAGATACCTCTCCATATCATGAACTACCTGCGCGGCTGCCTGCTCGATACTGTCTATCATAGCCGTGCGGCCATATTTGGAACTGAGTAATCCGGCGGCCAAAATTTGACCCAACGGTGAGGACAGGCGTAATTCCCGTAATTTACTAAAATCCAGCTGATCATTCTTAATCCAGGTCCATACTTGGGCAAGTACATATTTTGGCGTGATACGTGTGGCAGCTAGCGTCCAGAAACGCTCTATTACAATTGCAATGGCAACAATGGAGCATAAAATTATAGGAAGCATTGACCAGCCACCGGCTCCAACAAGTTCTACCACTGTTTTTCTCCGCTAAAACGAAACACACACAGTTTGAGCATGACTCAAAGCCAAGTTATCCCCCCCCCTTAGGATATCGGCACCTCCAAAGAATCTGTTACCGCCGTGCAGTAACGCATTAATACCAATACCTACGCTCCGCTGCTCTGTAGCGGCTTGAAACTGGTTTTGCTGATTAGGGGTTTAAGTAAAAGCTGATCATGCCACTGTCTGCTGTATCGAATAACACAGCGTCAGCATCGATATAGCATTTTTGAATACTATCGGCTGGGTGATTGCAGCGGTTTTGATAGCCGGTGGGGAACACCACGAGTTGGGGGTCTGCCATTTTTACAAGCGGGTAACTTAATGAACTATTACTGCCATGATGCGGCGCGATTAAAATCTCAGACTCCAGTTGCATGCCATATTCAGCACCAAGCGCGGCTCTGAATCCCGCTCAATATCACTCGGCAACAAAATGCTGTGATCGCTAGTACTGACTATTAAGACACGGGAGCTGTCATTGCCACTTTCCCCAGACAACAGACAATCATCCTTAATCGCATGGCAATTCCTTGACGGTCCTTAAGAACAGGCCGGTGGCTACCATCCAACTTCTCTCGAACTACAAGCAAACATCATATAGGGGTGATCACTAGTCCAATTAGTCTAGTGAAAGGTCAAGTATTCGGGCTATCGAGGAAATTACTCGTGACGTAGCGCTTCGGCCGGCTGTATCGCCGCGGCTCGGCTAGCAGGATAGATAGTGGCCAGCAGGGAAAGCATGAGTACGCCCAACGCTACTAGCACCACATCAGTCAGGCGCAGCTCAGAAGGAAGGTAATCGATGGGGTATACCTCGGCACTCAATAGTTGAATGGAAAAAGCACGCTCCAGAAATCCAGCAAAATTGCTGATTTGCCAGGAGGCAAGCACGCCGAGGGTGACACCGATAAGTGTACCTATCACGCCAACCATACAACCCTGCCACATAAATATTCGGTTAATAGTTTGCGGACTGGCGCCCAGTGTACGAAGTATGGCAATATCTCCGCGTTTATCCCTGACGATCATAATTAGACTGACAACAAGATTAAATGCCGCCACAGCAATCAATAGCCACAACATAAAACTGACTATGGTCTTAGAAAATTTAATATTTTCATAAATATTGCCAAACAGGCTGGTCCAACTCGCGACAGCAAATCCTTCTGGCAGCGATGCTTGTAAATCTAACCTCATCTCATCGGCTAGCAGCACATCTTGCAACCTGACTCGCATTGTGGTGTAAGGCATTCGCAGTCTGTACAGGGCTCTGGCCGCGGTAATATTCACCATCACCAGCTCGCTATCCAGTTCCTGTGTGCCCACCTTGAAAATGCCGACAACTTGAAAACTGCGAAAGGTTGCCTGCGGTGAAAGCGGATTGATGGAAATATTTGCCGAAAACAAATCAACCTTGTCACCCACGCCCACGCCCAGACGATCTGCCAGCGTAGCACCTAACACAATTCCCCACTGTGTCTGCTGTAATGCTTCGATACTTCCGTCCTGAAGGAAATCCGAAATAGCGGATATGCCCGCTTCGCTCGACGCATCGATACCATTTACCAACACGCTCTTATTGCCTTGCGCACTGGCCAGCACACCACTCACCTCAATTAATGGCGCAGTAGCTAACACACGAGCATCTTGCTCCGCCACTAAACGAACCACTTCCCAATCAGTTAACGAGATATTTTCAACTGCATTAATTGTGATATGCGGCACTATTCCAAGAATGCTCTCCCGCATTTCCCGATCAAAACCATTCATGACAGAAAGCACTGTTATTAATATGGTAATACCCAGTGCCAGCCCAAATATAGAAACAGCGGACATAAATGAAACCAGCTGACTACGCTTACCCACACTCACATAACGTGTCGCAATATGACGCGCAACAGAAAAACTAGCTTTGCTCATGCAAACTCCCGTCCTCTAGCAGCAATTTTCTCCGCAACGAATCGGCTAACCTCTCATCATGAGTAACAACGATAAAACTTATATTCAGTAGCGAATTCAACTCACGCATGAGGTCTTGGATTTCCTCAGCCGTGTGACGATCTAGGTTTCCGGTCGGTTCATCAAGCAAGACACACTCTGGCTCTGTAACCAATGCTCGTGCTATAGCCACTCGCTGGCGTTCGCCACCGGATAACTCAGACGGTTTGTGATCGGTGCGATCAGCCAACCCAACTTTAGCGAGCATCGCACCAGCCCGCTCGGCAGCAAGAGCCACATCGAGACCGGCAATGAGCAATGGCATACTCACATTCTCAAGGGCCGTAAATTCTCCCAACAGATGATGAAACTGATAAACGAACCCCAAGTGCTTGTTGCGCAGCAGCCCTCGTTCAGCTTCACTCACCGAAGCAAGATCCTTGCCGGCCACATACACTGTGCCGGAAGTTGGAACATCCAACCCACCCAGAAGATTGAGTAAGGTTGTTTTGCCAGAACCAGAGCTTCCCACAATAGCCAATTGGTCGCCGGCCAATACTTTTAGATTTACCTGCCTCAGAACACTCAACTTCTGCGGGCCCTCAGAATAAACTTTTCCAAGCTCCTGACACTCGAGCACAACAGCTGCTGCTTTCTTGTTCTCAGTCAGAGTCATGTCGCAAGCTTACTCATAGCGCAAAACCTCAGCAGGCTGAATATTGGCAGCCCGATAGGCCGGATAAAGCGTCGCAAGAAAGCTGATTACCAATGCCGCGACACCCACCAGAGCCACATCTCCCCAGACCAACTCTGATTGTAAATGTGAAATTAAATAAATATTGCTGCCGGCAAATATTTCGTTGATAAAGCCTTCTAGCAGCAAACTTAAGTCGGTAATATTTAGCGCTAGCAATACCCCCAACACCAGACCCAATAGGGTTCCTAAAAGCCCAGCGACGACACCTTGCACCATGAAGATTGCCATGATGGTTTTCCGGCTAGCACCCATGGTACGCAAAATGGCAATATCGGCCCCTTTATCCGCAACCACCATCACCAAAGTTGAAACAATATTCACCGCACCGATCAATACGATCATCAGCAGCATGAAGCCAGTCATGATTTTTTCCACGCGTAGGGCATTGAAAAGACTAGCTTGAATTTCACTCCAGGGTTGAATGCGCAGACCGGTTTCTCCTGCTAGTGCTTCATTAGCGATATTTGCCGCATCGAATACATCATCTACGCGAAGCCGCAGTTGCAAACCACCATTCCCGTTCTGTGAAAATATCTCTTGTGCCTCATTAAGATTGATTAGTGCAATATTTTCATTGCCATAAAACCCAAAATCAGCTGTCGCAATAACCTGAAATCCCCTGGAGTCATCCAACGACCTGGCCAGCAAACTTCTTAATGGCGTGACACTTACTTCACCACCCCCCCAAATACCGAACCTTCCTGCCAGCTGGGTTCCAAGCACGATGCCGTTTTCTGCTGAGTCAAGGGCTTGTAGTAACTCGCGATAAACACTGCTGTCGCTCTCCAACACAGATAATTCGAGACCAGGATCGATTCCCCGCAAGCGAATAAACTGAGTTTGGCCCTGGTGTCGCAGCATCACCTCAGCCTCCACGAAGGGCGCTGCACCAAGGACCTGTTCACTGGCACTAGCTTTCCCAGCCAACCGCTGCCAATTCGCTGCCACACCCGAACCTGACACAGTGACATGAGGAATAGATTTTAACGTTTCATCCTGCATAGTTGAGGTCGCGCCATTAATCACAGACAGAACAACCACCAAGGCAATTACGCCGAGACTAATGCCAAGCATGGAAATTATAGAAACAAAAGAAATGAAATAGTTGTGCTTACGGGTTCGGGTGTAACGCAAGCCAACAAACAAAGAGACTGGCTTAAACATAGCGAGAGGGCCACGATCGATTTATAGTTGATCTCCATGACGCTGCAGCAGGCGCTGTACAGTCTTGAAGCTAATTGGCATAACCGGCGTTGAGATCTCACAGGAAATCGCACGTAATGATTTGCCTTGCTGTTTCAGCCACACAATCTTTTTTAATACGCGCTGTTCCATAGGGTTTTCTATCAAGCGACCATTATCATGAATCATGAAACCGAAAGGCCTGCTGCCGCCGAGATACCTGCCCTCTTTGCGCTGTCGCTGCTTGACCACTTTTATGCGCTCCGCCGACTTCCGCTTCTCCAGCGCTGAAAAAACCTGTGTCAGCTTTCCAAAATTGACCAAAAAACCCGGGTCAGTGATATCGCCTTTTAATTCAACTATGTGCAGCTCGACTCCTTTTTCTTTCAGCACATTAAGCACAGCTGCCATATCATGGCAAGAACTACAAATGCGCTCAAGTTTGCTGCAAAGAATCACATCTCCAGTTTTTACCCTGTCTAACAGACGTTCGCCATTTACGCGCTTGGCGAAATCCTGATTCCAGCTGCAATTGACATCCTTCAAGGTTTCAGTCATGAACCAGCTTCGGCTAAGGCAATAGGTTTGTATGGCGAGGTATTCTGGCTCCATGATGAAATCCAGTTCGTCTTTATCTAGCTTGGCTTCCAGCTCAGAGGTGCGGCAATAAGAGTAGATCGTCATAGCGTTTCTTCTTAAAACACAGCAACTCTCCCAGTCCATATGGACCACTCTGGAAGTTTGAAGCCGGTTTTTTCCTTGTTATGCTCATTTTTATATTTTTGACGTGTGTCTTTGCACTAACAAAGTCACGTTGGAGGGTATTGTATGCCCAACGGAATTTCATAATCAAGCAAGTTATGGCACTTATTCTGGGGTTGGGCATGTTAAATTACCCTACGAAATCGTTCACAGACCCTTGTTTCTAGACTGCCCACCAGAACCCGTATTTTTAATTGAGTTGCCCCCGTTTTACTGTTATATTTGCACACTGTATGCATGCTGGAATCAAATGCCTCTGCATCGGCAGCGTATTCACAGGATAGATTGCAAGATTAATTGCTACTTCCTGATTCGCCGCATCAGTGGCTAGAACACCGTTACCATGCCAGCAACATGCTACGGCAAAGCCACTAAGACATAGAACTGTATAAGTTTAGGTTTATCCTGCTGTAAGACACAGGCATAAACGTAACTGAAAAGCTCAATGAGCCGACAGAAATTGAAAACAATGTCTGCCCCAAGGGGCATGACCCGACAAACAGAACCAGATTAATTCAGGACAACATATTAAGCGATCTCGATCTTACACCTAGCGTATTTACTAGGTAGTCAAATTGACCAAGATCAGAGACGAGAATACAAGAAACGGCAGTACTTTTAGTTCGTATTTAACTAGCGTAGGCACAGTGCAGAACCGAAGCCATTCGCCCAACACATCAGAGCACTAATTGCTCGATCGGCGACTGCGGACCCAGCCCCAATGGGGGTGGTAATTCTGCGCAATAAGTGACTCAACTGAGTTATTTGCTTTGATTCCATGAATCATTTACCGTTCTTGTAGTTCGTGCACAATCAGGCAGGCGGCGCTCTAAGCCCGTCAGCCTTCTTTGCTCAGCCTCAAATATGCCCCTCCTGAGTTTACTTATCTGGCACAACAGAAAGTGAACTATTATGAAAAGAATGTTAATAAACGCGACCCAAGAAGAAGAGCTGCGGGTTGCTCTAGTTGATGGCCAACGTCTCTATGACCTGGACATCGAACATCGCACCAGAATTCAGAAAAAAGCCAATCTCTACAAAGGTAAGATTACCCGGGTTGAGCCCAGCCTTGAGGCTGCCTTCGTAAATTTTGGCGCCGACCGTCACGGTTTTCTGCCAATTAAGGAAATCGCCCAGCACTATTCGAAGAATGTTTCATCCGGGGATAAATCGAACCTCAAAAAGTTGATCCCGGAAGGCCTGGAAGTCCTGGTCCAAGTTGAAAAGGAAGAACGCGGCAATAAAGGCGCTGCCTTAACAACATATATCAGCCTGGCTGGCCGCTATTTGGTGCTGATGCCAAATAACCCCAAAGCTGGCGGCATCTCAAGGCGCATTGAAGGCGATGAACGCACCGAGATCAGAGAGGCACTGCGCAATCTAGATTTTCCTGAAGGCATGGGATTAATAGTCCGTACTGCTGGAATTGGCAAAGGCCAGGAAGAATTGCAGTGGGATCTGGATTATTTGCTGGCACTGTGGAAATCCATCGAAGAAGCGGCCTCCGAAAAGCCAGCGCCATTTCTTATTTACCAGGAAAGCAATGTTATTATCCGCATGATTCGCGATTACCTTCGTAAGGATATCGGTGAAGTACTATTCGATACTGATGAGTCGTACCAAGAGGCACTGAGTTTTATTCGTCAAGTTATGCCCCAGTATGAGGATCGGATCCAGCTCTACAGTGAAACAGTACCGCTATTTAATCATTACCAGATCGAAAATCAGATTGAGAGCGCTTTCGAGCGGGAAGTTAAACTTCCGGCCGGCGGCTCTGTCGTGATCGACCCCACCGAAGCACTAATTTCCATTGATATCAATTCATCAAAAGCCAATCGAGGTGCAGGTATTGAAGAGACCGCAGTGAATACAAACCTGGAGGCCGCTGACGAGATTGCTCGCCAACTAAGACTCAGAGATATGGGTGGGCTGATCGTCATTGACTTTATCGACATGACTTCGAATCGTAATCAACGCGCGGTCGAGGACAGAATGCGCGATGCGCTGGAGTCAGATCGGGCGCGGGTTCAGGTTGGGCGTATTTCACGTTTCGGTTTGCTTGAAATGTCGCGCCAGCGCTTACGCCCTTCCCTGGGTGAAACTAGTGCCATCGTATGTCCTCGCTGCAGTGGCCAGGGCACAATCCGAGACGTTGAGTCCCTATCATTATCTATTTTGCGCATTTTGCAGGAAGAAGCCAACAAGCAGAAGAGCAAGGAAGTAAGAGCAACTGTACCCCTAGTTATCTCCTCTTATCTGCTGAATGAGAAGCGTGCTGCAGTTTCGGAAATTGAAGAACAAAGCAAGACCCAGATTATAATCACTCCAAATCCGGAATTAGAAACACCCCACTTCGAAATTATCGGACTCAATCAGCACGCCGAGACATATGAAGTGGAAGCAACTTCGGAACCGGAGCCTGCGGCAAATATTAAACCACCGCAACAACAACAGGCCGCAGTACAAAACCCCTCAGTAAGATCTTCACCTGTTCCACATACACCTGCAGCCAAGAAAGGTGTATTCGCTTCATTTTTTGCTGCAATTGGGAGTATGTTCAGTACTGGCGGGCCAGCCCCTACGCCCAAACCGCAAAAACGACGACAGCAGACACAGGGAAACCGTTCCAAGCAAAATAATCGCAACCAGCGCGGCCAGCAAAATCGACCTGCAAACTCTGCACGCAATGAAAATCGGGACAATAATAGTAAGCGTGGCAATCAGCAACAAATGCGCAAACCTAATCCTAATCGCAACCAAGAAGAGCGAGACAAAGATAAGACGGTTGGCGAAAACAAGGAGCAAAGGCCAGCTCGCAGCGAAGAAGAATCGGGCCACAAAGCACAACGGAGACCCGCAAATAAGCGGCCTCGCAATACCACCAAAAGAAAGCGTGGTCCAAGACCCGACAAGGCTGCAGAAACTCCTAATAAGCAGGATCAAACCAGTACAGCACAACATTCAGGGCAAGATGATGTTGTGCACAAGCCTGTTCAGGCGCCCCAAACTAGTGAGCAAAAACCAGCAGAAGTGGTGGCTAGCGCGATTACTCCCGCAGCATCAGTTAACTCGGCTAGGCCTGCTGCGACGCCAGTATCAGAAATGCCGGTTAGGACAGCAGCTGCGGATTCTCCAAATAAACCTGCCACTCAGGTTGGTGATAAACCTAGCACCTCTGTCGCATCAGACAGCATGGCTAAATCAGTCCCGGCTCAGGCACAAGGCACCACCAACAGTCCGGCAGCAACGGAAGCTGTAATCCAGTCAGTTAAGCCGCCGCCTGCCCGGCAGCCAAAAACAGAGGAATCCCAGACAGCATCAGCTAGTTCGAATAAAACAGCTGAACAACCGAAGCCACGAGCAAGCACTGAGAACGTCGCTAAGCCTGAACCCACGGCGAAAGTTGCAGAACCAATCAAAAGCTCCAGCGAAGCGGCAGAAGATAGCTCAGACCCGAAGGCAACTGAGCCGGCGGCTACGGCCAGCAATAGCGTACCAGCAACCACGGGTGGCAGAGCAGCTAACGACCCCCGTGAAGTAAAACGCCGTCAATCAGAAAATAGCGAACGCTCTAATCCAGAATGACAGCGCAAAAGCAGAAATGGGTGCCCGCTAATAGCAGACACTCATTTCTAACCAAGGTAAGGGCATTTGAGCGTTAACCTTCCGACTACAGGGCCTGTTCCAGTTCTGGTAGAACTTTAAACAGATCGGCGACAAGACCGTAGTCGGCAACTTGAAAAATAGGTGCTTCCTCATCCTTATTAATCGCGACGATTACCTTGCTGTCCTTCATGCCAGCCAGATGCTGAATTGCACCAGATATACCGACTGCGATATACAAATCAGGTGCGACAATTTTACCGGTCTGGCCAACTTGCATATCATTGGACACAAAGCCTGCGTCTACCGCTGCCCTGGATGCACCTATAGCTGCGCCTAACTTATCGGCCAATTTCTCTAGCAGAATAAAATTTTCTCCGTTTTGCATCCCGCGTCCACCGGAAATGACGATGGAAGCTGACGTCAATTCCGGTCTTTCTGAAACCGATAGCTGCTCGCTAACAAAAGTAGCAATATCCTGCGCACAGCTGATGTCGGTATTTTCTATTGCGGCACTTCCCTCGGTCCCGGCTTCATCAAAATGGGTGGTCCGGACTGTGATCACTTTTACTGTATCTTCCGATTGCACAGTTGCTAATGCATTCCCTGCATAGACTGGACGCACAAAGGTGTCGGGGGACTGCACTTCCACAATGTCAGATATTTGAGCCACGTCTAAAAGTGCAGCCACTCTAGGCAATAAATTTTTGCCGGAAGTTGTCGCTGCTGCAAGTATATGACTGCTGCCCTGACCGACTTTCACTACCAGCGGGGCCACCGCTTCAGGTAGCTGATACGCATAATCAGAACGATCGGCTACTATTACTTTAGCCACGCCTGTGATTTGTGCCGCTGCAGCAGCCACCTGCTGACAGCCCTGCCCGGCGACCAGCACCCTTATTTCACCACTTATTGCCACAGCCGCTGTGACAGCATTTAGTGTTGCTGGTTTCAGGGAGCTATTATCGTGCTCTGCTATTACTAATATAGACATATCAATTCCCCCTTAGATAACCTTGGCTTCTGTTTTTAATTTGCTAATCAGTTCGTCGACCGATTCGACAATGATCCCAGCCGGGCGTTCGACGGGGGGTGCAATATTCAGCGTAGTAAGCTTCGAACTTGTTTCGACCCCCAAATCAGCAGCCGCCTTGGTATCGATTGGCTTTTTCTTTGACTTCATAATATTTGGTAATGAGGCATAACGCGGTTCATTCAGGCGCAAATCAGTAGTCACAACTGCAGGCAGTGTCAACAGGACAGTTTGCTCCCCGCCATCAATTTCCCGCGTCACTTCGATCTTGCCATTTTGCAACTCTGCTTTACAGGCAAATGTGCCCTGGGGCATATTGCACAAAGCACCTAGCATCTGACCAACCTGATTATTGTCCGTATCTATGGACTGCTTACCCAGTAGAACCAGATCTATTCCCTCTTCTTCCACCAAGACTTGTAAAAGTTTAGCGATGGCCAGTGGTTGCAACTCCTCATCTGATTCAACCAAAATCCCACGATCAGCACCCAATGCCAGAGCCGTTCGAATTTGTTCGAGACATACAGCAGGCCCGATAGATACCGCTATGATCTCCTCAAAGTGGCCCGCTTCTTTCATTCTAATCGCTTCTTCCATAGCGATTTCGCAGAATGGGTTTATCGCCATTTTGGCATTGGCTAAATCAACGCCACTGCCATCAGATTTGACCCGCACCTTCACATTCGCATCGACGACACGTTTAATTGCCACTAGAATCTTCATGGATTCACCAAGTTAAATAAAAATAAGGAAAAACTTAATCACCGGCTTGCTACTGGTTTTCCCTAGCGCGGTAAAAAAGGGCGCCCATAATGCCGTTTTTGCTTAGTTAGGTCAATATTCATAACCCTTACCGACGACGCGACCCGGAAGAGGCGTATCCACCCACCGAGCGCAGATAGACAATGGATCCCTGAAGTCTAATTTCCACATCAGGCGTATATTTAAAAACTACCCAGTTCGAAGAACTGCCCACCACTCCAAACACCGCTAATGGTTTTCGAAGCTTCTTTCCGGGCCTCGGCAAGCTCAACCAACTGATAAAACACATTACGATTAATAAGTGCATTCAATCCATTTCTAACATGCACAACCGGATGCGGTTCTGACGTCTTCACATCTTCGGTAACCTCTATCTGGTGTGCTTCTCCAGCTACTACCGTATCTCCTGCGTTAGTAGTAAAGTACAATTCCTGACCAGAGCCGCACCCTTTTGCATCTAACAGTAGAGCAACAAACGGGCAATCATCTACTTTTATTCGTACTTTCTCTACCGGCGTAACTAGGTAGTAACAACCGTCCTCATCCAATCGTAAGATGGAAGCAAAAAGTTTGACCATAGCCGAGCGGCGAATGGGCAGGCCTTGGTGCAGCCAGCTACCACCTTTGGTTATACGTAAATCCATGTCACCGCAAAAAGGAGGATCCCACTCATGAATAGGTGCGGGCCGCTTCACTTTGATGTGCTTCACCAGTGATATTGGATCAATTGCTGCAGACGGTTTGAAAATGGTATTACCCTTGGCGGATTAAGAACTCTGGGAATAGTTTGCACAGTTTACTGTTCCCCAAAACGAGAGTCTCCTATAATTGGGCAATCAGTCTCCTGAGTCCCTGTATTTTATGTCTACTATTTTCCATAAAGACTCTTTCACCAAGCTCTTTGTCGGCGACACACCGCTGTTGGACCTGCGTTCTCCGGTTGAATTCACCCACGGGGCTTTCCCTTGCGCAATCAATGCGCCACTACTCTTTGATGAAGAGCGCGAAGCCATAGGCAAAACCTACAAGGCAAAGGGACAAAGCGCAGCTATCGCTTTGGGGCGGGAGCTGGTTAGTGGCGTCACTCGGGCAGAACGCTTGGCCAATTGGTGCGACTTAATCGAACGTAATCCCGGCGCTGTGATTTACTGCTTTCGCGGTGGTCTACGATCGCAAACGGTGCAAACCTGGCTACAGGAATCCAGTGTTGAGACGGCCAGGGTCGAGGGTGGTTACAAGGCCTTACGCCAGTTTCTTATCAATAGCATCGAACAATTCTCCAGTGAATATAAGCTGATCATTCTTGCAGGAAAAACCGGGACAGGCAAAACCCATTTAATCAATACGCTGCCAAATAGTATAGATCTAGAAGGCATTGCCAACCACCGAGGCTCTGCTTTCGGAAAGCTCAAAGAGCCCCAACCAAATCAAATCAATTTTGAAAATCAGCTCGCTATTGCACTATTAAAACTTCCGCGCCGTCACTACAAGAATTTGTTCATGGAGGACGAAAGTCGATCTATTGGCTCACTATCCATCCCTCTATGCCTGCATAATAAAATGGCAGATTCCACAATAGCTGTAATCGAGGAGAGCATGGAGAAACGCGTTGATACCATACTTAACGACTATATTATTTCCAATTACCTTGGCTACAAGAGCAGTAATCCAGAATTTGCAGAAAAATTATTCGAAGAGTTTTTGTTATCAGCGCTGCAACGTATCAGTCGTAGGTTGGGGCAGGAAAACTATGCCATTGCGAAACAAGAGATGGAAAATGCCATTAAACAACAGCGTAGCAACGACGGCCCGCACCATCATCGTGTATGGATAGAACGATTGCTAAGCAGTTATTACGACCCGATGTACGAATACCAGTTAGATCAAAAGAAGCACCGGATTATTTTTCGTGGTAACAAGACTGAGTTTCAGAACTGGTCGTCACACTTGTCAAATGCGGCATAATTCTTTTCACTTAGAACGCGAAATAGCACCGACAAAATGAACCCGTCCCGATTAGCTACTGACCTGATTAACAAGCCATTGGCAGACGGCAAAATTATTCTGGTGCCAAATCACCAAACCCGCGAAGCAATTCTTTACGGCTACGCAAACTCCAGACATCAAATTAAGGCATGGCCCAGTCCACAAGTATTTGCTATCGATATCTGGTTACAGAATTATTGGCAAAAAATGTCCAATCAAGCCCGCAAACCTTTTAATCAACTTCACCTTCTTGGCAAACAGGAAGAGGCTTTCATCTGGTTAAAGTTACTGGAAGCGTCAATAGACAGCATCCCGCTGCTCAACACTAGTGATACGGCGATAGCTGTCAGTCGTGCCTATCAATTAGCGAAACAGTGGCAAATAAGAAGCCCTGCGATCTCTGCGTATAGCGGGATTTCGGATGTTACAGCGTTTCTTCACTGGAGCGATCAATTTGCCGAGTATTGTCAAACCAATCAGCTTATTAGCTTAAGTGATGCCACTGAAAAAATTGTTACTGATCTGGAGCAAGGCAACACAGAATTGAAGAACGAAATCTATCTGCTTGGGTTCTCTAATCCCCCGCCACTGTACCAGAAACTTTTCGACAGTTTGCCGAGGACAACACTGTTGGCGAATTTAAACAACAAACCATCAAATTCAACCCCGGATACGACACGGTACAGTTTCGCCGACATGCAGACCGAAGTAACGGCATGTGCCAAATGGGCACGTGATATAACAGACAAATCCCCGGCTGCGCATATTGGAATAGTCTGTGAAGATCTCACTGCAAAATTTAATAGCATCTATCCACTTTTCTGCGCTTCCTACCTGCCCGCTGCCGCAAGCTCATTAAACCATAAGCCCGTCATCAATTGCCTGGTAGCTGCTAACAGCCTAGATCAGACGCAGACGATAAACCTCATCTTCCAAGTACTTGCACTTAATCTTCACTCGCAGGATACAGCAGGATTTTGCCGCCTGTTACAGAACCGAAAAATCTCAGGGTATAAGGAGGAAGAACAAGCCCGGCTTGCGCTGCAGTTAACACTGCGTCGTCGCTGCGAAGCGACGTCCAGAATCGCCGACTTAAAAACGCCGATGCTCGAAGCGGACAGTAACCACCATTGCCCCCTACTTGCTGACAAATTAAACCATTTTGAACAACTAAGAAGACGGAGGGCTGGGCGCGGTAATACAGCACATTGGGCTGATCTATTTGAGCAGCAGTTAACGCTTATAGATTGGACAGAACCCCAATGTCATGTATCAGAAAATATGCTCTTCTCTCAATGGGAAGAGGTCTTATTGCAGTTCCGTGATGCTGCGCAAATATTAGGTGAAATGAATTGTTACTCGGCCATTTCCAGGCTCAAATTGCTGTGTAGACAAACACCAACCAAGATCCCGTTTGACCCATCACTCAATGTCTCTCTACTCACCACAGATCAGGCTATAGGGTTTCAATTCACGCACGTCTGGATTCTTGGCATGGATGACCGAAACTGGCCTGTGGCAGCACAGCAACAACCTTTCTTACCCTATGCCTTGCAAAAGCAGCTTGAACTGCCTGGGAGTAGCAGCCAACTACAGCTCAAGAAAGCTCAGCACGCTCTTTCTACATTAATACAAGCAACCAGTAGCGCTGTTATATTCAGTCATTATCAAATGGAAGAAGATTCAAAATTGCGCGTGAGCGCTCTCGTCAGAGAATATGAGGCAGCGCAATTTCCTATTCCAGACTCACCAACCGAGTATCCACAATGTTCGATCGAGACAGTGGAAGACCCAATATGCTTGCCGTTGGGGGGAAATGAAACAATCAAGGGGGGTGCAAGCCTCCTTACGAATCAAGCTAATTGCCCCTTTAGAGGCTTCGCTATCCACCGACTTAAGAGTGAGCCACTACCTCAGTTCAGAGCTGGATTTGACCCCCTAGCCAGAGGAATCGCGTTACACCTGGCGCTTGAGCACTTTTGGAACATAATTAAATCATCTCGCAAATTAGCGGAACTAAACGGTGACGCATTAGCAGAACAAATCGATGCCAGCGTGCATGTTGCAGTAAAATGGCTACAGCGCAGTTTTCCGGAAACGATGAGTCCTGCCTTTTCCGCGCTAGAGTCAAACAGACTAATCATCCTGCTCGGCAGCTATGTGCTGTCAGAAAAAGAGAGATCACCATTTAATGCACTTGCTACAGAGCAATTGCTGGAGTGGGAAAACGGCCTGATCAAATTAAAACTAAAAGTCGATCGAGTCGACTTGCTTGATGATGGCACATTAGCCCTCATCGACTACAAAACTGGCAGGAGAGCCGGCCAGATAACGAACTATAGATGGTTTGATGATCGACCTGAGGATTTACAAATCCCACTGTATCAACTCACGCTATCCGAACAATCAGACAACAATCTGAGCGCTGCACTCATCTGCCAGATTAATGCTGAAAACATTTCCTATATCGGTGCCACCGATCTTGAGGGTTTTCATCCGTCGCTGGATCCCTTAGCAAAAGTGCGTGGTTTTGATGGCACCTGGCCCGAGCTACAACAGAAATGGAACGCGATTGTTGCATCGATAGCTGCCGAGTTCTCCCAAGGTTTACTTACCGTCACCCCGACCAGAGGCAGTGACACCTGCCAGTATTGCAAGCTCGCAGGCCTTTGTCGCGTGGACGAACAGCTCGATTTGAATGCACTGTCTAACGGGAAAGTCTCATGAGCGAGAAGCGCGTCATCGACGCAGGGGTTCGACTTAAGGCATTGGATACCAGTATATCGATTGCGGTACAGGCACCGGCAGGATCAGGCAAGACTGAATTGCTTAGCCTGCGCTTCCTTAAGCTATTGGCCAAATGCACACAACCAGAAGAGGTGCTTGCAATCACCTTTACCAGAAAAGCGGCTGCGGAAATGACGAACCGCATTATTGAAACACTGGAATGGGCAGCTGCTGGCGTTACCAATTTGGATCCAGACTCGGAGCTGGAAATGCTCAAGTTCACGCTGGCATCGCAGGTACTAGAGCAAGATAAAGCACAGGGCTGGCAACTGCTACAGACACCCAACCAGTTACGTATTCAGACCATAGATAGCTTCTGCCACCACCTGGCGCGCAATCTGCCGGTGCTTTCAAATTTCGGCAATTCACCTCAAATAAGCGACCAAGTAGAAGAGTGTTATCAGGAGGCTGTTACCAACACATTGGCTTTGCTCGATACCAACAGCGTAGTCGCCGAATCCGTTGGCAAATTACTGCGTCATTTCGACAACAAAGTCACACAAGTTGAAACGCTCCTAATCGGCTTACTGCAGCAACGTGATCAGTGGTCATCAGTTATTCTGGAAGTCGCAGGGTCCCCCCAGAAGGCATCCCAATACCTACAAGAAAACCTGCACGAATTAGTTGAAGAAACTCTGCAAAAAACCCTAGAAGGACTGCTGGATCAGGAGAGCCAACTCGCCGAGTTACTAAACTTTGCCGCAGAAAATTTACGCGCCGAGGAAAGGAAATCGGCCATACTCCTTTGCGCGGAACTCACTGCTCTGCCGGCACCTAACCACCAGGCCCTTCGTCAATGGCAAGGTCTGGCAGAGCTGCTGCTAACTCGATGCGAAAGCAAACCCACCTGGCGTAAGCAGCTTAACAAGGGACAAGGTTTTCCAGCACCATCGAGCGCTAAAAACAAAGACAGAGCGGCTATTCTCAAACAAGCTAAATCTGATATAGAGTCGCTGCTAGACACTCTGTCTGAAAAGCAAATGCTATTGGAAAACCTGGATTACGTCAGGCGCCTGCCTGAGCCTGACACCGAACTTGAACAATGGCAGTTTCTGATTACGCTAACCTCAATACTGCCTACCCTGCTGGCCCAATTAAAATTGAGCTTTGCTAAGTATCGCAAGGTGGATCACAGCCAGGTAAGCAGCGCTGCGCTAGAAGCATTGGGCGATATCAGCAAGCCGACAGATTTGACCCTAGCGCTGGATTATAAAATTCAGCACATTTTGGTAGATGAGTTCCAGGATACTTCCAGCACACAAATTCAATTACTTCAGAAGCTCACCGCTGGATGGGAAGTCGGGGATCGAAGAACCTTGTTCATAGTCGGCGATGCCATGCAGTCCTGTTATGGGTTCCGAAGTGCTAATGTCGGCCTATTCATTGCAGCCAGGGAATATGGCATTGGCGACATATCCTTGCTAGCTCTGAGCCTGGAAACCAATTTCCGCTCCACCAGCAACGTCGTAAGCTGGGTTAACGCTGTTTTTTCCGCCGCCTTCCCAGCCGTTACCGATATTGCGCGAGGCGCCATCGACTACTCAGCCTCCTCTGCTTTTCATAGTCAGCTTCAAGAAAACGTCATCAGTACCCGGGTATTCTTGCACGATGGGACTAACTCCGAATTGGCCCACCAGGAAGAAGCCAGGCACGTTGCAAAATCGATAACTGCAATCAGGGAAAATAATCCTACCGATACCATAGCCGTACTGGTCAGATATCGAACCCATTTACCACACATACTGGCTGAATTAAGAGCCGCAGGTATTCCCTGGCAAGCGACTGAAATCGATAAGCTCGCTGCGCTGCCAGTGATTACCGACCTGACTAGTTTAATAAGCGCTTTATTAAACCAGGCAGACCGCCTGGCCTGGCTATCCATTTTGCGTGCCCCCTGGTGTGGGCTAAGCCTTGAAGAATTGCACACGATCGCTACCTACGATGAAAGCAGCAGCATTTTGCACACCCTGCAACAAGCTGATCAGTTGTCCAGTCTGAAGCAGACATCCCAATCACGGATAAAACACTTCGTGGAAGTACTGTCATACGCGCACCAGCATATGCCATACAACAGCCTCAACCGGGTAGTACGAGTATGCTGGGAGCACCTGCAAGGGCATGCGCTTTACCCATCAACACTTGAGCACAAGAGTGCCGAACGCTTCTTTGAATTGATAACTGAACAGGAATCAGCTGGCACAATCACTGACTTCAAGCGATTCGAGCGCAGAATAAACCAAGTTACAATTTCAGGCGAGGCCCAGTCGATTGCTGACAACCCAGTCAGCATAATGACCATTCACAAGGCCAAGGGGCTGGAATTCGATCATGTCATTGTTCCAGGGCTGGCAAGAATCGGTAAATCAGACACCAAACCATTATTATTGTGGCATGAGAGACTGAATTTCCAAGGATTACCCAAGTTATTTCTGGCCACACTATCAGCGACCGGAGCTGACGATGGTGCACTTTACAAGCTGATTCGCCATGAAAAATCACTAAAAGATAAGCTCGAAAACACCCGCCTGCTCTATATCGCAGTAACCAGAGCAAAAAAATCCGCTTGCTTAATGGCATCACTCACACAACAAGAAAACGTAACAGCCGCACCCAGCACACGCAGCCTGCTCGCTACGATCTGGCAGCCACTGCAGGATATTGAGCAATCCCAAATACAATATCTAGCAGTCAGTGCAAACGGCGAGCAGCAAGAATCTGCGACTAAAAAACCGGAATACCAGCCTCCCAAAATTCGCCGCCTTGCAGGGCTGCTGCCATGCCCCAACGATGCAACACAGATAGAGCCTTCTAAATTGGCAGCTATAGACTGCGAGCCAACCAGCCGGGCGACTCGCCTAAGCGCTGAAGTTGGAAACCTAGTACACCAGAGTCTGCAAAATCACGTAATCCACGGACCGGACACCAGCCTTCAGCAAACAAAACAAGCATGGAAAGCGCGATTAATTCGCAGCGGATACTCAAATAGAGAAGTCGAGGCTGTCATAGCAACCACGGAGAATTTAGTTAAACTCTCAACCTCAACTGACAGTTTTAATTGGATATTTAATAATGAATTAGAGGAGAGCGAGGCTGAGCTTTCCATTAATAGCTTGGTTGGCGGCTATTTGCATACCCACATCATCGACCGAACCTTCATCGATTCAGCGAATGTGCGCTGGATAATCGACTACAAATCAGCCAAACAAGCCCCCAATGAAACCGAAGCAGCTTTCGTTAACACACAAATCGATCTTCACACCCCTCAATTGACGCGATACAAGACGCTTTTTTCCGCCATAGAAAACAGGCCAATCAAAACCGCCCTCCTATTCACCAGCATCCCCAAATTGATAGAAGTCGATCTCAACAACTAAAACCTCTATAACCAGCGCGCCCAAGCTGAGTGCCTCTTAACTAATCCAGGTCTTTTTCAGTAACAGCGTAAATCCCATCCGCATTACGCAGATACCCCTTGTAGTCCATCCCATACCCAAACAAATACCGATCAGGCGCAGCCAGCCCAACAAAATCGGCCTCAACTACTGATAATTTATGGTCATGACTCTTCTCAGCCAGCACTGCAATCAAAACCCGCTCAGCCCCCGCGTCTGCGCAGTATTGAGCTATCGCCTCTAGCGTTGCCCCCTCATCAAGAATATCGTCCAGAACAAGCACCGTACGTCCGCTCAAATCACAATGGGGATATTGCTTCCATTCCAATTCAGCCCCACTGGTCTTATTCCTGTAACGAGTAGCATGCACATAGTCCAATTGCAGAGGAAATTTTAATCT
>Ga0302135_10000202_pt1 | contig 36573 bp, 37 predicted proteins | sample CBN3_surface_MG_FD_203119 | JGI IMG/M metagenome (GOLD analysis project Ga0302135, IMG submission 203119) | Marine microbial communities from Western Arctic Ocean, Canada - CBN3_32.1 | ecosystem: Environmental > Aquatic > Marine > Oceanic | place: Canada: Western Arctic Ocean | collected...
ATGCACTACGATAAACAGACTAAGTTATTAACCCGGATGGGCTAATGTGCCTCTTAGATCAGAGCTAACTTTGTCCAAGATGGTTTGACGACGTACAGGTAGGTCAATCCAGCGTAGTGTTTGGCGCTTCCCATGTGCTCCAACTACTCTGAGCTATCGATGTCGATGGGCGGACAGACAACGGTGAGAATGATCTGGGTTGAATCAATCAGGGAGCGTCGCCGCTCCCTGATTTGCAGCAGACCTTAAACCTGAGCCACAGGATTGGTGCGAGACAGATCGTGATTCTTGATCGGTAATTCCCGTACTCGTTGCCCGGTTAATATATAGATAGCATTGGTCACGGCGGCAGCAATAGGCGGAGTTGCAGGTTCTCCCAGTCCGCCAAGTGCTTCTCCGGATTCAACGATATGCACATCGATTTCCGGTGCCGTCGCCATCCTCACCATTTCGTAGTCTCGAAAATTATTCTGTGCAACCTGGCCGGTTTCGATGGTGATCTCACCATACAGCGCGGCCGTAAGTCCGAAAATAATGCCACTTTCTACCTGGGCTTCAACGGTGTCTGGATTGACAGCGAAGCCGCAGTCAATGGCGCAGGTTACCTTGTGCACGATAGCTTCGTTGTCATCGCCAATTGAGACTTCTGCAATTTCGGCGACGATGCTGCCAAAACTTTCCTGCACGGCGATGCCGAGAGCATGACCTGTGGCTAAGTCCTGGCCGTAGCCCGCTGCCTCGGCTGCGACTTCGAGCACCTTGCGATGACGCGGGTGTTGCTGCAGCAATTCCATGCGCAACTGATAGGGGTTTTTGCCGACACGATGAGCGATCTCGTCGACAAATGATTCGGTGAAGAAAGTCTGTTGCGAATGGTCCACACTACGCCAGGCGGCTATCGGCACATGGGTATCGCCATCTACAACGCGGATGGATTTATTCGCAATACCGTATGGAATGTGTGATGCCCCGGGAGTTTGTATCGGTCCGGTAAAGCGGTTGTGCCATGCCAGCACGTTGTTATTGGCATCGAACCCTGCCTTGAAGTTACTGGCGACTGCGGGCCGATAGTAGTCTTGCTGCATATCGTCCTCGCGGCTTAATACGGTTTTAACCGGCACATCGAATTCCCTGGCGATAAGTGTCGCGTGATCGATGACATTCCAGTTGAATGGCAGGCGTCTACCAAAACTACCACCTAAATAGCTGTGATGGAAGGTCGCACCGTCTTCGGCAACGCCGGCAATGGAGGCCACCCTGGCCTTTATGCCGAGGGCATCCTGAGTGCTGGTCCAGACGTCAACCTTGTTGTCGTGAATGTACACGGTGCAATTCATCGGTTCCATAGCGGCGTGGGCAAGATAGGGAACCCGGTACTGGGCTTCGATGACATCGGCCGCCGCTTCCAGTGCGGACTCTGCATCACCAATCTCGAATGCCTTACTGCCATTGCTGTCTGCTAGCTCACGATCGAAGCCAGCAAAAATCTCAGCGCTGGAAGTTGTATCGTTGCTGGATGTCTCGAACACCGCGGTTACCAACTTCAGCGCTTCCTTGGCACGCCAGTAGCTGTCAGCGACTACAGCGACCGAATCCTCCAGTTCAACGACACGCTCTACACCGCGCCGGTTCAGCGCGGCGGCAGCATCAACGGAAATTAGCTTGGTGCCAAATACTGGGGCAAAGCGTATGGCTGCGTACAACAACCCTTCAGGTTGAGCATCGAGCCCGTATTGGGCGGAGCCGTTTACCTTGGCCGGGATGTCCACACGCGAGATTGCTTTTCCCATGATGGTGTATTGGGAAGGAATCTTTAACAATGGATTTTCCGGTGGTTCCAGCAGGGCGGCGTCGGTTGCCAGATCACCATAGGCGATAGACCGGCCACTGGCGTTATGCAGCACGTGACTCAGCTGAGTGGTGCACTCATCGGCTTCCACACCCCACCTACTGGCAGCACATTGGATCAGCATTTGTCGTGCCGCCGCGCCTGCTGTGCGCATGGCGAACTCGCCGGTGTAGCGCACCGATGAACTGCCGCCGGTGACCTGAAGGTTCATAATTTCAGCAACTTTAACGGCGCTTACACTCACCAGTCCCATGAGGAAACTTGGTACTCCGAATTCGCCGGCGAAGCCTTTGACCAGGTGGCTGTTGGCAAACAGGTCGATAGCCGGGGCCTGTTCAACATTGACTAATTCCCAATCGGCATCCAGTTCATCGGCAGCCATCATCGGCAGTGAGGTGTGTACGCCCTGGCCCATTTCAGAGTGAGGCACATAGACCGTGACTTCATTGTTGGCATCGATTTTAAGAAAAGAAGTGACATAGTGCTCGCCGTTGCCGGCAAGCTCGGTGTTGGCTTGTCGGTGTTTGCTGGGCCTGGTGGCGGAGTAACCAATTAGTACACCACCGCCAACCAGGGCCGTGGTAAAGAGAAAACGCCTTCTGTTTACTTTCATCAAAGTTTCCCTCAGCCCTTATGCGATTGCCAGTGAACGAATGGCCTTGCGTACCCTGGGGTAAGTGCCACAGCGACAGACATTGGTGATGTTGCTATTGATCTCCGCATCCGTAGGATTCGGGTTCGCCGCCAGCAACGAGGAAACAGCCATGATCATGCCGGACTGACAATAGCCGCACTGAGGTACTTGGTGATCTATCCAGGCCTGCTGCACCGCGCTCAAATCTGGTGCCGAGAGATTTGCGCCGGTGGCGACGGCGGCAAGACCTTCGATGGTAGTAATATTCTGCCCTTCCACCGTGCTAACTGGCGTAACACAACTGCGCACCGCGCGGCCGTTCACATGTACCGTGCAGGCGCCGCAGGAGGCTATGCCACAGCCAAATTTGGTGCCGGTCATGCCCAGTTCATCCCTGATAGCCCACAGTAGGGGCATCTCTGGCTCTATATCCAGATTCTGCTCAATACCATTTACCTTAAAAGTTGCCATTGTCAATCCTCTCGCTGGACCTTATAGATGCTGTTAACCGAATGCATGTTTAGCAGCAGAGTATAGCAGCAAGGTATCTGCATCAATACGCAAATGCGGCCAAGGGCTGCATTCAAACAGGAGTTGGCAACAACACCTCGTTTGCAGATTTGTAGCGCAGCGGTAGGGTATAGTCGCAACGTTAAGAAGCAGTCAACCCTACACACCAGTGGAATGAAATTTATGCCTGAGTCCCCGCCTCTGGAATCAATTCAGTTTGAGTACAGCGCTCTCGAATCGGTTAACGCTGGGGCGGCATTGGTTAAATTATAGTTATAGGAGAGATAGGCTGCACCGGGGCTTATTTCGGTTGACTGGGCCGTCATTAACCGGACAATAGGCACCCTGTTTCACAATTGAGACAACTCCCAGCAAGGGGGGGGGTGGCGTGAAAGCTGTTGTCGTATATGCTTGAGAAGCAAGGCTAGGCTTTCGTTATTTAACAGTGTGTTTGAGAGTTTTGAAAGGGGTGGAATTGAATATGGAAAAATTAGTGAAAGGATGGCTGCTACTGTCTTTAGCGGCACTGGTCGCCTGTGCTGTAGGTGGTCCTCCTCCAGGCGTAGGTGTCTGGGGAGCTGAGATGACCACGCCATTGGGCGCCCTGACAGCCACATTGACGCTTAATGAAGATGGCAGTGGTGCCGTGTCTCTGGATGCTTTGGGTAGAGCGGATTTAGATGGAGTAACCTACGAGGGCAACGCCATAGCATTCGTAGTCGAGATTGATCTGCAGGGTCAAACCCTGGTGCTGGAGTTCTCCGGCACGGTAGAAGGTGATGCGTTAACAGGTGAGTTGAGCAGCGATTTCGGAGCATTCGCACTAACTGGTACTCGACAGTAGCGTTGTTAAAAAATCTCTTTAAAATATAGGGTAAGCTATCTGTCACAATTCAGACGGACAGTAAAAAAGGGTCGCCTGTTGCGACCCTTTTTTATGCACATTATTCAACGACGTGCAGATAGAATTCAGAACACTTGAATAGGCGGCAATCAACAAAAACTCAACCCCTGCCTAAATGATATTTAAGCGCAGGCTTTCAATAACAGCTCGCAGGTTCTGCTTTGCATTCGGGCTATTTGGATGCACTGCAATCAACTTCTCAAAGGCTTGCCTGGCCTTGCTGAGTTCCTCCTGCTGGATATAGACCAGGCCCAACCCTGACAGGGCACCGAAGTGCCTGGGTTCCAGTGCCAGCACTTTCTCAATATCAGCAATGGATGCATCTTGATTGCCAGCGATGTAATACAGTGTTGCCCGCTTGTTCCAGGCCTCAGCATAGTTGGGAAAGTTTTCTATGATGCGGCTAAATATCAACAAGGCTTCAGAATACAATCGGCCATTCATGCGCTGAGTGCCCATCTGCATTAATTCTTCGACGTCAGAGTTTGAATGTTGCAGCCATATCTCCATGATCTGATTTTCAGTAGATCGAATGATCTGGGTATCGGCTGTGTCCATAAGAGTGTCGAAGAGTACATCCAGACGAGAATCAGTCTGATCGGCCCAACCGAGAGACGGCAACAGCAGTAAGCAGAAAAGTAGTATCTGGTTAGGGCGCATAATAAATTGGCTTAATTCAATTCTTGAATGTCGGAGTAAACGTCAAGTTTTAAAGATAGCTCAATTACAATCTCTATGCAGCAGGAATTTGCCGGAATCCTATGACTTTGATTGAATATGGGCCAGATCAAATCTACCGGAGACGTGCAAGCGCCTGCGCACCGAATTTGCTGCTAACGGCACTCGTATAGCCGCAATAGAAGGCACCATTGCTGCCCCCGCACTGCTTCAGAAACGCGCGGAAGATGCTTTCTGCCAATCATCTCGATATTGGTCGGGGATCGAATCGCTGAGTAACTGATTTTCAATCAGCGGTTGATAGATCTGATCGAAATTTCGCACGTTGTCTTCATGCCGGCTCAAAAGATCCACCGGAGAAAGGTCGTCGGGGTTGGAAAAGCCCATAGCTCCACAGAGTTCCAAAAATGCATGCACCGTAGCATGGTGGAAATTGTGCACACGCTTGGATTTCTCGGGAACATCAATGGCTTTGGCACGGGATGGGTTTTGGGTGGCGATGCCAGTTGGACAGTGATTGGTATTGCAATTTTTTGCCTGCACACAGCCCAGCGCCATCATCATCGACCTCGCTGCATTAACCGTGTCGGCACCAACGATGATTTTTTCCAGCATATCAAAACCAGTCGATGTATGTCCGGCGCTAATGATCCTTATTTGATTGCGCAATCCGACCCCGGTAAGTACCTGATGGATGAAGTAAGTCGCTTCCAGGCAAGGGGTGCCGAGGCGATTGGAGAATTCTACTGGCGCCGCGCCGGTGCCACCTTCGGCGCCATCGATGGTTATAAAGTCTGGTAGGATTCCGCTATCGAGCATGGCTTTAACAATCGCCATAAATTCAGTTTTCTTGCCAAGGCACAATTTAAATCCAATCGGTTTACCTTTGCTGAGTTCTCTTAGCCTTTGTACGAATTCCAGCAAACCCCTGGGGGAGTCGAATTCCGGGTGACTAGCAGGCGACAGTACGGTTTCTCCCGCGGGAACCAAGCGAATGGCAGAGATCTCCTCGGTTACCTTGACACCCGGTAGTACACCACCGTGCGAAGGTTTCGCTCCCTGGGAAAGTTTAATCTCGATCATTTTTACCACATCGAGATTGGCGCGCTCGGCAAAAGCACCGTCATCGAAGCTGCCATCTTTATTTCGGCAACCAAAATAACCGGTTCCAATCTGCCAGATGATATCGCCGCCATGTTCCAGGTGGTGTTTGCTCATGCTGCCTTCACCGGTGTTATGGGCGAAGCCGCCGAGCTTGGCACCTCTATTAAGAGCCGCAATCGCCGTCGAACTCAGCGCACCAAAACTCATGGCGGAGATGTTAAGCCGTGATGCGTTGTAAGGTTGATCGCAGGCAGGCCCGCCGAAAGTAACTCTTATATGCTCTTCGGCAACTTCCGCGGTGTTAATTGAATGGGCCAGAGAACGGTAACCCTCAGCCAGTATGTCTTGTTCTGTACCAAAAGGTAAGGTATCGCTGGCACCTTTGGCGCGTCTATAGATAAGATTTCTACGCTCGCGGCTGAACGGTCTTTCCTCAATGTTATTAGCGACAAAATACTGTTGTATTTCGGGGCGAATGTATTCGAGCATATAACGGAGATTGGCAAGCACCGGATAATTGCGTCTCAAATTGCTGGTCCCAAATAGTAGTTCGTAGCCTCCCAACAAAACCCAACTCATCAGGGCAAGGAATACCGTGAGCTGAAAAGGAGCGTCGATGATAGCCAGCAAAGACGCTGGGCCGTCTATGCTGTGCACCAGCCACGCCAGGCTGAGCGGCATGAAGATAAGCGTGATTGCCCAATAAAGTCTTACGACGGGGGTCATGGTCTAACCTCTCTGATCTTTAATCTATTTTGTTCTGAAGATAGCCAGACCGGAAATAGTCAGAGATACATTCGCGTGTATCGTTGTCAGGACCGCCGGCATCTAGAAATTCATAACGAAGGTAATTGCCGTCTCAGTATCTGTTTTTTCACGGCCTGCTGGCACATTGGTTTGATGTTTGATGTTGATCGAGAAGCGTAAGGACAGATTCTCGAGAATTTGGGTTTGAATGCTGGTCTCAGAGCGGAATATATTGGTTTTGCTACCGGCCACCGCGCTCAAAGTTTGATCGAAGGAGGCAGTTTCAGAAATATTCCAATCGTATTCGCCGGCAAGCCTCAGTATGGGTTCATCGAAATCAGACTCGTCCAGCCGTGAGCGCCGGGCACCGATACCGATGTTCAGATCCAGCCCCATGTTGGCATTGCCGGTGAGCAGGTTCCGGCCATAGCTGAAGGTTATGTCTGATTGACTATCAAAGCCGCTGAAGCGGTCATCTTCATGAGCAAACCGGGTGAGGAAAAAGCTGTTCTCGGTAAATTCGTAGTTGGCACTTACAACGGCATAAAATCTTTGACCGGTTACTTCATTTTCTTTGGATGAGAACAAGCCGTCCAATGAAAATACGTATTCCCACTGGTTTCGCTGCCACCCCAGGGTGCTGGCGAAATTAAGCGTCTGATCTTCTGTGTTGCCGGAGGTAAACAGCGCGCCCAGTTCCAACTCCGTCGTCAAGCCATTTTCCTCCTGAGCGAAGCCGGCATTGCTTGCCACTACCAGCAATAGAAGGAGGGCGAGACTGACTAAAGATTTCATGTTCGGATTCCAAAATTGAAAAGCGCGGTATTCTACAGTATTTCGGCAGGAGTTGGTGACGGCTTAATCAGAGGCTCCCAGCGCCAGCTATGGAGTTAGTGGCGTATATGCGGTATAAATCAAAAACATTGCAGCCCACGACTAAAATCGAAATCTAGGGAACCTCTGACTACCATTCATGAAAACCCTGTTCCTGCTTCGTCACGCTAAATCCAGCTGGGATGACCCTGAACTGAAGGATTTTGAACGGCCACTCAGTGACCGCGGCATCGGTGATGTACCGACAATGGCTAGTCGATTTATGCAGGGCCACTCGGGCCTGGACTGTATTATCTCCAGTCCTGCTGTACGTGCAAAAACCACCGCTAGGCTCTTCGCGAAGCAGATTGGCTTTCCTCGAGGCGATATTATCAGCAACCCGGAGCTTTATTTTGCTGGCACTAATATGTTTTTAAAGGCGGCCAGCCTGGTAGACGAAACTTGCGAGTCCGCTATGCTGGTAGGGCATAATCCGGCGATTACTGATTTCGTTGATTCGATGGCGGCAGTTGATATCGATAATATCCCCACCTGTGGCCTGATTGAGTTAAGTCTGCCAATTGGAAATTGGTCCGATGTGCAACTGGGAGCAGCAACATTGGTCAATTTCGATTATCCTAAAAAATCTGGCTGAGTGTGGTGCCCAATGATGAACCTCAAGACAATATTACATAGCGTGATTTTACTGCTTGGTCTCAGCTTAATCAGTTGCAGTGACTCTGACTCTGTCGCTGAATCTGGGCCTGAAGCAAGCGCCGAGGACGGCAGGTGGTATAGCCAATTGCAGGTAGACGCAGGAGCCCAGGTGTACGCCGGTAATTGCGCCCTGTGTCACGGCAATAACGCCGAAGGCCTGATTAGTGACTGGCAGGCGCGTCTGGAGGATGGGTCATTTCCACCACCACCGCTGAATGGAACCGCCCATGCCTGGCATCACCCCAACGAGGTCTTATTACAAGTCATAAATGAAGGTGGCGCGGCCTTTGGTGGCAAAATGCCGGCGTTTATTAACGTATTGAGCGAAACGGAGAAGCTGGCTGCGATTGCGTTTTTCCAGAATTACTGGAGCGATGAAATATATGCACAATGGCAAAAGATGAATGAAAACGACTAGACTATTTTTATTGGCTGTTGCCTTTGTCTCTTCGGCAGCAGCACAAGCCGCGATTGAGCTGCCTGCCGCCTGGGAATCGACGCTGTACTCCGACCATGCCCTGGTTGGGAAAATATGGAACAGTTCAAGCTCGGAATTTATTGCTCCAGAAGATCTTCTTGTCGCCATTGAAGGCGCCAGATATCTTCTATTAGGTGAGAAGCACGACAACCCGGACCACCATCTATTGCAGGTAGCAGTACTCAATCACCTGGTCACCAGCAAGGCTGTTTCCGCTGTTGCCTTCGAAATGCTGGATAGCGACGCCGGGGAATTACTGGACGCTATCCAGCAGCAACAACTCCCCAGTCTCGATGCGCTCAAAAATTATCTGCAATGGGATGAAGAGGGCTGGGACTGGTCTTTCTACGGTGCCCTGGTGGACGCGGTCTATCGCGGAGGCATCCCAATGACGGCGGCGAACATCAATGCCGAGAAGATGATGCAGGTGTATAGCGAAGCGCTACCAGCGTCTATCCAGGGCGTACTGGATGCGCCGACGCTGGAACAGCTCAATGTTGACATTGATGCAAGCCACTGTGGCCTGCTGCCAGCGTCTCAATTTCCCGCTATGGTGAGAGTGCAGCAGTCCCGCGACTATACTATGGCCAATAGCATGAGCACGCCGGAAAGCGGCAAGCTTAGTGTGCTGATCGCTGGCAATTACCATATTCGTCAGGATCTTGGCGTGCCCAACTATCTGCGCGCTCAGGACCGGCGAGACAACGATGATCCAAGGCATGATAGTGTTGTATCACTCTCCTTTACGGAGGTAGATCCTGAGGCCGCCAATCCACAGGAGTACTTGCAGCAGTTCGGTGAGACTAAAGCCTTCGATTTTATCTGGTTTACCCCCGCGGTAAGTAACGAGGACTACTGCGCCTCACTGCAGTAAACATCTGTAGTTTGTTTTTAGGGTATTCAGAGGTGCCCTGGCCCAGTCATAAACTTGAATTAATGTTGTAATCCGGACACACTGGGTCAGCCCAGTTATTGAGATCCTATGTTGAAAGTTAGTAAGCTGATATTTGCGCTCATTGCAGTCCTGCCAACTGCCAGCGCGCAGGATGCGCTCACCGATCTTGCCTATGATGAAGCCGGCGAATTTAATTTTGTGCGGGTGCAATTCGACACCTATTGGGGCCGCGGTCGTGGTTACGGGCCCTGGTCCATAGATTTTCCCGATGCGGACGAAAATTTTCTGCGCGGTGTATCCCGCCTCACTAATGTGCGCGTCATGAGCGAGCCCATAGTCCTGCGTCTGGATGATGATCTGATTTTCGATTATCCCTTTCTGTATATGCTGGAAGTTGGGCAGGGCGGTGGTTTAATCCTGAGCCCTGCGGAAACAGAAAATCTGCGGGAGTATTTGCTTCGTGGTGGTTTTTTATTGATCGATGACTTCTGGGGCCAGCAGCAGTGGGACAATTTCTATGCTGCTTTCAGCCAGGTGTTTCCCGAGCGGGGAATCATTGAGCTACCGGCAGATCATGAAATCTTTCATGTCTATTATGATATCGATGGCCCGCAGATGATTCCGGCACTGTATCGCTCCGACGAATACGGCGAGCAAGGCATTAATATTGCGACCAATCATGCCATTGTCGATGAAGCCGGCAGGGTGATGGTGTTGATCAACTGGAACTCCGATATGGGCGATGGCTGGGAGCACACCTACCATCCCGCCTATCCGACCCGCTATGCAAATTCGGCCTACCGCCTGGGAATTAATTACTTGATGTACTCAATGACGCACTAGTTCATGCCCCTGTTCGGTCTAAATAAAATAGGCGGTCTCAATAAAATAACAAATTGGAGGAACCCATGAAGAAATACTCATTGCTGGCAACCCTGTGTTTACTGTTCGCAGGTCTCACTCAAGCTGCACCCTATGACCATGTCCATCTTGCTGCCCCCAGTGCAGAAGACGCGGTAAATTGGTATGTAAAACATTTCGGCGGTGAGGCGGCCAGGTTTATGGGCAGCAACGATACCAGCCTTGCCATCGACCGGGTCATGTATGGAAAGCTCGCTGTTATCTTTGCCGAGCGTGAGTCAACGGGCGGGTCCGTAGGCACTGGCATTGATCATTTTGGTTTCTCTATGCCCAATGTAGCGAACATTGTGGCTACTGTAGTTGCCGATGGCGGCACCCAGTTGGGCGACCTGATTGAATTTGGTGGCATGCAGATTGGCTTTGTTGAAGATCCCTGGGGCACCAAAATCGAACTCATAGACGATGCAAATTTGCGTGGCATGCATCACCTGCATCTGTCCTCGCCGGACCCGGAAGCAACCCTGCAATGGTACGCCAAGAATTTCGGTGGCAGCAGTGAAACCTTTGCTGGTGCTTTACCCGGATTGAACTACGGTGATATCTGGCTCCTCGTGGCCCAGGCGCGGGGCCCGATCGTGCCCACCCAAGGCCGCAGCTTCGATCACCTGGGCTGGAATTTTGAAGACCTGGACGCTGGAGCGGACGTATTGAAAGCCAATGGCGTGAAATTTTCCATGGAGCCACGAGACTATCGCAACATCCGTATTTCCTTTGCCGAGGGGCCTGATGGCGTAAGAATCGAGATAGTTCAGAAGTAATGACTTCGCTGAAAGATTTGACTGGCCTCTCAAGCGATCGGGTAGCATATCCTTCTGCATCAACGATAAAAGCGTAGCACTGAGTGACAGAGGGAGACCGTTTTTTGGGCTCCCGACCGAGGGAAGGAGAATCTATCGATCGACTTTAGAGTACTGCGTAACTGCAGCTATATTTACGGTTTCAGTGATTTCTTTGGAAGAACTCTCCCAGGAGGGGTGCAAGCTGCTGAGGCAGAAGGGTATGGTAGCGCAGCGCGCCATCACCGCACCCTCCCAAAGGTACCTGTCACCCTGGCACGCTTGGAATCACCGTCGATTCAATTCTCAAAAACCCGATACGCAGCTACCTGTCCATCGGGTTTATTTTTTCCGCATTCACATCCAATCCCTTGAGCTGCTGTTTTAATTTGGCAGCACTCAAGTTGCCGTCTCTGTATAAGCCCACTAACGCGGCATGGCAGATGAAGTCGGCGCTTATCTCGAAGAACTGTCTAAGCTCTGGCCTGGCTTCGCTGAGACCGTAGCCATCGGCGCCGAGGACGGTAAAATTGTCCGGCATCCATGGCGCGATGCTATTGGCCAGCGCCTTCATATAATCCGTGACGGCGACATAAACACCGCCGGTATCGGTGAATAAGCGCTTGAGGTAAGGCTGCTTTAACTTGTTGAAGGGATGCAGTCGATTGTGGCGTTCACAGGCTTGTGCGTCTCTGAAGAGCTCGTTGTAACTGGTGACGCTCCAGATTGAGACGCTATGGCCTCTGACTTCCAGCAAATCTTTGGCTGCCAGGGCCTGTTGCATGATCGAGCCGCTGGCCAGCAGATGAACCTGAGTTTGCGCTGCAGCTGCTGTTTCCGTCTTTTGTCCGTTTTTCGAACTCGTATAGAGGTAGGCTCCGGCGATGATTGCCTGCTGCAGATTTTTCTGCTTCGGCAGCGCCGGCATCTCATAATTTTCGTTGTACGTGGTGATGTAGTAGAAAATGTTTTCCTGCAATTCGTACATCCGGCGTATACCTTCCCGCACTATCACCACCAGTTCATAGGCAAAGGCCGGGTCATAACTTTTCAGATTCGGATAGGTGTTGGCAACCACCTGGGAGTGACCATCCTGATGCTGGATGCCTTCGCCATTGAGTGTGGTCCTGCCGGCAGTGCCACCGATTAAAAAGCCTCGGCATAACATGTCACCGCAGGTCCAGATCATATCGCCGACGCGCTGGAAGCCGAAGATAGAATAGAAGAAGTAAAAGGGAATCATCGGTAAGCCATGAATGGAGTAGGCAGTCCCGGCGGCGAGGAAAGAGGCGAGGGCACCGGTTTCACAAATACCCTCCTGTAAAATCTGGCCATCCTCCGCTTCCCGATAGGCCGACAGGGTGCCGGCATCCACCGGGGTGTAGCGCTGCCCCTGCAAAGAGAAAATACCAGCTAGCTTGAACAGGGCTTCGAGGCCGAAGGTTCTGGCTTCATCCGGCACAATTGGCACGATGTACTTGTTCAGGGATTTATCCCGTAACAGCGTCGACAGAATTCGAACCAGGGACATTGTAGTCGACTGAGTTCGGGTGCCCGATCCATTCAAGAGTGCGTCGAATGATGTAAGTACTGGCGCTTCCAGCTTTTTGCAGGCATTCACACGCTGGGGTATTTGTCCGCCCAGTTCTGCACGCCGAGTCTTCAAGTAGCGTACTTCCGCACTGTCATCTGCCGGCTTGTAGGGCTCTGCATTTTCTATCGATTCATTCGTCAGCGGAATGCCGAAATTTCTGGCGATCAGCAGGCGCTGGGCGCCGTCCAGATTTTTCTTTTGGTGGACGCTGTTGCTGCCTTCGGCACCAATCATGCCGTCGCCCTTGACGGTCTTGATGAGGATTACAGTTGGTTTCCCCCGGTTGTTAACGGCTCGATGATAGGCCGCGTATATCTTGACGCGGTCCTGCCCGCCGCGCTTGATTTGTTTTACTTCGGCGTCGGAGAGCGAGTCCATCATCTTTTCGAGCTCGGGATTGCCGTCTACCCAGTGTTCCCGTTGCCGCTCTCCTGGTAACACGGAATAACGTTGGTAGTCACCGTCCACACATTCTTCCATACGCCGTCGCAGACTGCCGTTATGGTCTTCGGCCAACAACTTGTCCCAGCCACCGCCCCAGATCACCTTGATGACATCCCAGCCAGAGCTGCCGAAGGAGGCTTCCAGTTCCTGAATGATCTTGCCATTACCCCGTACCGGACCGTCGAGACGCTGCAGGTTACAGTTCACCACCAGGATTAGATTATCCAGTTGCTCTCTTGCCGCAATGTTTATAGTGCCAAGTACTTCCGGCTCATCGGTTTCGCCATCACCGATAAAACACCAAACCTTACCACCCAGTTTGGGCTTCAGTCCGCGATTTTCGAGGTATTTGGCGAAACGTGCCTGGTAGATCGCGGTGGGCGTGGACAGCCCCATCGACGCGTTTGCCACTTCCCAGTACTCTGGCATGGAGCGGGGGTGGGGATAGGAGGTGAGGCCGCCTTCGCTCTGGAGCTCGCGTCTATAGTTCTTGAAGCGCTCGGTTTTTAGCACACCCTCCAGCCATGAACGGGCATAGATACCGGGGGAGGTGTGGGGTTGCAGGATAACCAGGTCACCGCCGTAATCCTCTGCTTTGTTACGAAAGAAATGATTGAACCCCACTTCGATCAGGGTTGCGGCCGATGCGTAGGTGGCGATGTGTCCGCCGACGCCGGTGCCGGAGTCCTGCCCCCGCAGCACCATCGCCATGGCGTTCCAGCGCAGGATATTTTCCAGCCGTTGTTCTATGTCGCTATCACCAGGGTAGGCAGGCTGCTCTGAAACCGAAATAGTATTCAGGTAAGGAGTATTCACCGAAATTTCCGCATTAGGAGCTTGCGCGTGAATCCCCTGCTCTTGCCGCCAGGCCGCCAACAGACTCAGTATGTCATTGACGCCATCGTCGCCATAATTCTCATGAATGTTCTGCAAGGCTTCCAGCCATTCTTCCGATTCTGCAGCGGCGATTGGATTGGGCTCAGTTTCGTTATTCATGGCAGCAGCTGACGGGGTTTGAGAAGCATGAATAATAGATCAAAAGAGGAATAATAAAATGACTAAATTCAAAAGAGAGGACATCGAGCGTGGTAATATTTGTATTAGGTGGATTGCGCGCTCCTCAATATTGATTTTTGCAGTAACTTCGAGCTCGCCAGTCCTGTGCCGATTCCCCAGGTAGGAAAAAATGAGTTCGGCGTCTCGCTCCACGCAGCTGTCGGTGTGGGCGTAGATGTAATCCTCAGACAGGCGCTGGATCCGATCGGCTTTTCGAATTACGCCTTTGAAGCTTGGTATTTCCATCGGCGGCAGGCTGCGACTGCTGTAGAAATCAATCAGCAATAACAGCTCTTTCTGATCGAGAACGTCCACCAGTATTTGGGCGATCCCCGCTCTGAACTTTCGCCATGCGTAGACTTCCGTATAGCAGGCGGCGATGGTCCGTTTCAGATAGGGAGGCAGGGCAACCTGTGCCGACATGCTGACAATACTTGAGTAGGTTCTGATAATAATTTGGGTCTGCTGCGTGGTCATGGCATTAAAGCGATTGCCCATGTCAGTAACGCGTAGCAGTCGGTTGGCATCACCGATCGGATCCGCGTAGCTATTGGCTATTCCAAAATACAGCACGAGCAGCAGGCTGGGGGCTGTGAGGTAGCGAAGTGAATATCTGATTGTCTTGTTGTTGTTCTTCACTGGTGATGTCGAATACCACAGTTAACGACCCCTGCTATTCTACTGCATCGAAAGTCGGGGCAACAGTCGAGCCTGCTGCAGCCAAAATACTGCTCCATTTGACTGTCGCATTCAGCAATGACAACATGCTGACATGACTGAGCTGAGGGGTGTTTAGCAGATGCATTCTCCAAAACGTATGTTATTTCTCGATTTCGTGCTGTCGGTATTCCGGCTCAATGGCCTGCTGATCGCCGAGGGCGATGCCATGACCGAGAAGTTGGGTTTGACCAGTGCCCGCTGGAAAGTGATCGGAGCCATCGCCCTGTCCAGCAATGGCTTGACGGTTCCGGGCATTGCCAGGGTATTAGGCCAGTCACGTCAAGCGGTGCAGCGCATTACCGATGTCATGGAAAACGACAACTTATTGTTCTATCAGATTAATCCCAGGCACAAGCGCTCCGTCCTCGTCACACTCACCGCAGAGGGTAAGCAAATCTATAATATGCTGCGCGACGTACAGGACTCCTGGGCTATCGAAACTACCGAAGACATTTCCATCGAGGAATTGGATTCAGCCCTGCGCCTGGTGCGAAGGCTTGTTCAAAAGTTCGACAAATGACTGACTTTACTACCAGGCTGCCTCGACAGTTATACCGCGCCGCCCAGGTGCAGGCACTGGACCGTATCGCTATCAAGGATTTCGATATTGCCGGATTCACGTTAATGCAGGCAGCAGGAGCAGTTACTTTCAACCACCTGTTGGAAGTCTGGCCCCAGCTACAGCACCTGCAAATATTCGTCGGTAGCGGTAATAACGGCGGCGATGGTTACATAGTCGCCGGTCTCGCTCGCGAGCACGGTCTTGGTGTCGAAGTCGTAGCCGTTGCTGACCCACAACAGCTTAAGGGCGACTCCAGAGCCGCCTGGCAATGGGCAGGAGAACGTGATGTTGCGACCCAGGCATTTGCCGATTTTGTCGCTGAGCCACACGCTTTGCACCTGCACACGGTAGTGGTCGACGCGCTGCTGGGTACGGGACTCGACCGCGCTGTTGAGGGTGAGTACAGAGCGGCCATCGACTACATTAATGCCCTAGACTGTCCGGTGTTGGCCCTGGATATACCCTCCGGGCTCAGCGCCGACACCGGCGCGCAACTAGGCGCAGCTGTCTGTGCGGATCACACGGTTACCTTCATAGGCATGAAACAGGGGTTGCTGACGAATCGCGGCCGCGATTTTGCCGGCACTATTCTTTTTTCCGACCTTGATATACCCGCAGCTGTGTTTTCGGCGGCGTCCGCGCCAGCACCTTCCGCGCAACGAATCGATATTAATTTCACCTCCAGAATCCTGGTGCCCAGGACACGATCTTCTCACAAGGGCAGTCATGGTCATGTAGTTGTGCTGGGCGGAGACTATGGCTACGGTGGTGCCGGGCTGATGGCAGCAGAAGCTGCCCTGAGAGTTGGAGCCGGACTGGTGAGCTTGATTACTCGTTCGGCCCACAGGCCTGCCGTGTTGGCACGGCGGCCAGAAATCATGGTGCTGGGAACAGAAGATGAGGGTGTGCAAATAGCAGAGCAAATCTCAAGAGCCAGCGTTGTTGTCGTGGGTCCTGGTCTGGGGCGTGGGGCATGGGGGCAAGAATTAATGCAACTGGCTTTAAGTGCTCAGGTTGCTGGCAACATTCCCCTGCTTATTGACGCCGACGGCCTGCACTTATTAGCAGACCGCGGCGCTATGGCGCCATTAAAAAGAGACAACTGGATTCTTACTCCACATCCGGGGGAAGCGGCGATGCTATTGGACTGTGCTGTCAGTGCTGTCCAGGATGATCGCTTCGCAGCAGTAAGGGCGATGTATGAGCGCTGGGGTGGTTGCTGTCTGTTAAAAGGCAGTGGCAGTCTGCTGTGCATGGCAGATCAGCAAAATGCAACGCCGGCTAGCAGGGATCCACAGCTGTGGTTGAGCACCGAAGGCAACGCCGGCATGGCCACCGCCGGCATGGGTGACGTGCTCAGCGGTATCGTTGCGGGGTTGGTTGCCCAGGGCCATAGCTTGCAAACCAGTCTCTGCTGTGGAGTTTGTATTCACGGAGAAGCCGCCGATCTGGCGATGGAGGCAGAGGGTCAGCGTGGTATGGTGGCGACGGACCTGTTTCCGTTTGTCCGTCAATTGGTCAATCCGTCTCTGGCCCACTCCTGGTCTTAGCCGCCGTGGCCAATACCCACCTATACCTAAAAGACGAAGCAGCCATGCTGCAATTCGGCCGCCAAATTGCTCAGGCTACATTTGCCGGCGGTGGCGTCGCCCCTGCCGACGTGACGGCGGGACAGGGCATGCCTTCAAGCGGTGGCGTGTTGCATCTGCACGGTGATCTTGGCGCCGGCAAGACCACCCTGACCCGGGGTATATTGAGAGGCTATGGCTATCAGGGCGCCGTAAAGAGTCCAACCTATACCCTGGTTGAACCTTACGAATTCGATCTCTGCAAACTCTATCATTTTGATCTGTACCGGCTGGATAATCCGGCAGAAGTCGAGTATCTGGGAGTAGAAGACTATTTCAGCCCGGCAAACCTCTGTATTGTAGAGTGGGCAGAAAGAGGACTTGGAGTGATTCCACCTGCAGATCTCACAGTGGACATCGAAATTGAGGGAACGGGGCGAAAGCTGAGCTGTCAAACAAACTCCAGGAAAGGGGACGCAATAGTCAAAAGATTGCTGGCCTTAGGCCGAAACCTATAGACAACGTGGACTTTGTCACACAAGAGCATCTGCTATACCGTATGAGTAGCCTGACAAGCACTGTCATAAAGAAGAAGTGTGTCATAGAGAAATAGCTATGAACTCTGGTAATAAATTAAAACAGTCGGTAGCGGTCGTGGTCTCGTCGCTACTGCTGCTGGTGAATATCTCACTCTTTGCTGCCGAAGTGGAGGAGGTGAGAGTCTGGCGTGCGCCCGATCACACCCGCCTGGTCTTCGATTTGAGCGAGAGCGTGGATTTCAATCTGTTTACCCTGCCAGCGCCAGATCGTATCGTTATCGACATTAAGAATTCGACTCTCACAGGATCGCTTACCGAGCTGGATCTCAGCGACAGCCCTGTCATCAAAATCAGAAGCGGGAAACGGGATAAGAATACCCTCAGAATTGTGCTGGATGTAAGCAGCGCCGTCGAACCCTCCAGTTTTATCCTCGCACCCAACACCGATCTCGGGCACCGCCTGGTGGTAGACCTCTACGACGCAGCGCCAGCCTTACCCACTGTCACCACAACCGCAGTGACCCCACCGCCGAAAGCTAGCGATAAAAGAGATATTGTCATCGCCATTTCAGCCGGTCATGGTGGCGAGGATCCTGGTGCGCTGAGCACGGACAAGCGCATCAAGGAGAAAAACATCACCCTGGCGATTTCCCGCGCCCTGTTCGCACGCTTCAACAGTATGTCTGGCTATAAGCCGGTGATGATACGGGACAGCGACTACTACGTGAAACTGAAACGCCGACCTCAAATTGCACGCGACAACCGTGCCGATCTCTTCATTGCCATCCATGCCGACTGGTATCGCAATAGCCAGGCTCGCGGCCTAACTCTTTATGCCTTATCAGGCGACAGGGCAGACCGGGAAAATGCCCGCATCGTTGCCGAGAAGGAGAACCAGGCTGATCTGTTGGGCGGAGTTGGTGGCGATCTCAGCCTAGATGTGTTGGATGATGACGTCGCTCTGACCCTGGTTTCCCTGCAAATGGCCTGGAGCATGGAACAGAGCCTGATTGCAGGGACCCAGGTGCTGGCATCGCTTGACGGCATCACTCGGCTGCGACGCAAGAAGGTGCAGCAGGCGTCACTACAGGTGCTAAATTCACCGGACATCCCCTCAATTCTTATAGAGACGGGATACCTCACCAATCCAGCCGAAGCACGCCGGCTCAATACCCCCGAGTTTCAGCAACGAATGTCCCATGCTATTGCTCAGGGGGTCGTGAATTATTTTTACGACGCACCGCCCGATGATTCCTTAATCGCCTGGCAAAAACAAAACGGTATTGTCCCGGGCTCCTATACGGTGAAACGCGGTGACAGCCTGTCGGTGATCTCGCAGCGCTTTGGGGTGTCGTTGGCTGGCCTAAAAGCGGGTAACAAGCTTAGCTCCAACACGATTCATGTTGGTCAGGTTCTGACTATTCCCGGCGGAGTAGGCTCGCAAGCCTCGGAGCACACTATTCGCCGGGGTGAAACACTCTCCGAAATCGCGCAGCAGTATCAGGTTAGTCTGCCCAATCTTCGACAGGCGAATAACATCTCCGGTGATCGCATTATGATTGGCCAGAAGCTCAAGATTCCTGCCAGCTAATCCAGCACTTTCGCTGCCACCGACCCTTTAGAACACCGTCCTCCTCGCCCCATCGGGTAGCATTCTAATCGACATCGATGATGCTACAATGGCTCTCGTCTCTGACCATTGTTCGACCAAAGACCTCCTGAAGCATGAACCGCATTACTCTCCTCAGCCAACGTCTCAGCAATCAGATCGCCGCCGGTGAAGTTGTCGAGCGTCCGGCCTCCGTGGCCAAAGAATTGATGGAAAATAGTCTGGACGCCGGCGCCGATAAACTCGACATAGATGTGGAGCAGGGCGGGGTGAAACTTCTGCGGGTGCGGGATAACGGTGCGGGAATTTACCAGCAGGATCTGGCACTGGCGCTGAGTCGGCATGCCACCAGCAAAATTTCTGAGCTCGAAGACCTGGAAAATATTCGCAGTCTGGGTTTTCGCGGGGAAGCCCTGGCAAGTATCAGCTCCGTCTCTCGCCTCAGCATGATTTCAAAAACCTCAGAAGAGGGCGATGGCAATGGCTGGAAAGTCGAAGCCGAAGGTCAGGCAATGGACGCTTCGCTGTCTCCGGCAGCCCACCTCAGGGGCACCACGGTGGAGGTAAGGGACTTGTTTTTTAATACCCCTGCCCGCAAAAAGTTTCTGAAGACAGAGAAAACTGAATTCAGCCGTATCGATGAAATCGTAAAACGCATTGCGCTCAGTCGTTTCGACGTACAATTCACACTGAATCACAATCAACGCGCTATTCACAAGTTGCTGGCGGCGACAACAGAGCAGGAACAGCAACGTAGAGTGGGCCTGGTTTGCGGGCCAGCGTTCGTCGAAAACTCTGTATTTGTCGATATGGAAGGGCCGGGTTTGCGACTCTGGGGCTGGGTGAGCCTGCCCACCTTTTCGCGCAGTCAGGCGGACCTGCAGTACTTCTACGTGAATGGCAGGATAGTGCGGGACAAGTTAGTGACTCACGCGATTAAGCAAGCCTATCGCGATGTGCTGTTTCATGGTCGTCATCCCGCCTATGTGCTTTATCTCGAACTCGCACCTGCCGGTGTGGATGTCAACGTGCACCCCACCAAGAGCGAAGTCAGATTTCGCGACAACCGCCTGGTGCATGATTTCCTGTTCAGCTCACTGCACAAGGCCCTGGCCAGCATAACGCCGACGGATCAGATGGGGACGGCAGACACTTCGCCGCAATCAAATACTGAGATTACAGCAGCCTATGCAGGCAGCGATGCGGCCGGTTTCGGCGTCGAGGCGCAAAGCAATCTGTCATTGTCAGAGCCGACGCAGCAATCTTATGGCTCTGGTTTTCGTGGCTATGCTCACAGCCTTGAGGCAGTGCAACAGCAGCTATCAGCCTTTGCCAGGCTTGCCGATGATAACGCTGAAGTGCCGCCGCTGGGCTACGCTGTTGCACAACTGCATGGGGTCTACATTTTGGCTCAGAACAAGGAAGGTCTGATTATTGTCGACATGCACGCTGCCCACGAACGCATTACTTACGAGCGGATGAAGCAAGCTTGTCAGAATGAAGAGTTAAAAATGCAGCCGCTATTAGTGCCGTTGTCGATTGCGGTAAGCGCCGCCGAGGCAGAATGTGCCGAGGCCCAGCGCGAGCCACTGTTGGCCCTGGGCATTGAACTCGAACGCGTATCTACAGAGTCGATTATTGCCCGTCAGGTGCCATCGATACTGCGTGACGCGGATATTGAACAACTGGTGCGAGATATCTTGTCAGACGTGCTTGAGTACGGCAGCAGCGACCGCATTCAGGCGCATCAGGATGAACTGCTTTCGACCATGGCTTGCCATGGCTCAGTACGGGCGAACCGGCAATTAACTATTCCGGAGATGAATGGCCTGCTGCGCGATATGGAAGCAACCGAGCGCAGCGGTCAGTGTAATCATGGCCGGCCCACCTGGGTCTATCAATCTCTGGCTGAGCTCGACAAGTTGTTCCTGCGCGGCCAGTAGTATCTCAATATGCAGACAGTCTGAGCTTGTTTGTTTAAAACAGAAGCTCTTTAAGTAATTTAGGCAAAAATTAAATCGTGGATAGCTCAGAAACCAATTCCGATGTCATCTGCCTGCTGGGACCAACCGCCGCTGGCAAGACTGCCCTGGCGGTGGAATTGTTGCAGCGTCGGCGCTTTCAGATCGTCAGTGTAGACTCCGCGCAAATATACCGGGGCATGGATATTGGCACGGGCAAGCCCGACGCCGACACTCTCATTAGCGCGGCCCACAGAATGATCGATATCAGGGATCCGGCCGAGGCTTACTCGGCGTCGGAATTTCGCCGCGATGTCCAGAGCCATATTGATGAGATACTACAGCAAGGAGACATACCCTTACTGGTTGGTGGCACCATGCTTTACTTCAAGGTCTTGCGCGATGGTCTGGCCGATATGCCCCACGCCGATGCTCAGGTGCGCAGTAAAATTGAGGCGCTGGCTGCACGCGAGGGATGGGCAAGCGTGCATGAACAATTGGCCCAGGTAGATCCGCAGTCTGCCGCCCGCATTCACCCGAACGACCCGCAACGGCTGCAGCGTGCTCTGGAGGTGTTTCTGGTGTCTGGTAAGACCATGACCGAGTTACATGCGCAAGAGAAGTGCGCGAAAGCGAAACTGAGCAATAAAAAATCAGGCAGGGACAGCGTCGCGATGAAAGCAGCTGTCGATGTTAACGGTCCTGATCAATCCCTGCGCCACAATTTGCACTTTTTTGCCCTCCAGGTGCAAGACAGGCAACTACTGCATGCCAGGATCGAGCAGCGTTTCATGCAGATGCTCGAGGACGGGCTGGTAGCCGAGGTGGAAGCTCTGTACAGGAGGGAAGACTTGAGTCTGCGATTGCCATCAATAAAATCAGTGGGTTACAGGCAGGTATGGCAGTATTTGGCGGGCGATTTAAACTATGACAGCATGGTGGGAAAGAGTATCATTGCTACTCGGCAGCTCGCTAAACGACAGCTTACATGGCTTCGCAGTTGGAAAAATCTGCACTTGTTGGACGCGCCGCCGGGAAAAAACACGGCCAAATCCATCGATTGTGTCTTGAATTATATGGATTCCATCTCAATATAGAACTTTATAGCGAAGTTACTTGTCAGATAAGGAATTCAGGTAGTTTACTTGAGAGACTCTGCTGGTATTGAATCTCTGGTCGTTGGAGTTTTCGCATTGTAGAATAAATAAGGAGAAAAATAATGTCGAAAGGACATACGCTACAGGACCCTTTTCTGAATGTGCTGCGGAAGGAGCGCATTCCCGTGTCTATCTATTTGATTAGTGGAATTAAATTACAGGGCCAGATTGAGTCATTCGATCAATTTGTGATCCTGTTGAAGAACGCCGTTAGTCAAATGGTTTATAAACACGCCATATCTACGGTGTTACCCGCGCGCATGGTGAAGGTTCCCATGCAGAATGCAGGTGATTCGCAAGACGAAGAATCTGTGCAGCCGGGTAACGCCTAACTAGAACGAACTAGTTTGAGGTTACCGATTGTTTTTTGACAGGCCAGAGTCTGGTGAGATTTCCCTTCTCGTTCATATTTCAATTGCAGCGGAGTCTGAACGAGAGGACCCAGCTGAATTCGAAGAACTGGCCCTTTCTGCAGGTGCGATGCCGGTGGCTTATATTACCGGTACTCGCAAGAAACCTTCGCCCGATCATTTCGTCGGCTCTGGCAAGTTGCAGGAAATTGAAGCGGCGGTGCAGTCCCACAAGGCAGAGTTGGTATTATTCAATCACTCTTTGTCTCCTAGCCAGGAACGGAATCTTGAGGCCCAGCTAAAGTGCAGGGTCCTGGATCGAACCGGACTGATTTTGGATATTTTCGCCCAACGCGCCCGCAGCCACGAAGGCAAACTGCAAGTCGAATTGGCTCAGCTTAGCCATATGAGAACCAGGCTGATACGTGGTTGGACTCACCTGGATCGGCAAAAAGGCGGTATCGGCCTGCGCGGAGCTGGTGAGACTCAGCTGGAACTCGACCAGCGCATGATTGCGCAACGTATCAAGGCTATTAACAAGAGTTTGGCCAAGGTGAGAGGCCAGCGTGAACAGAGTCGGCGCTCGCGTCAGCGTGCCGAGCTGCCAACTATATCGCTGGTGGGGTACACCAATGCTGGCAAGTCTTCCTTATTCAATCGCATAACCCAGGCGGAAAATTATGTGGCAGATCAGTTGTTCGCCACGCTGGATTCGACTCTGCGACGTGTCGATCTGCCGAACTACGGCGCCGCTATACTGGCAGATACGGTGGGCTTCATCAGTCACCTGCCGCATCAGTTGGTAGAGGCGTTTCGAGCTACTCTGGAAGAAACAGCGTCGGCAGATTTATTGTTGCACGTCATCGATGCTGCCAATGAATCGCACCAGGATTTTATCGACGAGGTGAACACGGTGCTCACTCGCATCGGTGCGGATTCGGTTACGCAGCTGCAGGTAATGAACAAGATTGATTTGTTGCCAGGCTGTGAACCCGAGATTCAGCGCGATGAAAAAGGCAAGCCCGTGCGGGTTTGGGTATCGGCAAAAACCGGTGCTGGTGTGGAGTTGTTGCGGACGGCGGTGTCAGAATTGCTCGCTGTCTCGCTGGTCGAAGAAACCTTGCGACTCGACCCCGATCAGGGGCGACTTCGAAGCCAGCTGTATGAGCGCAATTTCATCGAGGCTGAGGAGATCGATAAAGAAGGCTTTTATCATTTACGATTACGGCTGCCGCGGCAGGACCTCGACCGAATTTTGCAGCACACAGGCACCATCGTCCTTAAAAATACGCTGGCAGATAGCAATAAACTCTCGGCGCAGAGGGATGAAAACCTTAAAACGGCGTGATTTCGGACTACAGCCGCGTTTGCTGCGCTCAAAACGCTGTGTAATTTGTTAATAGTTCGCTAATATTGACCTTCTTTGTATTTAGTAAAGCTATGGAGAAACCAATGGCTTGGAATGAACCTGGAAATAACGGCAACGACAAAGACAAAGACCCTTGGGGTGGTGGTGGCCGACGTGGTGGCGGTGACCAGGGACCACCTGATATCGATGAGGTCCTTAAGAATTTGACCAAGAAATTCAACAGTTTGTTCGGTGGCTCTGGTGGTGGCTCCCGCAGCGGTGGCAGTGCCACCGGCGGCGCTAGATTCTCCGGCGGGCTAATCGCGGGCATGCTGGTAGTAGTGGCCGTGATTTGGGCGTTTACGGGATTTTATATTGTCGATGCAGCGGAACGTGGAGTAGTGCTGCGATTCGGCAAGGTGCAGGAGAGCATAGTTTCGCCTGGACTACATTGGAATCCACCCATCATCGACGACGTTAACCTGGTGAATATTCTGGCCTTGAACACCGGGAACTACGATGCCCGGTCGATGTTGACTACCGATGAAAACATCATCGATATCGCAGTCACTGTGCAATTTCGGGTCGAAGATCCGGTGAAATATGTCATTGCTGTAACCAATCCGCTGGGGAGTCTGGACAATGCCGCGGAATCGGCGATTCGCCACGTGGTTGGCGGTAACTCCATGGATCAGATTCTGACCACTGGTAGGGATAGAGTAGCGGCCGATGTGCAGGACCGCTTACAGAATTATATGGATGTCTACAACACCGGCATCACCGTCAGTCAGGTGAACGTGATAGACGCGCAACCACCGGACGCGGTGAGAGCTGCTTTCGATGATGTGATCAGAGCTCGGGAAGACGAGGAGCGGGTGCAGAATGAGGCTCTACAATACTCCAATCGAATCATTCCTGAAGCACGAGGTGAGGCGCAGCAACAGATCGAGCAGGCTAATGCCTATAAAGAGGAAGCCGTCGCCAGGGCTATAGGTGATGCCTCCCGCTTCGAACAATTGCTGGCTGAGTACCTACTGGCACCTGAGGTAACTCGCCAACGGCTCTATATTGACTCGTTACAAGACGTCATGACGGCCAGCAGTAAAATACTGATCGATGTGGAAGGAGGCAACAATATGTTGTATCTGCCATTGGATCAAATGATGCAGCGTAATGCTTCAACGGCGTCAGGATCTACGCAAGAACTAAGAGATTTAGCCAATCGAATAGCACCCTATTTGCCGGCACCAAGCGGCACCAATGCAGTCGATCGATCGCGCTTGACCACCAACGGACGAGGAGCACGCTAATGAAGAATTTTGTTTTGATTGGATTGGTATTCCTCGTTGTCGTCGTCGGTGGCAACAGCCTGTATGTGGTGAAGCAAACAGAGCGGGCTGTGTTGTTGCAATTTGGTGAAATTATTAATGCCGATCTTCAGCCTGGCCTGCATGTGAAGATACCCTGGGTCAATGTAGTTCGAAAATTTGACGGCCGCATTCTTACCGAGGATTCGCCGCAGCAGCGCTTTCTTACCCTGGAGCAGAAATTTCTGGAAGTGGACTCCTTTGCCAAGTGGCGCATTAAGGATGTGAGACAGTTCTATGTTTCCACCGGTGGTGAAACGGCTATCGCTGGCAGTCGTCTGGCTGAGCGTATTAACGACGGCCTGCGTGACCAGATCGGTGCTCGCAATCTACAGGAAGTGGTGGCAGGTGAACGCGACCAGTTGATGTTGGCTCTCACTGCCGAATTAAATGAAAGTACGGTGCAAGACCTCGGAATTGAGATTATCGATGTGCGGGTGAAGCGTATCGACTTGCCAGACGATGTAAGATCATCGGTGTATGAGCGCATGATTACCGAGCGCAACCGCGAAGCCCAGGATCACCGATCTCGGGGTGACGAACTGGCCATTGGGATACGCGCCGATGCGGAACGACAAGCCGTAATCTATGGCGCCGAAGCCTATCGTGATGCCGAGCAAATCCGTGGCCAAGGTGATGCCCAGGCCACCGGTATTTACGCGACGGCGTATTCGCAGGATCCTGAGTTTTATGCGTTTACTCGTAGCCTCAATGCCTACAGGGAAACTTTTAGCTCGAAAGGAGATGTGCTACTGCTTGATCCTGACAGTGATTTTTTCAAGTATCTAAAAGGTGGAGATCTTCCACAGTAAGCTGAATGTTTTGGGAAAGAACCCGTAAACGAAAATTAATCCCATAAACTTGAATCGCCTGAAGCGTTTTTGCGATAACGCTTCGGGTTTGCGGTGGGTCTGTTTTAGTTGCCCGTGGTTAATATCGTTGAGTCAGGTGGGTGACTAACAAGTACAAAGAATCATTGTTATGTGGCATGAATTGGCCGTGGCATTCTGTTTAATGTTGGTAATAGAAGGCATTATCCCCTTCGTTAACCCAGGGCGCTGGCGCCAACTTCTAATGATGCTGGATGAAATTGATGACAGCACGATGCGACTGATTGGACTCGGCAGCATGTTAACCGGTACGGCATTGCTCTATATAATTAACTAGAATTGCCGCAGCAATATTTAAATTAATTGATATCTGGAAAGCGGATTTAATATGACTTCTGCAAAGCCCTGGCTGTTGCCTGATGGCGTCGAGGAAATACTGCCTCTGGAAGCCAGCAAGCTGGAGTCCCTGCGTCGCCAGCTGCTGGATTTGTATGAATCCTGGGGTTATCAGCTGGTCATCACGCCACTGGTTGAATTTCTCGATTCTCTGCTCGTCGGCTCTTCTCACGACCTCGATCTGCACACTTTCAAGGTTACCGATCAGCTGACTGGTCGAATGATGGGAATACGTGCTGATATCACACCGCAAGCCGCACGCATCGATGCCCACTGTCTGAATCGAGAAGGGCCAGTGCGGCTTTGTTATGCCGACAGCGTGCTACATACCAGGCCGCGAGGATTGCTGACCAGTAGAGTTCCTATTTGCGTCGGCGCCGAGTTGTATGGTCACTCCGGTGTCGAGTGCGATATCGAACTGATTTGCCTCATGCACGAGACATTGAAGGCTGCCGAGATTGGCGATATTCAATTGGTACTGGGTCATGTCGGTTTATTCAGATCTCTGGTTAAGGCGGCAAATCTGGAATTGTCAGTAGAACAAACTTTGTTCGACGCAGTTCAGCGCAAGGCTTATAGCGAGATAGATTCTGTATTGGAAGACGCTGTTAACGATGAGTCGCTGCGTGAGATGTTAAGGCACCTGAGTCAACTCAGCGGTGGCGAAAACACGCTTGCTGAAGCTGTCGCGGTTTTTGACAAAGCGCCAGCTAGTGTGAAGCTTGAATTGCAGGAACTTGTTGATATCGTCGCAGGCGTGAAGAAGCGGCTACCGGAAATCGTACTAAATTTTGACCTTTGTGAATTACGAGGCTATGAGTACCACACCGGCATCGTCTTTGCGGCCTATACACCCGAATATGGACGTGCCGTCGCTAAAGGTGGCCGCTATAATCACATCGGTGAGGTCTTCGGTCGCGCCAGGCCAGCTTCTGGATTTGACAGCGACCTGAAAATGCTCGCCAAGTTGAGTGCTAAAAACCACCAAAACAGAACGTGCATTCTTGCTCCCGATGAAATCTCTGGTGAATTACTGGATCTGGTGGCTAAACTTCGTGCCGATGGTTTTATTGTGATTAATAAGCTGGGTTGCGAAGCACCAGATGCAATGGCAAGGCTGGAGTTGAATTGTGATCGGCAAATAATCCAGCGCGATGGTAAATGGCAAGTGGAAGACTTCGATTAATCTCGCAGTCTATGAATTAAATATCGAGAACCTTGATCGACTGAGTGGAGTAAGATGGCCAAGTCCGTGGTAGTGCTGGGCACCCAATGGGGTGATGAAGGCAAGGGAAAAATCGTTGATCTGTTGACGGATCAGGCCGCCGTAGTAGTGCGCTTTCAGGGGGGGCACAACGCTGGTCATACTCTGGTTATTGAGGGCGAAAAAACCGTTCTGCATTTGCTGCCATCTGGAATTCTGCGAGCAGAGGTGGATTGCATCATAGGTAACGGTGTCGTACTTAGCCTTGATGCCTTACTGCAAGAAATTGTTGCACTGGAAGCCAGACATATTCCGGTACGTGATCGACTGTACATCAGTGGAGCCTGTCCGCTAATTTTACCATCTCATGTTGCTCTGGATCAGGCGCGAGAGAAGAAGAAGGGCAGCAAAAAGTTAGGCACCACGGGTCGCGGTATCGGTCCTGCCTACGAAGATAAGGTAGCCAGGCGTGGTATCCGACTCGCGGAAATTCTGAATGAAACGAGTTTCGGAGAAAAGCTAAACGAACTCCTGCAGTACCACAATTTTTGGTTGGAAAACTATTATCACTGCGAAGCTATCGATTATCAGCAAACCTACGACAATAGCCTGAATCTGGCGGTACAGGTAAGGCCGATGATCGCGGACACTATCGACATCCTGCACAATCACCGCAAGGCGGGACACAATTTACTCTTTGAAGGTGCCCAGGGCGCGCTTCTCGATATCGATCACGGTACCTATCCCTATGTTACTTCCTCCAACACCACCGCCGGAGGAACCGCGACGGGCAGTGGTTATGGTCCGTTATACCTGGATTATGTACTCGGTATTACCAAGGCTTATACCACTCGTGTTGGCTCAGGACCATTTCCAACAGAGTTGTTCGACGATGTAGGCATGCACTTGGCATCCGTAGGACGCGAGAAAGGTGCGACCACCGGTCGGGACCGCCGTTGCGGCTGGTTTGATGCCGCCGCGGTTAAGTTGGCAATGAGGATTAACAGCGTATCTGGAATTTGTCTGACTAAGTTGGATGTGCTTGACGGTTTGGATTCAATAAAAGTATGTACTGGTTATCAGGGTGTCAGCGACAATACATCGGGCAGCTTGATGGATGTGAACAGTTTCGAAAATCTCGAGCCAATCTACGAAGAGTTACCGGGTTGGGACGCGTCTACTGTGGGCGTCAGGAACCTGGATGACTTACCCGTCAACGCGCGAGCCTATATTCAGTATATTGAGAGAAAAGTAGAGGTGCCAGTTGACATTATATCTACTGGGCCAGATAGAGAAGAAACTATTATTCTTCGACATCCATTTTCTGATTAGCCGTTAAATCATTCCTCTAGGTGGCCACAGGCATGCCGCGCCCCTGGCACCACTGGCGTCACCAAAGCTTGGAGCTGAGAGTTTTGTGAGTATAGTGTCGGTGAAGACAAAATCTTGCATCTGTACCAAAACAGAATTGTAAATTTCTTTGATATTCGATAGTCCACCACCAAGCACTATAATATCTGGATCGATAACATTTACAATTGTAGCGAGACACTGAGCTAGTTGCCGACTATACAGTTGAATGCAATCTATGGCCGCTTGTTCACCCCGTTGGGCTAGTTCAGAAATAGCTACCGCTTCCCCCTCGCCACCAAAATTTTCCAGAAATGTTTGCCTTAGTCCCCTGCCTGACAGTACCGTTTCGATACAGTTTTTCCGGCCGCAATAGCAGTTGCGGTCTGAGTTGAAGAGTTCGCGGACAGACGCGGGCACACAATTGTGCCCCCACTCGCCGGCTATGCGGTTCGGCCCTGTAAGCAATTTTCTATTGATTACAATGCCAGCTCCAGTACCTGTGCCAATAATTACACCGAATACTGTGTGTGAGTCCTTGCCAGCTCCGTAGTGGGCTTCCGACAAGGCAAAGCAATTGGCGTCATTTTCCATGCGGATCTGATAACCAAGAGCGTTCTCTATATCTTTTTTTAAGGACCGACCATTAAGATTAATTGAATTACAGTTCTTCATAATTTCGGCAGACATAGACAAGGTGCCAGGAGTCCCTATTCCTACAGGAAGTAAGACAGTGTCGAAGGATTGGAGATTTTCAACGAGGTCACATAGCGCTTTCAGGGTATTATCGTACTTGTCTGCAGGAGTGTTTATGCGAACTTTCTCCACGATTTCGCCCGCATCAGACAGAATTAATCCTTCTATTTTTGTGCCCCCAAGATCTACACCGATCCGCATACAAAACCTCAAACATGGCCGGTAAGGAGTTCGCGACTGTTGCACCGTGTGTCAGTGTCACCCCATGCCATTCCCGATTTTTCTTGCATAGTACTACAAACCCTCTAGAATCGGCGGTCCGCTTTGATTTTATGTCAGAGAGTAAACAATAACTCAACATAAGTAGAGCAATGACTCGAGCCAGATATCAGCAAGTATCCTTGCAGGATACGCCGTATTATCACTGCATTTCACGTTGTGTGCGACGGGCGTATTTGTGTGGAGAGGATCCTGTATCCGGCAAAAATTTCGATCATCGCAAGCAGTGGTTGGTTACTCATATTAAGAAACTCGCTGCGCATTTCTCCGTAGAGATTTGTGCCTACGCTGTGATGAGCAATCACTACCACCTCGTTCTGTACGTTAATCAGCAGCAGGCGAAAGCATGGACTGACGATGAGGTGATTAAACGCTGGACGGCGCTGTTTCCACGTAACGGGGCTCTGGTTGAGACTTTGTTTAAGAATAAAACCACCAGGGCCGCACAGAAACAACTGATGAAAAACGTGAGCTTGTGGCGGGATCGGCTTATGGATATCAGTTGGTTTATGCGCTGCCTGAATGAAACTCTTGCCAGGCAGGCGAACAGGGAAGATGAATGTACAGGAAGGTTCTGGGAGGGTCGCTTTAAAAGTCAGGCACTGTTAGACGAAAAAGCTCTGGTTACCTGCATGGCTTATGTTGATTTGAATCCAGTACGGGCGCATACAAGTGACTCACTGGAAGGCAGTGATTTTACCTCTATACAGGAGCGACTGATCACCCATGCTAAAAAAGTTAAGCACCGCAGCTATCGGCAGCATCGCCTGTTAACTCGGCGTGCCAGCAAGCACCTGGTAGGGCGTCAGTCCACAAAACAAGCGAAGCTCAAGTCTATGGCGAGTCTGCATGGAGCCAATGAAGGCGCATTGCCACTGACGCAACAAAGCTATTTCGACTTACTGGATACCACATGTAAATTGCTGGTTTCCGGAGAGCAGCTAGATTCAAACCATTTCGATCACATCGAGCAAAAACATCAGGTATTCCGCGAGTTAGGAATTCGAGCCGAAAGCTGGTTGCGAGGCGTAACGGCATTCCACAAATGCTATTCCGTTGCGGCCGGCTCCGAGCAATCACTAGTCGATTTTCAGAAAAGCCGCATCAAATCGGGGGTAGATCTAAAGCACCCTCACAAATGGATCAGAGGCGTCCAGTCCGCAAGACTGCTATACGGTACCTAACTACCAAGCAAGCTCCTTCCCATCTACCCAATCCCCAGCAAACCCACTCCAAGCTATCCCTCTAGCGAACAATCACCCGAATCAGCGGCCAAATTCCCCATCTGTCCCCAACTAACGGGAGACTGTAATCAAGAAATCATTACGAATTCGCTTAAACCATAATTAAACCAAAATAAAAAACACGCAATTTTTATTTAATTGGATGTCCTTTATTTTAGTTTTGGTTTCATTGCTTTTGCTTCCTGGTGGTGTTGCTAAGTGTCAGAATTGCTTGAAGATATTTGCAGATTGAAATTGATGGGGTGGGCTTGGGGCTGGTATATATTTTATTATTGAAGGTCACAGTTATCGAAAAATGGGGGGCTAGGCACTAGATCTTGTTTGACTTTGATTAATGTACACTATATGTTGCGCTCTATAGTAAGCGCTAACTTATTGATTTTTTTAAGCAAGGATGCGATCCAGGCAAGTATATGTAGGAAAAAGAAAGCTGATCCAGAGTGGTTCAGGGCTTCTAGATAGTAACAAATAGAGCAAGCACAACTAGAGCTAGGAAATAATAATAAACACACAACACACTCATAAAAACCCATTTCACGATGTTGAAATTTCATTTGGCAGAAGCCGGAGTTATAAGGAATGAATAAAATCGCGCCAGAAATACTCGATCAGTCTGTGAATGAGCCCGCTCAAGAAGACATATCCGACCGCGACCAACTCTATCTGAAGTTAAAGAAAGAAGCAGAGATCAGGATGAAGCTCGATGATTTCGCCAGAGAGCTTTCCCAGCTAAAATTAAAGCGGAATCAACACTAACAACCGCGTCTCTGATTCTTCAATAGCCGTGACTAGCCAGGCTGGTCACGGCCTCTGACCCTCCCTGGAAACACCCTAAAAAGCTGCTCGCACTCCCCCCGGAGATGTCTTTCTCAAGAGCAAACGTTACTATGAACGCCAGCTTTAATGCGTATGCCGCGTACCCAGGTAGGCTCATGGTTCCAACCAAACTCTCTAGCGTTGCCTTCTTTCTCGTGGCTGTTGCCCTGCTACTATCTGCCTGTGCAGCGAATCCAGGCTATACGCCCTTGTTGAGGGCGGAGCCTGAGATTGGAGGAGAGTTCACCAGAGCGCCCCGCACACTAAGGTTATACTATGATGCCTTGCCCGATGTGGCTCAGAGCAGCGTTAGCCTGACTGGGCCCGCCGGCGAGTATCCCTTACGTGAGCTACATACTATGGCTGCCGATGACCTTATGACGGAAATTATGGAGCCCCTAACTGTCGGAGAGTACACTGTAAGCTGGACTACGGCGGTCGGCGATGACGCTGCGGTGCACCAGGGGTCATTCCAATTTTCGGTGCGAGCAAATTAGTTGAGGGCATGTGGCTAGCTTGTCTAGTAGCCTAGCCAGGCGATTTCTCACAAAATAATTTTCCTATTGGCCGCGGACTCACTATAATGCCGGCGGCTAGCGATAATGTCCGATTCAATTGGGGGCGATTGAATCTTTCGGGCAACAAATCACTGAATTACCAGAAGCTCCTCTTTAATTGAAATAACTAAACCAGACTCCACCGCGGAGCTATTTGGACAGTAATGCTATGAGTAATGGCACCTATTCTTTTTTGTTGCTGAAGTCTATTTATCAGCCCATGGCGGCCTTTGAAGGACTGTCAAAAGTGGATCCTTCCCCGATAAACATTATGCTGCGCTATTCAATCTAGTTGCTGCTATTACCCCCTCTGTTTTCCCTAATTGGCGCCGCCAATTTTGGTTGGAGATTGGGCGCAGCCGAGCCGCTAGTGCTGTCGACAGATGGCCTAATTCTGGTCAGTATCGGCTACCTCCTGGTCCTGAGTTTCGGTTTGATTACCACCGCAACTATCAGTTGTTGGATGGCTCCTACTTACGGTGCCAGTACTTCGTTAGGCCGCCATGTTGCCCTCATTACGATTGTCGGTGAGCCATTGGCGATTGCCAGCTTAGCCCACTTGTATCCCGATGTTTTTGTCAATCTGCTGGTGCTAATTCCAACAATGATATGGAGTATGTACCTGCTCTACAAAGGCATCCCCATTGTGTTGGAGATACCACCAGAGAGAGGCATGCTAATGGCATCGTCGTTGGTGGGTTGGTTGCTGGTGGCGGCGGTGAGCCTGTTAGGAATTAGCATGACTCTGTGGACGTTGGGCGTTGGACCGTTACTCGGTGTGTAGGATTGAACGCATAGAATTGCTTACTCAGGAAAAAGTGTCGAGAAATGTCAGAGATAACTAACAATACCTACCACGATAAGGTCGTGATAAGCCTCATTCAATTCTCAGTTGCCTGGGCGGTGGTGGCAATGGCTGTCGGTGTCTATATTGCCGCAGAATTGATCTGGCCCAGCATCGACTTTGGTCAATTCTGGCTCTCATTCGGACGCCTGCGACCGCTTCACACCAATGGCATCATCTTCGGGTTCGGCGTATCAGCACTAATGGCCACGGCATTTTACAGTGTGCAGCGAACTTCACATGTACCGTTGTTTGCGCCAAAACTCGCCTGGTTTTGCTGTTACACCTGGCAAATACTGGTTCTGAGCGGTGGCATATCCCTGTTGGCAGGCTGGACTTCATCGAAGGAGTACGCAGAATTGGAGTGGCCTTTCGACATAGCTATCGCGGTCATAAGGATTTGTTTCGGTATCGTCTTTTTCGGCTCTATCGCAACCCGCAAGATTAAGCAGATATATATCCAACTGGTTCTATGGCGCACTCATCATCGTTGTCGCCATGGTGCACATCGTTAACAACCTGGCGATTCCGGTAAGCATAGGCAAATCCTATTCTCTCTATGCCGGGGCTCAGGATGCGGTTGTGCAATGGTGGTATGGTCACAATGCCGTGGGCTTTCTTCTTACCGGTGGCTTTCTGGGCCTTCGTGTACAGCTACATCTGGGTCGGCCCACATCATCTGCTTTACAGTTCGATTCCGGAATGGGTACAGTCTCTGGGCATAGTTATGAGTGTCATCTTGCTGGCCCCCTCCTGGGCTACCATGATCAACGGCATCATGACGGTGAGTGGTGCCTGGAAAAAACTTCGCACAGATCCCGCCCTCAAATTTATTTCTTGTCATTGGCATTTTATGGGCTGGCAACATTTGAAGGCCCAATGATGGCATTCCCCAGCGTTAACGTGGTGAGTCATTTTACCGACTGGACTATAGGTCATGTCCATTCCGGCGCGCTGGGATGGAACGCCATGATCACCTACGGTACGTTCTATTTCTTAGTGCCACGTTTGGTTGGAACTGAGCTGTACAGCACGCAGCTTGCCAATATTCACTTCTGGATGGCCCTCGGCGGCACCATGCTCTACATTATTGCGATGTGGGGGGGCTGGCGTCTCTCAAGGACTGTTATGGCTGAGTGTGGACGAGATTGGCGAACTGAGCTTTAGCTTCAAAGACATCATGGCCAGTATGACGCCTTATTACGGACTGCGATTGGTAGCCGGGCTGATATTTCTCTCCGGCACCGTGCTAATGGCTTACAACTTATTCAAGACGTTGCAGGGTCGAGAAGTAGTTTCTGTGCAGGTGCCGGCAGTCGACCCGCCCTATGGGGTGGCCTGATGAACGGTTTTTCATTACACAAAAAGATCGAAGAAAACTCCGGTTTCCTGATTTTTGGTATTTTGTTGGTGTCGTCCATCGGCGGGCTGGTACAGATACTGCCAATCTTAAATCAGGAAAGCCTTGAAACCGCTACCGCCAATACCCGGCCTTATAGCGCCGCCGAACTGACTGGCAGGGACATCTATATAAGAGAAGGCTGCAGCGTTTGTCACTCACAGCAAATCAGGCCCCTGATTGCGGAAGTCGAGCGTTACGGCCCCTACTCCCGGGCAGGAGAGTTCGTTTACGACCGGCCCTTTCTCTGGGGATCGAAACGCACGGGCCCGGACCTGCACAGAGTCGGTGGCAAATTTTCCGACGACTGGCACCGGGTGCATTTGCAGGATCCAAGATCGGTCGTGGCCGCAAGCATTATGCCCGCCTATCCCTGGTTGGCAAAACGTGATGCCAGTTAGGCGGGAGATATCACGGCCAAGATGCGTGTGCTGAAGCTTCTGGGCCACCCCTATACCGACGAAGAAATCGAAGCCGCCGCTGGGCAACTTGAGGGCTTAAAAGAGGTAGACACACTGATCGCCTATTTGCAGATGCTTGGCACGGGTTTGGGTGACGAGGTGACCTTATGACAATGTTTATCTTTATCGGCGATATGTTGGTAATGGCGTTTATGGTCAGTTTGGCGATCTGGGTTGGTAACAAGAGTAACGACGAGCAGATCGCACAGGCTGCGCGTATTCCTCTGGAGGATGAAGACTAAGATGGCCAATTTGCCTACAGGGTTCTGGAGTGGTTGGATAATTGTTCTTACGCTGTTCTCCCTGGCAATGCTCGCATGGTTGGCTTTCAGCATCTATTTTGGTGCCGATGCCAAAATCGATCCGGAATCGGAACCCGTGTGGGACAATGACTTGCGGGAAGGCAACACCGCGCCACCTATGTGGTGGTTCTGGCTGTTGTTGGGAGGTATGGTGTTTTCCCTGATCTACCTCATGCTGTATCCGGGGTTGGGTTCTTATACTGGTTTACTAAATTGGTCGCAAGAGAGTCGGTTGGTCGCAAGCTACGAAAATTTCGAGCAGAACTTTGAAGAAATCAGAGCCGATATCGCCGCAACAAGTCTCGTTGAATTGCAGAGCAACCCCGATTTGATGCAGGTTGCCGAGCGAATTTTCACGCGCGAGTGCGCGGCGTGTCATGGCCCGGAAGGCCGGGGTCAGGCATCACTGTTTCCAAATTTGATGGATATCGATTGGCAGTGGGGATCCAGTCCCGAGCAAATCGAGCAAACAATCCGTGGCGGACGGTCAGCGAATATGCTGGCCTGGGGCAGCATACTCGGTGAGCAGAGTGTCAACGAGATTGCAGATTATATTTTGTTGCTGGGTGAATCTGGAGCGGAGTCACATAGCGGCAAGACCCAGTACGAGCAAAACTGCTCCGCTTGCCATGGCATGGACGGTGCCGGCAACCCCTTACTCGGTGCTCCCAATCTCGGCGATGACATCTGGCTTTATGGCGGTGATATTAATACCGTAAGAGCTTCAATTGGAAGTGGTAGAAATGCCATCATGCCGGCGTTCGAAGGTTGGCTGGATGACACTCAGATCAGCTTGCTGATTGCAATGCTCGCCAGATAGAGCGCTATCTGGCGTTCCAATTAGGCACTTTCCTTCTAGCGAGCCCAATTGCAGAATCTCGCTTAATTAGCTTA
>Ga0302135_10000203_pt1 | contig 36561 bp, 34 predicted proteins | sample CBN3_surface_MG_FD_203119 | JGI IMG/M metagenome (GOLD analysis project Ga0302135, IMG submission 203119) | Marine microbial communities from Western Arctic Ocean, Canada - CBN3_32.1 | ecosystem: Environmental > Aquatic > Marine > Oceanic | place: Canada: Western Arctic Ocean | collected...
GAGCAGCTCGACGGCACCGAAGTTGTCGAACACGCAGATGCGGATAAGCCGGGAGCGGCTGAGCATGAAACGGGCGAGGAAGGACCTCGCAAACGGCGGCGGCGTGGACGTCGCGGTGGTCGGCGGCGGTCAAACCGGGCACAGGCTGAGCGAGACGGGGCGGAATTAGGCGATGCCTCCGTCAACCCTGTCAGCCAAACGGAAGAGGGCGGTGAACCCATTGCCGAGTCAGACACTGTTGTCGCAGAAACAACTGAATCTGAAGAAAATGAAAATGTGAAGTTGGGCGAAACAACCGATGAACAGGCACCTGCGCCCAAACGGCGGCGGCCAGCCCGGCGGAAACCTAGCGTTGCAAAGTCAGCAGCGAAAACGTCGGAAGACCAGTCGCCGGGGAATGGGAGCAACGGTGATTCCACGACGCCAATAGAGGGGCCGCCCACACGGCAGAATGGCGAACATGCTGAAGGCGACAGCAGTGCCCCAACCGCTGGATTAGGTACGTCACCTAGTGAGCCAGTTGGCGCTGACCCTTCATCGTCAGATGAACCAACTGTATCTGGCGACGACGAAAACAAACCTGCACGCCGTGGCTGGTGGCGGCGGGCGATCGGCTAAGCGTTGCGCCGCGTCGCATGATCGGCAACTAGAGCTTTTGCCGCGCTGGCAATTTCGTCGGCGCTACCCGCAAAAGAAAAGCGTATGAAGCGCTTACCCTGCTCTGGATCAAAATCTACGCCCGGTGTCGCAGCAACGCCGGTACGATCAAGCAGTGCCTGGCAATAAGCCTCGCTGTCGTCGGTTATATCACTGACATCGGCGTAAATGTAAAAGGCCCCATCAGCAGGGGCCAGCCGCTCGAAACCGGCTTTCGGCAGTTCGCGCAGAAGAAGCTTTCGGTTATCAGCATAGCGCACGACATTGGCATCGAGTTCTTCCCGGCACTGAAATGCAGCGACACCAGCTACTTGTGAAAGAGTGGGCGGCGAGATGTAAATGCTTTGTGAAATGCATTCGATAGAGCGAGCGAGATCTTTCGGCATCACCATCCATCCGATCCGCCAGCCAGTCATTGAAAAGTATTTTGAAAAGCTATTTACGACGATCGCATCGTCGGCAAACGCAAGCGCACTCGTCGCTGGCTGTTCATATGAAATGCCATGATAGATCTCGTCGGAGATCAGACGGATTTCGTACTCCCGACAGTAATGACACAGCTCTTCGAGCTGGGCCCCTTTAAGCATAGTCCCAGCAGGGTTTGACGGGCTCGCCACAATTAGGCCGTGCAATGGGCCCTTGGCCCGAGCGCGGTCCAATAAAGCTGGAGTGGGCTGGAAACGCTCCTCTGTTCCACAAGGCAACAGAATGGGTTCAATGCCCAGCGCAGAAAGAGTGTTTCGATAACATGGATAACTGGGCGACGCCAAAGCAACAAGATCGCCTGGATCGAAAGCTGACAAGAAAGCCAGTACGAACCCAGCTGAAGATCCGGTCGTCGCAACAACCTGTTCGATGTCTATGGATATTCCATAAAAACTTTTGTAATGCCCGACGATGGCTTGGCGCAGCTCTATGGTCCCAAGCGCCTCGGTGTATCCTAAACGTTGATCAACAAGCGCTGCCTGTGCCGCACGAATTACGCCTTGTGGTGCGCCAGTGCCTGGCTGCCCAACCTCGAGGTGATAGACCGCCTTGCCCGTCGCTTCGCGAGCATTTGCCGCACGCATCACCTCCATCACTATGAATGGTGGTATTTGCCCGCGCGACGCAACTTTCAAGCTCATCGATACTCCCCGTACTTATTCTCATATCGAACGGTCGTTTGCTGGCCTTCATTCATCTGCGTGGGCGACCAAACCGGCACCACGAAAATCATGAGCGACTGCGCATTGAAGATCTGCCTCCACCCCTGGCAAGCCGGATGGACAGTAAATTGCATTGAATTTGCCAAGAGAAGCGCCTTCACGGACGCGGTGGCCGCGTGCAATCAAACCTTGCACAATTTGTTTTCCCGCATCTGTTTCTGCCAGCACTATATCGGGAACTCCTCCATGATGAATGCGTGGCAGGTTCATAGCCTCTTCAAGTGGCAACCGGTCAATTATGGTGCGCATTGCGATCGCCATCATCGCATTCGATACTGCAGCACCACCTGAACCGGCGACCGCAAGCCTAAAAGTACGAACGTGCGTGTTGGAGATCATCATCGGACCTAAGGAAAGCGGATTTCGCTCGCGGTTGTTCGGCGACGCAGCCAGCACAATTCCAGTGCCAGGCGCAATGCGCCCATTCCCAAATAGCTCGTACATTGTGAAGCTGCAGGCAACGGCCTGCCCGAAGTTATCGACAACCACAAAGCTCGCACCCGCTGCATTCTCTCTGAACGCCCGCGGAGGCGGGTTGAGATCACTTATCGGCGTCGCTCGGGTTGGCTGGTAGGTGGCCATCAATTGCCGGGCACGTGCTGATGACACGAGTGCAGCAGATGGAAGTTTTGTGTTGCCGTCAATCGCCATCCAGCGCGTCCGCTCAGCGAATGCACGCTTCGCGACCTCAGCCAATAAGTGAGGACGTTCGGCGGCTGGCGTGCTCCCATATCTATCGTCGGTAGTCAGCATTTGCCACATTTGGCCCGCCGTTAGGCCAACGGCAGCAGGCGGTGGTGCAAAGCTAATGACATCGTTGCCATAGAGAATAGAGACCGGTACACGCCATCGAGGGAGAAAGAAGCGCAGGTCATCGCTGGTCAACGACCCACCAGCCGATTGCGTCGCCTCAGCGATGCGGCGCGCAAGCGGCCCTGTATAGAATTCTCCAGCCCCCTTGGTCCGGATAAGTGTGAGTATCGCCGCCAGATCCAATTGCCGTAGCTGTGCGCCTTCAGACAAGGGTCCACCGTGCAAACCACCAAAAATACGACGTGATTCTGGATCTTGCAGTAGAGGTTCCGCAGCGAGCTGCAGATCGCGGGTGAATGCACGCGACAATGGATGCCCAAATCTGGCGAGCCTCTCAGCAGGAACGAGCAACTCACGCCAATCAACAATACCATAGCGGGCATGAAGCGCTGCCATGCCGCGAGCGTTCGCCGGTACGGCACTTGGACGGGTGGCCCCTTGCGTTGTTTGCGCGGAAGCCGGAGCGATAAAGTCTAATGCCTCTACCTTTCCGGATTGTGGATCATGTACGAGACAGACACCGCCACCGCCAAGACTTGCGACCGAGGGGAGTGTGACAGAAAGAGCAAAATACAGGGCGACCGCCGCATCAGCAGCAGTACCACCAGCAGTCAGCACATCGCGGCCGATCAGAACAGCATTTGGCTCATCCGCAGCAACGGCACCGAAAAAGCCTTGAACATACCCAACTGTACCTTGCCCTATATCGTCACCTGAACAGCTGGCGAGTCCGAAAATGAAGAGCACCGCAGCAACACCTTTGTTGCGCCACATTCTGCGCATACATAGATTAGGTCGTAGTTGAAACTCTCGGACGTGATTATTCTTTATGCGGCGCATGCGTTTCACATATTTCCTTTGCTCTTGTTTACTAGCCTCATCGGCCAGCTGGCCATTTGCAGGCGCATTGTTTGCGGCCGAGCGAATTACCATCATCCGCGACACGGAAATTGAAAATACCATCCGAGCCTACACTGCGCCACTCTTCGCAGCAGCAGGTCTAGATGCCGCCTTCGTACGAATTCACTTGATAATGGATCATAGGCTTAATGCTTTTGTAGCTGGTGGCCAGCAAATATTTCTCCATACAGGTCTCCTAAGACGCGCAGAGAATGCAGGTCAAGTGATCGGCGTGTTAAGCCATGAAGTAGGGCATATTTCCGGCGGCCACCTCGCCCGTCTCGACGAAAGATTAAAGAACGCCAGCGCTCAATCCATCGTCGCCATGGTGCTCGCGATCCCTGCAGCAATCGTTGCCGGCGATGCCCAGGTCGCTGCCGCAGTTCTGTCTGGAGGCACTGCGTTGGCTTACAATTCCTTGCTTCAATATACGCGAACCATGGAGTCCTCCGCAGACCAGGCGGCCATGTCGTATTTGGATAGCAGCCAAATATCAGCGCAAGGAATGCTTGAGTTTCTCGAGCTGCTTTTGAATCAGGAAGCTCTTTATTCGTCGGGAAACAACTCTTACTTAAGCTCTCATCCGATAACCCGCGAGCGCGTTGATTTTGTGCGCAACCATTTGAAAAACTCGAAGCTAAGCGGAAAGCCATTACCTGCCGTACTAAGCAACATGCATCGTCGCATGCGAGGCAAACTTAATGGATTCATCGATCCACCCGAGGAAACACTCGCAGCCTACTCTGTAGATAATCCTGACATAGAAGCAAAATATGCGCGGGCCATTGCCCTCATGCGTCAGAATGACATCGACGAAGCATTGGCAATTGTTGACGGGCTGCTGGCCCAATCAAGTAAAGATCCATTCTTTTTGGAGCTCAAGGGCGATATTCTGCGTAACGCTGGCCGTGTCCGCGAAGCGATAGCGCCTTATCAAGCTGCAGTTTTAATCGCACCTTGGGCAGCACTGATTCGCGTCAACCTCGCCCAAGCCCAACTCGAACTCAATGATAACAATTTGACGGGCGACGCACTCAAAAACATAAATGAAGCGTTGCGATATGAGCCGGGTCTAGTTCAAGCATGGCATCTTGCCGCCATTGCCCACGGTCGACGTCAAGATTTTGGCAATTTGGCTCTAGCGCTCGCTGAGCGGTCGATATTGCAAGGCAGAAAACCTGATGCGCGACGACATGTAAAACAAGCCCAGAAATTTTTTCCCGAAGGTTCACCAGGTTGGCAGCGTGCTCAGGACATTGGCAATGCCGTCGCGGATTAAGGCACTGAATTTACGACTTCACCTTTCTGTGAAAGCGGGTTTTATGCGTCGCTTGTTGCGAGTTGGCTTGGCATAGTGCTGTTGGGTTTAAACTATGAGGTAGTCATGCTGTACGCGAAAATTCGCCAGATATCCGTTTCCATTCTGTTTGCAAGTTTGATTGCCATCGTAATGCCGTTGGCCGCGTTCGCACAAACAGCGACGATGCCGGACAAGCAGGCGATTGAAAACATAGTCCGCGAGTACATCCTGAAAAACCCAGAACTTGTCATCGAGGCGATCGAACTGTTTCAGGAAAAACAGCGGGTCGCAGAAGAGGAAGCTAAAGCAAATGCCCTAAGTGCTCGTACAGATCAGATCTATTCCGATCCAGCAACACCGACCAGCGGTGAGGCGAACGCAGGCGTCACCATTGTCGAATTCTTTGATTATCAGTGCTCTTACTGTCGCTCGATGTCGCGAACCTTGTTGGATATCGTCGATGCAAAGGAAGATGTTCGCATAGTATGGAAAGAGTTTCCGATTCTCGGTGAAGACTCTGTCTTTGCCTCACGTGCCGCACTTGCCGCAGGTATGCAGGGCAGGTATCTCGACTTTCATCGCACACTTATGATAACGCGATCGCGCCTGTCGCAGGATTGGGTGATGACGCTCGCCGAGGGAATTGGTCTTGATGTCGAGAAGCTGAAACAAGATATGGGCTCAACCCAGGTCACGCAGCAAATCGGGGCGAACCTGGATCTTGCACGGCAGCTCGGCATTCGCGGCACACCAGCCTTCATCATAGACGGCGAGGTATTTCCTGGCGCACTCGATCCCAACAGATTGAAACAGCTCCTCAACGACGCCCGAAAATCCTGAACTAAGTGTGCCAACTTGGCACAAATGTAGATCCTATTTTGCCGGCGCGTCGGGCTGATTTTCCGGTGCAGCGTCGGCGAATGTAGGCAAATTAAGGCACGCTTTATCGATTCGTAAAATGATAGGGTAGGCAGAGAGATCTGCGTCAAGCACCCGCGCGTTAAAGATTTGTGGGATCAGGAACGCGTCTGCCATGCTTGGCGTATCGCCGTGGCAAAATTGGCCCGTCGACGAGCTTTCCGATAGCATAGCCTCAACGCCACCGAATCCCTCGGCTAACCAATGATGCTGCCAAGCGATTACTGCCTCAGCGTCAAGGCACATCCCGTCCGCTAAATGCCTGCGCACGCGCAGATTGTTGAGCGGGTGGACCTCGCAGGCAACTGCGAGCGCAATCGCCCGTACACGAGCGCGGCCCACTGCATCTTTGGGCAGCAAAGATGGCTGAGGTCGGGTTTCTTCGAGATACTCGATGATCGCTTGTGATTGTGAAATCGTATTATCTCCGTCGACAAGCGTCGGAACAATGCGCTGCGGGTTAACGGCGCCGTAGGCATCTGCCTGATGATCTCCATCCAATAGATTGACGTATTGGTGTTCGACATCAATTCCCTTCAGATTGACAGCGATGCGGACGCGATAGGCGGCAGATGACCGCCAAAAGCCATAAAGTTTCATTTTCTGCTCTCCAAATTTAGGAAATCCAAATCTACCATTCTCACCAAGTACGACGATGGTATTGATCCATCGCCAAGCGGAAATTCACAGGTTCGCAATATCGACCGGTTCAAGCTTATCAGCCGGCTGGAAATCGAATACGCGCCCGTAAAAATACAATTCCGACTGTAGAGCCCGCTCAATGTTCTCCGACAGTCTGAAGCCATGACCTTCACCTTCAAATGCAACATAGGCGACCGGCAGATTCTTGTGCAACAAAGCATCCACCATCGCTTTGGCCTGATTCGGCGGCACCACTTTGTCGTCAAGGCCTTGAAAGAAGATTACCGGACAGGCAAGTCGTTCAGTGTGATGAATGGGTGACCGTGCCCGGTAGAGTTCCTCGTCCTCGGGCCAACACCCGACGAGACCATCAAGGTAGCGCGACTCAAACTTATGAGTATCGCGAGCCAGCGCCTCCAAATCGCCTATGCCGTAGTAACTTGCGCCTGCACGAAATACATCGTGGAACGTAAGTGCGCAAAGAGTGGTAAATCCACCGGCGCTCCCTCCAGTAATGACAACGCGTTCACCGTCGACGACTTCGTTACCAACAAGGTATCGGACACATGAAATGCAGTCCTCAACGTCCACTTCCCCCCAGCGGCCGTTCAAACGTCTGCGATACGCGCGGCCATAGCCGCTACTTCCACCATAGTTGACATCCAGCACCGCGAAACCACGGCTTGTCCAGAATTGAATACCAAGACTAAAGGAAGGAGTCGTCTGTCCAGTCGGGCCGCCATGACTCTTGACGATGAGCAGCGCTTTTTCGTGCTCCGGGGCCGAGTAGTTGCAATTTACCGGTGCATAAAAATACGCATGAACATCGCCTCCGTCACCGGACGGCACATCAAGCGCCTCGCCAATTGAAATGTATTCGGGATCGATAGTGATATCCATCGCGCGACGCACTACTGTTGGCGCCACAGCGTTCAAATCGAAGAGTACTAGCGCACTAGAGTCGGCTACGTGTCCCGCGACGAACGCTGCTTTTTGACCGAAAATTACCAGGCTGTTGAATCCACAGTATTCTGTTTTGATTTCACATAGCTGCCCGTTTTTTTCCAATCGTCCGAGCTGCCACTCACCGTTCACGGCGTATGTGCAAATTATGTCGCCGTCCGTTGTGAACCCAAAGGTTGTCATTCCAAATGCCCATTGCGGACGACCGAATTCCGCGGCCATGGGGCACAAGGCGACAACTTCATGCTGCGCGCCATCCCAACGATAGAGATTCCACCATTCGGTTTGGTCGGAGACGAAATATAGCGCTCCATCTGGTGACCACGCTGGCGCAAATATGGATATTGTCCGACCGCCAGCCACACGCTCAACGTTTGCGAGCCCGCCATTCTCGGTGACATCTGCAAGCCACAACTCCGTACCATCCCACGGCATGTCGGGGTGTGACCAAGACAGCCAAGCCAAATACTGTCCGTCTGGGCTGAGGCGCGGTGCCCCATAGAAATCAGCGCCTTCGACGAGAGAGGAGACCTGTTGGTCAAAGCCAATCGAGACAATGCAGTTCTTAGGCTCGTCGTCACCCCGACCATGTTCTTCTCGAACAGCGATCAAACGGTTGTGCCGCCGGTCGACCGTCATGTCGGCGTAGCGATACGGACCTTCTGGTGTAAGGGCAACTGCGCTCGCGCGCTCCGGCATCGCATAAATCCGCTGATCTGCATCGTTGCAGAACCAAACATCGCCCGCGTCGACGACAAAGCTACCTCCGCCATATTCATGAACTCGGGAGCGGACGCTCATGTCAACGGGTGATACGTCGGCGATCGTGCCATCGCCTGATCGCTTGACCAGCACCGTCCGGCCACGCTCGGTCGGCCGCATTTCCATCCAGTAGACATCATCGCGGTCCAGGGCGACCTGACCCAGACCAACCGTCGCCTGAGAAATCAACCCCGCCGTAATCGGTGATTTCCAGGTGCCGTATGGGGCAACATGTGTCTTGCGCGGTGCGTTGATATCGGAATTTTCCACTAGCTGCCTATCACCCTATCGCTGATGCTTCTCAAAATTGAACTCAATTAACCCACGGCACCTAACTCACCTCAACCAATCGCCGATCACGGTGCCACTTAAGTATCCTATCAGTTGATTCGATCGCGGCAGATACGGTTAACTAAGTATTTGATGCATCGTGCATAAGCGATCGTCTGTATGCGAGCCCCTTTTGCACTCTCGCCGTTGCGCCTGAGTTGCGTCATGGTATAACCGCATTACGGTCGCTGCAGCCGGAAACAGGAGCTGAGCGTTATGGCGGGAGTACTCGTGCTCAACGGCCCCAATCTCAATATGCTGGGCACACGAGAGCCAGAAATTTATGGTTCCACGACCTTATTGGAGATTGAGGAGCGATGTCGCGAACGAGCAAAGATGCTCGGTCTCGAACTCACGTTTCTCCAATCCAACCATGAAGGCGAGCTCGTAACATGGATACAAGAGGCGCGGTCTGACGGTGTCAGCATTATCATAAACGCTGGTGCATATACGCATACGTCAGTGGCATTGCAGGATGCACTCCAATTGTGCGACGAACCGATCATCGAAGTGCATCTTTCAAATATTTTTGCCCGAGAGGAATTTCGGCATCATTCGTATATTTCTCCGCTGGCAAACGGCATAATTTGCGGATTTGGAGCGCATGGTTATCTCTTGGCGTTGGATGCAATCGCCGAACTTCGGGGCGCTGAGAACAAGAATATGCAAGGAAAGGCATAATGGCTAAATTTACTGTAGACAGCGAATTAGTTCGGACATTGGCTGATCTGCTAACTGAGACCGGGCTAACAGAAGTAGAGATCACGGACGGTGACAAGACGGTTCGAGTAGCGCGTCATGGCCACCCCGTTGCTGCGTCCAGAAGTTCAACAGACACGCATGTTGATACAACAGGCACCGTCGAAACCGGCGCCATGCCGGCGCCGACCGTCGATGCAGACCATCCAGGCACCTTGGTGTCGCCGATGGTCGGTACAGCATTCTTGTCACTGCAACCAGGTGCAGACCCGTTTGTGCGGGCGGGCGACAGAGTAAATGAGGGTCAGACGCTGCTTATTATCGAAGCAATGAAGGTGATGAACCCTATAGCTGCGGTCCGAAGCGGTGTCGTACGGAGCATCCTGGTCGAGGACGGCCAGCCGGTAGAGTTTGGCGAATCGCTTATGGTCATCGAGTAGCTGCCGTTGTTTGAAAAAATCCTTATCGCCAACCGGGGCGAAATCGCGCTACGGATTCATCGTGCATGCCGGGAAATGGGCATCCAGACCGTTGCGGTCCATTCGACTGCAGACTCCGACGCCATGCATGTTCGTTTAGCTGACGAATCTGTATGCATCGGACCGCCATCGCCTCGCGAAAGCTATTTGAATATTGCTGCCATCCTATCTGCAGCAAGCATAACGGGCGTTGATGCCATTCATCCCGGCGTTGGTTTTTTGTCGGAGAACGCAGCATTTGCGGAAATAGTCGAGGAGCATGGTTTTACGTTTATCGGCCCGTCGCAAGAGCATATTCGCGTGATGGGAGACAAGGTTTCGGCAAAACAGCAAGCGATAGCCCTCGGCATTCCAGTGGTTCCGGGCTCCGAAGGAGCGATAACCAATGATGTTGAGGCACTGCGCGTTGCCAAGGAAATTGGTTATCCGGTTTTGGTCAAAGCCTCGGCTGGTGGCGGCGGACGGGGAATGAAAGTTGCGGAAGACGCAAACCATCTTTCCGAAGCCCTTGCGATGTGTCGAAATGAGGCAAGAGTCTCCTTTGGTGACGATCGCGTGTATCTCGAAAAATTTCTTGCCCATCCACGGCATATCGAAATACAGGTGCTTGGCGACCAGCATGGCAACGTCGTTCATTTTGGCGAACGAGATTGTTCCCTGCAGCGGCGTCATCAGAAGGTTTTGGAGGAAGCGCCTTCGCCGGTGCTTAACAGCAAGGCAAGAAACTCGATCTGTAAGCTCGTGACAGACGCGCTCCGAAAGATCAAATACGCGAGTTGTGGAACGATAGAGTTTCTGTACGAAAACAATGAGTTCTATTTCATTGAAATGAATACGCGCCTGCAGGTCGAACATCCGGTTACTGAAATGATCACTGGTATCGACTTGGTGCGCGAGCAGCTACAAGTTGCAGCCGGCGCACCGCTTGAGTTTACCCAAATGGATATTGAGTTTACTGGCCATGCGATTGAGTGTCGTATAACCGCGGAACATCCGGAGACGTTTGCGCCATCTCCTGGACGGATAACCGATTATCATGCTCCGGGAGGGTTAGGTGTGCGGGTCGATTCAGCACTCTATTCGGGTTACCAAGTGCCGCCCTACTACGACAGCCTAATTTCCAAGTTGATTGTATTTGGAACAACGCGAAACGAGGCAATCATGCGACTGCACCGTTCCCTTGATGAGTATGTAATCGGGGGGATTGAGACCACCATACCGCTGCACCAAAAACTGGTCCGCGACCCGACATTTATCGACGGAAGCTATGACATCAACTGGCTAGAATCATGGCTGGAAAACGGTCCAGCACACGGTTGAACACCTTGCGATAACGAGACATTACCTGCATGGAAATGCCGAACCTTACGCCCGAGCTAATTTTGCGTGCCTATGCAATGGGCGTATTTCCAATGGCGGAGGGTCGCGAAGACCCCGAACTATTCTGGGTCGACCCGAGAATGCGGGGTGTCATTCCTCTCAGTCATTTTCACGTGCCAAGGCGGCTTCGCCGCGTGTTGCGGGGCGGGAGATTTGTCGTAACGTTCGACGAAATTTTTGAAGCCGTTATCGAGAACTGCGCTACGGCGACGACGCTAAGGCCGCGTACGTGGATCAACGACCGCATCATTACGCTTTACACGACCCTTCATCATATGGGCCATGCACATAGCGTCGAATGCTGGCTGAATGGCGAGTTAGTGGGTGGACTCTACGGCGTATCGATGTGCGGGGTTTTCTTCGGCGAGAGCATGTTCAGCCGGCATGTAGACTCGAGCAAGGTCGCACTTGTTCACCTAATTCTACGATTGCGCTCTGCAGGGTTTAGACTGCTTGACGCCCAGTTCATCACCAAGCATCTCAGTCGATTTGGTGCCCATGAAATTTCGCGCGATGCCTACAGAAAGCAGCTCGCGGCCGCTCTCAAGATGGAAGTGGACTTTAATACAATCATCGAGCAGGTGGACTTAGAAACGTTGATTCGTAGCGGTACGTGAGCTCTTAGTCAGTGGCGCTATCCACTGGAACGCGCATTTTACATTCCAACACCCATACATCATAAACAGGGTGTTCCAGCGCGCTTAACGCCGGGCTCGACGCGAACATCCAGCCATGAAACAAATCGGCCGGCGGTTCACCGAGGCGCGCCTCATAAATGTCGAGAAAAGCACTCGACTCCGGCGGCTCTTCCGGTCGCGTCCGCTCACACTTCCGCACAACAATCCGCAGCGCACCAAAACTCACCAATTCGTCGATCGTCGCCTCGAACGTCGAGACGCGTGCGGTTACTTTGTCTAAGCCCTGCATAACCACTTGCTCGCCCGGCAACATTGCGGCAACAGCTGCTGCCGGCAATACTACAGTCAATCCAGCGAAAGCGATCAACGAACCAAATTTTGCCATCCGTCGTGAGGTGCATAACACTGCAAGGCGCATTGCAGCGTTTGAAAACACAGCGCCAAATCCAGCAACAAAGCCAGCGTTGCGCCGAGATCGATCAGGGACCCAATGCTGTTTTGCCCGATTGGGAATAATGTCAGCTACCCGCGCCAGGATCATCCGTGACAAGAAAAATGACTTTCCCTAACAGTTCTTCAAGAGAAATTACGTCACGAGTGCTCGTCAGCTCTCCGCCTGACGCGAGTATTTCGCCGTCGGTGCCCGGTTCGAGCTTTATGTATTTACCACCCAGCAGGCCATCGCTGGAAACAGTCACCACAGTATTCATAGGGAGCTTTATGTCAGGCCGGACCGTCATCGTTACGACAGCGAGGTAGTCTTCTTGGTCAACGCGCTGTTCGACGACAGACCCTACTTTTACGCCACCGATGCGCACGTCATTGCCGACGGTCAATCCGTCGATAGCATTGAACTTTGCAATTACGCGATAACCATCGACGGGTCTCAAATCACTATTCGAATACGCAAAAATGAGGAACATACCCGCGATCAATATGACAACCCCGCCAAGTATAGTCTCGATGACGTTCCGTTCCATTGGTGCCTCCTTTCCTCTCATCATTTTGTCGATTTTTTGGCTGGATCGCGGTCCTTAAGGCGTTTCGCCTCCGCCGAGAGGATGACCTTCTGCAACAACTCTTCAAAGATTACCGAGTCCTGGACGAAATTAAACTCGTCACCAGGTTGCAGCATGTCCAATTCGCCGCCGGGCTCAAGTTTGAGGTACTTGTCCCCCAACATGCCTTCGCTAAGAACCATAGCGACGGTATCCGTCGGTAATTTGACATCAGGATTCAATCGCAGTGTAAGGATTGCCTGATGGGATTGAGGATTAAATTCGACGTGATTGACGCGGCCGACGGGCACACCGGTCAGCAATACATCACTGCCGCTCTTAATGCCGTCGATACTGCTAAACCGCGCCGTCAGCTCGTAACCGCTGGGCGGACCGGCACCTCGTTCGCTATACGCCGTGACAATAAACAGAGTTGCCAGCACCATGACACCCGCACCAATAATGGCATGCATATACTCGCGGTTCACAACATCAATCCGTTCGCTCTGGAGACCATGCTTCATAATCTCCAGTTGCCGCTGGCCGTGCTCCACCACGAAGCGTATGTCCTGGCGGACGATACGCCTGGGGCGTACCGGTTCGGTTGGATATGTGAAACTTCTGCCATGAATGCTTCGGGCGTCCGCCATCTGTCGGCAGATCATCTATCGTGTAATGAAGCCACGCATGCCACTCCGGCGGGACAGCGCTTGCTTCAACCTCGCCCCGATAAATAACCCAGCGCTTTCGGCGGCCGCTTTTTGGCAATCGTTTTGCCTGAAAGTAGCGGTGACCGAAATTATCAAGGCCCACCTGTTCACCCTTTAGCCAAGTATGGAGCCTAGTACCAATCGTCGTCATCAATTTTTACTTTGCTCGATGTTAGCGCCGCAATCGGACTGAGGTCCGCGCAGACTCAATGGTAGCAACAACTATATATGACAACAGAACCTTCGCCAACGAGGGCGATGAGCCAAGACGCCCCGCACTGATGTCCTCTCCTTGCGCTCAAAAATTGATGTCTTACATCATCGCATCTGCGTGTCACTGTCGCGTGCCTTTCATGCAAAAAACAGCGCCAATACAAAATGAGTGTTGGAACCGCAGAAACACTTATTTTTATTTGCAGCAATTCCTGCAGCCACTTCGAAATAGCCATTCGATGACTTTATTCACCTTTAGAACACTTCGTCTACAATTTGTGCTTCTAGTAATTATATCCACAATATCTTGTTGCACACCACGTGATATTGTGACTTACTTGTTAACAATTCATAGATGTTGAGATCAACGAGCAAGTTCTGATCTGAAATCGTGAATTGTCGAGGGTCTGAGGGGGAGGTCGGTTAGTCTAACTGTACCGAGATAGTACCGGTCTGCAATCCACCCTTGAAATTAATAATGAGCTGGCCTTCATGTCCGGCGAACTGCAGGCTGGGAGCCGTGTATGCGTATTCAACGACGTTTCACGCGAGAGGGTGAATCCCCCTACGAGGGCATTGCGTTTCGCAATGCTTCGAGCGAGATCAAAAATCCCGACGGATCGACTGTGTTCAGCACGGAAAATATTGAAGTTCCTTCCGCGTGGAGCCAAGTAGCCACAGATGTTCTTGCGCAGAAATATTTTAGAAGAGCCGGCATTCCAACGCGGCTGAGCGTCGTATCCGAAGAAGACGTTCCAAGTTGGCTCTGGCGCCACGAAACGGATTCTAGCGCTCTCGAACTTGTGTCAGAAGAGGAACGATACGTCGGCGAGAGCAGCGCTCGTCAGGTCTTTGATAGGCTGGCCGGCACATGGACATATTGGGGCTGGAAGAGCGGTTATTTCGACGGTGAAGCCGACGCCAGCGCCTACCACGACGAAATGCGTTTCATGCTCGCGCGGCAGATGGGAGCACCCAATTCACCACAATGGTTTAATACTGGACTGCATTGGGCATATGGCATCGAGGGGCCGGGACAAGGCCATTATTATGTCGACTATCGCACCGGCGAACTGACGAAATCGACATCTGCCTACGAACATCCGCAACCGCATGCATGCTTTATACAATCTGTAACCGATGATCTCGTCAACGAGAACGGGATCATGGGTTTATGGGTTCGAGAGGCGCGCCTTTTCAAATACGGTTCCGGTACAGGCACTAATTTTTCAGCGCTGCGCGGCGCGGGCGAATCACTTTCCGGTGGCGGTGAATCTTCTGGCCTGATGAGCTTCCTTAAAATTGGCGACCGGGCAGCGGGCGCCATCAAGTCAGGTGGAACGACGCGGCGTGCCGCAAAGATGGTCGTCGTCGACATCGATCATCCGGATATTGAGGAATACATCAACTGGAAGGCCAGCGAAGAACAAAAAGTCGCTGCCCTCGTTGCAGGCTCGAAGCTCTGTAACACTCATCTCAACGCGATAATGTCTGCATGCCTTGACGGCGACGACGAAAATTCATTCGACCCGAAACACAACGATGCGCTGAAGAAAGAAATACGAAAAGCACGGCGTGCGATGATACCGGAGAGTTATATCCAACGTGTCCTCCAATTCGCCGAGCAGGGCTTCAGACAAATTGAGTTCCGCACATTCGATACTGATTGGCAATCGGAGGCGTATCTCACTGTTTCAGGACAGAACTCGAACAATTCTGTACGGCTTACAAATGCGTTCATCGAGGCCGTGGAGAATGATTCTGAATGGACCCTTTATCGCCGAATTGATGGCAAACCGGCCAAGACCCTCAAAGCCACCGATTTATGGGACCAAATTGCTAACGCTGCGTGGTCCTCTGCTGACCCTGGCGTACAGTTCCACAACACGATCAACGAATGGCACACATGCTCGACTAGCGGACCAATCAACGCTTCAAATCCATGTTCCGAGTATATGTTCCTCGACGATACGGCGTGCAATCTCGCCTCGTTGAACTTAATGGCAATTCGAGGTCCGGACGGCCAGATCGACGTTCCTGCGTTCGAGCACGCTGTCCGACTTTGGACGCTAACGCTCGAATTATCAGTCGTGATGGCGCAATTCCCGTCCAAAGAAATCGCACAACGCTCATACGAATACCGGACGTTAGGGCTGGGTTACGCCAACCTTGGCGGGCTGTTGATGGCTTCAGGACTTAGTTACGATAGTGACGAAGGCCGCGCCCTCTGCGCCGCAATTACGGCGCTCATGACTGGCAGTGCATATGCAACGTCAGCAGAAATTGCAGAGGAACTCGGAGCCTTTCCTGGTTACGAGAAAAATTCGAAGGCAATGCTTAGTGTTATCGCCAACCACTACCGGGCGGCAGAAGGTCAGACCACGGGATACGAGGGGTTGACAGTAAAGCCGGTTCCGCTCGATCACGCCAATTGCCCACAGCCAGAGATCAGTCTTGCTGCACTTGCTGTATGGGACCGTGCACTCGCACTCGGTAATGCCAACGGATTCCGCAATGCACAGGTCTCGGTCATTGCCCCGACAGGCACAATAGGTCTCATTATGGACTGCGATACGACCGGAATTGAGCCTGATTTCGGACTGGTAAAATTCAAGAAACTTGCCGGCGGTGGATATTTCAAAATCATCAACCAGACCGTCCGAGAGGCGCTTGGGACCCTAGGCTACGACGATAATCGGATCGATGATATCATCAACTATGCAGTTGGCTTTGGGACGCTTAATGACGCCCCCGCAGTTAATCACGAAAGTCTAACGGCCAAAGGATTCACAAAAGAGGCGTTGGAGAAACTTGAAGACGCTCTCGGCAGTGCATTCGACATCAAGTTCGCCTTCAACAAGTGGACGCTCGGGGTGGAGTTCTGCACCCACACACTTGGAATTGATGCTCAGAAACTTGACGAAGCCGGATTTGATCTCCTTGAAGAAATAGGTTTCGAGCGCGCCGACATTGATTTTGCAAATCTTTTTTGCTGTGGGGCGATGACGCTCGAAGGTGCACCGCATTTGAAGCGTGAACATCTGTCGGTCTTCGATTGTGCCAACCCCTGCGGTCGGACCGGAAAGCGACATTTGTCCGTTGAAAGCCACATTCGTATTATGGCGGCGGCACAGCCGTTTGTTTCAGGCGCAATTTCCAAGACCATCAATATGCCGAACTCGGCGTCTATTGAGCAGTGCAAAGATGCCTACATGCTGTCTTGGCGTCTTGGGCTGAAGGCGATGGCCCTCTATCGTGATGGCTCAAAATTAAGCCAGCCGCTCGCGACGATCATAGCCGATGATGACGAGTTTGCAGATGACCTCGTTGATGCCCCGGCCGCTGTAGCTGCGCCTGCTTTGGCCGAAAAGATTATTGAGCGGGTTGTTGAAATAGCCGCTGATCGTCGTCGCCTGCCATCGCGGCGCAAAGGATATACACAAAAGGCGATCGTCGGCGGCCATAAAGTTTATTTGCGTACTGGCGAGTATGAAGACGGCCAGTTGGGCGAAATCTTTGTCGATATGCACAAAGAAGGTGCGGCCTTCCGGTCACTCATGAATAATTTTGCAATCGCAATCTCAATTGGCCTGCAATACGGTGTTCCCCTTGAGGAATACGTTGAGGCATTTACCTTCACCCGTTTCGAACCCGCCGGAATTGTTGATGGCAACAGCACCATCAAAATCGCAACCTCAATTTTGGATTACATTTTCCGAGAACTCGCAATCTCTTATCTTGGTCGACACGACCTTGCTCATGCGCAACCTGAAGATATGCTTCCAGACGCTTTAGGTAAGGGCGAACAACAAGCGGAACTTCCCGATAGCGATGCGATGGCAGCGATAAAGCGCGTCGCGAGTTCAGGTTACGTGCGGTCGCCAAATCTGCTGCTAATCGCTGGCGGCGGCGGCCGAGCCACAGTAGCGAGCGGTGGCGGCCTCAATAGCGCTGTCCAGTCTACCCTCGTCGAGGAATTTGCCAGCGCCGGGGCGCCCGATGATGGGTATGGCTCAACGCACGAGTTTGCTGACAACGCGACTGACGTAGCTTCAGAAGCTATTAGCGCAACGACCCTGGTCGCGACAGTAGATGCTGAACTTCACCGAATTCAAATCGCCAAATCCCGCGGGTTCGTCGGTGACGCTTGCGAGGAATGTGGCAACTTTACGATGGTGCGCAACGGGACATGCATGAAATGCGTGACCTGTGGCGCGACCAGCGGATGCTCTTGATGTAAAGAGTATCCCGATACGAGCTCCCTGTAACCTTGGGGGGCACGGCTTCGGCCGGCCCCTCATTTTTTTGTCCGAAGTTTGTATCTGGACGTGTAGCCTGGGAGCAAGGTTCAAGACTGCTTAATTCTTACCCGAACAACTGAAAGGAATTCACAATGGCTGGAGCAATCGACGCTCGGCTGGCTGAAATAGGTATCAAACTTCCCGATGCGCCTCTCCCAGCCGCCAACTATGTGCCCTATGTCATCACCGGAAACCTGATTTTCATTGCTGGTCAAATTCCAGCATCGAATGGTGAGGTGAAGTTCATCGGAAAATTGGGCGCAGATTTATCGACGGATGATGGAATCTCTGCTGCACGTCTTTGCGTATTGAATATCGTCGCGCAAGCCAAAGCGGCACTCGGCGGAGATCTTGACCGTGTCGTGCGCTTCGTTAAGGTCGGTGGATTTGTTAATTCCACAGAAAACTTTACCGATCACCCAAAGATAATAAACGGTGCCTCTGACCTGCTCGTAAAAATCTTTGGAGACAGCGGACGCCACGCACGGTTTGCCGTTGGAGCCAGTTCTTTACCGTTAGGTATAGGCGTCGAAATTGATGCTGTTATCGAGTTCAACTGACCCGCCAAAAAGAGGACTCGGCTGAGCGACACCAATAAACGGTGATAATTCTTCTACCTCTTATGTGTGGCTGCCAAAAGCTGCCCAGAGAAGCGCCGCAAGTACGCCGGCCAATGGGGGTAAGACCGCTGAAGACGCAAATCGGATAAACCAAAACCGTGGTCCCATCAAAGGCAATTCCCAGGCGATTGCTCGATGAACCGCTATGACCGACCATGCGGCGATAAAGGCGACCATCTGCGGGTCTCCAGCACCGTAGTTCTTTAAGGCGATTACAAACGGAAAGGTCACAAACGGCCCACCTGGGATAAATGAGCCCAAAATGGACGACGTCACGATGCCTTGAAAACCCGATGCGCCGCCAATGAGCCCGCCAATGACCTCCTGCGGAACGAGGACAGCGATAAACCCCGCTGCAAGCAAGGCGAGCGGCATACGCACTGCAACGCGACGTCCTTGTGTCGTAAACGTCTGAAGAGCGCGGCGATAGTTGGCACCGGGCTTTCTCAGCACGATCACGGACAGGACAATAACAATCGACCAAAGAAATATCCCTGAAATAAGCATGCGCTCAGTTCTTCGCCTGTTCAGCGCGTTCCCACATGCGCGCAAATAAACCACGGGCAATCAGACCGGCGATAATGGGCAACGGAATCGAAGAGATAAATCGAACAATCAAAAAATCGGAATCGAAGAAGGCAATTTCCCAAACCAGCAGACGATTGATGCCAATCACCGACCAGGCGGTGACAAAGGCGACCATTGTCCCGATATCAGCTCCGGCGCGATGTAGAGCAAGTACAATAGGGAACGACGAGAACGGGCCTCCAGGCGTCATCGCGCCCGCAACTGTTGCCAGGAGCAAGCCTCTGAAGCCTGAACTTGTTCCGAGCCAACGTGCAACAAACTCCCTTGGGACGAGAACTTCGACCAAGCCCGCAAGCAGGAGGCCAGCAACGATCATCGGGACAATCTGAAGCACCAGACGTAGATCTGCGTATACGGCCTCCTCAACTGCACCGATTCCTTTGAAATACCAAACTGCAATGCCCGCACTAAGCGCAATTGCCAACAAAATCAAAGTGTCAACAGCTACGAAACGTCTGAAACCAGTCACTTTCGGGCCACTCGAACGTGATTTTTTTGCAGCCGACGGGTTACCTTCTCCGGATGGCGCAGGTTTTCCTAACACGTGGTTCATCCGGTCTCACTTCAGCTTGGAATTGTCGCCAATTGTTTTGGCCTTCAGAAGGCCAGACTATACGGGAAATGAGCCTTCAGAACCCCAATTTACACAGCGCAGGTATGCGTCAGCAACATCGCTATCGCGTGCAGACGAGGCGAAGCAACGAATGCGCAGCCGTTGCAAGTGCGGTATTATCCGTGTCTTGATGATTGAAACAGGGCGTTACAGGGACTGAATTATGCCTGATGGTCGCAATCTGATCACGATCAAAGTGATAAATTCGATCAACCAGGTTGATCCAGTCGAATGGAACGCCTGTGCAGGATCTGAAAACCCATTCGTATCTCATTCGTTTTTGAATGCGCTAGAGCAGAGCGGCGCGGTTCAAGCTGAAACGGGTTGGTCGCCGCATCACCTTATTATGGTGGATCAAAGCAACAGACTTTATGGGGCGGCTCCGCTGTTCCTAAAGAGCCATTCCCAAGGTGAGTATGTGTTTGATCACGGGTGGGCAGACGCCTACGAGCGTGCAGGCGGACGTTATTATCCTAAATTTTTTTCCGCAGTTCCATTTACACCTGTCACAGGGCCACGGCTGTTAGTGCGCCCTGACGCGGCAACCGGTGAGGTTGAAGCCTCGCTGTGCGCTGGAATGATCGAACTGGCCGAGCGATACGAGATATCGTCAATCCACGTTACATTCTTGCCAGAGAGCCAAAGATCAAGTTTTGAGGGCGCCGGCTTTTTGATCCGCCATAGCCATCAATATCATTGGCAGAATCGGGACTACAAAAGCTTCGATGACTTTCTCGCCAGCCTCACGAGTAGGCGGCGCAAGACAATCCGCAAAGAACGAGAACGCATTGCAAAAGCTGGCATCACATTTGAGGCGCATACGGGTGCGGCACTCACGTCTCGCCATTGGGATACATTTTACGAGTTCTATACAGACACATATGATCGAAAATGGGGGTTCCCCTACCTTAACCGCGAGTTTTTCGAATTAGTGAACGATACAATGGCCGACCGCATCGTGCTAATCACTGCCTACGAGGACGGGCAACCGATCGCTGGAGCCTTCAATCTACTCGGCAGCAACGCTATATATGGGAGAAATTGGGGCTGTAATCATCGCTACAAGTTCCTTCACTTCGAAGCCTGCTACTATCAAGCGATTGATTTTGCAATTGCGCATGGGCTTGACCGCGTCGAAGCCGGCACTCAAGGCCCACACAAAATTCAGCGCGGCTATGAACCTGCGCAGACTTATAGCGCTCACTGGATTAGAGATTCCAATTTCAGAGCCGCTGTTGAGAATTTTCTGCAGCGTGAAAAGGAAATGGAAACTGATGAAATGGGATACCTCAGGGGACACACACCATTCCGTAACCAGGATGGGCAATAAACGATAGCTGATCGCGAGTTAGTGCTGATCGAAGAAGACGCGACAGAAGCAGATCGTCTAACCGCACAAATCTGGAAATTTTGTTATACCGTACGCAGAATCAAGCGTGTGGAAGACATTGGCGACATCAACGGAGTTGCTGCGTTACTCGTAGCTGTCCTGTCTGACGCGGATGGGTGGCAAAATATCACCACCCTCGAAACGCTTCGAGGCGAAGGTACACCGCTGCCTCCAGTAATTTTGCTAGCGCGTGAATTAGAACTACCGGTTCGAATTAAGGCTGCCAAGGCCGGAGCAGCGGCATTTCTAAATCGCCCCGTCAACGTTCTTGAGTTGATCGACGAAATTGACGGACTGCAGGAACAACTGGAAGAGGAACCCTATCGCGTCTTGATCGTCGATAATGATCCTGGCCTCTCGGGCTACCACAAATCCGTTCTTGAAAGTGCGGGGGTTGAAGTCGAGGTCGTCCATGATCCGCTAGCGGTGCTCCCACCGCTGGCATATTTTCGACCAGAGTTGATAGTCATGGATCTTTATATGCCAAATTGTTACGGCAAAGAATTGGGCGCGGCTATTCGGCAAGAGAACGCCTATCTGCCAATTCCCATCGTCCTCCTTTCAGCTGAAGATGACATTTCAGAGCAGCTGGACGTCATGACAATTGGTGGAGATGATTTCCTGGTGAAGCCAATGCATCCGGAATATCTGGTCGCCGCCGTGGTCACACGGGCAAAACGCTTCAGAGCGCTCAGAGGACTTTTGGTTCGGGATAGTCTGACCGGATTACTCAATCACACGACTACAAATGAGCAGACAAAAATTGAACTTGCTCGAGCACGACGCATGAAAAATCCGCTTTCCTTCGGACTCCTCGATATTGATCACTTTAAGTTGGTCAATGGTCAATATGGCCATCCTGCGGGCGACAGGGTCATTAAGAGCCTGTCAAATTTACTGAAGCAAAATTGCGGGCAACTGATGTGATTAGCCGTTATGGCGGCGAGGAATTAGCTGTGGTTTTACCCGACGTAGACAATGTGATAGCCCACCAAATTTAGGACGAAGTTAGGCAATCCTTCGCAGATATTCGGCATCAGCATGACGATGGCGAATTTGTCGTAACGCTAAGTGGCGGTATAGCAACATTTCCTCAATTTACTGAAGTCCCGCACCTCATCGATGCTGCGGACAAAGCCCTCTACGTCGCCAAGAATGAAGGTCGCAACCAAATCTTGAACGCCGGGACACCAACCGCCGATTGAATTAATTTTGGAACATGACGCCATTTTTTTATCGCGAATGCGTCTGATATATAAACCACAGCGCCATTGCTGCGCGCGTATGGCAATGAAACTACATTGCCATTGGGCCAGGGCCCTCTGATGAACACGTACTTAGGTCTCGACGAGCGCAGGCATCTTAGGTTTGCCAATCAGAGGCTTGGGATATGTGAAGGTAAACTTATCATCTTTGACATCGACTCGCACCAAGCCACCTTTCGACAACTTGCCAAACAGTAATTCGTCTGCAAGCGGCTTCTTGACATGCTCTTGAATTACCCGTCCCAAAGGACGCGCGCCGAAGTTGCGATCGTAGCCACGCTCCGCGAGCCATTTTAGCGCTGCGTCCGAAACCTCGATGGTAACATTTCGATCCGCAAGCTGCGCCTCAAGTTGCATGATAAATTTTTCAACAACCAAGATTACAACGGCAGACGACAACGGATCAAATCGGATCACTGCATCCAGCCGATTCCGAAACTCAGGCGAGAACATCCGCTTAATTGCTTCTTCGTCCTCACCTTCACGCTCTTCACGACCAAATCCAATGGCTGGTTTTGCCATTTCGGCAGCCCCAGCATTGGTCGTCATAATTATCACGGCATTTCTAAAATCAACAGCTTTGCCGTTGTGATCCGTTAGTTTTCCGTGGTCCATGATCTGTAGCAAGATGCTGAAGAGGTCAGGATGGGCCTTCTCGATCTCATCCAATAACAAGACAGCGTGTGGATGCTGATCTATGGCATCCGTGAGCAATCCACCCTGATCGAAACCAACGTAGCCTGGAGGCGCGCCAAGAAGACGACTCACGCTATGGCGCTCCATATACTCAGACATATCAAAGCGAATAAGTTCGATTCCCATAATATGGGAGAGCTGACGCGCGACCTCTGTCTTTCCTACACCAGTCGGACCAGAGAAGAGGTAACTACCAATTGGTTTCTCTGGCTCGCGAAGGCCGGCCCGGGACAGCTTTATCGCGGTCGTAAGTGCGCCGAGGGCTCGGTCCTGTCCGAATACCACCGTTTTCAAGTCACGGTCGAGACTGAGCAGCGCAGATTTGTCGTCTTTGGAGACATGCTTCGCCGGAATACGGGCGATTTTTGCCACAATCGACTCTATATCCTTTACCCCGATTGTCTTCTTACGTCTCGATTCGGGCAGCAACATCTGCGCCGCGCCAACTTCGTCGATGATGTCGATTGCCTTATCCGGCAGTTTTCTGTCGTGGATATAGCGCTCTGACATCTCAACGGCGGTGCGGATCGCTTCTGCAGTATACCTAACCTTGTGATGTTCTTCGTAATAGGGCTTCAGACCCTTGAGAATTTTTACAGCATCCTCAAGTGAGGGTTCTGCAACATCGATTTTCTGGAAGCGCCTGACAAGCGCTCGATCCTTCTCGAAATAGTTCCGGAACTCCTTATATGTTGTCGAACCGATGCACTTCAGTGAACCGCCTGCCAATGCCGGCTTCAAGAGATTGGATGCATCCATCGCTCCGCCACTGGTAGCACCAGCACCGATCACCGTATGAATTTCATCAATAAACAGGACAGCGCCCTCAGTATTTTCTAGCTCGCGCAACACAGCCTTCAAACGTTCCTCAAAATCTCCTCGATATCGAGTTCCGGCGAGCAGTGACCCCATATCAAGCGCGAATATGGTTGCGTCTTTAAGGACATCCGGCACCTCGCCTTGAAAAATTCGCCGCGCCAATCCCTCGCAAATCGCTGTCTTCCCAACGCCCGAGTCGCCGACATACAGTGGATTATTCTTTGACCTCCGGCATAAGATCTGAATCGTTCGTTCGACCTCGTGCTCGCGGCCAATCAAAGGATCGATCCGCCCTTCCTCGGCTTTCTTGTTGAGATTCACGCAATAGGCATCAAGCGCTTCATTCCCTCGTTTGCCGGGTTTCTCGCCAGTCGCATCTTCCTCGACACCATCCGGAGTTTCGCCATCAGATTCGATAGCTACCTTGGCAATCCCATGACTTAGGTAATTGACGGCATCGAAGCGCGTCATATCTTGTTCATGCAGAAAATACACGGCATGACTCTCGCGTTCTGAGAAGATCGCCACGAGAACATTTGCGCCGGCAACCTCTTCCCGGCCAGAGGACTGTACGTGGATGGCAGCGCGTTGAAGCACGCGCTGGAATCCGGCAGTCGGTTTTGGATCCTCAGGTACATCTGATGCAAGGCCACCGAGCTCACCATCAAGATATCCAGACAGTTCACCTCGCAGTTTGTTGAGATTTACACCGCAGGCACGCAGAACCGATACAGCGTCCTGGTCCTCAACCAAGGCTAACAGCAGATGCTCCAGAGTTGCGTACTCATGTCGACGGTCGCCGGCAAATGCGAGTGCGCGGTGAAGAGTTTCTTCTAGGTTGCGTGACAACACTGTCTGTTATTCCTTCTCTAGTGTGCACTGCAGTGGATGTTGGTTTTTGCGGGCAGCATCCATAACTTGGTTCACTTTGGTTTCCGCTACTTCATAGGTAAAAACACCACAAATCCCAACACCGCGACGGTGAACGTGAAGCATAACACGCATCGCCTCCTCGCGGTTTTTCGCAAATACCGTCTCCAAGACCTGAACGACAAACTCCATCGGAGTGTAGTCATCGTTCAACATGAGCACTTTATACATCGATGGTTTCTTAGTTTTCGGCTTGGCCTTCGTTGCCACACCGGTTTTAAGATCGCCATCATCGTCGTTGCGCGAATCGCGCATTCCATCACCAACTGGTTTCTACATAACTAGGTCATAATATTGGAATTGCTACCCGATGGAAAAGGCCCAAAAGTAGATGAATCATAAAACAGGGCAAAGTTTCTTGTGGCGAAGTCCAAATAATGGCTCAAACCAACGATCGAGCGTCTATATTGAGATTAGAAATTTGGGTTTTAGCGTCGTTCAGGAGGCATTTTCGAGTTGTTAGGGCACCTCCATCGCCAACTGGTTCAAATAAGCCGGGAAGATACGCCGGTGGCAGAAGTGTATGGCGCAGCACCGCGTGGCATACGTGATGCTCGAACCGCCGTTTCCGGCGCTCGCTTCCATTGCCCAATATGTAATGGCTGGTTTCTTCATTTCTTACCGTTTGGCCTCAACCAACGCCGTCATGCGAAATGTCCACGTTGTGGTTCACTAGAGCGACACCGTTTCCTTTGGCTGTATTTGAGAGACCAAATGCATTTGACGCGCCGCCGCGCTAGCGTTCTCCATGTTGCACCTGAGATTCCAATTCAAGACAACTTGTCGCGACTTCCAAACCTTAATTACGCGACAATTGATCTTTACGATCCTAACGCTGCTCACCAGATGGACCTCACAAATCTTTCATTCGATTCTGGAAAATTTGACGTCATCATCTGTAGCCACGTCCTCGAACACATAGAGGATGACCGCAGCGCTATAACAGAAATGGCCCGCGTCCTACGTTCTAACGGCCGCGCAATCATTCTAGTACCGGTCGACGCCAGAAGAGAAAAAACCTATGAGGATAGTTTAATCATCGCACCGAGCGAGCGCCTCGAAGCTTTTGGTCATCCCTACCATGTCCGAATCTGTGGAACCGACTATTCAAAGAGAATCGGCAACGCCGGATTCGAGGTTAAGGAAATTTTCAGCTCTACCCTAATGCCACATCGCAGGCGAATACATCGAATCAATAAAACAGTTCTCTATGATTGTCGACGACTGGACTAATCATTTAGAGAACTGTTTCTTCTCTTGAGATAATTTCATAATACAGAGAAATTGCCCTGTTTTCCTCAACATTTCTTAGTAAAGACACTGCGAATATAGTATTTAATAGACAAAAGCAGCTAGTTTCATTACATCTTCCATTAGTTTGCCTGCCGTGAAGAGACCAATTCAACAAAAGAGTCCCGGCGATGACAGGAAGACATAGCGTTTCAGGAAAAATATCTGCACTTTTTTATGGCGAGTTTGTTGCCGTTGTATTTTTGACTGTGACCCTTGCTGGATCACCGGCATCTGCGCGTTATGCGTCAGTTGTTGTGAACGCAGATACCGGTAAAATACTCCAGTCACTTAACGCCGATACACGTAATTATCCGGCTTCACTGACAAAAATTATGACGCTGTACATGGTTTTTGAGGGACTCCGGGAAGGTAAGTTGACAATGACGCAGGCGTTGCCTGTATCGCGCAGGGCCACCGGCATGGCGCCGTCCAAATTAGGTCTCAAGGTAAACGAAACGATAACGACCCGAGACGCCATCCTCGCTCTAATCACCAAGTCAGCAAACGATGCCGCGGTCGTCATTGCGGAGGCCCTTGGCGGCACCGAAATTAAGTTTGCGCAGGATATGACGAAGCGCGCCCGCGAGCTTGGGATGATTCGCACGACGTTTAAGAATGCATCAGGACTTCCCAACCGTAGGCAACTTTCGACAGCCCGTGACATGGCTGTTTTGGCGCTGCGTCTGCTTAAAGATTTTCCCGAAGAGTACCGCTATTTCGCAACGAAGAAATTTAAATATCGTGGCCATACATATAGCAATCACAATGGCTTACTCGATAGATATGACGGAGCGGACGGTATTAAGACAGGCTACATACGCGCGTCGGGCTTCAATCTTGTAGCCTCGGCTCAACGCGACGGCACACGCGTGATCGGCGTTATGTTTGGTGGGCAATCCGCGGGCTCCAGAGACGCCCAGATGGTGCGTCTGCTAGATCGCGGGTTTGCCAAAGTTTCGCCACGTAAGAATGCCGTTGCGTCGGCAGCACGCGCACCGGAATCACCGCGCCCAAAGGAAACGCCGTCCAAAGCTGTCAAACCGAGACAATTGGGCAAATGGGGCGTCCAAATCGGCGCGTTTCGCAGCCTTAGATCCGCCAGAACCATGGCGAGCGCTGCTGCTACCCGCCTCAGTTCCATCGCACCGGGAGCCGAAATTTCAATTTCCCCATTACGGAGCCAAGGAATTGAACTCCATCGAGCTCGTCTGATTAGCATGTCTGAGGCAATTGCCCGTGAAGCCTGCAGAAGGCTAAATCGCATGAAGGTTGCGTGCGTTCCGGTATCTCCTACTACAGGCGCCATACTTGCTTTCGATCGCTGATTTGCCTTAAATCAAACTCATCAGCTCACTCTATTTTTCGACAAGCGAAGCGCAATCCTTGCGCATCAATCGGATTATCTGGACGCCAACGTGCCATCCACGATTCAATTCGCGGTAATTCACGTCGTTTGTGTCGATACTGCCATTCCTTAAGTGTCCAGAGCCTTTGACTGAGAGACACGTTGTGGCGCGCGAAGAAGAGTAAGGCATCAATGGGGCCGTGACCGAAGACGACGGGCTGACGGTGAACGACTCGATACTCATTACTTTCGTAGTATGAAATTCGAGTCAGTGTGGCAAAATCGAATCTGGATAATATGAACCCGTCGACGCTCCCAGCTGGCTGCCTCCGCAACGCTGGATATTTTGCCCCAATAATCCGGACCGCCACATACCCCCGTAATGTGGCCGGTAGCGCGCCTCCACTTTGACCTCCCATAACAAGGCCGCGCACCTCAGCATCACAAAGCGTTCCATATACGAATAATCGCATCGCCGTGCTTTGATATCCTGCCAATTAAATTATGAAGCGTCGACCTGCCAACAACCACTAGAACGGATTGGCGTCGATACCGCTTAATCTAAGTTGTGCATTCACACTCCCCTTGAGGGTTGAGAGTGCGTCTTCATTTGACGCTTCACAACGGCAAACCAGCGAGTTCTGTGTATTCGACGCCCGCAACAACCACCATCCACCATCCACGGATACCCTGACACCATCAACATCATTCACCGTTGCACCGGATGCCACAAGGCGCGCCTTTACTTCGGCAACGACAGCAAACTTACGCTCCTCTGCGACCTCGAACCGAACCTCCGGCGTGTTACACATGACCGGCAAATCGTCCAGCATACTCGATGCCGATCTACCGGCAGTGGCTATCAAATCAATCAAACGAACCGCGGCAAAAAGGGCGTCGTCAAATCCATAGTAACGATCCTTGAAGAAGATATGGCCGCTCATTTCGCCAGCTAAAGGCGCCCCTATCTCCACCATCTTGGAGCGAATTATCGAATGACCAGAGGCACCCATAACCGGCTTTCCGCCAAGACGACTAATTTCGTCAAAGAGCACCTGGCTTGCCTTTACATCAGCCAGGATCGCTGCGCCAGGATGACGGCACAACACATCGCCTGCCAGTAACGCCAGCAATTGATCTCCCCAGACGATGCGGCCCAACGAGTCGACTACACCGATACGATCCCCATCACCATCAAAGGCGATTCCTATATCGCAATTGTCAGCTGCAACGGTTTGGCGCAACTGTTCGAGGTTTTCGGGTATCGTTGGGTCGGGATGATGAGCCGGAAATGTGCCATCGATTTCTTCGTTGAGCAGAATATGAGTGCCGGGAAGTTTTGACGTTAGTTTTGATAGGACCGCACCGGCTGATCCGTTCCCTGAATCCCACGCAACCTTTAGGCCATGATCGCTGCGGTAGTCTGCAGCAACGCGGGCGACATACCAATCGGCAACGTCAACACTCGCGCTCCCGCCGGTACCAGTGACCCATTCACCTAGTGCGGCATCCGCACCCAGTTTCTGAATTTCGGGACCCCAAAATGGTGCATTTTTAACAACCATTTTGAAGCCATTGTATGATGGCGGATTATGCGACCCGGTCACCATAACTGCGGCATCCAAATTGAGCACGTGTGAGGCGAAATAGAGCATTGGCGTCGGTCCACAACCGATGCGCACGACGTGCAACCCTGTACTCTCAAAACCTGTGACAAGCGCTGCCTCCAATGACGGCGAAGTCAACCGACCGTCATACCCAACGCAAACCGTAGTGCCCCCCAAATTTGCAACATGGCTGCCAAGAGTTTTTCCAAGCGCTAGTGCGTCGGCTTCTTCGAGTGTGGTTCCAACAACGCCACGGATATCGTACTCGCGCAGAATTGACGAATCGAAACGATGCCCGTCACTCATTCTGTGGCATGCCCCGTTTGTTGGGTGGCATCCCCAGCCACCCTAGGCCGGCCGATGCACTTGTATTCAATCCCAGCCGCAGCCATAGCACTCGGGTCATAAATGTTACGGAGATCGATCATGAGTGGTCGCGAAAGGAGCGTTTTACATCGCTCAAGATCAAGCAAACGAAATTCGTTCCATTCGGTCAATATGACAAGAGCGTCGGCATTCTCCATCGCTTCATATGCCGTTTCACACCACTCCATGCCGTTAAGAAGCTTCTTCGCCTCTTCCATGCTCTCTGGGTCATAGGCTCTAATAATTGCACCCGCATCGCGAAGCGCCGGCAAAATGTCGAGGCTGGCGCTTTCACGCATGTCGTCGGTGTTTGGTTTGAAAGCCAGCCCGAGAACAGCGATTTTCTTCCCCTGAACAGACCCGCCACAATGATCAATGATACGTGCGGCCATGGCTAGCTTGCGCTTGTCGTTGACGTCGATCACTGTTTCGATGATGCGCATCGGAGAGCCCGCAGATTCAGCGGTACGGACCAACGCCATCGTGTCCTTGGGAAAGCAGGAACCACCGAATCCGGGGCCAGGGTGCAAGAACTTCCGACCGATTCTGCCGTCTAGGCCCAGACCTCTTGCGACGTCATAGACATCGGCACCGACCTGCTCGCACAGGTCTGCAATTTCGTTGATGAAGGTAATCTTTGCGGCAAGAAATGCATTCGTTGCGTATTTTGACAGCTCGGCGGTTTCCAAGCCGGTAAACAGAATTGGCGTCTCAATCAAGTAAAGAGGCCGGTAAAGTTCTTGCATCAGTTCCTTAGCACGATCATTTTCGAGACCGATAATAACCCGGTCTGGACGCATGAAATCATCGATCGCCGAGCCTTCGCGCAAAAATTCTGGATTGGAAACAATTTCAAAATCGGCGTCCGGGCGCGCCTTGCTGATAATTCGCGAAACCTCACGCCCCGTTCCAACCGGTACTGTAGATTTCGTTATGATGACGGTAAAGCTTTCGATCGCTTTAGCAATTTCTTCAGCGGCGCTATAAACAAACGAGAGGTCTGCGTGCCCTTCACCGCGGCGGCTCGGCGTACCAACCGTAATTAACGCTGCATCAGCGGATTGGACCGCAGTCGCGAGATCAGTCGTAAAATGTAGCCGACCTGCCTTCACATTTGCAGAGACCATGTCCTCAAGACCTGGCTCGTAAATTGGCATTTCCCCGTCCTGCAGGCGCTTGATCTTATCGGCGTCAAGGTCGACGCAGGTAACATCAATTCCGAATTCGGAAAAACACGCTCCCGATACGAGTCCAACGTAGCCCGCACCGATAATCGCTATTCGCATGAAACATCCTTTTTGAAATTATGAGATGACCGCCGGCTAATTTTTTGCATATGTGCGTATGATCTGCAGAGCGGCCGGACCCAAGTCATCACGTGAGAGTGCAAATGCGATATTTGCCTCAAAAAAACCAATCTTGTCGCCACAATCGAACGTACGACCTTCAACACGAAGACCGCTAAACTGAATTTGGCCAAGCATTTGGGCCATAGCGTCAGTAATTTGAATTTCGTTACCCGAACCCACCTGTTTTTTCGATAAATACTCAAAAATGAGTGGATCCAGTATGTAGCGTCCGACGATTCGGAGAGTGGACGGGGCCTCCTCCGGCAACGGCTTTTCGACAAGGCCACGAATCGATGCAATACGACCATCGTCATTTTCAATATCGAGAATCCCGTAGCGGCCGGTCTCGCTACGTTGAATATCTTCAACTGCCACCACGCATCCGCCAATGTCATTGTGGACGTCAACCATCTGTTGCAGGCAGGGGCGGTCCGCCATGATTAGGTCATCGGCTAGTATGACAGCAAACGGTTCATCGCCAATAAGGTGGCGCGCGCACCACACCGCATGGCCCAGTCCCAACGGCTGCATTTGGCGTAGGTAGGCAATTTGGCCTGGCTCAGGAACCCAGCTCCGCGTGAGTTCAAGAGAATCCATCTTGCCTCGTTCAGCCAATACGCTGTCGAGCTCATAAGAAACATCGAAATGATCCTCGATGGCATGTTTGCCTCGGCCCGTTACGAAAATAAATTGCTCAATACCGGCGGCACGCGCCTCCTCTACCGCGTACTGAATTAACGGCTTGTCGATAACAGGAATCATTTCTTTCGGCATAGCCTTGGTTGCCGGCAGAAATCGAGTGCCGAGACCACCAATTGGAAATATCGCCTTACGGACTGGTTTGGACATGAGTGGTGCGCTGGTTCCAGAATTCAATGTTGAGCGTCAAGACGTGGATTATGTGCCATAGCGCAGCGCTGACACGCAACAAATGTCCTTGGACATTCGTAATTCAGCTAATGCTTAATCTAGCCATATACCTCGAGCAAGATATCCTTGGCTTCGTTAATACGCGCTGCGAGTTGATCTGAGCCACCTTTGTCTGGATGATATTTCTGCATAAGACTTCGATGGGCTTTCTTTATTTCATCTGCGTCAGCGTCCGCATCCACTCCGAGTATCTCACGCGCCTCGCTAACTGTCATATGTCCTAGACCCGAACCGCCCTCGCCGGCGAAAGACTCCGCCGACTCTCGCCAAACATTACCGTGAAGGCGATCTAGATACGCTTCAAGCACGCTGGCGGATTGCTGGTCTTCCAAAACTGCCGAACGATGAAGATCGACCAGTTCTACGAGCGTCAATTGCGACAACCACCGGCCCTCATAAGGGCCTATTTGAATCTCACCATCCATTTCGCCTGTATCATGCGAAAGCGCCATGTGAACAAAACGCGTGCGGACTTCAGAGCGTTGGCCCGGCGAGCGCCCGCGCATGACCTTCGCCAAATTGTTCAAAATACGTAGACGAGAAAGCCATGGTAAGAGCGCCATCAGAGCGACCCAAGCCCATGCAAGACGCCCGGAGAACAACATGAAGAGGCCGAAAGCAACTGCGAGCCCAGCGACCGTCCAACGCATCATCCGGATGACCGCCTTGGGATCGGCCGTCACCAACCAGTGCCCCATCAGGAGCACGCCAACTACAATGCTAACGCTGACAATAAACCAAGTCATAACAACGTTAGGTGTTCTCGCTAAGCTGATGTGTCAAGCGGAGAACTGCACCACCCTGCTTATCTCCATACTCAAGGAGCGCCTTGCGACCGCCGGCAGCAAATATTGCTACGGCGGCCAGTAAGTCGCGCAATTGCCCGGCGCTACTTGCGTCAAAGGGGCAATAGGCCCCGCCCGAAAGTTGGGCAATTTGTTCGAACGCCCTTCGTGCGGTCCTGTCGCCACCCTCGTGGAAGATAAATACGGGCACGCCAAGTAGTTTTAGTTCGCCAGCCTTGTGGCATAAAGTGTCAACGTTCTCCTCCATCGCATCACCCACAAATACCACAGCATTCACTTTGCGCTGCTTGGTTTGCTTAAGCGCGTGGTTGAAAATTTTTTCGATTTGTGTGGCTCCGCCGCGACACATAACGCCTGTCATCATCTTCAACAGTTCGCCGGCGTTCGTCACCCATTTGCTCGCCCTACATTCGCGGAAACCGCGATAGTAAACCAACTGAATTTCGATACCGCCTAAGCCAGCTGTCGATTTGAACATTTTCCCCTGGATCATACATGCCTGATCCCAGGCCGGTTCGCGGCTCGCCGTTGCGTCCATCGCAAACATCAGCCTCCCCCGGCCTGATTGCGGACTCGTCGCAGCGGCAACCTTCTTTAGAAACTCGTTAACATCGTTGTCGCTGGATTTGGTGGGTAGTTTCGACAATTTTCACTCATCGCTTGTGGATAGTGGTGCGCTATCTCGCCCTATGTCTCGCGCTGCGTCAACCAGCTGGAGAGGCGCCGGAAAGTGCAGTGACTCAATTAGACCGCGCACTTCCTGACGTCCGGCTATGTGAGAGATGTTTAATTTGATGCCACTACCCGGTTCTCGCAGATCGAGCAGCGTCAGTCCTTTCAAGAAAAGTTCCCTATAAACCACACGTTCGGTAAACCCAGGTGCCAGTCGAAAACCGATACGCTTGGCTAAAAGCGAGACAGCCTGCGCCATCGCTTGTTTATTGCGTGAATCCAAACTGCTCAACCGATTTCGCATTATCACCCAATCAATCGAACCGCCATCGCGTCTCGCTCGTTCTTTTTTCTGCTCCCATACCATTTCCGCATATTGGCTTGGATGTAATATCCGCTGTGTCTCCGCTTCAGTCGTCGCAAGAACGTCGAGATCGATGAAATTGTCGTTGAGCGGCGTAATCAACGTGTCCGCATGGCTATGCGCAATTCGCGACAACTCACTATCGCTACCAGGCGTGTCAATCACGATAAAGTCAGAGGTCACCACAGACTCTGCGAGGCAAGTTTCCAAGTTTCGTCTTGCTTCTTCTATTGGTAACGCTTTTCGGCGAGCGTCAGCACCAATCGTCCTGTGCTCTGACATCGGCAGCTCGATTTCTCGCTTACGAGCATATGCACGGCGATTGGCGAAGAATCGTGTCAGCGACGCTTGTCGAGAATCAACGTCAATGCTTGCCACACGACGTCCGACGTGAAGCAAAGCAACGATCAGGTGCATCGCCGTAGTGGTTTTCCCCGAGCCACCTTTCTCGTTGCCAACAACGATGATTCGCGCGGGGTTAGCTTCACTGTTTTGCACCGACACTTGCCCCTGTACTGCAGCAACGCATCTCGCAGCCAACATTATCGGCGTGGACCTGGATGGATGTTTTCCCATTCTTCCTCGGTCAATTCGCCGCCAATTTCGCTGAACTGGCTAGCACCTTTCAGCCAACGTCCTCCATCGATCGTAACGACTTCACCGTTTAAGTACGCTGCATAGTCAGACATCAGATAACTCGCAAGATTTGCGAGTTCAAGATGCTTGCCCGACCGACCAAGAGGTCCCGATGTCTCAAACTGATCTGCCATTTCAGGACGCGGCAAAAGACGAGACCAGGCACCATCAGTGGGAAAAGCGCCGGGCGCAATCGCGTTGAAGCGTATGCCCCGCCCACCCCATTCGACAGCAAGACTTCGGGTCATTGCGAGAACACCCGCTTTTGCCATTGCTGACGGAACAACGTATGGCGATCCAGTCCAGGCGTATGTCGCTAGAATGGAGAGAACGACTGCAGGGTGGCTCTCTGCCAACCAGCGTCGACCACAGTCCAGCGTTACGTTCGCGCTGCCATGTAGCACGATATTTAGGACCGCATCCACGGCACGATGGCTCAGCGTCTCGCTACGCGCAATAAAGTTTCCGGCAGCATTATTGACGAGACCGTCGAGTGGCCGTTCACGCCATATAGCATCCAACATTTCAGCGATTGCGTCGGGTTGACGGACGTCACAAACGTGCCACGTGATCGGCCGCCCAAATTCGCCCGCAAACTCGTCGGCTGTAGCCTTTAGGATCTCTTCCCGCCTGCCACAAATCACCAATTCTGCACCTAGTTCCAGGTATCGGTGGCCCATCGATTTGCCAAGGCCAGTTCCCCCACCAGTTATGAGTATTCGCTTATCCGCTAACGTATCGGGCAAAAGCATGCGCTTTCTCCCCTCCATCTGACATTTGCTAATGGTTTAGCGTGAACCGATTGTCCAATGCTACATGACCGTTGGTAATGCAGCCTATATTCTGAACAACCCACGATACGCAACGCATTTGAAACTATGACGGTAGCAGTCCGTGTTTCACAAGCTTATGGCGAAATTGGTGGTAGGCAAGTTGCAGATGACGTGCCGCCGCTCGCTGATTGTGACGATTTTGCGCAAGCGCGCGCTCCAATAGATCCTGCTCAAAGGCTGCGATCGACCCCTCAAAGTCAAACGGTCGGGTGAGAATTGGTGTGGCCGCAGCAGACCCTTGAACCTGTTGCGGTTCTGTTGCCACGGAAGGGCCGCCGGAAATTATCGCGCTTGGAGGCCGCTCAGGCCGAATGGCAGCGCAAAGCTGAACTAGCGCTCAGCAAAGATCGGGAAAATTTAGCAAAAAGAGCCCTTGTCGAAAAATCGCGGCTCGCGGAGACGGCTAAATCGCTCGCGGAGGAATTGTCGCAAATCGAGGAAGTGCTCGTACAGCATGATGACGGCGTTGCGAAACTACAAAGCAAACTTGCGGAAGCAAAGGCCAGGCAAAAGTCGTTTCAGACCCGTCATGAAACAGCGACATCACAACTCGGCGTCCGCAGGCAATTGTTCGATAAACGCATCGAAGAATCTTTTGCTCGATTTGAACAGGTCGAAAAAAAGCTGGACGAAGTTGAGGGAGAAGTGGAAGCCTATGATCTTGGGCGGAGGCGATCTCTGGTTGAGGAGTTCTCCGATCTTGAGGCTGCGGATGCAATCGAAGACGAACTGACCGCGCTCAAGAGACAGCTCGCTAATTCTGACTCCACTGAAGGACAGTCCTAACTCATGGGCATTCTTGAATTTCTCTTCGTACCACTCATACTCGTTCTTACGGTGGTTCTTCCGTGTTGGATTATCTTCCACAATATTACGCGCTGGCGTTCAGCGAAGGTAATCTCAGCTGAAGACGAGAAGATGTTGGCAGAATTGTGGGAAAGTGCGGCCAAAATGGAAAGTCGCATCAATTCACTGGAGCGAATACTAGACGCCGAAGCGCCGGAGTGGAGAACCAAAATATGAACAGCGCCGAACTAGACGGCCAGAAGAGTCGAAGCAACCTGTATCGAATTCCGTCGCAAGCCCGAATCATGGGCGTTTGCGCTGGTATCGCGCACTACTTCGGGATCAGCACCCTGATTGTCCGCGTCATCGCCATCATTTGTTTAATTAGTTTCCCGGTTGCAGCACTCATTGCTTATTTTCTTGCGGGCTTTCTTTTAGACGTGATGCCCGAGCATTTATTTGAAACGCAGGAAGAAGAGACATTTTGGCAAGGGGTTCGAACTGATCCGGCGGCAACCTGCCGCTCACAGCACCACAACTTTCGTGAGTTGGAACTACGCTTGCGAAAGCTTGAAGCTTATATCACTTCCACGGAGTTTGAACTTAACCGCGAACTCCGCAATCTCGAGGGCTAAACCACACTGATCTGACAGTCGCAGTCTCGGTTACAATCCACACCACAATCCCTGCAGCAATTCTCGCCATAGTGAAACAGACGTAAGCAAGCTATTCCCATCCCTCA
>Ga0302135_10000207_pt1 | contig 36363 bp, 49 predicted proteins | sample CBN3_surface_MG_FD_203119 | JGI IMG/M metagenome (GOLD analysis project Ga0302135, IMG submission 203119) | Marine microbial communities from Western Arctic Ocean, Canada - CBN3_32.1 | ecosystem: Environmental > Aquatic > Marine > Oceanic | place: Canada: Western Arctic Ocean | collected...
GATGGTGATGCCAGGTGACAACGTGAAGATGGAAGTGAGTCTGATAGCACCGATTGCGATGGATGAAGGCTTGCGCTTTGCGATTCGTGAAGGTGGTCGCACAGTAGGTGCGGGCGTCGTCGCCAAGGTTATCGAATAAGCTCTGATAAAGGTTTTATAGCAAGCCAGCGAACCACAAAGGTACGCTGGCTTCTTGGTGTTCGGGGAAGGGTTTGTGAGAACAACTGGAAAATGCCGGAAAGGCAGAGAAAAAGCGGCTTCCAAGTGGTTTTTCCTTGACAGATTAGGGCCAAAACCTTAAGATTCGCATCCTTTTTTGGCATTTGAAAACTAGACGCCAAAAACAATTGCAGTAACTAATTAATTTTTAAGACATTTTTGTGGAGTTTTAAGTAGATGCAGAGTCAGCGTATCAGAATTCGGCTAAAAGCCTTCGATCATAGACTGATTGATCAATCCACCCAGGAAATTGTTGATACTGCCAGGCGCACTGGAGCGCAGGTCAAGGGACCTATTCCACTGCCAACGAATAAAGAAAGATTTACTATTTTGATTTCTCCACACGTCAATAAGGACGCGAGAGACCAATACGAAATTCGCACTCACAAACGGCTGTTGGACATAGTCGAACCGACGGAGAAGACCGTCGATGCGCTGATGAAGCTGGATTTAGCGGCGGGTGTGGAAGTACAAATTAGTCTAGGTTAGTAAGTAATAATTACCAGGCAATAGAGCATTCAGTCCTCTTTGCCCTTTTTTTAAAGTTTTGGCGCACTGATATTTATTGTTACCCCAACTTGTTACTACAGGGCGGTAACACACATAGTGTAACGCGTCAGCGGCCATAGCGGGTTTCAGCCCCCTGCACGATGAGGTTTTTACAATGTCGATAGGTTTAGTCGGTCGGAAAAGCGGTATGACCCGCATTTTCACTGCGGATGGCGCGTCCATCCCTGTTACGGTTGTGGAAGTACAACCAAACCGGGTTACTCAAGTTAAAACTCCTGAAACAGACGGCTATAGTGCTATTCAAGTCACTACTGGCAGCCGTCGTGTCTCTCGTGTGGGCAAGGCAATGGCTGGCCATTTCGCCAAAGCAGAGACTGAAGCCGGCAACGGCTTGTGGGAGTTTCGGACCGAAGGCGAAGATACTGATGAAATTTCTACGGGTAGTGAGCTAAAGGTAGATCTTTTCGAAGTGGGTCAAAAAGTGGACGTCACCGGCACCTCTAAAGGTAAGGGCTTCCAGGGAGTCGTCAAGCGTTACAATTTTCAGATGCAGGACGCCACTCATGGCAATTCACTCTCCCATCGCGCACCGGGTTCCATCGGTCAATGTCAGACCCCGGGTCGAGTTTGGAAGGGCAAGAAGATGGCCGGTCAGATGGGCAATGTTAGAAAAACCACGCAGAATTTAGAAGTCATCAGAGTCGATACAGAAAATAATCTTCTGCTTATTAAAGGCGCAGTACCAGGCGCGCCTGGATCAAACGTCATTGTCTGTCCAGCAATCAAGGTTAAGGGGTAAGCAATGGAATTAAGTCTTGCAATGCCCGGCAAGAAGACGGGCAGCGAAAAAATCTCCCTTTCAGATGAGTCCTTTGGTAAAGCCTATAACGAACCACTGGTACACCAGAGTGTTGTCACCTATATGGCTGGTGCCAGGCAGGGCTCGGTAAAGCAAAAAACACGTTCTGAAGTTCGCGGTGGTGGCCGTAAGCCGTGGCGTCAAAAGGGAACTGGACGCGCTCGTGCTGGTACTAATAGCAGCCCTATCTGGCGTAGTGGTGGTGTAACTTTTGCTGCCAGACCTCAGGATCACAGCAAGAAACTCAATAAGAAAATGTATCGTGGCGCAATGCAGTGCATTTTGTCGGAACTGATACGTCAGGACAGATTGTTGGTAGTCAATGAATTTGCCGTAGAGTCCAACAAGACCAAGGCTCTGGTTGCCAAATTGAAGGAGTATGAACTGGACAACGTTCTTATTGTTTCAGAGCAAGTCGAACAAAACCTTTACCTGGCAGCCAGAAATCTTCACAAGGTTGACGTGCTTGATGTCACCGGCATAGATCCTGTTAGTCTGATCGGTTTCGAAAAGGTGCTGATGACGGTCTCTGCACTTAAAAAGGTAGAGGAGATGTTGTCATGAATGTCGAACGTCTTTACACAGTAATTCTTGGGCCACACGTGTCCGAAAAAACCACTATCCTTGGCGAAACCAATAACCAGTATGCGTTCCGGGTTGCCATTGATGCGAACAAGTCAGAAATTAAAGAAGCGGTGGAAACACTTTTTAAAGTAGTGGTTGCAGATTTACAGGTGCTTAACGTGAAAGGGAAGACCAAGCGTAACGCAAAAGGGAAAATCAGGCGCCGCTCAAATTGGAAAAAAGCATACGTCAAGTTGGAAGCAGGTCATGAAATTGACTTTGCTGAAGTCGGCTAAGGGGATTAGTTATGCCAGTAGTTAAATGTAAACCAACTTCGCCCGGACGTCGCTTCGTCGTTAAAGTCGTGCATCCGGATTTACATAAGGGCGGGCCTTCTGCGCCACTTACTGCCCCCAAGCCCAAGACTGGTGGTAGAAATAACCGAGGTCGCATTACTACACGGCACATTGGTGGTGGTCATAAGCAGAAGTATCGAATTATAGACTTCAAGCGCCGCAAAGACGGCATCGAAGCCAAAGTGGAGCGCCTGGAATACGATCCTAATCGTTCCGCGAACATCGCACTGTTGCTGTATGCAGATGGCGAGCGTAAATACATTATCGCGCCTGGCAAAGTCAGCGCTGGTGACGTGCTTTTGTCTGGCGATGAAGCGCCCATTAAGGCGGGTAATTGCCTGCCTTTACGCAATATCCCATTGGGTAGCACGGTTCACTGTGTGGAAATGAAGCCAGGCAAGGGCGCGCAACTAGCCCGCAGCGCCGGTACCTCCTTGCAACTTGTTGCCAGAGAAGGCGACTACGCAACACTGCGACTTCGCTCTGGTGAGATGCGCAAGGTATTGTCCGAATGCAGGGCAACTCTTGGTGAAGTCTCTAATTCAGAACACAGTTTGAGATCGTTGGGAAAAGCCGGTGCGAAGCGCTGGAGGGGTGTCAGGCCAACGGTTCGGGGTGTTGCGATGAACCCTGTCGACCACCCGCATGGTGGTGGTGAAGGCAGAACCTCCGGTGGTCGCCACCCAGTATCACCCTGGGGAACGCCAGCCAAGGGTTATAAAACCAGATCTAACAAGCGTACGGATGGCATGATTGTTCGTCGTAGAAATTCAAGCCGTTAAGGCGAGTGATAGAGGAAACGAAGCGTGCCACGTTCACTAAAAAAAGGTCCATTCATTGATCTGCACTTGATGAAGAAAGTGCAGATAGCCGCCGAGAAGAACGACAAGCGACCCATCAAGACCTGGTCCAGACGTTCGATGGTTTCTCCGGAAATGATTGGTCTCACTATTGCAGTTCATAATGGTCGCAAACATGTGCCGGTTTTTATTAACGAAGATATGGTTGGGCACAAACTGGGCGAATTCGCTGGCACAAGAACTTACCGCGGCCACACTGCGGATAGGAAGGCGGACTAGGGGGCTGAAATGGAAGTAATGGCAAGATTAAAAGGTGCGCGCCTGTCGGCGCAGAAAGCAAGACTGGTTGCAGATCAGGTGCGTGGCAAAGCAGTTGAGGAAGCGTTGGAATTACTGACATACAGCCCTAGAAAAGGCGCTGTTGTCATTAAGAAATTATTGAACTCTGCGATTGCAAATGCTGAGCACAATGAAGGTGCCGACGTAGATGAATTAAAAATATCAACAATTTGTGTTGATGAAGGTATGACTATGAAACGCATTAAGCCCAGGGCGAAGGGTCGCGCTGATCGCATTCTAAAGCGTTCATGTCACATAACAATTACGGTCGCTGATAGCTAGGAGCATCGGATGGGTCAGAAAGTACATCCAACTGGAATTCGACTTGGCATAGTCAAGAAGCATACCTCTGTCTGGTATGCCGAGGGCAGGGATTATGCAAAGAACTTGCTGGCAGATCTTCAGGTTCGGGAATTCATTAAGAAAAGACTAGCGAATGCTTCTGTCTCCAGAGTTGAGATCGAGCGATCGGCACAGACGGCAAAACTCACAATCTTTACGGCGCGGCCAGGGATTGTGATTGGCAAGAAGGGCGAAGATGTAGAATCTCTGCGCAGAGTGCTCAGTAAAAAAATGGGTATTCCGGTACAAATCAACATCGAAGAAATTCGAAAGCCAGATCTTGATGCATTATTGGTGGCCGATAGTGTGGCTTCGCAGCTTGAGCGTCGCGTCATGTTTCGTCGAGCGATGAAGCGTGCGGTTCAGAACGCCATGCGCCAGGGAGCGCAAGGCATCAAGGTGCAGGTGGGTGGTCGCTTGGGGGGCACCGAGATTGCCCGTTCCGAGTGGTATCGCGAGGGTAGAGTGCCTTTGCATACACTGCGAGCAGACATGGATTATGGAACGGCTGAAGCCAGTACAACTTACGGCATTATTGGCGTGAAGGTTTGGATATTTAAAGGCGAGATCTTGAATTTGGATGAGGCTATCGTGCCTTCACAAGCTAAATCCAACCAGGGGTAAAACGACGTGTTACAACCGAAGCGTACAAAATTTCGCAAAATGATGAAAGGCCGAAACCGCGGCTTGTCTCATCGTGGCAGTAAAGTAGATTTCGGCGAATACGGATTGAAGGCTATATCACGTGGTCGCTTGACCGCCAGACAGATTGAAGCGGCGCGTCGCGCCATGACCAGACACGTAAAGCGTGGCGGGAAAATCTGGATTCGAGTATTCCCGGACAAGCCAATTACGCAGAAGCCACTGGAAGTCAGGCAGGGTAAAGGCAAGGGCAACGTTGAGTACTGGGTAGCGCAGATTCAGCCAGGCAGAATAATGTTTGAAATTGAAGGTGTTGATGAAGTGCTGGCACGGAAAGCATTCAGCTTGGCCTCCGCCAAGTTGCCATTCGAAACGGCCTTTGTGAAGCGGACGGTAATGTAATGAAAGCCAGTGAATTGAGAGAGAAATCTGTAGCAGAGTTGCAGGCCGAGTTACAGGAGCTGTTTAAGAGCCAGTTCAACTATCGCATGCAAAAGAGTACGGGACAATTAGCACAGTTTCATCTTATAGGTGAAGTAAAGAGAGATATTGCTCGTGTTAAAACGATTATTACTGAAAAAGAGAAAAGTGGATCTTAACTATGTCAGCTAGTGAAGCGTCGGCCAGTGAAAACCATGAGAAATCTGCTCGTACCGTTACCGGTAAAGTGGTCAGCAACAAGATGGATAAGTCCATCATCGTGTTGATCGAGCGACGAGTAAAGCACCCGGTATATGGCAAGATTGTGAAAAAATCTACCAAGATTCATGCGCATGATGCGAATAATGACTGCTTGCCAGGTGATGAGGTAACGATACAAGAAGTACGCCCTATTTCGAAAACCAAGTCCTGGTCGCTGGTTTCGATAGTCGGAAGGGCAACACAGGTTTAATCAGGAACAAAAGTTAAAGAATCTGTATTCCTGCGGGATGCATGATGGAGCAAAGCAATGATTCAAGTGCAGTCATACCTGGACGTAGCAGACAATAGCGGCGCCAGACGAGTAATGTGTATCAAGGTACTGGGGGGTTCCCACCGCCGTTATGCCCGTATCGGTGACGTTATTAAAGTAACTGTTAAAGAAGCAATTCCACGAGGCAAGGTCAAAAAGGGGCAGGTTTTGACCGCGCTGGTAGTGCGCACCAAGAAGGGTGTTAGACGTAGTGATGGCTCCGTAATTCGTTTCGATGACAATGCGGCGATTCTGCTAAACAATCAAGATGCCCCTATCGGTACTCGAGTATTTGGCCCGGTTACGCGAGAGTTGCGTAACGAAAAGTTCATGCGAATTATTTCATTGGCGCCTGAAGTACTTTAGAGCAGACAGAATAGAGATTAAGAGGCGAAGATGCAGAAATTAAAAAATGACGATGAAGTAATAGTAATCGCGGGCAAAGACAAGGGAAAACGCGGAACTATATCTCGCCTCGTTGGCAGCAGTAAGGCCATTGTTACGGGAGTGAATATGGTTAAGCGTCACACCAAGCCGAACCCAAATCTGGGTCAGCCTGGTGGCATTGTTGAGAAAGAAGCGGCTTTGCATATTTCTAACATTGCGATTTTTAATCCTGGAACCAACGCGGCGGATCGAGTTGGAATTCAGGCTAGTGATGACGGCGCCAGAAAACGCGTTTTCAAATCAAACGGACAAGACATAGATTAATTAAAGCAGGTTGTCACTCATGGCTCAGTTAAGAGATTTTTACAAGAAAGAAGTTATTCCGTCACTAACCCAGCAATTTGGTTATGACAATCCTATGCGTGTGCCAAAGGTCACCAAGGTTGTGCTTAATATGGGACTTGGAGAGGCGGTTACGGACAAGAAGGTTTTAGAGGCTGCCACAGGCGACTTGACCATGATTGCTGGCCAGAAAGTAGTGGTTACCATGGCGAGGAAATCTATAGCAGGGTTCAAGATCAGAGAAGGTTGGCCTGTCGGCTGCAAGGTAACTCTTCGCGGCGAACGTATGTACGAGTTTTTGGAGAGGTTGGTAAGCATTGCGATTCCCCGAATTAGAGACTTTCGGGGGTTGAGCCCCAAGTCGTTCGATGGCCGTGGCAACTTTGCCATGGGCGTTACCGAGCAGATTATTTTCCCGGAGGTCGACTACGACAAAATCGACGCCCTGCGCGGTTTGGATATTGCGATTACAACCTCAGCAGAAAGTGATGACGAAGGCCGCGCCTTGTTGACTGCACTGCGTTTTCCATTCCGCAAGCCGGCCCTCGAAGCAGATGAAGCGCCGGTGGTTCAAGCAGCGGCAGCAGAAGAAGTAGCGGACGCTGACGAAGCGCCAGTGGTAGAGGAAGCAGCCGCGGAGCAAGCTCCTGTAGTTGAAGAGGCGGCAGAAGCAGCACCAAAACAAACATCAAAAGCAGCAACAAAACAAACATCAAAAGCAAAAGTAAAAGCAAAAGCAACCCCGGAAATTGAAGCAACAAGCACAGGGGAAGCCACGGAAACTGAGGAAAACACTGCTGCAGCAGCTGAAGAGACCGAAGCTGTAGTAGATTCAGACGCAGCAGCTGATGAGAAAGCGACGGTAGCTGACGACAAAGCGCCAGCGGCTGACGAGAAACAGGAGTCTTAAGAATGGCCAAAACGTCAATGATTGCCAGAGAAAACAAGCGTGCGAAGATGGTTGCAAAGTACGCTGCGAAGCGCGCCGAACTTAAAGCTATCCTCGGTGATGTGAATGCAAGCTACGATGAAAAGTGGGCAGCTCAGGTCAAGTGGCAGAAGCTACCTCGCGATTCCAGCCCTGTTCGGCAACGGAACCGTTGCCAAATCACTGGTCGTCCACATGGTGTTTATCGAAAATTTGGTTTGTGCCGTAACAAGCTTCGCGAAGCAGCGATGCGCGGTGATGTGCCTGGTTTAACCAAGGCTAGCTGGTAGTCGGGAGAAGAAATATGAGTATGTCAGATCCAATTGCAGATTTCCTGACCCGCATTCGTAATGCTCAGATGGCTCAGAAGCCATCTGTTAGCTGCCTTTCTTCGAAGATCAAGGTGGCTCTCAGCAAGGTGTTGGAAGATGAAGGTTTTATCAACGGCTATGCGGTTGATAACAACGGTGGCAAGCCAGTGATTAATGTGGAATTAAAATATTACCGCGGCATGCCTGTTATCGAAGAAATTAAGCGAGTCAGCCGGCCCGGACTTCGCAACTACGCGGGGTCAGAAAACCTGCCGAAGAACAGAGCCGGTTTGGGAGTAGCAATCATGTCTACTAATAAAGGCTTGATGACGGCGAAGCAAGCAAGTGCTGCAGGTATAGGCGGCGAAGTATTGTGTACAGTCTTTTAATCAGTTTACAGGCTCAGTAGAGTAAGAATATGTCCAGAGTAGCTAACATCCCGGTAGCAATACCTAAAGGCGTGGAAACAACTTTAAGCGAATCTCAGATTTCGATTAAGGGCGGTAAGGGTAATCTTCAGCTAGCCTTACACAGTCTCGTGGGAGTTTCCCAGGAAGATGAAGTGCTAAAAATTTCTGCGAAAAATGATAGCCGGCAAGCCAGTGCTTTAGCTGGAACGTTTCGCGCTCTGATTAACAATATGGTTGTAGGTGTGAGCCAGGGATTCGAGAAAAGACTCGAATTACGGGGCGTAGGTTACAGAGCCAAAGCTTCCGGGTCTAACGTGAATCTTACCGTGGGCTATTCCCATGCGATCGATTACAAACTACCCGGGGGAGTTAAAGCTGAAACTCCATCGCAGACCGAAATTGTTATCTCTGGCGCTGATAAGCAGTTGGTTGGGCAGGTTGCAGCGGAGATCAGAGACTTTCGTCCACCTGAACCCTATAAAGGCAAAGGGATTCGCTACGTTGATGAACGTGTTTACAGAAAAGAAGCGAAGAAGAAATAGGTCCTACTTATGAGCGTAAAGAGAACAGCTCGCCTGCGTAGAGCAAAGCGAGCACGAGCGAAGATCAGTGAACTGCGAGTAAATAGACTGTGTGTGTACAGGTCACCCAGGCACATATACGCGCAGGTAATTGCACCTGGTGGTAATGTAATTTTGGCCAGCGCATCTACCGTTGAGAAGACAGGCAAGGGTGGTGCGACAGGCAATGTTGAAGCCGCCGGCAAAATCGGCAAACTGATTGCTGAACGCGCCAAGGCTGCTGGAATTGATAAAGTTGCTTTTGATCGCTCTGGTTACGCATATCACGGTCGCATTAAAGCGCTGGCCGAAGCTGCGCGTGAAGGCGGATTGGAATTTTAAGGGTTGAGATATGGGATTTAAACAGGACTCAAATAGGAACGAAGAAGGGCTCCAGGAAAAGCTGATTCAGGTTAATCGCGTCGCCAAAGTGGTGAAAGGCGGACGTGTATTCGGTTTTACTGCTTTGGCCGCAGTCGGTGATGGTAATGGCAGAGTTGGCTTTGGTCGCGGTAAGGCCAGAGAAGTACCTTTGGCGATCCAGAAGGCAATGGAATCAGCGCGACGCAATATGATCACTGTAAATCTGGATGGTAATACCCTGCAATATGCAATCAAAGCGCGTCATGGCGCTTCAAAAGTGTATATGCAGCCAGCATCTGACGGTACTGGAGTTATTGCCGGAGGTGCCATGCGCGCAATCCTCGAACTAGTGGGGATACAAAACGTGCTGGCGAAATGTTATGGATCAACTAACCCGGTAAACGTAGTGCGAGCTACATTCAAGGGCTTGCGCGACATGCGTTCTCCGGACGACATCGCAGCCAAGCGCGGTAAGACAGCAGACGAAATTGTAGGTTAGAAAAATGGCCAAGAAGACAGTCAAAATCACATTGGTGCGAAGTCCCATAGGCACTTTGCCCAAACACAAGCTCTGCCTACAAGGTCTGGGTTTGAAGCGCATGCGTCAGTCAGTTGAAGTGGAAGACACTCCAGCGATTCGCGGCATGATTAATAAGGTCAGCTATATGGTGACTGTCGCGGGTGAGGGCATAAAAAATGCAGCTAAATAATTTAAGTCCCGCCGAGGGCAGTACCAAGGCGCGGAAAAGAGTCGGCCGAGGTATCGGTAGCGGCTGGGGCAAGACCTGTGGCACCGGACACAAAGGCCAGAAATCTCGTACAGGTGGATCGATTAGACCCGGTTTTGAAGGCGGTCAAATGCCATTGCAGATGCGCCTGCCTAAATATGGTTTTAGCTCACGAATTGGCCGCGTTACGGCTGAAGTGCGTACCTCCGAGCTTAATAAAGTGGACGCAGAAATAATTGATGTGGAAGCGCTGCGCAAGGCAAATCTAATTACAGCGAGCATAAAGCGCGTAAAGGTGATGTTGTCTGGCGAGATTAAAAAAGCGCTTACCCTCCAGGGTATTGTAGTGACTAAAGGTGCGAAAGCTGCGATCGAAGCGGCTGGCGGCAAGGTAATCGAAATCGAACCGGCTCCCCCGAAAGCAAAGCTGGTTAAGAAAGCCAAGAAGGCTGAGGCCGTTGCTGATAGCAAGCCGGTTGCAAAGGCAAAGCCGGTTGCAAAGGATAAACCTGCAGCGCCGTCAGAAGACGACTCAAAGTAGAAGCTTAGTTAGAGAATATGGCCAATAAACCAAACATTAATCCAGAAAACATAGGCGCCGGGCTCGGTGAATTGAAATCACGCCTGTTGTTTCTGTTGTTTGCCCTATTCGTTTATCGAATTGGGACGCATATGCCCGTGCCGGGAATAGACCCCCTGCAATTGGCGGCGTTCTTCGATCAAAACGAAGGGACATTTGCCGGCCTGTTCAATATGTTTTCCGGTGGCGCACTGGAACGCATGAGTATTGTGGCCTTGGGGATCATGCCTTATATCTCTGCATCGATCATCATGCAACTGTTGTCAGCGGTGAGCCCGCAGTTAGAACAGCTGAAGAAGGAAGGTGAATCCGGGCGTCGCAAGATTACTCAGTACACCCGCTATGGTGCCCTGGTGTTGGCAACGCTACAAGGTACGGGCATGACCGTTGGACTGCTGTCGCCAATGGCCTATGCGCCGGGGCTGGCATTTAATCTGACGGCAATTATTTCATTGGTCACGGGTGCTATGTTCCTGATGTGGCTGGGTGAGCAAATCACGGAAAAAGGTATTGGCAATGGCATTTCGATGCTTATTTTTGCCGGCATCGTCTCCGGATTTCCGGCGGCAATAGGTACCTCGCTCACGCAAGCCTATGAAGGCCAGATTAACGGCGTGTTGTTATTGGTAGTTGGCCTAATCGCAATTGGTGTGGTGGCCTGTATCGTCTACATTGAGCGAGCACAGCGCCGCATTACCGTGAATTACGCGAAGCGTCAACAGGGTAGAAAGCTCTACCAGGCACAGTCTAGCCATTTGCCTCTGAAGATAAATATGGCTGGTGTAATCCCTGCTATTTTTGCCAGCAGTATACTTTTGTTCCCGGCATCGCTGGGACAATGGTTTGGACAGTCAGAGGGTTCTGAATGGTTGCAGGATCTCGCTCTCATGATCGGTCCCGGACAGCCTCTATATCTGATTATTTTTAGTGCCATGATTATCTTCTTCTGCTTCTTTTACACGGCGCTGGTATTTAACCCGCGCGATGTAGCACAAAATTTACAGCGATCCGGTGCTTTTATCCCTGGCATCAGGCCCGGCGAGCAAACTGCGAAGTACATCGATGGTGTGATTACACGATTGACTATGTTTGGCGCGGTCTATATTACGCTGGTGTGTCTGCTGCCACAGTTTATGCAGATGCTAGCCTCTGTTCCCTTTAATCTGGGTGGCACAGCGCTGCTGATATCCGTGGTTGTTACCATGGATTTTTGGTCCCAGGTGCAGTCGCATCTGATGTCACATCAATACGACTCCCTGATGAAGAAATCCAAACTGGGCAGTTATGGTCGTAGCGGCATTTAGACGAAGCTCAACGGAGTTAAAATGAAAGTTAGAACATCAGTTAAGAAGATTTGCCGTAACTGCAAAGTTATCAAACGCAACGGTGCGGTGAGAGTAATTTGTAAGGCTGAGCCTCGTCATAAACAGCGACAGGGCTAGTTTTTTAGTCTAGATAAAACAGAACAACGGAGCAAATCTATGGCACGTATTGCCGGGGTCAACATACCAGACAACAAACATATCGTAATATCCTTGCGTTATGTCTATGGCATTGGTTCAACTACTGCGCAAGCAGTTTGTGAAGCAGCAGGCGTTACTCCTTCTGCTAAAACTGGTGAGCTGAGCCCGGAGGATTTGGATAGTATTCGTGCCGAAGTAGCCAAGGTCCCAATCGAAGGTGATTTACGTAGAGTAGTCTCCATGAACATCAAACGTTTAATGGATCTTGGTTGTAACCGTGGAATTCGTCATCGTCGTTCCTTACCTGTTCGAGGTCAACGCACCAAGACGAATGCGAGAACCAGAAAAGGGCCTAGAAAGCCGATTCGTAGGTAAGCAAAAAGTAAACTGGAATAATTTATGGCTAAGCCAGAAGAGAAATCGACAAAGAAGAAATCGCGTGTTGCCGTTATCGATGGTATTGCGCACATTCATGCGTCATTTAATAACACGATCATCACAATTACCGATCGGCAGGGAAATACACTGAGTTGGGCTACGGCTGGTGGCTCGGGTTTTAGAGGTTCCAGGAAAAGCACGCCCTTTGCAGCTCAGGTAGCCGCCGAAAAGGCCGGCAAGGTGGCGATGGAGACCTATGGATTAAAGAACTTGGACGTTAGAGTTAATGGGCCAGGGCCGGGCCGTGAATCAGCAGTAAGAGCGTTGAATACTTGTGGTTTAAAAGTCGGCAATATCACCGATGTAACGCCAATTCCACACAATGGTTGCCGCCCACCCAAGAAGCGGCGCGTGTAAAGATACGTACAACAAAAAGGGGACAGATTAAACAAAAAAGGGACAGATTTATTTTTTTGCACAGAGGCTAGCAAGCTTCTATCAAAAGTGAATCAAAAAATAAATCTGTCCCCTTTTTGCTGTCCCTTTTTGTTTTTGATAAAATCAGGAGACGAACTATGGCCCGCTATTTAGGCCCAACTTGTAAATTATCCCGTCGTGAAGGAACTGACCTGTTCCTCAAAAGCGGCGTGCGACCAATTGATAGCAAGTGCAAGACAGATGCTATACCTGGCCAGCATGGTCAGCGTCGAGGACGCCTTTCCGATTACGGAGTTCAGCTTCGAGAGAAGCAGAAAGTCAGACGCATCTATGGGGTTTTGGAGAAGCAATTTCGGGGTTATTACAAGGAAGCGGCACGACTTAAAGGCGCAACTGGTGAGAATTTACTCCAGTTGTTGGAGTGTCGATTGGATAACGTGGTTTATCGAATGGGTTTTGGTTCAACCCGCGCAGAGTCGCGTCAACTCGTTGCTCATAAGTCTATTACTGTTAACGGTGACGTTGTAAACATCGCTTCCTACCAGGTTAGTGAAGGTGATGTTGTTGCCATTAGACAAAAGGCCAAAGAACAGCTGCGAATTAAATCTGCATTGGAATTAGCTGCACAGCGCAGTGAAATTGATTGGGTTTCTGTGGATCAGAGCAAGCTAGAGGGGCAGTTCACCCGCAAGCCTGACCGCGCTGATCTGCCTTCTGAGATCAACGAAAATCTAATCGTCGAGTTATATTCCAAGTAGTGACAATCACACAAAGGATGGAATTCATGCAAATTTCTTTATCAGATTTTTTAACACCACAGGTGATTCAAGTTGATGAAATCGACTCGTGTCATTCTAAAGTGGTTCTGGAGCCATTAGAGCGCGGTTTTGGTCATACGCTCGGAAATGCCCTGCGTCGCATCTTACTGTCCTCTATGCCCGGTTGTGCCGTAGAAGAAGTGGAAATTGACGGCGTGGTGCATGAATACAGCACTATAGAAGGTGTTCGAGAAGACGTGATTGAGATTCTTCTGAATCTGAAAGGCGTTGCTATTGTTCTAAACAACAAAGATGAGGTAGTGCTGAGCCTTAGCAAGAAAGGTTCCGGTACAGTAACTGCTGGTGATATTGAGGTTGACCATGATGTAGAGATCATCAACCCGGATCATGTTATTGCCCACCTGAACAGCAATGGGGATATTAATATGCGCCTTACTGTACGTAAGGGTAGAGGTTATTCTCCAGCAGACAGCAGAGTAGGGGAGGAGGATGATACTCGCTCGGTTGGTAAATTGTTGCTGGATGCCTCATACAGTCCGGTTTCCAGAATATCTTATGCCGTTGAGAACGCCCGCGTTGAGCAGCGTACTGATCTGGATAAATTAATTATAGATTTGGAAACCAACGGTACCATCGAACCGGAAGAGGCGATTCGTAGGGCCGCCACAATCCTGCAGCACCAATTGGCAGTGTTCATTGATCTACAGAGCGAGATTATCGCCGAGCCGGAAGAACGCGAAGATGAGATAGATCCAATCTTGCTAAGACCAGTAGACGACCTAGAGTTAACGGTTCGTTCGGCAAACTGTCTGAAAGCGGAAGATATATACTACATCGGTGATTTGGTTCAACGCACCGAAGTGGAACTACTGAAGACCCCGAATCTGGGTAAAAAATCACTGACTGAAATCAAAGATGTACTGGCAACTCGAGGCCTGTCTTTGGGACTTCGCCTTGAAAATTGGCCGCCAACCGGTCTTAAATCTGATGATCGTGCAGCGTAGTCAGTAACTAACAGGTAGAAAAGATATGCGTCATCGACACAGCGGTCGTCAACTAAATCGAACTAGTTCGCACCGCAAAGCTATGTTTCGAAATATGACTATTTCATTGGTCGAACACGAGATCATTAAAACGACTCTCATCAAGGCCAAAGAACTCAGGTCAGTAGCAGAGCCTTTGATAACCTTGTCGAAGAAAGACAGCGTGGCGAATCGCCGGCTCGCATTTAGCCGTACTCGTAGCAAGGCTACCGTGGGTAAATTGTTTAGCGAACTGGGTCCACGTTACAGCGACCGTCCTGGTGGTTATATTCGCATTCTAAAATGTGGTGAACGTGCCGGTGACAAAGCACCAATGGCCTACGTTGAGCTAGTCGATCGACCACTCTCGGATTCTACGCAAGCAGTGGAAGAGACCGAGGAATAGGCTGAGAGTTAGCTGTAACAAGAACTTTTCCAAAGCCGAGTTTTGCTCGGCTTTTTTATTTTCGCATTGCCGGCGTATTGCTTCGACATCTAAACTAAAATTTTAGAAAAGGACAGACCATGATCAACTCGTTTCACCCTCCCGTTCGTACTCTTATGGGGCCTGGGCCTTCCGACGTTAATCCCCGCATTCTCGAGGCATTGTCACGGCCAACGATAGGCCATCTGGATCCAAAATTTGTGGAAATGATGGATGAAGTGAAAAGCCTCTTACAGTTTGCTTTTCAAACATCCAACGAGTTGACCATACCCGTTTCTGCGCCAGGTTCAGCCGGCATGGAAACCGTCTTTACCAATCTGTTGGAACCTGGTGATCAGGTGATTGTTTGTCAAAATGGAGTATTTGGCGGACGTATGAAAGAGAATGTTGAGCGCTGTGGAGCCACTGCCATCATGGTAGAGGACGAATGGGGTAAAACGGTGGATGTGGATAAGGCCGAGCAGGCTCTACAGGAGAATCCCTCGGCGAAGGCGCTCGCCTTCGTTCACGCCGAAACCTCCACTGGTGCCCGCAGCGATGCGGAGACTCTGTGTGCCCTGGCTCGAAAATATGACTGTCTTTCGATAGTCGATGCGGTGACCTCGCTGGGTGGTATAGAAGTTTGTGTGGACGACTGGGGTATAGACGCGATCTACTCCGGCACACAGAAATGTCTGTCATGCGTGCCTGGGCTCTCCCCCGTCAGCTTTTCGGAGCGTGCGGTAGAGGTTATACAAAGTCGCAAAACCAGGGTGCAGAGCTGGTTTCTCGATCTCAATCTAGTGATGGGTTACTGGGGATGCAATGCCAGACGAGCCTACCATCATACAGCTCCGGTGAATTCCCTTTACGCTCTGCATGAATCACTTGTTATTCTGCAGGAAGAGGGGCTAACACAGGCTTGGGACAGACATGCACTGAATCACCAGGCCTTCGTTGCCGGGATAGAGGCGCTGGGTTTAGCGCTTCTAGTCGACAAAGAGTTCCGTTTGCCACAGCTGAATGCGGTTTCTTTTCCTGACTCTGTAGATGATGCTGCGGTTCGAGCTATATTGCTGAATGACTACAACCTGGAGATAGGTGCTGGCCTTGGTAGCCTGGCAGGAAAGGTGTGGCGAATCGGTCTGATGGGCTATGCCAGTAATAAGAAAAACGTACTGCTTTGCCTGTCCGCGTTGGCCGGTGCGCTGTCAGCTACCGGAACCAGAGTAGACGCCGAAAAAGCCATTGTGGCAGCACAGTCACTCTATTCTACAACCTAATTGCCATCTTGGGAGAGCCGTCACAATATTCCTATTGACAAGGAGTATGCTGGCTCAGGCTCAGGCTTAGGATGCGGGAGGTGCTGCTATTGCCATCGACAATGAGCTGGACGATGGCCTGGGTGTGTCTGGCACTGTCAGAGCAACTCTTGGAGCCAGTGGCACGGATACGGCTCCTACAAACGTAGCGTTGGCAGCAGCCTACTCGGAAGACAATGTTTATACAGTTTGCTATCGCCTGTAAAGACAGGCTGCAAGGCATTAGAAACCCGATAGTTCTACAGTTATCGGGGTTTTTTATGCCTGGGAATTGCTGCTTGAAGCGGAGGGTTTGTCAAAGAAGAGACTGCACAGCAGCAACGGCCATATTCCTACGTGCACCATCACATCTGCGGTATTAAATACATAGTTCCAATAAGGGATGTGTTGAATGTAGATGAAGTCAATAACGCTGCCGTGAATTAAACGATCGGCAATATTGCTGGCGCCGCCCCCAACGATGAAGCCAAAACAAACAAACTCATAACGCCTTACCGAATCCGTGAACCAAAGGTACGCTGTTACAGCTACCAGCAAACCTATACTTATCATTCCAAATACCCAGCCCTTACCCTGGAACATGCCAAATATGCCGCCGAAATTTCGGACGTGAGTGAAGTGGATGAAACCATTAATCTCCATCGTAGAATGAAGCGCAATGTTAGTGTCAACCCAGTAGCCAATGGCTTGCGACAGGGCCATGACCAGAAATGCGATCAGCGCAAACAGAGTGATATTTTTAATTTTGTGGTTCAAACGGATTCTCGAATCAGATTTACAGAAGTTCAAAAAAAGCTCTGAGCCTGATTGCATTTGCTCCCACATCACCGCCGCCTACACGGGATAAGGATCTCGCATTGACCCGAGTCTGGCTTCCTTCTGCCTCCAGCCTGATGACGATATCATCCTTAAATCTAAACCAAAGTGTGGTGTCCGTAGCTTCAATTCTACCTTCTGACTTCACCGCAGAAACCAGCTCCCAGCCGAGTTGCTCGACTGCTGCCAGGGCACGGTCAAATACTTCATCGACCGGGGCACTATATTGTTGCGGAACCAGGTCAGGATAAGCCTCGGCAGTCAGTTCCGCCAGGCGTTCCGGGGTCATGTTATTGGAACCGCCATATACCACAGTGTTAGGTGCATCTACCCGCAGCGGCAGCACATCCACGAAACTCGGAGGTGAGCTGAGATCCGTGGAAATGTCGTGAATGGGGGGGTAATTGACACCTTCGGGTGGGCGAAAGCTTTCCGGTACAGCGTAGGCTATCGCCGCCGCCACGGTTCCTATGGCGGCGAAGCTGGCGAATTTTACGGCATTGCCGGTGTGCAATAATTTGGCAGCAATGACAATAGCGATGGTCGCCGCCAGGCCAACCCAGGCAATAATGTCGCCGTAGTTGTTGGAGATACGCAGCAGGTCGAAGCCCCTGCGGAAGTCCCAAAGGCCCAGCCAGATACCAGCGGCAGAGCCCAGCGTCAATACGCCAATACCGATTCCTGCCAACATCACCAGCAAGGCGGCAATATTCAGGTAGAGTTTGAATTTGTTCGGTTCACTACTGATAATTTCATCACTCATTTTTAGTTTCCTCCGTTGTTGCTTGATCAGCATACTGGACTACATGACCGCTGCCATCCACTTTTAGTTCGATAATGCTATGGGCACAATTGTGCATACTTGGTGGCGCCCAGAGTTCGCTTAGGGGGCGTCGCTGGAAGTGACACAGTAATGTCTTAATGAGGGCGCCATGGCTGACGATTGCCACCCTAAGGTTATTGTACTCAATTAACATGGCGTTTACCGCAGCCACTGCTCGAGCCTGCAGTTGCAAGAAAGTTTCTGCACCCTTGACGTCGAAGAGATGGGGCTGCTCCCAGAAATGCGTAAAAGAATCAGGATCGTGAACGGCGACATCATCGTATAGCTGCCCTTCCCAGGGGCCCAGATGTATTTCCCGTAGGGAATCCAGGTATTCTATCTGAGGCTCTGTCTTACCGAAGGCGTGATCTGCTGTTTGTCGTGTACGCACGCTACTGCTGCAAAACACCTGGTCAAATGTCAGGTGTTGAATTCGATCACTTAGCTGTTGCGCCTGTGCGATGCCGAGCTCAGTTAATTGAGATTCACTCTGGCCCTGAACTCGACGTTCTTCATTCCAGTTGGTCTGGCCGTGTCGGAAAAGGTGTAACTCCATAATATCAGTCCAGTATAGCTGTTATGACTTGCTTCGGGTTCTAGCGATGGCCGCTAGCCAGCCGCGATATTGTGTGTCGCGCCACTGTTCGCTCTGCTGCGACTGAAAACTCCGGTCTAATTGCCATCGCTCCGCGATTTCTTCCAGCGAACTGAACAGTCCCTCCTGTAGACCGGCAACGTAGGCTGCACCTAGCGCTGTAGTTTCTGTTAACAGCGGTCGATGTAGCTTACAGTTGAGTAAGTCTGAGAGCTTCTGTAACACGTAATCATTATTCGCCATGCCGCCATCGACACGGAGACTGCGCAGAGTGACATCATCCGCTTCCATAGCCAACACCAGATCTTTGGTTTGGTAGCAAACTGATAATAGCGCGGCCGTGACCAATTCCTTGATGCCGGTGTCGCGAGTCAGGCCGTAGATTGCGCCGCGGGCGTCGGCATCCCAGTAGGGGGCGCCAAGACCGGTAAATGCCGGCACCAGGTATACGCTTAAATCGTCGTCCGTGGCCATCGCCAGCGCTTCTGATTGTGCCGCATCGTCTATCAATTTCAGACCATCCCTGATCCATTGAATAGTGGCACCGGCCATGAAAATACTGCCTTCGATGGCGTAACAAGCCTCACCTTTGAGCCGATACGCGACCGTGCTCAATAGACGGCTATTGGACTTTATCACTTCAGGGCCGGTATTCATTAACAAGAAACACCCGGTGCCATAAGTACATTTTGCCTGCCCGGCGCTGAAGCAGCCTTGGGCGAATGCAGCCGCCTGTTGATCTCCGATCATTCCGGTTATGGGAATCGCCGCACCCAGCAGCTGTGGCTCACAGACGCCGAAATTATCGGCGCAATCTTTTACCTGCGGCAGTAAGGCCGCGGGGATTTCAAAATACTGCAACAACTCTGCATCCCATTGCTGCGTGTGGATGTTAAACAACATGGTGCGGGAGGCGTTGGTGGCATCGGTGCAATGACTCTGGCCGGCAGTTAGCCGCCACAGTAAAAAACTATCGATGGTGCCAAATGCTAACTCGCCCGCTTCTGCCCTGGCGCGTGCGCCCGGCACGTGCTCTAACATCCAGCGAATTTTTGTTGCCGAGAAGTAGGGGTCGATGAGCAGGCCGGTTTTGTCTTGAATGCTCTCCTCAAGGCCCTGTTCCCGAAGTGTATTACAGTAGTCGCTGGTGCGCCTGTCTTGCCAGACGATGGCGTTACAAATGGGCTCGCCAGTCTCCCGATCCCAGATTACCGTGGTCTCTCGTTGATTGCTTATGCCAATACAGTCTATGTCACCGGCGTTAAGCCCGGCTCGGTCCAGGGCGACACGGCAACTGTGCAGAGTGGTTTTCCATATCTGGCTGGGGTCATGCTCGACCCAGCCGTTGGCGGGATAAAGCTGTTCGATTTCCTGTTGACCAAGTCCCAGCGCTGCGCCCGCGCTGTCGAAGACCATGGCTCGGCTACTAGTAGTACCCTGATCGATCGCTAGTATATAGTTGCTCATTAAATCCAATGCCCGGTTTGACTCTATGCTGATTCAACTTGCTGTACCAGTCGCTATTAAAAGTAATCAGAGGGTCCCTAGGCAGTCATGTTACACTAAGTCTCTCTTTGTTTGGCACGCTTGGCTCTCAAGTGACTCAATCAGAATCTGTTCACGACCTACTGGTTATCGGTGGAGGAATTAACGGCACAGGAATTGCCGCTGATGCAGCCGGGCGAGGGCTGGATGTTGTGCTTTGCGAAAAGAGCGATCTGGCCTCGGCTACTTCTTCCGCCAGCAGCAAGCTCATACATGGCGGCTTGCGTTATCTCGAATTCTACGAATTCAGCATGGTGCGTAAGTCACTGCTCGAACGTGAGTTGCTGACTAAAGCGGCTCATCATATTATCAAGCCGCTGGTTTTTCAGATCCCAAGACTACCCCATTCCCGCAACTTCTGGATGCTGCGCGCAGGTCTGTTTTTATATGACAACCTGGCCAGGCGCCATCTTTACAAAGGCTCACGCAGCGTAAAATACTCCAGCGATAGTCCGCTTAATAGTGCAATCCGACGCGGTTTTGAGTACTGGGATGGTCAGGTAGACGACTCCCGGTTGGTGGTTCTAAACGCCCTGCAGGCAAGCAGAAAGGGTGCCGCCATCCTGACGCGTACCGAGTGTACAGAGATTAATTCAACAGCTCAGGGCTGGCGTATTACACTGCGTGATCACCGCAGTAATAGCGAATCTGTACAGGTCTTTAAAGTCGTCGTTAATGCCACCGGCCCCTGGGTTTCGACACTGCTTGAAACTCTCGTAGAAGACTCACACCCGCAACAACTGCGCCTGGTGAAGGGTAGCCACATCGTCGTGCCCCGAATACACGATGGCGATCAGGCATTTCTACTGCAGCATCATGATGGCCGCGTAATTTTTGTAATTCCCTATATGCAGCAGTACTCCCTGGTGGGGACTACGGAAGAAGAATTCGAGGGCGATCTCGATACTGTGCAGATATCTCCTGAGGAAATAAGGTATCTGATATCGATGGTAAAGTTGTATTTCAAGAAATCGGTTTCGCGGTCGGACATTGTGCACAGTTTTGCCGGTGTCAGACCACTGGTCGATGAAGCCGGAGAAGATGCCATCAGTGTGTCCCGTGATTATCATCTGCAGCTCGACACCTCGGCACAACCTATTATGTCGGTCTATGGAGGGAAAATAACAACCTATCGGGTATTGGCTGAAGAAGTGCTGAATCAGCTTGCCAGGTATTTTCCGGATATGAAGGCGCCGTGGACTAGCACCGCTACGCTCCCGGGCGGAGATTTTGACCTGTCGGAGACACTGTTTCAGGATATCGCATTACGCTATGCCTGGCTGGATTCGGATCTGATTCGCCGCTGGCAAACCAGCTATGGCACCCTGAGTTTTGACATCCTTGGAGACGCAACCGGGCCATCCGACCTGGGCGTGAATTTCGGAGCTAACCTTTACCAGAGAGAAGTAGACTACCTTTGTCGCAATGAGTGGGCCTGCAGCACCGACGACGTGCTTTGGCGCCGTTCTAAATTGGGCTTAAGATTCAGTGGCAGGGAGCGCAGTTCCCTCGACAATTACATAAAACAATCTTTTCCTGCCGTGGGTTAAGGAAGGCCGAATGCTTGATAGTGCTCTGGATCATCCCCGGAGTAAGAAAGCATCCATACCCTATGCGCTATCAGCCTGAATCAATGTTGGCTAGATGGCGGTGCCTATGCCCTGCTGGGTCCTTCTGGCTGTGGCAAGACTACACTACTGAAACTCATTTCCGGATTGCTGCGTCCTACGGTGGGCAGGGTGTTATTTGACACAGAAACTAATAGCGTTTTCCGAAAAAGAGAGCTCCAAATTTGAACTAACCGATATGGGAAAACTGCTCAGCGGGAGCGTACCTTTGCCCTTGCGCGGTTCTCAAGTGACGCACGGCATTAGTGCGGCTACTGATTTGTGGCAGGTTAATATAAATCCAGAGCAAATCGTTCAGGTCATTAATAATCTTGTTATCAATGCGCAGCAGGCCATGCCTGGTGGAGGTAGTATTAAAGTTATCGCAGAGAACTTTTACTGTGAGTTGGATAATCGTTTAAACCTTAGAGAGGGGCGTTATATCAAGGTGTCGATTTGCGACCATGGTTCGGGATTCACCAAGGCAATAGAAGGGAGTATTTTTGACGCCTTCTTTACCACCAAGAAAAACAGTAGCGGATTAGGCCTGACAAGTTCGAAGTCAATTATAGAGAAGCACAAGGGATGCATCGAGGCCAGCTCAACCCCAGACGTAGGTACAGTGCTTAGTTTTTATCTTCCAGTTGGCTCGGATAGAGTAAGTTTGGAAATCGTGCCGTAGAATTAAAAGAAGAAATAGTAATAGTGTTTCGGGGCAAGGCAACGAATTAGTCGCGACCAATTCGTTGCCTGTATTGCGCTTCCAATATTTTTTCCTTCGCCTGCCATCGACTCTTCAGCCACTGAGACATGTCCTCGATATCACCGAGAGTAAATTGCTCAATGGTGATGTCTATGCGCTTGATCTCTCCGTGTAAGCAGTGCCAGAAGCTTCGTATACCCTTGTCAAAGCTGATAGTGATGTCGAGTACTGGAGTCTCCGGTGAAGCTGTATTCCGTAGAATTCTCATGCCACCCACCCGGGGTTTTAAAAGGTGTTTGTAGGGTGAACGCTGAGTTTCTTTTTTTTGTTCGGTGAAGCGGGTGCCTTCGACAAATATCAGTAACGCACCTGGTTCATTAGAAAGATCACGGGATGCTGTCTGCAAAGAGCTGAAATCGCTGGTCCTGGCGCTAACGCCGGAGCTGCGATGCAGTAGCGGGAAGTTCATCGCAACACAACCCCAACCGATGACAGGTACCCATGCCAGTTCCCGTTTGACCAGAAATTTTAGAATAGGCCCCTTAGCCATAATGACTTCCTGCAACACGCAGATATCGAACCAGGATTGGTGATTGCTGATGACTATAGGAGAGGGATGGTTACCGATTTCTCCGTGTACGTTGAGCCGGATTCCGGTAATGTGGATCATCCAGAAGCTATTTAATTTGATCGCCGCGTGATAAATGAGTGAGCTGACCACATTACACGGGCCTGCGACCCAGCGCTTTGGAAACGCGAATCGAATAATTGCAATTGGGACCAATAGGAGTACCCAGAAGCTCAAATTAATAATCACCCAACTCAGCGCAACAAAACTGACGAGGTTGCCGACAACAGCCTTCACTTTACCCATCGATTTTAATCAGAGACTCCCCAGACTCATACCGCTTCTGAACTCATCCATTGTGCCAGGGCGCGACCGATTGCGTCCGGTGAGATCTCCTGCACAAAGTGGCTGCCGAATACCGATACTTCCTGTTGGTTGTCGAAGCCGCGTACAAAATCCAGCAGCGGACCACTCCTCAGAATTGCGCCGGGGTTAACGCGGATAAACAGCTTTGGCAGTTGGCTGGCGGCAAACCAGTCTGTATAACTGGTGACCAGATCCACAGTATCCGCTGGATTTCCTCCCCTGGGCAGCTCTCGAGGCCAGGTCAATGTGGGTCGACGGCTTTCACCTGCCTGCAAATATGGACGCCGATACTCGGCCTTGTCGGCTTCACTGAGATAGTATCCAAGCCCGGCAATCAGAATCTGCTCCACAAACACATTGTTTTGCAGCACCGCTTCCTCACCATTTGCTGAACGGAAGGTGACGAAAGCGCCCTGGCTTGGCTCCGGAATAGCTGGCAGGCTGGAAGGATTTAAAATCGCTTCCATATAAGCGATGCCACGGACGCGGTCAGTATAACGTTGGGCATAGCTCAGCCCGATACCTGAGCCCCAGTCGTGAATCACTAGGGTCACCCGCTCCGTCACGCCGATCGCTTCCAACATATCGAATATGTAGTCACGGTGAACGCTGAATTTATAAGCATCGGGGCCGCTATTCGGCAAAGGGTCGGAATCACCCATGCCCACCAGATCTGGCGCAATACAACGCCCAAGATGCTGAACATAGGGAATAATATTGCGCCACAAATAGGAGGAGGTGGGGTTGCCGTGCAGGAACACGATAGGGTCGCCAGTGCCTACTTCATAGTAGGCCATCTCGAGACCACGGACACGTACTCTCTTCTTTTGTGCCGCCCATGGCGACTCCTGCGCCTGGGCGCGTTGCGGTGCCAGGGCCAGCGGCAGGCTCGCGGCACCACCGGCTATCACGGCCGCCCGCATCAGCTTTCTTCTATTGAACTTAAACAAGCGAATGCCTTCAAAAGATTGCACGAAAGATCAAGGTTAGCACGACTCGTCCCCAATTGCGGAAGGTCTTTGTCTTGTCATTTGGGGCTCTACCGCACATACGTGGAAAACACGCCAGAATGTTCTGTCCAGCGCAACTGCTCAGGCTAATAAGCCCTCTCTTACAGCTTTGAATCCGAACCGGAGTTGATCTTCAGGCATTCATCCAGCGCATGTTTAACGTTGCCAAGTGCGCGTTCGTCATTGTGTGAAAATCTATGTAGCTTATAGCTTCGTAAAAATTTCTTAACTGCCAGAATTCTGGGCGCCGGCCAGTCTCCTGGCAAATTCTCTGCATAGGTGCTTGCGGTCCATGCAGTATTCGTGGGTAAATTTGAGCTGCTCAGGAAGCGCTGCCAGAGCTTTTGCCACTGCCGAAATTTGCTGTCGCTCGCAGCTTTTTTAATTCGAATGCGCCGGTATTCACGCACAAACAGAAACAGCAAGATTAGCACACCGCCATAGCGCACCAGGTTGGCGGCGAGCGCGTCGGCGAGAACCCGGTCGACCATAATTTGCCACTGGCCTGCGAGATAGTGGTACCAGCTACTAATTTCGAGAGAGCTGTAGTTACCAAAAAAGGCATTGATGCTGGCAGGAGTGGGATCCACAGTGTGCCAGTAACCTTTGAGGTCTTGCCACTCTACCCAACTATGGGCGTCACGCTCTCGCACCAGCCACAATTCAGAAGAGAGGCGCTCGTGAATCACATAGCCACTAACCAGCCTGCTTGGAATTCCGTTAGCCCGTAACGCCAGGGTGGTGGCGCTGGCAAACCAAAAACAGTAGCCAGCTCTCTCGTTGAGGAAGAAGTCATGGAAAGGCTGGGTGGGATTGAAATTGGTTTGCAATGAATAGCTTCGCTGTCGGAAATGTCCCAACACATTGTTTACGGTCTGGGCTTGTCCATCAGCTAGAAACTCCTGACTTTTATCTTGTAATGTCTGGTCCCAGAAAGCGGGCAGTTGCAAATTCTCCGCGTTGAGGGCTTCTGGTACGGCATCGTCTCCGGTCTCAAGTTGCCAACGCCGGTCGACACCTCGATCATAGGCTGGAGTCCAGACGTCGGCAGGGTCCTTGCTCAGCGCAGAAAATCTACCGCTAACGCTGTGGGTACCAGGACTAAGGAATATGTAGCGATCTCTTTTTAAACTGTGGATAGTTAAGCTTTGATGCTCCGCATTTTCCGCGCCAGCGTGGTGATTTTCCAAGCGGTAGCGCCACTCACCGGAGTCCAGTCCCTGGGCGTCAATATTGCTGAGAAACTGTCGCGGCTGTACCGATGCCTGCCACACCAGGTCCTCATCCCGTTGCACCAGACGATTGCCTGCCAGATAGCGAGTGGGTAAAGTTGCCCCGTCAATACGCATGACCGGGCGGGTGGACGGGCGCAGAAACACCGATGCATCCAGTCGCTGATAGGGTGAGAACCCGGTATTGGCAGTGCCGGGGGAATCCGGGAACAGGTTCCCCAGAGCTGCGAGGAGCGGCCCTTGTGCAGTCCCTAAAAGCATCACCATGAGTGGAGCGATCAGAGCTAATGGCAGCATTAACAAGAGCCGTGACCACAGGATTCCGGCACAGCGATCTGCCAGCAGTACTACGCTTGCAAGTAGCATCCCGACAACGGTTAGCGTAGCGACGGGCAGCCCCAACACGTTAACAACTGTCGCCTGCGGTGGCGAAATAAGCAGCAGTAATATCAGGCCGATCACTAAAATGGTTTGTGTATCACGTTCTAATGGTACCTGCGAACTGCTACTCGCTCTGGCCGTAAACAGCCACAGCAAGTAGATCAGGACAGCCAGAATGAAGCCGGCATAGAGGCTTGAGGTTTGTACCCAGGAACCCTCGGCAACCAGATTTTCCAACAGCTCGCTGCCCACAATTGCAACGGCCGCAACCATGACAAACACCAGCCCCCAGGTGGGCCGCTCAACAGTAACGCACACAGCAGCATTCCCACCGCCAGGAACGAGCCCGGTGATAGCCAATCCAGGCCGAAATACATCAATGTTGCAATGGTGCCGCTGTGCATAAAACTGGCGATTACCATGCCAATGAGGATGAAGATATAGATGGCAGGAAGGGCCCGGGTTATAGCCGCACTCATCAAGCTGCGGATAGCGGTAAATGAGTGTCCCAGCAGGCGGGCGTTGAGGCTAGCCCAAACCAGGCAGAGGAACATCAGGCTGTGGAGATCGATGCCAAATGCGAACAGGCCGACAGCAATAGTTGTAATGATGAGCAAAAAACACAGGATCGCCTGAAGGAAAGAAGGGGTGCGTTGCGTAGTGGCAGTAGACATGGGGACTTAGCATATAAACACAATTGGGGCCAGAGTAAAATTATGCAAGGCTCAGACCTTCGATTTGCAAGCGGCTGTTGTAAATAGCAGTCGCAATCTGAAGGCTACACAATGGATCTGGCCTTGCGAATCATCAGGTCACTAGCTGAAAAACTTAATGCGGCCAATGAACTGGCATTGAGCCCGCACTGATAGTTACATCTCTGCAGTTTTTGTTTCAGTTTTCCTTGTATTCTTTGGCACTAATTCCAGTACGGTAACTGAGCTTGAGTGACAGAAGCTACCGACTTACTTGTTGAATTTATCCGCCAGTGCCGTGCAGCGAATATTCCATTCAGCCTTAATCGATTTGTGTAGGGTATTCAATTTTGGGTCCAGCTTTATTCGTAGCCTGATCCTGGTTTTGCCACTTTCTTCCTGAAACTTCACTGTTACCTCGCTCTCAGCCTTTGGCTGCGTGCTTGCGATCCAGCTGAAAATCAGGCTGTGGGGGATGTTTAATAATTTGTAAATTCCGCTATAGGAAAGTTTCTGGTTATTGTCGACAACGGTATAGGAAAATTCACCGCCCACGCGAACTTTGTTATTGAGCGCGATGACAGTCTGTTGGCCAAACATCCAGCCACCTACAAACACCGGAATAAGCCATTGGTCATACACTTTCTGTGCTGGCGCGTTAATGGTTTTGCTGAGAGAAATAGTTGATGCCTTGAGTTTTCCAGGCGGTAACTGAGGATCATTTTCCAGCATTGAGAGTTGTTCGGTTGCCATATTACTTAAGAGTCTCATAGGGATTGTGTGGCATTAGCACTGTGGCTATTCCTGCACGCCGTGTCGCCTCTTTCTGCCCGTAATTGCTAGCTAGATAATCTAATATGGAATCTTCCACTGCAGTGGATAGTTGTGCCAGCCCTTGAAATTCCTGCATCCACCGCAGACGGCTCTTCCAGACTTCACGGGTACCGGAGTTTTGTGTGACAAGCTGCGCCGAATGGCACTTTGTGCAGGCGGCTTGTACCAGTACCCAGCCTGCATCCATCTTCAGACCGGTGCCACTGTCAATTTGCTGTGCGCTGGATACCTGAAAGTTGAATACAGTCATTGAGCTTATCAACAGGATGCCTGATGCGAGTTGGCAAGTAGCCAGTAAACCTTTCCTTGATTGCAGCACAATCATACAACCTGCACCGCTACGCGATGGCAGGCGTTGTTCAGATAGCCGCGGGGATTCCAGCCAGGGACCACCATAGGTTGCGAGCGACCGCGATCGTCCATGGCTCTGGCCCAGACTTCATAGTAACCGGGCTCTGGGAATTGCGCCCAGGTCTCCCAGTTCTGCCAGGCCAGTCGATTGCTGCCTGACTGCACTGCCGATGGCAACCAGGTGGCACCAAAGTCGATGGAAATGAATACGCCGCTGACCTGACTATCGCCAGCCCAGGCATGGCCTCGCACCACCAGCCGCTCTCTCAGATTATGGCTAATGCCGGATTGTGGAAAGCTTATAAGGGACTTCACTGGCATTGACTCGATAGTGTGCATGTCTTCATTAGGTACCCGTGACCCCGGTGCCACCGCGGTTACTGGTACGGAGTAAGAAGGTGCAGCCATTTTTGCGCCGTCGTGTACGCGATCTCTAACCACTATGCGGTTTAACCATTTTCCAGACACCGAGCCAGGCCAACCGGAGCAAACCATGCGTAGTGGATAGCCATTTTGCAGCGGAATGTCCTCGCCGTTCATCGCCCAGGCGATGAGAGACTCCCGCTCCATAGCTTTAGCGATAGGGACGCCTCGAGAGATGGGGTTTAGGTCTGGATCACCACTGATATGAGTATCAGCGCCGAAGTAACCCACATAAACAGCATCGCCATTAACGCCGCAGTAATTAAGAACATCCCGCAGACGCACGCCAGTGAATTCGGGACAAGCAATCGCACCGGTGGTCCACTGATTGCCGCTGGCAGCCGGGGTGAATTCCTTACGACCGTTGCCACCGCACTCGAGTTGCAATTGCAAAGTCACTGCTTCGAAACGCTGCCTAAGCTCAGCTATAGAAAAACTGCTGGGTCGCTGGCAAGATTCACCTTCAATCTGCAGGCGCCAGTTGTCAGGATTGATGTTCTCTGGCGGTATCCCGTTATTACGGATAAACATGCGGTGATTAGGTGTGACTGGGTCATCCAGCAGATGTGCGGGAGTCTCGGCATTTAATGGACGGTCGTTCAAAATAATCAAACCGTTTTTGCCAGTTATTTGAGCCGGCACATTATCCGCAGCGTAGGCGGCAGGAATCAATCCACCCGGCATAAAGCGTGCGAAGGGGATGCTCATGCCGAGAGTGGCACTGATAGCGACGAGTGAGCTCTTTTTCAAGAAACCCCGACGACTGAGGCTGTCGCTCTGTCGCTCCCAAACTAGCCGATCGGCTGCAATTGGATCTTGTCTATACAGTGCGCTGACTTCTGCCTGGTTATTTTTATTCATTAGATATTCCTTTGCGGTAACCAGGACACCTTTCAGGCAAGCCTGACATAGAGATCGAATCTGCCTGCAATGAGGTATCACTGCATTGTTCAGAGGCGCCCTGGCACTGAGACTATCAAATATAGGCCAACACGTCCAAAGGTCCGGAAGCAGAACCGGGCTTACTCCGGCTTCTGTAATTTTAGCAGAAATCTATCGGTGTTACGGTTCAGGCCTGGGTCGAAAATGCTGCGGCTGTGGTCGTCGCTACGTGTACGCAGGAGCTCGCTGGGTTCTACATTGAAGCCAGCCTGTTCAGCGACATCAATAGCCTGCTGAATCTGCATTCGGTGCATGTCCCGATTATCCCTGCCGGCAAGCCCCACGTGATCGGTGATGCCAACTACTCCGCCTGGCTTTAACAGCGCCTTCAGGCTGAGCAGTATCGTCAGTGCTTGTTGCGGACTGGAGTTGTAAGAGTCGTGTAGGGTCTGGGCTACTATCACGGCATCCAGGGATGCTGCGGTAAGGCCGATGTTATCCAGTCGTCTAATAACTTGACGAACATTGCTGAGATTGCCGTCGCGTATCTTGTTGTCCAGGGCCTCTCCCTGAGTAATGTCCTGGTGATCTTCCACAAAGCGCAAGCCCCTGGGGGTGTTTTGTGCGTAGACTATGCCGTTGGGACCAACGGCTTTTGCAAGAATAAAGGTGTAATAACCACCGGCGGCGTAGAGGTCCAGAACCGTCATCCCTGCTTCTATGCCGAGGAAGTCCAACACCTCGACGGGTTTCCGTACCTGGTCGCGGGCAAAATCCGATACGTCACCATCGGGGCCGCTGATCGCACGACGCAAGGCTTCCTTGTCCAGCGCATGCACCATCGGTGTAATGGTAATCGACAAACAGACCAGCAGGACGGTGCCGGGAAATCGATGATAGATGAACCAATTTTTAATTCTGTTTAACACTGATCTTACCAATGACGGTGGCTATGTATTCAAGCCAATTCCCCGCGCCATAAGAAATGCAAGTAACGGGGTAATAACGAGTACCACAAGTTCTAGTTTGGTCAATACTCCAATTAATCGGGGTACGGCAATCGTTGTGGCTGTTGATTTTCGATTTCTGATAAAAAATATCGCAGGATAGATCGATAGTAACGCAAGCAGGAAGAATAAGCCGAGCTTAAGCTGAAATATCGGATTTTGAGAATAAAATTCGGCAGGTTTACCGATCCATAGCCACAGGCTCAGGCCAAACAACAGAGTCAATGCAGCAGCAACGCCATAAACAGCATCCACTTTGGCTAGATTGCGTGCATCTTCACCGTTTATTGTCGGTTTCAGAGCCATGTTCTCAATTATCAGGGCAGCAGTCAGCGCCAAGATGGCAATAAAATGCAGAGTGCGAAAAAGTGCGTACAGCATGGAATAGGGAAGCCTCTGATTAATGATTCAATATCACTGCCCTTTCAATATTATTGCCACTACACAGTGGCCGTAGATCAAGGCGGCTTCCTGCAGTAATGTTCACTACCTTAAAAAGGGTTTCCCAATAATACTGCAATTGAGGACTTGCCAGTGCATTTAGGCGCAAATAGGTACGGGATAATTAGTCTTTCCTGTTATGCTTTCAGCTACCTGCACAAGAACAGGCTCAATGGGAGAGACCATGACCACGGACACTACGGCGACAAGCAATAATAATTCTGGCAACGATATTCATCTTAAAACAAATATGCGCAAGGTTGCGTTGACCGCGCTCGCCGGCGCCAGCATCGAATGGTATGACTTTTTTATCTACGCCACCGCAGCAGCCCTGGTTTTCCCATCGATTTTTTTCCCGGACAGCTCCCCCACCATGGCTCTTATTCTGTCTTTTGGAACCTTTGCCTTCGGTTTCATTGCACGCCCTGTGGGTGGGATTCTTTTTGGACATTTCGGTGACAGAGTAGGCCGCAAACGCACTTTGGTTATTGCCCTGGTGATGATGGGAGTCGCGTCTACCCTCATTGGTTTGCTGCCCGGCTACGCGACCATCGGCGTTGCAGCGCCTATTTTGTTGAGTTTACTAAGATTTACCCAGGGCCTCGCTATTGGTGGTCAGTGGGGTGGCGCCATGCTACTTGTTACCGAGAGCGCACCGGCGGACAAGCGCGGCTACTACGGCGCCTATGCGCAGGCGGGGGCACCGGTTGGTGTCATCCTCGCCAACCTGGCTTTCATTATTATCAGTGCGACGGTTTCCGATGATTTCTTCATGCAGTGGGGTTGGCGCATTCCGTTTATTTCCAGTGTCATCCTTATCGCTATCAGCATGTACGTGCAACTGAACATGGAAGACACCGAAGCCTTCAAAGACTTGGCTGCGGCAAGAGCCAAGGAGGAGGCTGAGAACCCTGCGGCGGTAGTGATCAAGCGATCACCGGTATTGGAAGCTATCGTTAAGTATCCGCAGCGAATCGCGTTGGCAGCGGGAGCTTTTCTCTCGATTCAGGTTACCTTCTACATCCTGATTGGTTTCGTGTTGGCCTACGGAGGTGATCCCAATGGTGCGGCCATGTCACGGGATGACATGCTTATTGCAGTACTTATTGGCTCGGCACTGCAAATACCAACCCAGTTTTTGGCCGCGGCCTATTCCGATCGTCATGGTCGTCGTGGCATTTTCATGTTGGGGGCGATACTCACTGGCGCCTGGGGTTTTGCATTGTTTCCGCTTATCGATACCGGTAACTTCTGGTTGATTGTAGTTGCGATCAGCGGCGGTTTGATGTCTCTGGGAATGATGTATGGTCCACAGGCTGCATTCTTTACCGAGCTGTTTAGCACCGAGGTGAGGTACTCCGGCGCCTCGCTGGGTTATCAGATGGGGGCAATTCTCGGTGGTGCATTTGCACCTACCATCGCCACCATACTGTGGACAGGCTACGACATATTCTGGGTGTCGGTGTATATCGCCATCGCTTCGGTGCTGTCGCTCATCTCGGTGGCAATGTTGACTGAAACCTTCAAAACAGATTTAAACAATACCGACTGAATTCTGGGAAAAAGACACGGCAGGAATAATGCGGGGTCCAAGCTGCGACGAGAATGCTACCGTTTTTCCACCCAGCTTGGCAAAAAATCCACGGCGGTAACTTTTTTATCGTGATCGTAAGCGATCTTGTGACTATCCAGCAGTGTCTGTAATGAGCCATTGTCATTGGCGGACAACACCGCCGTACAATCGCCGACTAACTCACCGGCTATAAACGTTTGTGGAATAGTGGGTGAGCCAATTTTCTCCCGCAGTGCCTGCCTGATCTTCGCGCTCAGGCCGTTACTCTGGTACTGAACAGAATCCAGATCAACGGACAGATACGCTATGTTTAAGGCTTGCAGGAGCTTTCTCTCTGACCAGCAGAATTCACACCATTCCAGGACAAACAGCACCACAGGATTGGCTGCATCATTGATAAGTCTTTCGACGGCTTCCCTGCCCTCGGTGTTGATGGCGTCGATGCTATCAGCCTCCTGCCGTGCCGAATTGGTAATTGGGTGTTGAGGCGGAGATTTTTACTTCTTCACTGTTCATCTCGCTGTCGATGCCGTCGAACAAAGGCGTGGTGAGGTAGCGTTCACCCGTGTCTGGCAACATGCAAAGTAGTGTGCTGCCTGCTTCCGCCTGTTCCGCAATGCTTATAGCACCGGCGAGAGTTGCACCGCCGGTTATACCGGTGAAAATGCCTTCCTGCCGGGCAAGTTGCTGCGAGTAGTGGATAGCCTTGCTACCCGCCACCGGCATCAGTATGTCGATGTGTTTCTTGTCTACAGCCTGCTTCAACAGTAGCGAAATAAAATCTGGCGTCCAGCCCTGCATAGGGTGGGGATTGAAGGCAGGGTGACTGACAACTTGTCCGGCATCGTCGCGCTTGGGTTGTGGTTCATTGCTGCCCAGTAATGCCGCATTCTCTGGCTCACAACACACTATCTTGGTGTCAGGTCGTTGCACTTTTAAGGCGCGGGCAACACCGTTCAACGTGCCTCCGGTGCCGAACCCGGTTACCCAGTAGTCGAGTCGATCACCTTCGAAATCTCGCAGTATCTCCACCGCGGTGGTGCGCTCATGCATGGCCGCATTGGCCTCATTGTCAAATTGCCGGGTGAGAAACCAGCCATGGGCCGCGGCCAGTTCACTGGCCTTGGCCAGCATGCCAGTACCTTTTAAGGCAGCCGGGGTCAGTACCACCTTGGCACCCAGGAAGCGCATCAGCTTGCGCCGTTCCACGCTAAAACTCTCTGCCATCACAATAACCAGCGGATAGCCTTTCTGGGCACAGACCATGGCCAGCCCGATACCGGTATTGCCGCTGGTAGCCTCGACTACAGTCTGACCCGGCTTCAATTCGCCGCTAGCCTCAGCATCTTCGATTATGCCCAGGGACAGTCTGTCCTTCACCGAACCCGCTGGATTGAATGCCTCCAATTTAGCATAGAGATTAACGTGATCTGGTGCGAGCTTGTTAATGCGAACAACCGGAGTGTTACCGATAGTGCCGAGGATATCCTCAAATTTATTTTTCACAGTGCTAAGCCTTTAGTTTTTGGAGCCTTATTTTAATAATTGCATGCGAATCCGCATTCTAGCCCGAAAGCAGACAAACGCGAAATGCTGGACAGTATCTTCTGACAGCAATTTACTATGGCCTGGATCTTGTATAGTCTCGGTACACACACTACGGGGTTAGACGCATTGCGTATCAAGGATTGTAATAACACAGCTGATTTTAGAAGGCTCGCAAAAAAAAGGCTACCGGCACCTTTGTTCGACTGTATCGATGGAGGCGCAGACGACGAGATCTCTCTGCTACGAAATACTGAGGCATTTAACGATGTCAGGCTAATTCCCAATGCACTGGCAGATTTGTCGTCTATGGATTTATCGGTCAATGTGCTGGGACAGGATATCGCCTGGCCGGTTTTCTGCTCGCCGACGGGGATGAATCGACTGTTCCATCACGACGGAGAACGCGCCGTCTGTCGCGCCGCCGACAATGCCAATACTATGTACAGTCTCTCGACAGTTGCTACGGTGAGTATAGAAGAAATTGGTGCACTGACGACGGGGCCAAAATGTTTTCAGATTTACATTCACAAAGACAGAGGGCTTAGTTACGATTTCATAGAACGCTGTAAGGCGGCAAAATTTTCTGCGCTGTGCCTAACAGTCGATACCCTGGTTGCAGGTAATCGCGAGCGGGATCTGGTCAGCGGTATGTCAATACCTCCCCGGTTCACTCTCAAGAGCCTGTTGAGTTTTATGCTGCATCCTCAATGGAGTTTACACTACCTGGCATCTGAAAAATTTCAGCTCGCCAATGTCGCCAAACACATCGAAGCAGGCACGGGTAAGTTGACCTCGGTGATCGAGTATATCAATCAGCAATTCGACTACACCATCACCTGGAAGGACGCAGAACAGGCGATTCAGGCCTGGGGCGGCCCCTTTGCTATTAAGGGGATAATGTCGGTAGAAGACGCGCATCGAGCGGTGGAGGTTGGTGCCAGTGCCATCATGATCTCAAATCATGGCGGCCGACAGTTGGATGGGTCTACCGCGCCGTTCGATCAATTACCCGCGATCGTGGATGCGGTTGGTGACAAGATTGAGGTGATTCTCGATGGCGGTGTGCGCCGTGGGACTCATGTGCTGAAAGCGCTGGCGATGGGGGCGAAGGCCTGCATGATCGGGCGCGGCTACCTCTATGCGCTGGCGGCTGGCGGCCAACCCGGAGTAGGGCGCGCGCTGCGCCGTCTGCGCCATGAGGTGAAGCGGGATATGATCCTGATGGGATGCTCCACCATCGCTGAGCTAAATCGGAGTAAGCTCCACTTTGATTAAGTCACCGTGAGGTGCGATTTTTATTTAGATTGACTATTTTTGCTGCCAGGCACCGCTTTGACTCTGTATATAGTGCCCGGAACGGGTTGCTTCTACCGCACGTTCGTAGGCTAGCGCGCCAACCTGCGTCACACTGATGCCATTTTGCTGAGCGATTTGCTGATAACGTCGCCGGCGCTGACCATTGACGTCCCGAATTAAAGCGGCCACATCAGCAGGCGCATTGTTAACAACCAGCCCTAAATAACCATCGCGCTGCTCACCGACAAGACCCTGTGCTTTGGCTTCCTGCAGGGTGATGGCGTAGGCTGTCGGAATCAACATCACGAGTAAAAGCAAAGTCGCAGCGGTATTCAATAATTTCTTCATGGTGAATTCCTTTAAAACAAGCCGCTGTCGAGGGCGAAGATATCATCCAATTCTTCTTCGACCTTGATGCGAATTTCGTGTTCGATCCGCACATTCAGATTAATAGTAATTGGTTCATTCGGAACTACCACTTGTACAGTCGGGGTGCAGGCGGTAATGCCCGCGCTCAAGAGAACCAGGGAGTTGAGTAGCTGTCGTATCTTCATGGCACAGAATCACTCTTTAAATGTAAATAGACTATAACGCTGATTAGGTGAACCCTGGCTTAATTCAATCTTGATGCCCGTTTGCTTATTAGACCGTTTGCCGTGGGAAAAGTTACTGAATACGGGGTCAGACTATTTACTCCGACGTTCCCAAATCACTAGGGACTGAATACTTCCCGGTTAATCCAAACTATATTATCCCAGCTCAAGAGCTTTTCTGTGCCGTCAAAAATATCGGCGTAGCTTCCTCCTCCCACTGAAAAAGAGAACTCGCTTACGCGATCGATCGGGTTTGTGGTCAGATTCCTTAATATGTCCAGTACTTGCTGTTGCCTGGATATCTGGTAGCTAGCGGGGTTACTGGCTGAATAAAAACGAGTGTCTCGGGCAGGGCGGCTGTTGGCCACACCGCGCTCGAATGTGATGCGCATCCGCAGGTGTTCACCCGTCGCCGCTTCAAACACCCAATCCTGAGTTTCGATAATGGGGCCATTACCACTCTTGCTTGTGCGCTGAAGCGTGTGCGTGCTGGCTGGCAAATAAACACCGAATGGCCCGGGGGCATCGGCCGGGTCTTCGGTAATGCCGCCAATGACAAGCTGGACACCGTCTCCTGCGGAGTTGGTCACAGGTACAGTGAGGTAGACCAGCAAATTTGAACCATCACCCAGCGGACGCCCATCCGTTCCATTGATGGTTTTGCGCTCGATAAATATGGCACGAAGATTAGCGTCCTTGGCCGCGCCCTGGTCTCGTATATTCATGCTCCACCCCGCTGGAATAAATCCAGTTAATGCAGCCTGCGGTACCTGAAGATCAAGTTGAAACCGTGCTTCTGAACTTGATTCTATAAGCGTCTGGGCACTGGCTACGTTGATGCTACCAATCCAGGCACACAGGAGAAGGAGGATAATTCTGTACGAAATCTTGCTTGCAGACATAAGTGTTTCCTTGTTTTTAGCTATACCAGCCGCGAAATAATAGCCTCTCCCATCGTATTGACAAAGAAAGAATGAATATCCCGGTTTTAATATTGAACTTCCCACGGTGTCGTGGACAACTTCGATCTAATCATTAGACCGCTGGTCGCGGGAAAAG
>Ga0302135_10000209_pt1 | contig 36169 bp, 27 predicted proteins | sample CBN3_surface_MG_FD_203119 | JGI IMG/M metagenome (GOLD analysis project Ga0302135, IMG submission 203119) | Marine microbial communities from Western Arctic Ocean, Canada - CBN3_32.1 | ecosystem: Environmental > Aquatic > Marine > Oceanic | place: Canada: Western Arctic Ocean | collected...
GCCATGATTGCCTTGACGCCGCTTTATTCGCAGGAGCGCCCCCAGCACGTCAATATTCACTACTACGAAGATATGAATAACCAGGTCGCCTACAATCGACTCGCGAGCAGTAATCCAATTATTGAGCCGCTGGCATCCGTTAAAAGGCTCCACCTTGAAGAGAAAAAATTATTGCCTTTCGGCAATGTGCAACAGAAAAATTGGACCGATAGTTCGTTAAGTGGCTGGCCAGCACCTGAGTTAGCCGTGCGTGAAGACCAGGTGACTGATGGCGCAAGGGCAGTGGCTGTCACTCTGACTAGTGTTCGCGGGGCAGACGCGATTGGTTTAGTAATACCCATCGAAGCAAAATTACGCCAGTTTCACCTCGGTTCCCAAACCTACGGCGCCAGGCCAATTAACTCAGGTGTTCTCAAGGGGCATAACTTCATCAAACTCATCGGCGTATACCATCAACCGGTAACCCTGACGCTCGAGTTCGATACCATCGCCCCAATCGACGATGTCTACCTTATTGATTTTTCGACGGAGCTCCCGGCAGATAGCCAATCGCTGTTTCAACACAGAGCGGTGAATATGAGCCCCGTACATGGCGGTGATCAAGCCCAGCTTTTTAGCAAAATTCGTCTTTAGGATCAGTGGTTTGTCTTTACGTAGCGTTCTCGATTTTTAGTTCAAGCCAACTTTTCTGACATCGGCCAACGCTGGTGGGAACTGACTCGACCTGGCGGTTCGAAAAGCGAATCGGTCGGTGGGATCCAGTCCGTTGGTCCATCAAAGCCCAACAGGTTTCCACCGGGAGTTCCGTTTAAACCCCTATTCCAAGGACAGCCCTACTTGGCGATCGACATAAAAGTGGGCTTAATTCTACTTATACTCCTGCGTAATACCGGCGCTACTGCTAGCGGTGGCGGTGCCACGGCAACCAGCTACCTGCTCTTTACCAAGCCCTTTACCAAGCCCTTTACCAAGCCCTTTACCGATGAGCTGATCTCATTGGGCTACCGGGATACAATGTGGGATCGTGAGGCCATGGAGAATTTTTTTTGGCGCAGTTTAAATCCAGCGAAGGGCGTTTCTTTCACAGCCTGGCACTTCTCTATGCCGTGAGCGCGTGCAGCCTGGGCCTGGCTGGTATTGTTCTCGGTAACACCTGGATCAATATTGCAGCGACCCTGTTGCTGGCCCATGGCATGGTGATTGCCGCCTACCTGGTGCACGAATGTGGTCACAATACCGTGTTCACCGACAATGCCGACAACGCTCGTGCGGGCAGCTGGTTAACCTGGCTGTGTGGTGCCAGCTATGGCACATATGAAGATATTCGCTACAAACACTTTCGCCATCATGTGGATAACGATGACGTAGTCTGGTTTGACTACGAGGCTTTCTTTGCGCGCCATCGCTGGTTCTACCGGCTGACGATAAAGCTGGAGTACTTGTATATCCCTGCTCATGACCTGCTGATGCATTCCATCATGGTATTCAGTTCTTTCATTATCCCCCGGCGGCGCAACCAGCGAGCGCGCAACGTCACGGTAATCCTGGTTCGTGCAGCGGCGTTTGCCTTGTTGGCCTGGTGGTCGCCAATGGCAGCCCTGTTGTACGCAGTGGCCTATATGCTGATGATGACAGTACTGCGCTTCATGGACAGTTTGCAGCACGACTACCCCTACCACCTGACCCTGTTTACTGAGCCCTACCCGGAGCATCGCGGTGACCTGGAGTGGGAACAGGAACACACATTCAGCAATGTCATTTCCTTCAGCTGGGAATGGCCCAACTGGCTGGTGCTGAATTTCGGCTATCACAATGCCCATCACGCCAGGCCTACCACTCCCTGGTACCAGTTACCCAGGTTGCACCGGGAATTGTTTGGCGATGACCCGGCCCGGATCATACCGCTGTGGTCACAACTGCGCCTGTTCCATCGCTTTCGTACCTATCGAATTTTTCACGATGCACCCGGGCTGGCAGAGGTAGAGGGAGCTGACTTTTTGCGGGCTGCTCAACAGGCTCGCGTTACCGGCGGTAATGCCGCCTCTTTCCTGACTTCCTTCTAGCATGCAAGCACTGGAGATATACCAATCCCTGTGGGCGATGGAGCAGCGGAATCCACAAGGGATAGAGCCCAGCGTTGAAGAGAATTTTGCAAAAATCGCCGGTGCTGGCTACCACGGGGTTTGTCTGGACCCAAACGTCAGTGAGATTCCGGACTGCCTGGGGCTTATGCCCCTGTTTGAAGAACATCAGCTCGGCTGCATGGTCAATGTCTTCCCAGAAACCGCTGACGAGTTACAACCGCTGCTGGATATGGCGGTACAAATGAACGCCTGCCAGGTCAACGTGATCGGCGCGGTGATGCCACTGCGGCCCGAAGACGCGGTACCAACTCTCAAACGCTGGCAGGCGGAGGGCGCCGCCAGCGGCATACCGCTACTCATCGAGACCCACCGGGACAGTACCCTCAACGATTTGTATTACACCCTGCACATACTGGAGCTGATGCCAGAACTGCGCCTTTGCGCCGATTTGTCTCACTTCGTGGTCGACCGGGAATTCCGTGAACCGATATGCGATCGGGATCAGTCCTATATACGTACAATCCTGGAGCATTCTGACTGTTTCCAGGGCCGGATCGCCAATCGCGAACAGGTGCAGGTGCAAATTGACTTTCTCCAGCACCAGGCCTGGGTAGAGATCTTCAAAGATTGGTGGCGTCTGGGCATACAGTTGTGGAGAGAACGCAGCCACAACGATGCCACCCTGCGCTTCCTGTGCGAATTGGGTCCGCCCAGTTACGCCATTACCGATGCCAGGGGCGAGGAGTTATCAGACCGCTGGCAGGAAGCCCTGACCATACGATCATGGGTAGAGGCCATGTGGCAACAACTGGAATCAAACCCAGCCGTAAAATTGTCATAGTGACAGACCCAGGGTTCAGGCACAGAGCTACTTGGCTATCGACACAAAAACGGGCCTAATTTTACCTCTACTCGGTGATTGATGAGTACGCCTGCTGAAGGTCTAACAAGTGCCGCTTTGGAAGCTGGGGAAGGTGAGCTGCGAGGAAGGCCTGGGCCATTTTCCCTCAGGCTGTTTGGCTGACACGGAATAGACTAAGATTCTGCACAACATGGTCGGTTGTTTAGGCGTAGTAGGTATTGGTAGAGCCGTGATTCAGCTTTAAAGCAACAAATTGTTTTGCTGGTCGATTTCCGGGTTCTGTTTGAGGATTCTGGATGAAGGACCCACGATCGAACAGAATGATCATGCAGGACGATGGATATAGTGTTCAGGTAATTTGATGTCGGAGTCAGTGCACAGTCGCTTCATTTCAATCAAGCAAGTCTTGCTGCCCTTGCTCGCTCACCCGCGGGTGGCGTTTTCACTGAAGTGGTTTGTATACGTCTGGTTGTGTATCAACTTTCTGCAATATGTGCAGGACGATATTCTGGCCTATAACTCTTCGTTAACTGCAGATGCCTCTCTGGCAGATATCATTCTTACCTTTCGAACCACTATCGATACCGCTGCCTGGCTTGTTCTCATCGTAGTATTCGAGTTGGAGACTTATGCTCTCCCTGATGCAGCATTTACACGGTGGCTGGATAGGGTCTTCACAGCGATCAAGAGTCTATGCTACATGTGCATCGCCTATGCCGCTTATGGATATTTTGCCGATACCCTGGAGCTGTATGACCTGATTACCCTTGGACGTATCGATGATCTTTGCTCAGTCGCAGGGCAGGGTTTGTTTCTGCAATTAGACGCAGCAGATTATTCTGAAATCTCTTTGGCCAGTTGCTCTGCTCTGAATGCAGGGAGTGATTTCTTTCAGATACGTGGCCAGACTTCTATTGTGTCGGCAAATGAATTGGATTCGATTCGAACGATGGGTTGGTTGGACTTCGGCAACGCAGTAGTCTGGATCGTGGTGGTTATATTAATTGATGTGGAAGTCCATCTTCAGAACGCCGACAAATTCGGCAGCAAGCGCCTGTCATATGCTCGCCTCTTTAAAATGCTTGGTTATGGTTTTCTGATAGGTGCCTGTCTTATGTGGTTTTTCTACGGCTACGCTCTTTATACATGGGATGCATTTTTGTGGATATTTGGCTTTTGGGCGATTGAACTTAACCTGGCTGAATGGGAGCAAGAGCGGTTAAAGGAATTGAGTGTGGCGCCATAACCAGACAATCCCCATGTCTGTTTCTGTCAAACTGGGGGGAGTAAATCGATAGAGTACGCAACTACTACTCCAAATTGTTTCTAGAAAGCTGGAGCGGGCGTTTGTCGACGCCGTGGTGGGTTGAACAAGGAACCTTCGACAACGACGCACTTGGCCATGATCCTTGTCCAGTGCAATTCACGCTCGTAATAAATTTCTGCCACCAGTTCAGTACCCGGCTTGCCGTAGGCTGCGTCCACGATGGCAATGGCAAAATTGGACTTGGCAGTCGGACACCAGGCGGCAGAAGTCACATTACCGACCTGTTTGTTGCCAGCATAGACAAATGCATGTTCCGCCGGTTTATTACCCTCAATATCCAGCATGACGGTATTGTAACGCGATCCTTTCTTCTTCTCTTCCAGCAACGCTCGGCGACCGTTAAACACAGGCTTGTTCAGATCGACCAGCCAGCCCAAACCCAGTTCAAAGGGTGAGCGAGAACGCCCGATACGCACTGTTTCTTCTGCGGGTACAAAATCAGAACCCGCCTGTAGGAATCCCGCCTCAATACGTGCCAGTTCATAGGCGGCTCCGCCGACAGGTCTAATTACATAGGGCTTTCCTGCAGCAAATAACTTATCCCAAAGGGTGACTGCGAGAGCTGGCTCAATCCATACCTCGTAGCCAAGGTCACCTGTAAAACCAGTACGACTGACCATCAGAGGTACGCCATCGAAGGTAAAGTCCATGATGCCAAAGGGTTTGAGCTCTTCAAGACCAGCCAGGCCCATAGCCCGCAAGCAGGAGCAACTGGTAGGGCCCTGTACAGACAGCGCAGCTACTTCGGTGGTTTCATCGACAATCGAGACGTCAAATCCCAGAGCTGACCAACTCATCCAATCCATGACATGGGTATATGAACAAAGCCGGTAGTCGTTTTCTGCTAGATGAAAGATCGTACCATCATCCATCACCTGGCCCTGCTCATCGCACCAGACTGTATAACCAACACGACCAACTTTGATCTTGCTGACATTACGGGTGACCAGCCGATTTAGATAGGCTTCAGCATCAGGTCCTGTAATGCGGTATTTAACCATAGGAGAAAGATCGAACACGCCGGTGCCACTGCGAATGGCGAAGTATTCCAGCTCTACATCGGTATAGCTCTCTGGCGTGGTGTAACCTTTCCAGTTGGACCACTCGTTGGTTTCACAGGCGGCAGCCACCCGATCATGAAACGGGGTTGGCAATAGCATTTTCAATATCCGGGTTTCCGCGCTCATGCTGTTTTTCCTCGCTGAATGATTTCCCTCGCGGCATTGCGGCCCGCTAAGCCCATGACCCCACCACCAGGGTGCGCACCGGCGCCGCACAAATAGAGATTATCTACTGGTGTAGCGTACTGGGTTGCTCCGGGGAATGGCCGCATCATCATAATCTGATCCAGGCTGATTTCACCGTGATGCCAGTGACCACCATACATGTTGTATTGCGCTTCCAGGTCCGCTGGCGTCAACAACTCGCTGACGGTGATCAACGAACGGATATCTGGCGCGTAACTGGCTAAAACATCGATACATATCTGCTCGAACAATTTTTTGTTGTCATTCCACCCGGCTTTCAATTCATAGGGAGCAAACTGAATAGTGGCTGACAAGACATGCTTGCCTGAAGGAGCCAAGTCAGGATCGTTTACTGTCGGTATACTAATTTCCATTGCGGGAGCCTGAGAAAATTCCCCGTACTTGGCGTGGTTAAAAGCATTTTCGAGATACTTCATGCTCGGCGCGATGACCAGACGTTGACCCAGTTGATCACCGCTCAGTCCTGTGAAATCCGGTAGCGCGTCCAACGCGAGATGGAGCTTGGCGGCATTTCCTTTCATGCGAATGTTGCTGACTCGTCGAGTTGTGCCGGCCTCTATGTTGCGAAAACCCACCAGTTTCTCAAAGGTTGTTTTCGGATCTGCGTTGGAGACAACGGTAGTGGCTGTCAGGGTGGTGCCGTCAGTTAGAGTGACTCCCTGAGCACTGTCGGCCTTCAGGTTGATACTGGCTACTCGAGTCCCGGTGCGGACTTCTACGCCGCTGGCCGTTGCAGCAGATGCCAGCGCAGTACCGACAACCCCCATGCCCCCTTTGACTTGAGCTGGCCCATGAAAGCCATAGACCTCACCCAGGCGGCGGTAGATGTATCCGAACACGGTATTGGGGGAGCGGGGTCCCATGTGGGAACCCATGACACCTTCGAGCGCCAACACAGATTTAAGCAGTTCGTCGTCAAAGGTCTCTTGCATGACGTCGTGCATGTTGATCAGGGCCATGCGAAGTAGCTCTTGCATGTCTTCCTTGCCTAGCAGTTTCATGTCGATGCCCAGCTTAAGCAGGGTCATCCGATCATGAATATTGTTTTCCACTAACTTTGGCGGACGTCGCTTGAAAGCAGTGTTCAGCAATCGGGCAAATTTCACCATTTTTGCCTGGAAGGGTCCGAAAGCAGCCTTGTCCGCGGCAGAGAGATGGTCGCTCGTGACAACATCCCCGCTGATAGTCAGATGTTTACCATCAGGGGACAGGCCAATCGTATCAAGGTCGCGAGCCGCGTAGTCCAAACGCAGTCCCAGGTCCTTCACAACATCCGGGTTCAACTGATAGAGCCAGTTAGCACAACCGGACACAGAATACCCCGGACTAAATTCTCGGGTTGACGCAGCGCCGCCCGGCACGTCATTGGCTTCGAGCACTAAAACCTTGCGCCCGGACTTGGCCAGATAGGCCGAACAAACCAGGCCATTGTGACCTCCGCCAACAACGATCACATCATAATCAGTCATCGGCATATCCTCCTGGCACGGTATTGGTTAACTTCAAGTCCATCAAAATTTCGCGTGCGGCATTGGCGCCCGGCGCTGCCATTACTCCGCCGCCCGGGTGGCTGCCCGAGCTACACATATACATACCTTTGACCGGTCCTCGGTACTGGGCGTAGCCAGGGAACGGACGATTAAACAATAACTGGTCGAAAGTGAGTTCGCCCATGAAGATATTACCCTCAGTCAGACCCACTTCATTTTCAATGTCCTGGGGTGTTCTAACTTCGGCATGCAAAATGAGATCCTTGAAATCGGGGCTGTACTTGGCAATGGAGTCAATTACTGTCTTGCCGAAGGCGTCGCGATCCTCGCTGGTCCAATCACGGCCATTGATCTTGGGCGGCGCGTACTGCACAAATACAGTCATCATATGCTTGCCCGGAGGTGCCATGGTTGGGTCTATCTGTGAGGGAATCAGCATGTCCAGATAAGGATCTTTTGACCAGGTATCATCTTTCCAGTCGTCGTAGGCTCGCTCCATGCGCTCCAGCGAATCACTGAAGTGCATGTCCCCCATCATCAATGGGCTTTTGGGATCCATGCCATGGAAGGTCGGCAGGCCGTCCAGCGCTATATTCAGTTTGCCAGAGGAACCGCGGATCTTGAAGTTCTCAGCTTTCCTGACCACATCCGCGGGCAAGTCGCCAGCGTCCATGATGTCTAGAAAAGTCCGTTTGGGATCCAGGTTGGAAACAATATTGTCGGCATACAGTTCAGTGCCGTCCTTAAGTGCGACGCCAGTGGCGCGGCCATTTTTTACAATTATCTGATCCACGTTTGCATCACAACGAATTTCACCGCCATAGCCCTGGAAGGCTGCCGCGAGCGCGCCGGACACGGCGCCCATGCCCCCACGAGCAAAGCCCCAGGCGCCGACTGTGCCATCAACGTCACCCATGTAGTGGTGCAATAAGACATAAGCCGTTCCAGGAGAATACACGCCCAGTGCTGTACCGATGATGCCACTGCCGGCCAGGTGAGCCTTCAGGACATCTGTTTCGAAGTACTCATCAAGATAATCGCCAATGCTCATGGTCCAGAATCGCAGCGTATCGGCTAATCCCGTCTCTCCCATTTCGGTAAACGCCTTAGCCAATACCGCCAGCTCTTTAAGGTCACGTGGCTTAAGGGAGGTAGGGTCTGGTGGTGTGCGCATCAGGAATGGGCGTATCAACCGGGTTTGCTTCATGACATCAGCTTCGTAGCGCTCATAAGCATTGGCATCGCGCACGGAGAAACGGCTAATCTCTCGTAGATGGCGATCGTGCTCATTGTAGTTGGCGAAGTGATCGCCGTTCTCCATGTAGGTCACTCCCCCACCATAGGGAACCACCTGCAAACCATGGCGTGGCAACTCCAGGTCGCGCGAGATTTCAGGTCGAAGCAGGCTGCAGACATAAGAGCAATTGGAATATTTCCAATCAGGATAGAGTTCCCGGCTCACAGTGGCCCCGCCGATATAGGCGTTACGCTCGACCACCAGGACGTCGAGTCCCGCTTTGGCCAGATAGGCGCCATTGGTTAAACCGTTGTGGCCCGCTCCTATCACTATCGCGTCGTATTTTTTCATCACATTGAACTCGGCGTAAGTACATCGCAAAGCATGACATGGCGCCCTGGTTAAGTCCATGTTATAAATGAATGATCATTCATTTATCTGACCTCAGTTTTTGGGTATGATCGAACATCGAAACGCCCAACAGGACCCTTATGGCCATCACTGCGAGGCATCAAAAACGCACCAAACGCGCAGATGCTAAGGAAGCGCGTAGGCAAGAGCTGATTAAGGCCACCATGAAGTGCATCGCCCGCTCGGGACTCTCCAATACGACCATGGCGGAGATCACACAGGAGGCTGGCCTTAGTTTGGGTATCGTCAATTTGCATTTTCAGAGCAAAGAAAACCTGCTGCAGGAAACCCTGCGTGTAGTCTCAGAAGAATACATCGAAGGCTGGGAAAAGATCGGCCACAACGGCAAGCTTTCCTCCGTTGAAAAACTGGAAGCCTGCATCGAATTCGACTTCGGTCCGAAGGTCTGTACTCGCGACAAATTGGCTGTTTGGTTTTCTTTCTGGGGCGAAAGCAAAGCACGCCCGGCCTACCAGAAAATTTGCTCAGGTCATGACGAGTTGGCCGATGGAACTCTTCGCCGGATTCTCCAGGACATTATTGATGAGGGTCGCTACGTCAGCCGCAATGCCGATCAGATCGTTCATACCTACACAGCCATGGTGACCGGTTTGTCGCTGGATTTGCTGGTGACGCCGAAGACCATGGATCGGAATCTGGCCAAGCAAGTTTGTCACCATTATTTTGTGGCAGTTTTCCCCGGTCATTTTGAAAGTCATTAGCCAGCCACTGTATCGTCAGGTCATCAAGTTTTTGGTTGAAAACCGCACGCTCCTGGAGTGGTCTGGTACAGTAGCACGGGTGCCTGAAACATATCCTTGGGCACACCTGCTAAAAAAGTGTCTGCGGCGACCATGGGGTATTCCCGGCAAGCTGGTATCCAATGAAGCGCACAGACTTGGGCTGATCGTGAGGCCCATCGTCAATTTAAACATGATGTCTCCATCGTTTATCTGCACTGAACAGGACATCGATTTCATTGTTGATACGCTGCAGCAGCAGACCATCGAAGTGACGAGCGACAAGTTACGCAGTCAGGGCGTCTGGTAGCGTCGACTGGCTTTTTTCGACCGGCACTCATGTTGATACGGAGAAAACCATGAAGCTACTTAACAAAATGATGTTGATCATGTTCGCCACACAACTGGTAATGGCACAGCGAACTGAGGGGCAGGAAGGGCAGCTGGTGATTCGCGGTGGCTGGTTGTTCGACAGCGTCAGCGACAAACGTCGACCTAACGCAGGTATTGTCATCAGTGGCGGCAAGATCACGGCTGTAGATGCTGATGTCGAGCAACAGGTACTCAGAACGGCCAATGTGATCGATTTGGCAGATAATGACACAGTACTACCGGGCATGATCGACCTGCACGCCCATTACAATCTGGATCTCGTTGACAAGGGTCGAGTTGAAGAAGTCGTTTACAACGGCATTGTATTCCTGGCAAACGGAGTCACATCCACATGGTCGGCTGGTGAATATTATCCTGAGCGCGTACAAGCTCAACGTGATCGAATTGCTGCCGGTGAATCCATCGGTCCGCGGTTGTTCATGTCAGGGCCTTATTTCGGCGCATTTCGATGTGAATACAATATCGGATTGGCGTCGGATGAATGCATCGGCTGGCCCAACGACATCACTGAAGACGAAATTCGTCATGAGGTTGACTACTGGGCTGAACAGGGTGTCATCAGTATCAAGATCAAGCAGGCGACCCATGGTGAGATGAGAATTCTCATCGAGCAAGCGCACAAGCACGGCATCACAACGTCGGCACACCTCGCTAACTACGACTGGAAATACGATGTGGAGTTACGGGACGCGATTCTAATGGGCCTTGATCGTGTTGAACATCAACTTACACTCGGAAGTGGTGGTCCCGAAAGTGCTGAAATGCCCGAAATGATCGATCTCATGCTCGCACATAATGTTTTCTACGATGCCAACCTGCAGATGTATGGAGGCATTAACGAACGTCGTACCCACGCTGAAGAAATGTTGTGGACGAATGAAGCGAGGTTCTTCACTCCCTATGCGCAGGCCTTGCTTGAGAAGCGAGGCGATCCACCGCCGGAATCGGATAATGAAGAATTCACGCAGCGTGTTCTCGAACTAAAGTCGCTATTTGATGCCGGTGGCGAGCGCTTGCTGGTCGTTGGCACGGATGAACCTGTGTACACAAGCCTGTTGCCAGGTTTTGCTTACCATCGCGAATTACTCGCAATGACCTATGCTGGGATTCCGCCAGCTGCAGTATTAAGGGCTGCCACTATTAATGGCGCCAGGGCGCTTGGTGTTGATAAACAGCTGGGTTCCATAGAGACGAGCAAACTGGCGGATCTAGTCGTCGTGCGAGGCAACCCCCTCGATGACATCAAAGTGGCGCGAGACATCAAACTTGTTGTGAAAGAGGGTGCGGTTTACGACCCGGTGAAACTATTGCAGTCCGCAGAGGGCAAGATTGGTCCGGTCGGTCCAGATGATCATGCCGACTGGGAACTGGAGATCCGGCCATTACAGCGAGACTAGATGCTCGCTAGAGAGCAGGCATTCAAGTTTCCACACCGAGCTCTGCTTTTAGCCGATATCGGTAGGGCTGAATATTGTGTGATGTCTGCTTCCAACCCAAGCGGTCTTTAGCGGCTTCATCTGCATGTTAGGTGGTTCTCTCATTTGCATAATCGTCTTCTTCTGCGTAGTGGAAATCGATTAGATACACGTTCTCGCCCTTACCGTGCTTGGCTGTCTTCAGCAGGTCCGCGACGTCATCGAAGCCAGATTCCTTAGCTAGCTTGGGAGAAATGTCTTCCCAATTTATCTGCGTGAGCTTATCAACAACTACATATCCGTCTTCAAGCCGGTACTTTCCCCCAACTTTCACTCTCGGACTCATCCAGATTCTGATACTGGTCGTTATTTCGCCCTGCTTTACCGGTTCTCTTAGATGCTTGGCAAACAGCATGCTCGGGCACCTAACAGCGAGTTAAGCGGCCAAGACGTTCTGGCGCTTGGGTTGCGTAAGCAAACCAAGTGACAGGTTGCCTGGTCCGAGTGACCAAAGGGAACGACTTCAACGTCTAACCTCCTGGTTCATTAGTCTCTTCAATGATTGGCCTAGCGCTGACTTAGAATCTTTTTGGCAGCATTGCGACCTGGTGCGCCAGTAACGCCACCTCCGGGATGCGCGCCAGAGCCGCATAAATAAAGACCATCGATTGGCGTCGCATACTGTGCAGCATCCGGATGTGGGCGAACGCTGAACATCTGGTCCGGCTCAAGTTTTCCGTGCGAGATATCACCGCGTGTCATACCAAACATCCTCTCCAGGTCCAGCGGCGTCAGGCATTGATAGCCGACGAGGATATCTCGAATATTGGGTATCAACGTCTGCAGATAATCCAGAATCTGCTCGAAGACGCGCTCTTTCTCATTGTCCCAGTGCTTGCCGTCAGCAAGATCGTACGGCATGTATTTGCAGAGCAGACTCATGACATGTGTTCCGGGTTCATCAGTCAATGTGTCGTCAATTGTGCTGGGGATCAGAGCATCAATGATGGGTGGCGCCGCCGGAATACCACGTCTTGCAGACTGGTAGGCATTTTCGACATGATCTTTACTCTCAACAATCATAATGCTGCTGCGATGATGTTGCGCGATCTCGGTACCTGGCAGACAGGCGAAATCAGGCAGACCACTGAGCGCCAGATTAATTCGCAGCGATGCGGATTCCTGCCTGAAAACTTCGATATCCCGTGCGAAGCTCTCCGGCAGGTGTTCAGCGCCAACCAGTTTAAGAAAGGTGCGGTTTGGGTCAGTGTTGGCAACAATAATAGGTGCGTGTAGTTCAACGCCATCTTCCAGTCGGACTCCCGTGGCCCGGCCCTCATCAATAATCACAGATTTCACTGACGCGTTGGTTTTTATCACAACCCCTTTGTCTTGTGCTGAAGCTGCCATCGCCTGGGTGATGGCACCCATCCCTCCATGCACCAGGCCCCAGTCACCCTTCCCGCCGGCAACCTCGCCAACGGCATGGTGCAACATTGCAAGGCTCGCGCCCGGTTGATGCAGCGATGCGTAATTCCCCGGTGTGGTTCTGGCTGCAATCAGCGCCTTGATTTTGTCACTTTCAAACCACCTCTCAATGAGTGTGTTGGGTGGTCCGAGTAGAAGCTGTAGAAACCGCCAGCGATCGTCGCTATCGAGTTTGCGAATATCAAGTCCCAGTTTGATACTGTTCACCAGATCATGAAGCCCACCACCGTGCAGTTTGGGGGGTTCGCGTAACCACTGAGTCGAAAGGACACTTCCTGCCTTTGCAACGATCTCATCGAAGACCTCCATGCTGGCAAAGTCTGAGTCTGAAAAGCGCGAAATCTGGGCTTCGTTATGTGCGGCATCACCATCTAACAACAGGTAATTCCCGTCTGAATCTGGGTAGAAACCGCTTTCAACAACGGTAACCTTATAGCCGTAGTCTTCGAGCCGCAGCTCTTCGATCACCTCGTTTCTTAACAGGCTAACCAAATAGGACGCAATAGAATTGCGAAATCCGGGATGAAATTCTTCACTGACCGCGGCACCGCCAACAATGTGGCGCTGTTCCAGGACGCAGACGCTTAGCCCACCCATCGCCAGGTAGTTCGCGGCGGTAAGACCGTTATGACCCGCGCCAATAACAATTGCATCAAAGCTCATTACAGGCACCTTTCAATTCGAGACGAGCAAGAACGCTCTTCTCGCCAACATACGTTGCCACCGCTAGTCTTTTGATGAACCTTCTTTCGCTGTGCCATCGTCCCTGACGATTTTATCAGGGGGGACGTAGTCAAAGATAAATGTGATTCTGTCCTCTTTACCCTTATTCATCACACTATGATTTTTCTGATTATTAAGCTCATACGCCTTACCAGTCTCTAACTGGTAAGGTCTTCCATTAATCATGAACCGGACTCTGCGATTAGTCGTGATCGGTACGTGGATTCGATGACTAGCATGAAAGGAAGGATGCTTGTCAAAATGAGGTTTGATGATGTTGCCCGCGGGTAACTTGGCAGCCATCGCTCTAATGATTGTGCCCCCTTTCGGATAATATTCTTTCAAAATACCGTGCATCATCGGAACCGCGGCTTCTGCCAGAAGATCCCAACCACTTTCCTTTCTGACTTCAATGTTTGGCCAACCTACGCCATCGGTAAATACCAGCACCACGGACTGGGTTTGCTGGTGCACCTCGTATTCATTTTGACGAAGCGCTTGAGCTTCCCAGACTTGCTCATCAAGAGCCAGAATGGCCGCTCTAAGGGGCTCTATATCCACCGAACCCAGATCTTTCAACGGAACATCAATATCCATGTCTTCCCCAGCCTTTTAGTTTGATGACGACTTTTGCTGCCAATCGCTTGGCCAATCTTCTTCGGGGCGAGCTCGCAAGAGCTCCTCCAGGGTTTCGGTCAGTTCCTCCAGATGCGTCTCGTAGTTCCGCCACAGATCAACTGAGCTGGCATAAATAGGCTGCCGCACCTGTTCAGAGCTTGCTGTTCTTACAGCGCGTTCGGTTTCGTGGAACCTGAAGCAAGCATCTTCAACTGGCAATTCACAGTAGTCCAGCAGTCGCCGAACCTGTGTGTCGAGATCCTGCACAACGTCTTCATAGTTTACGTGAAGCACTTTCCCTGGCAGAACCCGGTGCCAGTGATTCATCAGCCTCTCGTATTGAAGATAGTATTCTCCGAGTTCAGTCAGGTCGTAGCTAAAGGGCTGGCCGCTGGCAAATAATTGTTTGTAGGTGCCAAAACAACTATCCAAAGGATGGCGTCTGGCGTCAATGATTTTCGCGTTAGGTAAAGCCAGTTGTAGCAATCCCACATAGGTGAAATTATTTGGGTTTTTGTCAATGAACCTTACTGCACCGGTTCGGAATTTCTCTGTCCGCTCCAGATACTGGCTGCCCATCTTTGACCATGCGTTTGGCACGAGAGATGTGAGAAAGTCTGGAAAATGCTCAGTTTTTGGTCCTGTCCGACCCATCGTCTGAACGACATAAGAGAGATCAGACAGCTCATGCGTACCTTCAACCATACTATGGCTGGCCATGATCTGTTCGATCAACGTTGATCCTGAACGAGGCAATCCGACAATCAGGATGGGTGAAGCATCTGCAACCCCACAATCCTGCATCTCAGCCAGGAAGTCCTCATTGAAGATTTCGATTAATCGATCTGCCTGCGTTTCATTTGTGACGGGATCATAACTTTCTGATTCTCGTCGTTCATGATTGCAGCGACTAAAGTATTTGAATGCCTTGTCGTATTCCTTCCTGCTTTCGAATTCAAAACCCAAAGCGTTGCATAGTTGTTGAACATCTATTGATTCAAGACTGTCGTCTTCGAGTAAATGTTCCATAGAGCTCACTTCCGCCTCTTCGAAGCGGAAGGTTTTCATGTTAGCAAGGCTCCAGTAGGGCTCAGTGTTTCTGGGGTTAGCCGAAATACTTTGCCTGTAAACATCAATACATTCCTGCTGGCGGCCAACAGTTTTTAGCTGGTGACCTAGACCCGAAAACGCACCTGGATGAGAAGGCGATACCGCAAGGGCTTGTTGATACGTACTGATTGCCTCCTCGTGGAAACTGGCATTTGCCTGCGCGTTAGCGAGTGCAATGTACGATTCCGCGATTTCAGGCGCCAGTTCTACTACCTTTTGTGAACTCTCAATGGCTTCAGGGTGCTTATCTAATTGTCGCTGTACATTTGATAGATCGAGCCAGGCTCTTGCAAATTCTGGTGCCAGCAATACTGCCTGGCGCAGTAATGTCTCTGCGTCTTGATATTTACGATGGAAAGCTGCAGCCGCTGCAAGCAAACGAATTGCCTCAACATGATCCGGGTCTCGTTTTAAAATATCACGATAGATATGTTCAGCTTTTCCGGGTTCGCCATTACGTTCATGTTTTGCAGCCTGGGTGATTTGGTCCGCGTAGGCCATTTGCCTGCGCTTTGTGCGGCGAGGTTTTTCTGTTTCTGTTGGCGCTTGGGCAGACAGTTGTTCACGTGCACGTGCGATCTTTAGATGCAGGTCTGATCGTCCGGGATCGAGGCTAATTGCATGCTGATAAGCATCAACAGCTTCATGATAACGTCCTTCGATGAGTCCCAGATCGGCAAACGTTTCGTGTGCGACTGAAAATTTCGGATGCAGTAATTTGGCTTTTTCTATGTGGATGCTTGCTTCATCAAATTTTAACAGTGCAATAAGAGAGCGAGCTGCCATGCAAAGAATGTTCGGATCCTCAGGATATTGTCCGAGACCTTCGAGGCTCACACTGGCCGCTGCTTCCGCGTTACCCGATTGCATAAGATTTAAGGCGCGATTGAAACACGCTTGTTGTGGTTGCACTGAGTTGACCTTTTCGCTTTAAAACTTGAACATAGAAATTGGGATACTAGACTGGGTAAGGTTACGAATTCCACCCATTCGTTTTGGCTTTTAGTATTGGGAAACTAATTCTTGCATGAGACTTCCATTGTGGCTCGATTTTGAACAGGTATCACCAGGCTTACATTGAGCGTGACTTTATCTTTTCGGCAGAACTGCCGTTAAAACCCAACATGAGCGCTCCCGATGTGATTGCTGATGCTCAATTGCTGTATGAAAACGTAGACGGGATCATGTTAACCGATAATCAATACGGCTCAACCCATATGTCTACGACTGCAGCTGCAAGTTTATTGCTGGGTTCAGCCATTGATCCGATTTTGCAACTAAGCTGCCGAAACCGGAACAGAACAGCTCTGATCAGTGAACTACTTGGTGCTCGCGCCCTCGGAGTATCCAGTGTCATGCTTATCGAGGGAGCCAAAGTACCTAAAGGCTTTGAACCGAGACCGAAATCAGTTCTGGATATGAGCACGAAAGATCTGATAGCGACGGCAGCTCTGATTAACAGCGACGAAAATTTGTCGGGACCAAAGCTGAACATCATCTCTTCTGGAACAGTTCACAGTCCCCAACCTGGATGGCAACCTGAAGAGCTGACTGCAAAAGCCGATGCTGGTGCAACAAGCGTTATCTCACAATTATGTTTTGACGTTGATCTCTTAAAACGATACATGTCAAACCTGGTTGCGAAACGGATGACACGTCGAATGCAATTCATCGTCAGCCTGGCAACGCTTCCATCAGCAAGAATTGCAGAATTTATGCGTGATAACCGGCGACGAGCACTAATTCCGCCTGAAGTTATCAAACGACTCGAACAGTCAGCAGACGCCGAATCGGAAGGGGTCGCCATTTGTAGCGAGCTGCTACAGCAATATGAGGAAATTCCAGGTGTCAGGGGCGTTAATATCATGACGCTTGGCTCGGTCGATACTATTGGCGCTGCGATTCAGGCGAGCGGCATTAGACGCAAACAGGAATGAAACTATGCAACCTGATGCACAATTTAAGGAAGTTATCCGGCTGATTAGTGAAGATAATCTAGCTCAGGCAGAAGCTGTATGTCTGGAACTACTGTCATCCGATCCGGCTGATATCAATCTGAGTGCATTGCTCGGTGCAATTCTGTTGAAAGGTGACCGGCTGGGCGAAGCAGAGTCAATCCTTCTTGACGTTACACGGACTGCCCCAACATTCGCTAAACCGCACCAGGATCTGGCAATCCTATATGCAAATCGAAAAGACTACCTTGCTGCGGCAAAATACTTTCGACTCGCAACTGAAATCGATCCGCAATTAGCTGCAGCATTCTCTGGCCTGAGCCACGTGTTGGGTAGACTAGGTGATGACCCTGCTGCCTCGGAAGCGAGGGATAGATACTTGGCGTTAACACCGGCTAACACGCTTGAACGAGTGATAGCCCTGCATCACAAGGGCGATCTTAAGAATGCTCGCATTGAATGCGGGCGCTTGTTGGCAGAGCAACCGGAAAGCCTGGGTGCAATGCGAAGATTGGCTTTGATCACTGCTGACCAAGGATATTTCAAAGAAGCTGAGCGGATGTTTCTTCGAGTAAACTCCCTTGCCCCCGACTCCATCGTCGCGATCATGGATCTAGCTAACCTGTATCTTGATCAACATGATTACGTCGTTGCCATAAAATGGCTTCAACAAGCGATTGAAAGAGAGCCTCAAGACTCTGGTATGCATTTCAAGCTTGCCCAAGCACAGTTACGGATCGGCTACGGCAAGGAAGCACTGGCAGAGTATTTAGTATGTCTTTCACTGAACCCAGGTGACACACAAGCCATGCTGGGTCGTGGTAATGCCCTGCGCATAGTGGGGCGCGGTGATGAAGCGATTGTTGCCTATCAGCGGTGCCTTGATGAACCAGCAATTTTCGCCGACGCCTGCTGGAGTCTCTCGAGCATGAGAACCTATGCATTCAGCGACGGTCAGCTGCAAGCAATGATCAAGCAAGATGACAGGGAAGACAAAACCAGACATGCGGCAACATTACTGGATTTTGCTATTGGTAAAGCACTTGATGATCGAGGTCAGTATGATGCTGCCTGGCAGCGTTACGTTACGGGTAACAGCAGGCAGCGCGAAGAAATTCACTACGATGGCGCTGAATTTGAATCATACATAGACAGCCTGGTCAGTGTTTACGACGAAAAACTTGTTACTCGGGGGCAGCGATTGGAATCAACCGATGCGATACCCATATTCATTGTCGGTATGCCACGATCGGGATCTACGCTCTTGGAACAGATACTGGCCAGTCATCCACAGGTTGAAGCAACCGCAGAACTACCCTATCTAAGAGAAATCGCTACACCGCTGAACACAAGAAGCCTCGATTCATTTCCTATTATTGAGATCGACGACGACGGGCTGCGTTCACTTGGGGAGAAATATCTTGAAGCAACAGCAATCCATAGACACGAGCAACGTCCCTGGTTTGTCGACAAGCTGCCTGCAAACTTTCCGTACGTTGGCTTCATACATAAAATCCTGCCTCAGGCGGTGATCATCGACGCCCGACGTTACCCGGTTGATACCTGCGTCGCTAATTTTCGCCAGCTGTTTCCCCAGGGTAAAGAATTTTCTTATGACCTGTTCGAGTTATCGGAAATGTATCGGCAATACCTGCGAATGATGGCGCATTGGGAATCAGTCCTACCTGGCAAGGTTTTGACAGTACACTATGAAAATGTGGTGGCCGATACTGAGACTCAGGTCAGGGGTTTGTTGGCGCACTGCGGCCTTGAATGGGATAGTGCCTGCTTGGACTTCTCGCACACTAAACGCACGTTTTCGACTGCCAGCTCGGAGCAGGTACAGCAACCTATCTACAAGGAATCTGTCAGTTTTTGGCGGCACTATGAAAAACATCTCGCCGAACTCATAGAATCCCTTACACCCGAGGGTTGAACCACGTCATCCTGGGCAGCACAAAAACGGTCTTTCCACGCTAATGAGCCTTCTTACGTTTGGTCTACCATCTCACGCCCGGTGAAGTATGGTTTGCGCGATCTAGCCCTGATCTAGCCCTGATCTAGCCCTGATCTAGCCCTGATCTAGCCCTGATCTAGCCCTGATCTAGCCTTGATCTTGCCCAATAGGGGAGGTAGAGTGGAATAGACTAAATGAAATTATGGCATCAAAACTGTCCGCTTTGATCAAGTCAGGCCGCCTTCATCATGTTAACAAGCTTGTGATCGGGATAATATTTCTGAACGTCCGGTAATGTAAACTTCAGAGAAATTGTATAGTGGCGCACCAAATTTGTAAGACCAGGTAGACTTATATTGTCCTAATGGGGGGGTAAATCGTGCTTCAAGAAAAGAAATTTGCGTTAACACCATTGGCCGCTGCAGTTTCTGCAGCTTTTGTTCCAACACCCAGCTTTGCTGATGACTCATCGATGCTCGAGGAGGTCGTGGTCACTGCACGTAAACGTGCAGAATCTGTGCAGGACATCCCTGCCAGTGTGCAGGCACTCTCAGAAGGCATGTTGAAGGATATGGGTGCGCGGGGAATAGCTGATTATGCTCGGTTTGTTCCGGCGGTCAATGTTGTCAGCTATGCAAACGGATCCTCGACCATTGTATTTCGTGGTGCGACAATCGAAGGCGGTGGCTACATTGCCCAATCAACTTCGTCTGTCTACCTTGACGAAATCTCCGTCACGTCGACGGGAAGTCAACCTTCAATACGAATGGTTGATATCGAACGAGTGGAAGCACTAGCGGGTCCTCAAGGCACAATCTACGGTTCTGATGCGCAAGCAGGAACCATGCGTATCATCACCAACAAACCGGTGATGAACACGTTTACCGCTGACATTGACGTCGGTGTTCGAGGCAACAAAGAGGGCGAGGGAAGTTACGATAGTTCCGTTGTATTCAACTTTCCGCTGGTAGATGACAAGCTTGCACTTCGTATCGTTGGTTTTAGTGCCAAGGATGGTGGCTTCATTGACAATGTATTAGCCAACACACCCAGTACGAGCCTCGTTGGTAATCAATTAGCCGGTTTTGGTACCCTGGACAATTCAGAATACGCCGGGAAAGATAAAAACGACTCCGAGATATCAGGCTGGCGCGCAGCACTTCGCTGGGAGATCAACGATAACTGGGCCATGACGCTGAGCGCTGTTCACCAGGAAACGAACAATGGCTTTTTCAACGACTACGATCCCAGTGTCGGCGACCTCGAGACAGTCAAGTTCTACGATGACTACCGGGATGATGAATACGATATGTATTCACTGACGATTGAAGCAGACCTGGGATTCGCCCAATTAGTGTCTGCAACGTCTTATTACGACCGAGATATCGAGAGCGTTTTTGACAATACAGTCTACATGCACTACTGGTCGAGTATTTATTGCCAGACCTATGCTGTAGGTTCCGGCCCCGGCTACTACGGTGGAGCATACTACTTCAAAGACCCTAATAACCCAGACCTGTACATGGTCTGGGGTGCGTATTGCCATGCACCGACAGTCGATGGTGACTACCTGTCAGCTTATGACTCCCCGGGACAACAGGACCGTTTTACCCAGGAGATTCGACTGTCTTCACAGGGTGAGACCCTGGATTGGTTGGTGGGACTCTACTATGAAGATAGTAACAATTCGTGGCAGGCTGACTTTGGTTTGCCCACGAGCAACAGCTATCAGGATTCTGTGTCCCTGCAGTTCTGGGAATGGTACTTCTCTGACACCTTTCCCCAGGCGATTGAAACCTGGTACTCCCAAAGTTCAACAGACTGGGAGCAAAAGGCGATTTTCGGTGAAGCCACCTGGCACGCAACCGAGAATCTCGATATCACCGTAGGCGGTCGTTATTTTGAGCGTGAGAATAACAACCAGTATTACGTCGCAAAACCTAACGGAAATCCGCAACCGGAATACCTGGATGCCAACGGCAACCTATCGATCCCGGATCACGAAGGTGATGAAACAGAATTTGTACCCAAAATCAGCGTAGCCTATCGAGTTACCGAGGACGTGATGGTGTATGGCCTGTGGACCGAAGGTTTCCGACCCGGGGGCACGAACCGTACACGCGGCGAACCATTTTATGCGACTAACTATGACGCAGACAAAATCACCAACTGGGAAGGGGGTTTTAAGTCCCAATTTGCGGGGGGAAGAGCCCGGGCAAACCTGACTGCGTTCTACATGGATTGGGAGGACTACCAACTCGAGCTTGTTGATCCATCACGGCTGCCCTGTCCAGACGGAGAAGCCAAAATTGCCGGTGTCTGCGGTCAGCCATGGCAGGCTGTTGTCGCAAATGCTGGTGATGCCCATATTATGGGGCTCACATTTGAATTCGACATGGTTTTGTCGGAAAACCTGTCAGTGGGCATGAATGCGCAGTGGTTGGAAGCTGAAACAGACTCAACCCTCGACTTAAATGGTGACGGCATTCTTGATGTACAAAAGGGTAACGAACTGCCGATCGTACCTGAATTGAAGAGTTCCGCCTGGGCTACCTACGTCTGGCCGGTGAACTTCGTTGGCGCAACAGACGCTTACGCGCGATTGCAATGGAGCTATCAGAGCGAAAGTAACAACATACTGACCAACAAGGATTATGAACCTGCTAATCCGCAGATCGAGAACGATTCGTACAGTATCGGTGATTTCAGCATCGGTCTGGAGGCTAACACCTGGGAACTGAGCCTGTTCGTCAATAACATTACAGACGAGCGAGCTGAATATACCCACCTGACAGGCACGATGATAGCGGCCTATGGCGCAAGATCCCGTTACACCAACCGGCCGAGAGAAGCGGGCATTCGATTCACCAAGCACTTTGGGGACTGACCCGCTAAATTGAAGGTAAAAAAAGGACCGGTAACGGTCCTTTTTTATTGGTATGGCCAAACCTCCAGCCCATGAATCGCATTTCGTATATCCATCGTCAGGCTGACTGAAGACACGGTTTGTCCGGTTTCCAGATCATAGATCGAGATCGTTGATGGTGACGATCCACCCACGACAAACCGCCCATCATAAACGCACAAGCCCCGACCAAAACCTTGCCGAGCGACCTTCGAATCATCAATTCCAGCATACTGAAGTTCATTTTCCTGAAATTTCCTGATCGGGAACGTCTGATCATTTCCACTTCGCGAGACGAAACGCACACAGTCGCTAACCGTGTCATTGAACAAGACACCGTCACGATAGGGCCTCGCATTGTGGCTGCCTTGCGGCAGGTTGCACACTTCCTGAACTTCATTGCTGCTATTGAGATGGAGCAGGGCACTCGTCCTCAGACCACTTAGATAGATGCCGGTATCATCGACATGGACCATATTAATGTGGTGATCGTTGCTCGATCTTGGCCCTGTTGGGGTTTGAGGGTTAAAAGCAAAACCACTCCACTGATCATGCTTCAATAAGTGAAAACCCCATTTGAATGCTTCTTCACTCAGGTCAAAAACCAGCAAGCTATCAAAGCCTGTCGACGTAAGGAAAATCTTTCGGTCTTTTAGTGCTATCTCATGGCAGTGTTTTAGGTAGGGGTTGCGCCAGGAATCCTGAATTTCAAAGTCCCGGTTGTACCGATAAAGTTCATCAGACGCAGCAACATAGATGTCATCTCCATCGAAAACTATTCCACGGAGTCCCCGGTCAGCACCTCTACCAGCAAAGTCGATGTCCCCGGTATTCCAATCCACCAGTTGATCTGCCGTCTGGCTTTCGAAATCAACGGTAAATATGCCGCCATGGCTTTCACCCTGCTGAGTACCGCGCACTACTGATGTGACAATAATTTTGGGTAACTTGATATTCATAATGCAAAGCATAACCTGCTGTGAATCATACTGTCGATTATCTCTGTCGCGACGTACAATCACTAACATCAGTGGAACCCATTGGATAAACAGATTGAAAGCGGATTTCAGAAAATACAACTACCTTGCAGGAGAGTTTTGTTGTGCTCGATACAATTCCTCTTAAGGTAAACCCGAACCTCACCATTGAAATTAATCCGATTTCAGAAGGGAATGATTGTGTCGTAGTCGACAACTTCCTTGCTGACCCCGAGAAGGCTGTCGCCTACGCCAGCCAAAAAGCTTCCGAATTCTCCTCAGCACCTGATTATCCAGGCGTGATCTATCCTCCGGAGGCACTATTGATGGATGAGATCTACCGCTTTATTCGCAAAAAACTCAACAAACCACTGTCGTTTTTTAGAGGTTCCGTCAGATTTTCCACCTATTTTGCTATGGCCTCATTATCGCCAGACGAATTAACTTGCCTGCAGCGCTTGTGTCACACGGATCCAAAATTGGGGAAGGGTCGCAGGAATATTGCTGCGCTGCTGTATCTATTTGACAATCCTGCCCTCGGTGGAACCGGGTTTTACAGGTGGAAGGAAACACAGGCTATCGTGGATGCGACTGCAATCGCCCAGGAAACACCCGACAAAGTATTGCCGTTCCTGCAGGAAAAGTTCGAGACGTTTCGGGCGCCAGCCAGCTACCTAACACAGTCCAACGAAATCGCAGAGTTGTTGCACGCCGTCCCCGCACGCTTCAATCGCCTCATCGTTTATGCGGGTGACATACCACATAGTGCATATATAGAAGAGCCTGACTTGCTCACCACGGACGTATCAACTGGACGGTTAACGTTAAACTGCTTTGCAAATGTGCTCACGACCCAGTCTGCCGACGAGTAGAAATCGCTGCATTGTTCTATAGCCTTGGCTTCTTTTGCAAATCGCTAGTCACAAAACAACAAAGGACTAACAATGAACCCCCGCTACCAGATCCTGTTCGAACCGGTCACGATTGGACCGGTCACAGCGCCCAATCGTTTCTACCAGGTGCCCCACGCCAGCGGCATGACCGAGGCCAACCCCCGGGTCAGGGCTGCGTTTCGGGAAACCAAGGCAGAAGGTGGCTGGGGCGTTGTGTCCACTGGGGCGGTATCCACCCACCCATCCTCTGACGATAGTCCCTTACCCTTCGCGAGGTTATGGGATGACAATGACATTCGCTCCCACGCCATGACTTGCGATGCTATCCACAAGCACGGCTCGTTGGCGGCAATTGAACTCTGGCACGGCGGGGCTTCGGTAATGAATCGCAGTTCGCGGCTGGCGCCTTACTCACCCAGCGGCATTCCCTGGGCGGCGACGCATGTGGGTTTCATGGGTAATCAACGCCCACGTATCATGGATCAAAAAGACATAAAGGATGTTATCCGCTGGCAGGTTGATGCTGCCCGGCGCGCCCGCAGCGCCGGTTTCGATATAGTCTATATCTACGCTGGTATGGGTTACCTGGGCTATGAATTTTTGCTGGAAGAGTACAACCATCGCCGCGACGAATATGGCGGCAGTACTGAAAACAGGGTGCGTTTCGTTGCTGAATTGTTAGAAGCCACTAAAGAGGCTGTGGGCGATGACTGTGGTGTAGCGCTGCGCATCAGTCTGGAGGAGCTGCGGGCCAAGCCCAGTGACCATTTTGAATCACAGGCCCATGAGGTGGTTAGCCGGCTTTCAGACCTGCCGGATCTGTGGGACGTGAAAATGGACTCCAGCCCGACCGACTGTGGCTCCTCCCGTTTTCGCGCTGAAGGGGCACACGAGCCCGTTATTGATTTTGTTAAACAAGTGACCGACCGGCCTGTGGTCGGCGTGGGTCGCTTTACTTCCCCGGACACCATGGTCTCGCAGATTAAGCGCGGGGTGCTGGACCTGATAGGTGGCGCCAGGCCCAGTATTGCAGACCCCTTCCTGCCGAACAAAGTCCGCGAGGGACGTGAAGATGAAATCCGCGAATGCATCGGCTGCAATATCTGCATTTCCAGCTGGCATGACGGCGTGCCGGTACGTTGCACCCAGAATGCCACTGCGGGAGAAGAATGGCGTAAAGGCTGGCATCCAGAAAAGTTTGACAGTCCTGGCAGCAATGACCGAATACTTATTGTAGGTGGTGGGCCGGCAGGATTGGAGGCAGCACTGGTGGCCGCGAAACGCGGCTATCGTGTAACGATTGCTGACCAGGCCAGCGAAATGGGCGGCAGGCTTTTGTTTGAAACCCGCTTGCCAGGTCTTAACAGTTGGAGCCGGGTACAGGATTATCGGCTTTATGCGCTGCAGCAAATGGGCAATGTAGACATCTACACCGATAGCGAACTGGGAGTGGAAGAAGTGTTAGCCCTTGAATGCCAGCGTGTGGCGATTGCAACAGGTGCTCGCTGGACCAGGGCGCTTTACTCCAGTCTGGAGATTCCTGTGGGCGAGCTGAACATGCCGAACGTTTTTACACCCGACGACCTCGCTGCCGGTACTATACCCGAGGGGCCTGTGCTGGTTTATGACTTTGACAACTATTATCTTGGCGGTGTCATCGCAGAACATCTTGCCGCTCAGAGTATAGCGACGAGCTACGCCACGCCCGCCGGTCACGCTTCGGCATGGACGATCATGACCAACGAGCTGCCTTTTGTGCAGCAGGCACTGCACCGACACAATGTGGCAATAAACACCGAAGCGTTGCTGGACAGCTTCGACGGCGAACAGGTTCAGCTTGCCAATATTTTCACTGGGGCATTGACTCCCATCAGCGCCCGTTCTGTGGTGATTGTTGGTCTGCGCCTGCCCAACACAGATTTGTTCGATGCCCTCAGTGAGCGTGAGCCCGAGTGGAAGGAAGCCGGAATCAAGTCGGTCGACCGCATTGGCGATGCGCTTGCTGCAGGGGCGCTGGTGCACGCAACTTACTCAGGACACAGCTATGCCCGGCAATTAGACTGCGCTGGGAACGAACTCTATCTGAGGGATATTCCGGTGGCAGAAAACCCACCGGGGGCTGTCATTTAAGCGGGGTTAGTCGACGACAAATTGCCCGATCCGATCGGTGACATAACGCCGAATATCCAGATTCCAGTCTTCCATGGGGGAGAAAATACCATGCTCGTGAATTCGCGCGGTCACCCCTTGCTGCACCCGTTCACAAATTGCCCAATCCTGACGATTAACCAGATGCCAGAAATCTACCGCGTCGGCGCAATCGAATCCGGGCTGCTCCATTTCGTAGGTTTCAAATAGAAAATGGCAATCGATGTGAGTTAAATCGGCTGATTGTGCACGCAACACAAATACCGCCACATGATCGCTTGCGGCACTGATAAAAAGATTGGGATAGAGCGCATCACCTTTGTGACGCTGCTGCTCATCTTCGTTGAGACCCGGAAACGTGCGCCGGGCAGTTGTGCCAGATTCGGTGAATGTCACTGCACCCTCTCGATGGGGAATCCCTCGTTCCCAATCGAGGTCTGCACCTCCCCGATCGCGAAACGCCGGTACTATCTTGCACAGTTCGGGATGCACCGGTCCACAGTGATAGCACTCGTTGTAATTTTCGCAGATGATTTTCCAATTGGCCCTAACCTGGTAGCTAATGGTCCTGCCAATCCTCAAGCTTTCGATCGGGTAACGCTCAAACCCCTTTGCTGCCACTGCCACGTGCTCATCGAAGGGACTGGCCTCGTCAGGTGTGAGGTGTACAAATACAAAACCGCCCCAGCTTTCACAGCCAACGGCGTGTAGTTGAACTTCGGACGCATCAAAGCCCATGTCTTCCGTCATATGTGGAGCACGCTGCAATTGCCCGTCCAAGTCGTAACGCCAGGCATGGTAGGGGCAGAGTATGCTGCGACCACCCACCACACCCCCTTTTAATGGCAGGCGATCGTGAGAGTCTTCCTGAGAATCTTCCGCAGATTCAGAGGCGCAAAGCTGAGCGCCACGGTGACGGCAAACATTGTAAAAGCCACGTAACTTCCCCTCGGTATTTCGCAACAGCAAAATGCTTTGCCCGTACACATCCAGTACCAGGTGATCGCCGGGGCCTGGCAGCTGCTCTTCTCGCGCAACACAAACCCAGTCGCGAAAAAAAATATGCTCGCGTTCCAGGCTGAAAATTTCATCGCGCAGGTACCAGTTGCTGGGAAGAGTTTGCTCAATAGACACTTGTATATTACCTCCAGTAATCTAGCCCTTGGATAGTTCTGCTGGTTGCGGCTCTACCGCTCGATTCATCAGAATCTTTGCGGCCACCGCTCCAGCTGCGCACAGTACTGCGATAAATCCATACAAAATCTGATAACCCGCAACACCCGGATAGGCATCCAATAATACACCGCCGATGAGAGGCATAAACACGTCGGGCGTAAATCCTATGGCGGAGACAACACCGGCCGCGATTCCGGTGACCGCGGTTGGTACGCCGCCATCTTCCAGTAAGGCAAAGTAAATGCCTCTGAGTGCAAAAACCGCCATGGAGACGATTACCGCATTTATCAGCATGGGGATCAGGAATGCCTCACCCCCGGGCAGAAAGCTGAATACAGTAAAACTAAAAATAAGAATAAGGAAAAACCCGAACACACTTGTGGCTACACCGATCTTGTCGGCCAGAAATCCGGCGCCGATAGCCGCCAGCGGTTTAAGCCAGCCCTTGCCGACGCCAATGGCGCCGCCTATTACCACGCTCAGGCCAAAGGCGTCTGTGGCATAAGGGGTAAAATAGAAGGTACCCCAGTAGGCGCTGTAGGCGGTCATCACGATCAGCGAGATCAACCACACCGCGGGCATTTTCAGAACCATCTTTACTTCGGCCAGCCCCACTTTTTTAACGACATCCTGCGCGGAATGCTCATCGTCCTCAAGGATAAACCAGGCAGCAATGCCAAGCAGAATATTGGTGACAGCGAACAGCTGAATGACCCGCATCAATCCATCGGCTTCACTCCCCAACCAGGCGAACACTGCCAGAAATATTGTTGAGGAAATCACCTCGCTGAGTCCACGCCCGCCCTCGAGGATGCCGAAAGCCCGACCCTGCTCATCTGTTGGTGCCCAGTTGCGGGTTGTCTTGATCATTGCTCCCCAGAACGCCAAAGAGATCGCTGCACCCCAATAAGCGTGCAGCAGGATACCCATTACGTAACTGGGGGAAGTGGAAAAGTAGAACCCGCCCAGGCCAACTGCAATGGTGGCGCCGGTAATGAGTTTGCGAGCAGAATAGCGATCTGCGATCCAACCACCAGGGAAATAACTGAGTAGTGATGCAGCACCGAACACACTCATCTGGATTCCAAGCTGGGTATTGTTGTAGCCGAATGCCTCCTGCATGGGGATGTAGTACACCTCGCGCAGGAACGGTAGGAGGAAAATGACGCCACCGGACAGGCAGAGGATGGTCATCACGAGCCAGTGTCGAATATTGGTCATTATTATTGTTCTCTCACTTTCTCGAAGGTCCTAGTGTGGCGCAGCGTCCGCGTGCTGACCAGTACCAAATCAGCTGTTAGCGGGTTACTCTTATCATCATCAGATCAGGAGATTTCTATGCGCATGCTGTTGGGCTTTTTAATCCTTTGGTTGGCAAGCTGGAATGTCATCGCTGCCGGGGATATTACCGCGTTGGCCGGGGGCCGCATAATCGATGGGCTCGCTACGCAGCCACTGGAAGATTCTGTAATCCTTGTGCAGGGTGAGCGCATTACGGCGATCATCAATCGCGCGGGAATTCCGGATGGAGCCACTGTCATCGATCTGGGTGGCGCAACACTGTTGCCGGGCCTGATCGACAGCCACGCCCACCCCCTGATGGCCGAGGATGACTACCAGACCTTTCACCTTCAGAATTCATCCGCCTACAAGGCGTTGAAAGGCTACCGGGGAATGCAGAATCAATTGCAGGCTGGCTGGACAACTCTTCGAATAGCGGGCGACGCCGATGTATTCTATGCGAATCAGGACCTGGAACGATTACGCCGCGAGGGGGTGATTCACGTGCCCAGGCTATTTGGTGCGGCACACTATCTTTCCATTACCGGCGGTGGTGGTGATCTTAATTATTTCTCGCCTGAACAAGGTCTGCATGTCGACGGACTGGTTGTCGATGGTCCTGAGGAAATTCGTAAGGCGATAAGAACCGAGGCCAAATATGGCTCAGACTGGGTAAAGGTGTTAGTGACCGGCGCTTTTATGTCCGTTGGTGACGACCCGCGCTCGGTCCAGTTTTCTGAGGATGAGTTGAAAGCCGTAGTGGACGAGGCCAACCGTCAGGGGATGCCAGTGATGGCTCACGCCCACGCCACGGAAGGTATCAAAATGGCCGTGCGCCTGGGAGTTCGTTCAATTGAGCATGGCCGTTACCTGGACGCAGAGGGCATCAAGTTGATGCGCAAACACGGCACCTATTACGTGCCTACTATCTATGTGGGGGACTACTACATGGACCCACGCAATGGCACGCTGCGGCAGCAAGATGCTTTCAATGACTATAGTGAAAACTATCGTCATATTTTCATCGACCTGGTGGGCAAGGCCCACCGAGCCGGTGTCAAGATTGCGGTTGGCCTGGACCTGGGCGGCTACAACTATAACGCTAGCCTCAATGCGCGCGAGCTGCAGACGTTGATGGAAGCCGGTATGACAGCCATGGAGGCTATTAAAGCAGCGACCAGCGTTGCCGCCGAAATGCTCTACCAGGAAGGTCAAATTGGTTCGCTGCAGGTTGGCGCTTATGCCGACATTATCGCTGTGACTGAAAATCCGCTTGCCAACATTAGCGCGCTGGAACGGGTCAGCTTTGTAATGAGCAACGGGGTCGTGATCAAGAACCACCTGCTGAAGTAGCCGTTTTAACGGCATTATTTTCCATCACATTATGATCCCGTGCTTCTCTGCCGGTGGTTCAGCAATCATAGCCTTCACGCGAAGGTGACCTGTCTCACCGCTTGCTGTAAGAAGCCATAGCAGACCTAAAACCGGGTAGTCGAGGAAGAGAGTATGTCCGCAACCAAACAGCAAAAAGGCGAGGCGATGTTGCCCGACCTGGAGATTGCCAATAGAGCTGATGTCTTGCCGATCACATCGATCGCCGCGAAACTCGACATTCCACCTGATGCGCTCATTCCCTATGGGCACGACAAAGCCAAGATCAGTTATCAGTTTCTTGACACCCTCCAGGACAAACCTAACGGCAAGCTAATTCTCGTCACTGCGGTTTCACCAACACCTGCCGGTGAAGGGAAAACCACCACCACCGTTGGATTGGGTGACGCCCTGAACGCTTTGGACAAAGACACCATTATTTGCCTTCGTGAACCCAGCCTTGGGCCTTGCTTCGGGATGAAGGGGGGCGCGGCCGGTGGCGGTTTTTCCCAGGTTATCCCCATGTCAGATATCAACCTGCACTTTACAGGCGATTTTCATGCCATCGGCGCAGCTCATAACCTGTTGGCAGCAGTGCTGGACAATCACCTTCACTGGGACAACGAACTGAATCTTGATCCGCGACGGATCACATGGCGTCGTGTGGTTGACATGAATGATCGATCGCTGCGGGAGATTACCAGCGGCCTGGGCGGGCCCGGCAATGGTATCCCCCGTGAGTCGGGTTTTGACATTACGGTTGCCTCTGAGATCATGGCTATCTTCTGCCTGGCGACGGACCTTAACGATCTGCAGCGCCGAATTGGAAACATTACGGTGGGCTATACGCGTAAGCGTGCTCCTGTCACTGTAAGTGATCTGAAGGCTGAAGGCGCAGTGACTGCGTTACTCAGGGATGCCTTCCAGCCTAATCTGGTTCAAACGCTCGAAAACAATCCGGTGCTAATGCACGGTGGACCATTTGCCAATATTGCTCATGGCTGCAATTCTGTTATGGCGACCAAAACGGCTTTGAAGCTCGCTGACTATGTCGTCACCGAGGCAGGATTTGGTGCAGATCTGGGCGCAGAAAAATTCTTTAACATCAAATGTCAAAAGTCGGGTCTTCAGCCTGATGCCGTGGTGCTCGTGGCGACTACCCGGGCACTCAAGATGCACGGCGGCCTCGCCAAGTCGGAACTCGCGAATGAAAACACCGAGGCACTCCTCACGGGGTGTGAAAACCTGGGCCAGCATATTCGTAATGTCGGCCAGTTCGGCGTGCCCCTCACGGTTGTTATTAACGAATTCAAGAATGATACTGCCGCTGAACACCAGGTCATCGTTGACTTCTGCGCAGGCTTCAACGTCAAGTGCATCATTGCATCTCATTGGCAACATGGCAGCAGTGGTGCGAAGGCGCTGGCTGAGCAGGTGATCGATATGCTCGAACACCAACAGTCGCAGTTCCGAACACTCTATGACAGCGAGATGAGGTTGTGGGACAAAGCGCGACACATCGCTCGCACGATCTATGGTGCCGAAGACATCATCGCCGACAAGAAAGTACGTTCCCAGTTTGCCAAGCTAGAGAGAGATGGCTACGGCCACTATCCGGTTTGCATGGCGAAGACACAGTACAGTTTTTCTACCGATCCACTATTGCTCGGTGCTCCGACCAATCACGAGGTGCCGATTCGAGAGATAAGGCTCGCGACTGGTGCCGAATTTCTTGTGGTCATTTGCGGCGACATCATGACCATGCCGGGTTTACCACGCAATCCGGCTTCCGAAAAAATCAGTGTTAACGAAAACAAGCAGATTGAAGGATTGTTTTAACGAGCCCAGCTCAGCAGCTATCAATTGTGAACTACCATCTGCCCAGGGAGGAGGTCATGCACCATGCATTTGATACACTGCCTCACATCATCTTTTCATTAGTCCTGGAACCGGGATGCCAACAGAAACTGACGTCGTCATAATCGGAGCAGGTGCGGCCGGGTTATCTGCGGCAAAAGAACTATCGATGCTTAATCGTTCTTGCGTTGTGGTAGAGGCCTCCCATCGTATCGGCGGCCGCGCTTACAGTGAGGAAATCGCGCCTGGCGTCTGGTTTGATTTGGGTTGTGCTTATCTGGTCTCGGGGCCCGATGTAGAAAATCATATCGATGAAAGTAATCCGTTTCTGGACTTTGCCAAGAATCATCAGGTCGTTGTCGAGCGCTACAGCTACGGTGCTCAATTCATCCGTAATGGCATGGCTTTGGATTCTGACGAGATGAAAGCGCGTGCGGAGTTTTACGCAAGCTGCGAAGAAGCGATTAAACTCTCTGTCAGACGCGGTGAAGACTGCGCGATCAGCGATCTCATCGATCTCGACAATCCGTACGCGACACCCTATATCGATATGATGGCAGTAACTGCACCCAAAGACCTTGATGCGGCATCGGCGGCTGACTTTTTTTATGGCATTGAAGAAACCGTGGATTTCAATGCTTTGAACGGTTATGGGAATCTGGTTGCGCAATGGGGCAATGACGTGGCGGTATCGCTCAATACAAAAGTCGAGAGTGTGGATTGGTCCAGGGATGCTGTGGTTGTCAATACGACCAAAGGTGCACTCAAAGCTCGATGTGTCATCAGCACGGTTTCCACTGGAGTCCTGGCAGCCCAGGATATTGACTTCAAACCACGATTGCCTGACTGGAAAATGGAGGCAGTCCTGGGGTTACCTATGGGTGCCGAAAACAAGATCGGAGTGCATTTTGATAAAGATGTTTTTGGTCCAGATAGAGGCGGTTACTATCAGAGCTGGTCCGATGACGCTCATGGTGCCTATATCGATGTGAATCTCATGTCTACAAACGTTGCTACGGTTTTTATTGGCGGGCGATTCAGCATCTGGATGGAAAAGCAGGGTCCACGGGCGGCACACGAATTTGCCGTTGATCACATTGCGAACATATTTGGCAATGAGATACGGCAATCTGTTAGCCGTTCCATTGCCAGTGCCTGGGTCACGGATCCCTGGGTGCTAGGTTCTTATGCCAGCGCTTTGCCTGGCCAGTATCACCAACGTGAGTTTTTGCCGCTGCCCGTCGACAACAAGCTGTTTTTTGCCGGAGAGGCAACTGCGCGAGCCAACGGTACCTGCCACGGTGCATATTGGTCTGGTGTCCGAGTGGCGCGTGAAGTAGCAGAAGCCTTAAACTAAGAAGGGTCAGATGAGCACTCACTCTTACATAAGAAAGGTCTTAATCATCATGTGTGTCTTCACCAGCTCTGCCGAATCGTCACCCGTTGAAGGCAAGAGTTTCAAAACTGCGATCGAGTTATTGACAGCGTTTTCAGGTAAGAGCGCGACCGAGTATGAGCCTCACTTCCTGTTTCACCCGGACTCCCGAATTGTCCATGTTGAGGTACATGCCGTTGCTACGACGAGTACCACAGCTCGTTACTCTGGTGCATATGGTGCCGAAACACAGGTCAACAATATCCTGCGGATCAGGACAGCGGACGGATTCGAGGCTGTCTCCGGGGTGGATACGTATTACGAAAAAGAGTTTAGCGACCGGCACCTGATGGAATTGCAGGATGTCATCGAAGACCTACTTGCTCTCCAGACGCTGGACCCCGTCGAAGTTGGGAGCCTGCTGGCGCAATCAAAACCTGACTTAGGTGATGAGGTACGCTCGAGTATAGATATCGTTTTATGGGACCTGGCAGCCCGCAAAGCCGGTCGACCGCTCTACGAGTTGCTTGGCGCCAAACGAGAATCGATGGAACCATACGCCAGTCTACCTTTCTATGAGTCTCTTCCAGAGTATATCGATGCGGTCAACGAGTACGCGAAACTGGGTTACAAAGCGTTCAAGTTTCATGTCTGGGGAGATTTTGAAAAAGATTCCACGATGGTAGAACTGGTCCAGCAGACTTTTGCGGACTCTGATTTTCGTTTCATGATTGATCTTGAAGGAGCCTTCCCCCTTGACGAGGCACTGGCACTTGGCCGAAAAATGGATGAGGGAAAATTTATCTGGCTGGAAGCGCCCATGGATGACACGCTACTTGAACAGTACAGTGTGCTCAGGAGAAAGCTGGGACAATCGATCCTGCCTGCGGGATATAATATCTATTCAGCCGATTTCATCAGGCAGGGAATCGAGCAACACAGTTGGGATGCAGGCAGGTTTGACGTCACCGTGATTGGCGGTGTTTCAACGGCGCTTGAACTCATGATCATTGCCAATGAAGCCGGTTTGCCGATCGAAATTCAAAGCTGGGGGCACTCATTGGGTCAGGCCGCCAATCTTCACCTGATGCTGGCGAATGAGCACACCAGCTACTTTGAAGCGCCGATGCCGGCGCTGGCATTCGAGTTTGGAATGAAAAATGGAATTCTGCTGAAACAGGGCCGAGTCTTTGCACCCAATAGGCCTGGCCTCGGCATCGAAGTCGACTGGGAGAACCTGGATAAAGCTGATTTCTACGTGCGTTCCGAGTAGCGTGATTTTCCCGAGAGTGTATGCATGTCTTGTGCCTCAGGTATCCAACAATGCATCTACCGCGATTTGCGCGGCATTGAATGCACCTTCCGTCATGGCGTCAGCAGTTGCATCTGAATTGGCAATTGCAATTCGCCCATACGGTTTGCGTGCCGCAATCCAGGGTGACCGTTCTGGCGGCAGTTCATCCAGCATCCAGGCTACCTGGCCAGATTCAGGATCATGACCGTAGGCATAACCATGGGGCCAACGATTTACGGTAATCGCGAGAATATCGCGTATCGGGTCAAATCCACCGGGTGATAGGATGCGATCAAGCTGATCCCTGATATTTCGCTCAAAAGTTTCAAAAGTAGTGTGGAGTAAAGAAGTACGTGCTGCACGCCATTGTTCTGACACTGGCTGACCACGCATCTCTGCGACCAGAGGCGCCCTGAACAGTCGCACGACTACCGCTTCTTCCGACTTTCCTGCATGGCGATACCTGCCGATGTTTGTCGGTTCGGTCAGGTCGATAGAGTCGAAATAGCTGCCAGGACAACGCGCACCCCGAATGCCGAGCTTTACGAATGAGGTCCAGTTTCGAATTAACACATTCGTATAAATGAGTGGCGCTTTAATGGCCAGGGACAAGGCCGCCTTTTGCTCGTCAGGCAATTCACGACAAATATGCGGGATGGCTGAGTTGTAGCACGCCATAATGCATCGCTCTGCCTTAATACGGTAGGCACGATTATCCCGGACATACGTGACTTCAACAGGCTCGGCACCATTCAGCTTACCTTTGTGCCTGACATCGATTACGGTGCTCTCAAGACGAACACGTACAGATGAGCTTGGCAGATCAATTGCGTTGTAATCAAAACGGGCGGTAACTACATCATCCAGTGTCTTTCCTGGCGCCACACCAGGAATCAGTGAGCGGACCAGAAGCCGGGTGATGGTCGCATTGCCATCCGGGAACTGGCAGAACACAGGCTCCTTGCTTGCCAGCTCTGGGTTGGTGGCCAGTTTCCCAAGACCACTTGTGCCTGGCCAGTCGCTTTCTTTCGCAACCCACGCTGAGAGTTGATCGAGACCAATCGCCCAGGTAGCAGAACGCCACACAAAGGAGACCGCTTCCGGACTTATTCCAACCACGTTCAGAAGATATTTTTCATAACTGGTTTTTTGCAGAAACGCGATTTTTTCTTTTGGATTGAGATCTTTCAAATAATCAATGTCGGATTCATAGAGCAGAACCAGCTCTTTTTGCGCAGCATTTGACAGGGGGGTCTTCTTGAAAAATTCAGGCCACGACGGTTTGCCTGGACCGACTGCGAGTTTGTCTTCGCCAAACGTCTCGCGATCAAAAAAGACGGACCAATTCAGATTGTAAGAGGCGTACAGTTTTTCATCGTGAAATTCGCTGTATCGATTTGCGTTTATGCCTAATGAACTAAGCAGGTGGCGGCCTCGGTCATTGTAGCGATGTAGATTCTCGATGTTTTCTGTTCCGCCGTGGGAAAGTATCATCCGGTCGTCGTGCCAGAACTCATTGCGCTTGGCATGGCCGCCAAAGTCATCGTGATTGTCGAGAATCAGAATTCGAGCATCCGGATTCGCTTCTCGATAGTACCAGGCGGATGCAAGCCCACTGAGCCCCCCGCCAACGACAACAAGGTCGTAGCGTTCACCACTATCTTCCGGGTTGTCCCAGCGAACGCCATCGCGGAGTTTGTGGGCAACTTCATAGGATCCTTCATGACTTCCACGCATACCGTCACGAATCGGAGGATAGTTATTAACCAGCGTCTCAGTACCCTGTATCGGATTGGCTGCCTCAGCATATGGCC